>Ga0193743_1001730_pt1 | contig 15904 bp, 26 predicted proteins | sample L2c2metaG_FD_143038 | JGI IMG/M metagenome (GOLD analysis project Ga0193743, IMG submission 143038) | Soil microbial communities from a riparian zone of the East river system, Colorado, United States - L2c2 | ecosystem: Environmental > Terrestrial > Soil > Riparian zone | place: USA: East River...
CGGCGGTGTCTCGCCACCAGTGCTGATCTACTCGGTCGACGCGGAGTTCTCCGACGAAGCGCGGCGCGCGAAGTATCAGGGTGTGTCGGTGGTGTCGCTGATCGTGGACGCGCACGGCATGCCGCAACGCATCCGCGTGGTGCGCAAGCTGGGCATGGGGCTGGACGAGAAGGCGGTGGAGGCAGTGAAGCAGTACAAGTTCAAGCCATCCATGTACCAGGGCAAACCCGTCCCCGTAGAAATCACCATCGAAGTCAACTTCCATATCTACTGATGAAAGCGAGCAGAGATGCAAGCATCTCTGCTCGTTTGATTTCATCGGCATCGCTTGTTATCCTCAGTGAGTCCCACCCCATGTGCGCCCATAGCTCAGTTGGATAGAGCGACTGACTACGAATCAGTAGGCCGGAGGTTCGAATCCTTCTGGGCGCACCATTCACATCAACAACTTACGGTTCAGCGGCACCCGCCAAACCCCGACTATGACGTAAAGTATGACGTTGGCTCGTAAGAACCTCTGCCGACCGCGTCATATTCCGAGCATTGACGAGCCACGCCACGCCCTTCAGTGAAGGGTGCAAATATTTTGCGGTGGTGACGGGTGATTTGTGTCCGAGTAGATCGCCGACCAGTTTTATGTTGCCCGTCTTGTCCAGCATGTCGGTGGCAAACGTGTGCCGACAGCAGTACAGGACAAGCTCCGGATCAAGCCCGAGCTTGCGGCGGAGATTCCGGAATGGCTTCTCGATCGCCGTATGCGATTTGTGACCTGACTTGCTACGAGCCGGGAAGACGTATTCGTTCCAGGTGCCGTGAACGCGGCGAGTGAGGATACCCCGCACACGATCGCTCAGAGGGACATACCGTGTTGAACGCTTCGTCTTCCCCTTGGGGATGTGGATCAGCGACTTGTCCCAGAGGATGTCCTTCTTGCGTAGCTGCAGCAGCTCATCCGGGCGCATGCCCGTGTCTTGGATGATCACGAAACCGTCCCGCAGCAGACCCTTCGCTTTCGAAATAAAGAGGGCTTCGGTGGCGGAATCCCAGATTGCCGTCCGCTGATTCTCGTCGCGCAATTTGACCACCGGTGCAACGGTGATCCATTTCAGCTCGACGGCCATGGAGAGAGCCCGGCGCAGCGTGCGCAGCGCCATGTTCTGGTTGGAACCAGAGTGAGGAATCTTCAGGGCATCCGCCAGCGGCGTGCTGATGTGGTCAAGACGCATATCCTCCAGGCGCGTCTTGTCGTCGATCAGGGCTGCCGAGAGCAGCTTCCACCCACCCTTGTAGTAGGTCTTTGAATTCTCGCTGAGCGTGCCCGCCTCGATGGTGGGTAAGAACGTCTTGACCATGAACTCCTTCAGAAAAGGCACGAGCGTGGTGCGCCTCGTTTCCTCCCTGCGCTGAGCTTGGTCCTTCATCAGGTGTCTCTGGGAGCAAGAGCCGTGGGATGGCGGGAGAGCGATATTTCAGCATGGCTCGAAGGTCTGCAGAAGACCTCGGCCCTTGGAAAGTGCGGCAACGGAGTTGGCTGCGCGGTTTGTCCGGTAAGCGCATACGAATGCCGAAGTAGGGGTGTCCCTGGAAAGAATGCCAGTGGAGCCACACTGGACATAAGGGTTCAATGACAATGTCACAAAAATATGGCGGGGGAGAGGGATTCGAACCCCCGTTACCCGTGGGCATCTGCTCATAGCCATAAGACAGGTACTCTGCCACATACCTGCAGGCGAACGCATCTATTCCGAGTGTCCGGTACTGGATCGCATGGATCAGCTCATGTACCAACGTGTGGAGTCGGAGCTTCTCGTTCGAGGCAATCAAACAATCCAGCGTCAGCGCCTTGGCAAGACTCACCGATGGTATAGGTAAGCCGAACCGCTCCAGCTCACGAAGGAAAGCAGGCTCTCGAACCTGCACACCCACGACCACCCGAACGCCATCGAGGAATTCACGTTCGAAGAACCCTTCAAGGACAGTCCGATCTTCGGCAAGCAATGGTGTTGCGAATGGAAGCAGGCGGTCCCGCTCTTTGCGGATGTAGTCAGCCAGGCGTTGGGCGAGTTGATCCATCGGCGCAGGAGCGACCATCAAGAAAGGATATGCGCATTTGCGGATAGCTCTAGCCAGCGACCTACACACCCGCTTACCAAGGTTCCACTTAGCGATGCGGACCGCACCGGCCATCTGCCCAAGCTGTACGTCGATCTGATTTGCCGTCTGCGCCTTGCCAAGAATGCCCCTCCGTCCAGTTCCACCACTGCTGCCACGCACGGAAAAGTACGGCGTGGGCAGGCCTACACTGCCAGCATGCTCATCGAGGAGTCGCGGGTGTTCCAGGTCGCCACATTCGGCGCACTACGCCTCCATCAGAGCGAACTCGATCAGGGCCAGGTGCTCGCAGATGTAATGGTCAACGCGGACGAAGTGGATCAGCAACTCATGGTAGCCGTGCACACCTTAACGGAATTGGGGAGCGAAGCCAATCGAGGGCGCAGCCTAGCACCACGAGGGCGGGGGCGTTGCGAGGCGCTCGCGCTGGAACTGAAGACCATCGTCTGCTGACCTCTGACCGGGGCTTTGTTTATCTGATTTAGATAAAACCGCCGCCACCTTCTTCACGTCAGCCGCCGCAAGGTTCAGGCCCTATAGCCGCAAGTGTAATTGTGATCCCCGCTACGACCCTGCTACAAAGGCCGCGCCGCCCCGGGGGGCCACTTCAATGTCATTTTTGACTACGGTTAAAGCTACTGGCGAGTTGTTCGACGCGATTACCGACTTGGGCGTAGATAAAAAGCTTACTGGGGATGCACAACTCCCTCTCCAACCAATGAATTTTTATGACGGTAATCACCTCAAAGGATCAGTGCCCGATCCGGCGCGCGTGCGCATTGAGAACGGAGTTTTTGCTGTCTTCCGTGGCGACGAGCTTGCGGAATATCGTGACGTCATAAATTCGAGGGAAGCGAGTACGCTGGTACCGGACGCCGAGAGGCAAATGGACGTTAGACAGAAACCGGAACCACCGTGGGAATGCGACGAGTGCAAGAAAGCACGTGCTGATGGTTCACCTTCCAACCTCTCATGCAATACCGCGGGGTGCCGTAACAACGTCAACGACAAAGCAGCCAAGAACCGACACCCATGATGGACAGCATGAGCATGGCTTGGGGAACCAGGGAGAGCGGCCTGCATAGGCCGCTTTCTCTATTGCGGGGCACCGCATCCGTCACAAACGCTTACGATGTCACAATCCTCGGCATACCCGGTTTTATGTGGGACTCTCTCGTTGTGAGTGACACCGCACCCGGTATGCTTCTCCGCATGCGGGTAGCACGCGGCACAAAAAAGTGAACCAATCTCATGTTCCTTCGCGCTTCCTGCGAATAGCGTTTTGAAAACTCGCATGGCCTTGGACCTTCCGGGGGGGAGGGCTCGGTCTTTTGTAACAGGGTCGCAGCGGGGACCACAATTATCCTTGCGTCTATACGGCCTGAACCTTCCGGCGATGGCGCGGCCAAGACCGAACCTGAGGAAAGATCCGCCCCACATCGCGCCACGTTGTCCTGTGAGCGACCGGAGGCGCTCGCGGCGGGAGCAAGCCGACTTGAAAAAGCTGATGCTCTTGCTGCCTGGCTATGTCGCCTAGAGGGCATACGCTCAAGAGCGGCGAGTTGTATGCTGCGGGCACCTCCCCAGAAATGGGGTCTTTTTGTATGAGCCCAGCGTCTGCTCCTTTTTTTCATCGCTCGAATGCGGATGGCACCTTCGACTCGATTTGCTTGACGTGCTATCGGACAATCGACACGCAGCCCGGGGAGGCCGCCCTCGCAATGAAAGAGGGTGTGCATGTCTGCAACCCGGAGGACTTCCTAATCGTGCTTCCGGGGTGACGAGCGCTCCGCTGGCGCATAGACCCGCCCTAGATCGCGTCGCGTTGGCCTATACGCGACCGGCAATCACGGGCTGACCTCTGACAGCTCAACCGCGCGGATTAACGGGTAAGAGTGAACACTCGGCCTTTACATGGGCGCTTATCGGCCTCAACCGATCTGCCTTATTATTTGCCTGCTCGTAAGGGCTGGACCCTCCTGTAACATCCCTTCACGACATCAGTCATTAGCGGGCAAAAGATTGTCCCCTGAGCCCACTGAACAGGAGCCGGGGTATTGGTCAGGCGCGAACAGACTGCCCGTTTTATCGAGCCCATGGAATGCCTGCCGGGGGAGCATATTCCGGAGGGCGACCTCTGGACGTACGAACTCAAGCTGGATGGCTATCGGATCGAAGCCGTGAAAACGGGTGGCAAGGTCACGCTCTATTCCCGCCGCGGAACTGACCTCTCAAACCGCTTCGAATACGTGGCGTCAGCTCTGGCTAGTCTGCCTGAGGAGACGGTGATCGATGGTGAACTCGTTGCTCTCGATGAGCAGGGCAAACCCAACTTCAATCTGCTACAGAACTCCCGCTCCGCCGAATCGCACATCATGTTCTACGCCTTCGATGTCCTGGTGAGACGGCGCGAGGATCTGCTGAAACAGACGCTCTCGAAACGGCGTGAGATTCTCGCATCGACAGTGAAGTCTCACGATCACGTTGGCATTTCGCAGGTATCCAATGACACCGTAAAAGAGATGCTCGCGTTCGTGAAGAGTCACGGCCTGGAAGGAATCATCGCGAAGCGCACGGATAGCATGTACGAGCCCGGACGTAGAAGCGGGCTCTGGGTTAAGCACCGCATCAATCTCAGCCAGGAATTCGTGATCGGCGGCTATATACCAAGCCATCTCGGCGTTGATTCCATCGTCGTCGGCCTCTATCGAGACAAGCAATTACGGTATGCGGCGCGAGTACGCGCAGGATTCGTACCACTGACGAGGCGCCAAGTCTTCGAACGGATCAAACCGCTGGAGATCGCGACATGCCCGTTCGTGAATCTACCTGAGAAGGATGCGGGACGATGGGGTCAGGGCCTGACTGCCGAGAAGATGAAGGAATGCGTCTGGGTGAAGCCTCGGGTTTTGGCAGACGACTGTTGCAAACGTTGGCCGAAGCACCATCTATTCAGCGGTGTTCTTACTTGGGCCTTATTTCTTGAGCAGCTCGATCGGGGCATGCAACGATCGGAGCATGAGTGGGTGCGTGTCGGAGCTGATGACTACCGTCGGTAGCACCGTTCACGATCAGCCCTAGAGTCTTCCAAGCCTTCGCAGCCAGCGGGTCTCGCTGGCGGAGCCAGTATCCGAGCGAAACGGGATTGAATCGCCACTCCCCCATGAACTTGAAGCCCGGCAGCTTCTTCGCAACGACGGCGCGTCGGATCGTCGCCGGGCTGCACTGAAAGAGCGCAGCCACCTGCTCAATAGTGAGCGCGGTGGTGTGGGACTCGATCATCGACGAGCAGGTCGCAGGTCTGCATGTGGAGAACTACCGGCGCGGTGCCTCAGCCCTCCTTTATCTCCTCGGATTATTTTCTGACGCGCATCCTTGACTATGTGGCGGTGTGCGGCCTACGCTCCATCACGCAAGAGGGGAGTCCATAATGCACCACTGGCACCTACTGTTCGCACTCGCCGTCGGCGCTGGATGTATCTGGGTCGGCAGGTCGCTGAGGAAAACACAAGCAGCGGAGCGGACGAAGCAGGACTAGCCGCCGAGTTCTTCACGGATGCGGGCGATCCGGCGCGGGTTCTTCTCGCAGCGAGCCCGGTGGTGCCGAATCACCGAGGCGCGGAACAGGTCACCACAATGCGGACACTGGTGCCAGACGGCAGGACGGCCCTCGTGCGTCTTTCGGAGCGCCCGGAGAGCCTTCGCTGCGGCTGAAGCGGCGGGATCGACCGGCGTCACGCGGCTACCGCCTTCCCCTCATGCGCCTGACGAATGCGAAGCGGATTGACATAGCCGTCCGGCAGGAATGGCTGCAAGTCTTTTTTCACGTAATGCTTCGCTTCGAGAGTTTGGCACAGATCGATCATGCGGAGCGTGTAGTCGCGCCAGTCTGTCGTCTTCGTCATCGGCAAGTAATTCACCCTGCCGATCTTGAAAAGGTCCACGAAGCTATGTGTCTGACGGACGATCTTCATGCTCGATTCGACATCGAGCGTCGGTTCCAGGCTCACCCATGTGAAGATACCGGCCTCGTGGAATCGCTGGAGCGCAGCGAGCCGATCTCCGGGAAGCGCTGCCGACGCTTCCCACTTCCGGGAAAATGCATCATCAAGCGAGGTCAAGGTCGATGCGAAAGCATCTCGATCAGGACGGAACAGATCGAGGTCACGCAGCGCTCGTGTGCCACCTTTGGTGAGGGTGCAGAAAGCGAGACCGTGCTGGATCAGCACCTCCAGAGTTTCGCGCGTCAGCGTAGTTTCTCCGGGATGGTACGGATCGGTGGTGAAGCTCAGCATTACCTGCTCGGTGATCCCCGCCTTTTGGTACTTGCGAGCATCCTTGACAAGCTTGTCGAGGAATCCGGGGCGCGGGACCGCACCGGCATCGAACTCCAGACGCTTCATTTTGAGCACCAAAGGAACATAGCAATATCGGCACTCATGGCCGCATCCGCGATATGGGTTCGTCGCCAGCGGTGCGTACTCCCCTGCCTGCCCACGCGGCGCATAAATGATGGAGCAGCCCTTGAGGCCTATTGGTTTCCCTGCCTGGGTATCAATCTGGACCAACGTATTCATCGTCATTGCTCGTTCCCTTTCTTTTATGCACGATGCCGATGCGCGCAAGCCGTTTCGACGATCCCTGTTTATCTGAATCGGAGAGCCAATCGCTCTTCACCTTTTGTCCCTTGAATGCCCGCTGGGCGACGTATGCGGCCTGACGCTGCTGCCTGATCCCTGTGACCTCATAAACCTTCTGAGCTGAGGCACCTGACCTGCGCAGAGTCATTACGGTGCAGCGGTCAGCGGCCTCGCTCAGCTCGGTGGCCACTCGGATATATGTCAGGACCAGGACTGGATCGGGCGATCTGTATAACCGTTCGAGCCCAAGCTCAAGCAGCTTTATTGTCCGGGTCATCTCCGCTTTTGCGGTTTCTGGGTCAATTGTCAGGTCGCTGAGTTCGCTCGTCGAAATGCCAAACTCAAGCAGCCTTCCCACCCTCTCCAAATTGATTTTTTCTGCGTTTTCCATCTCTCGTCTCCTAATTTCTCTGCGACTAAAGATCCCAGTCTTACGAAAAAAGTTGCGAACTACTTTTCGCCGTCTTGGTCCCCGTCCCGTCCATCGACCCGCTCCCAGTGATCGCGGCTGGCGAACCGGACCAGCTCGGCGTGCGGGATCAGGACCTTCCTGCCGATCCGCCTGGTCCGAAGCGTCTTTGCCTGGAGGTGATAGTCGATGGTCCGGATCGAGACCGAGAGTTGCTGCGCACGACCGCCTATGCAACGGCGCAATGACCTGCCCGCACCGGCCTGAAACGACCAGCAAGATCGCAAAGAGAAGCCCCACCGGTCGTGATGACCCGGTGGGGGCTCTTTTGCGTTTGGTTCGTGACCCTAACTGCTATGCAATTGCCCGTCCCTACCTAGCTTGCTAACTCGCGGCTACCGTGCCGTACTAGTAGTAAACCAAGTCAAACCTGAGTAGGAGCGGTTTGCATCACCACCCTTGGACGATGTGATCGTTTGAGTGGATTTGTATCGGACTCTCGTTCGCGTCGTGAGTACGGCGTTGAGCTTGCGCGCGTCTCAGATCGTTAAGTTGTCAAAGAACTGATAATCACGTTGCCTGGTTCGTGACCCGATCAGGTGGTGGCAGCAGCCCTGGCGGCTTCGGACTGCAATTCCTTCGCGGCCAACACCAGCCGTTCGGTCAGGAGCGGTACCTGGTCGGGGGACACGGCGAAGTACTGCTGACGCACCGGATTGCTAAGGTGCTGTTCAATCCAAATCATTCCGTTTTCGATTCTCAGAGTCAGATGTTCCATCGTCTTTACCATTGTTCACACACTTTCACTTCAGATTGGTCCAACGGTTGCGGATTGTCGGCTCTGGATCTTCGCTATCCGCGAGGTAGGGGTCCAGGTATGTTTTCTCTGCGCGAGAAACGGAAGCGGTCGAGCCTTAGAGTCCTTACAGTTTTCTCTGTCCGAGAAACTGGGAGCGGAATCTCGATGATGTACCGACGTGGGGTGGATGTCCAGTCTCACAGGTCCTTACAGACAGAGAGCCTCACCGGTCGCGATGACTGGTGGGCTCGTTCTGCGTCTGGGCGGTGCCAATCGAGCTTCGAGGCAATCTCCGCCTGCCTGCTATTTTTTCATGAGTTCCTCAAGCCACTGTTGCTGCGCACGCTGATCGCTTGGGAAGGGTGATCCGGTGATCAGGACCGAGTCCGTTCCCTTCGAGGCGTCGGAGTCCTCGTGACGACCCGCGACCCAGGTTCGGTCAACCGCGTTCTCGATTGTGTCGTCCACTGTCATCACTTTCAGTTCGGGCTGAGACGTTCGAACGCGCTCTGCGTTATGTCGGCGGCAGCGACGAGCAAATCGCGCAGCACCGGCGCGGAATGGAGCAAGCTGGCAACGGCTGCACGACGATCAGCGCGATCCCAGGGAACAGGAAGAACCTTGTTCAAGATCGACTGGAACAAGCTCGGCTAGTGAACGACCAAGCAATACCTACGAGCTGGACTGTGGCTTCCGGTTACGGATAGCGTCGGCGAGCACATCGACTATCCCCTGCGCAAACACGAGACCGAGAAACTCTCTCCTTCTTAAATTGAACTCTCCTACGCCTGTGATCAGGAGATCTCGATTGACTTTCGCCCATTCGAAACTAGAGTCGGCAGTTCCGCTCGGTTCGATCCTTAACTTTGCCCTGGGCTACCGTCTGCCATTGCATGTTATAAGGAGCGTCGGCTCCTCCGCACTCAAGCGGATTGACATGATCGATTACATACCCTGGGCAGCTACCTCTCGATAGACCTGTTGCAGGGCATGGATGCTGTCGCTTGAATTCATTTTTCGCAGCGGTGCTGCGATGGTAGCGACCGTGATGATGCGACCGAGTGCGATAGGAATGGTGGCCGGTGCCGTGACTGGCGAAAGAAGGCAGAGGGACAAGGAGGAAGAGCAACAGAAGGGCAGACGCGCGCAAGGGAAGTCCTTTCGTGCTGGACGACGATAGCACGGCGAGGATCTACTCGAAGACTCACTTTTAAGGAATCGTGAAGCGGCACAAATTTGCAAGACAGCCGAAGATGGAGTTGCGGCGCAGCGGAGACGGTCCAAGCGCTTCCACCCGAAGTCGCCTTCCCGAGCCGGAACCTCATCCGCTCTGAATGGCGGCCAATCACATAGAGACCGGCTGAGCCGAAATTGCTACTTCATCCGAAAGGCGAGTGCGGGTCGTCGGCTGAGTGCGCAGTTCACGACTGAGTTAGCTATCAACTACTTGTAGCACTTACGGTTACTATTGTGTTGTTGTATGTCGCGGTGCGCCCTGCTATGTTCAGCTCGCAACGGGGGGGTGGGTGAGTGGCTTATACCGCCCGTCTTGAAAATGGGAACTCGAAAGAGTGTCGCTGGTTCAAATCCAGCCCCCTCCGCCAACCCTTTTTGGTCGCCCGTAGGAGAACAACCTGCCCGCACCCACTACTGAAGTGCCGACCACGCCGGACGAGCGCCGTGTCTCGCTGAAACAGATTATGGATTTCCTCGGCCACTCGGACATCGAGACCACCATGAAGTATCTCGGCAACGCGGCGTCAAGGACAGTCAGGCCCTTATTAACGGAATCGACTGGAGTTGCGATCCAGCGCGGGACCGCGGTGATGTATGCCCCACGTGTGGACATTCGGTTGCGACAGGGACACGCCGCCCGCGACCCTAACGAACCCGACAACACCTCGGGACGGGAATCCGGAATTGGATACTGCGGCGCTGCACCCTTGTCCAGCAGCACATATGTCGCCGGAAGTCATTACGTGCGCGGTGGGTGGCCCTTCATAAGCCGCGCCGACTTCGATCGGAAATGAAAACCGCCGGTCTCCTCCGGATTAGCGAGGACCGCGCGATCTACACGAAAGGCAGGCTTAGGGGAGTGACCACGCTATCTGGGGACCCTATCGTCGCTCAAGATCGCGAAAACTCCACTGGCCACTTCCACTCGCGTATCTCCGGGCGATCGATTCCGTTCTCGTGTGCGTAGTCAACTGAGCCGATGATCTGGTCCTTGAGCCACTCCTTCGTGTGGGCGGCGTTTCCCTGCAGCGCTGGAACGCGGTCGATGACATCGATCGCCAGATTGAATCGGTCTACCTGATTCAAGATTGCAAGTTCGAGCGGCGTGTTTATGTTGCCCTTCTCCTTGTAGCCGCGCACATGGAAGTTGTCGTGGTTTGTCCGGCGGTACGTGAACTTATGAATAAGCGAAGCATAAGCATGGAAGTTGAAGATCACCGGCTTATTCTTGGTGAACAGGCTGTCGAACTCTCGGTCCGAAAGGCCATGAGGGTGCTCGCTCTCCGGCATCAGTCGAAACAGATCGACCACGTTGACGAAACGGATTTTAAGATCCGGGCACCGCTCCCGCAGAATTGCCGCCGCCGCAAGCGACTCCGAAGTAGGAATGTCGCCCGCGCACGCCATCACGACATCCGGCTCCTGCCCCGCATCGTTGCTGGCGAAGTCCCATATCCCGATCCCCTTGGTGCAATGCTTCACTGCCGCATCCATCTCCAGATATTGCAGATGCGGTGCTTTATCCGCGACGATGACATTCACGTAGTCCGTGCTGCGGAGGCAGTGATCCCCAACGCTTAGCAGGCAGTTCGCATCTGGCGGAAGATAGATCCGCGTCACTTCTGGACTCTTGTTTGTCACCACATCCAGAAATCCCGGGTCCTGATGAGTGAACCCGTTGTGATCCTGCCGCCACACCAGGGACGTGATCAGCAAGTTGATCGAAGAGATCGGAGCTCTCCAACGCAGTTCCAGCTTGCTCTTCTCAAGCCACTTCGCATGCTGATTGAACATTGAATCGATGATGTGAACGAACGCCTCGTAGCTGGAGAAGAACCCATGTCTTCCCGTCAATACGTAGCCTTCAAACCACCCCTCGAGCGTGTGCTCACTAAGCATTTCCATGACGCGGCCGTCGGTTGAGAGAAACCCGCCATCGGCATCCTCGGGCTTCCTTTCCGCCATCCACGTCTTGTCACTCGCTTGATAAATCGCGTCGAGTTTGTTTGAAGCGGTCTCGTCCGGACCGAAGACCCGGAAGCTTGTCATGTTTTTCCGCATCAAGTCGCGCAGAAAATGCGCGAGCGTATCTGTGGAGGAGAGTTCAACCTGACCGGGATGGTGCACGGTCGCGGCATAGTTGCGGAAGTCGGGAAAATCGAGCGGCTTCCTCAGCGTACCTCCATTCGCATGCGAATTGCCGCTGATGCGCCTTGCGCCAAGTGGGGCCATCGCCTTCAACTCGGCAATCAGCGTCCCGTGATCGTCGAATAACTCCTCGGGGCGATAACTACGCAGCCACGATTCCACGAGTTGCAGATGCGCTGGGTTAGTGACGGGATCCAGAATCGGCATTTGGTGAGAACGCCATGATCCTTCCAGCCGGTGTCCATCGATCTCCTTCGGGCACGTCCATCCCTTGGGCGTGCGCAGGATAACCATCGGCCAGCGTGGCCGCTCCGGCGTCACATCTGCCCCCGCACCCCTCGCCTTCTGCTGAATAGCTCGAATGTCTTGTACACACTGTTCCATCACATACGCCATCTTCTGGTGCATCACCGCCGGGTCATCGCCCTCCACTACGTGGGGTGTCCAGCCATACCCCCAGAAGAGGCTCTCAAGCTCATCCTGCGAAATCCTTGCCAGAATTGTGGGATTTGCGATCTTGTACCCGTTTAAGTGCAATACAGGCAGCACTGCGCCGTCGTGGATAGGATTCAGGAACTTATTCGAGTGCCATGACGTTGCGAGTGGTCCGGTTTCTGCCTCGCCGTCTCCAACGACCACCGTCACTATCAGATTGGGATTGTCGAACGCGGCGCCGAAGCCATGCGAAAGGCTATATCCCAGCTCCCCTCCTTCATGAATCGAGCCCGGCGTCTCTGGCGTACAGTGGCTGCCGATGCCACCAGGAAACGAAAACTGCCGAAAGAATTTCTGCATCCCGATTGCATCCTCGGTTTTCTCCGGGTAGATCTCCGAGTAGACCCCTTCGAGATAGCTATGCGAAAGCGTTGCAGGCGCTCCGTGACCCGGCCCGGCGAGGTAGATCATGTCGAGGTCATACTTCTTGATCAGCCGGTTCAGATGTACCCATGTAAACGTCTGTCCGGGGTCGGATCCCCAGTGCCCAAGTAGTCTGTTCTTGATGTGCTCCGGCTTCAAGGGCTCGCGCAGCAACGGATTTTCTTGCAGGTACAGCATGCCTGCACACAGATAATTGCAGGCCCGCCAGTAAGCGTCCATTTTGCGTAGCTCATCGGCGCTCAGTGGCTCCTCCACCAGTGGCGAAACGCTTGGCTGAAAGTGTGGCAAAGAGATGCTGTTCACTAGAATTACCTCGTTTACACATGCGTGAAGCTGCTTTTGATGTTCTAACGTGCTCCACTGATCGAGCTGGCAATTAGCCATCGTCGAATGAAGGCAACAGTTTCAGCGGAAGCATTGGAGCGAAAGGTTTCTCGTCACTGACCAAGTGTGTAGCGAGAGGCAGGTCGGATGTTGTGCTACGTCTTCGGCGCCTAGACTATGCTGGACCTTACTGCCCCTCTCTGGCGATTTGTTCGGAATAGTTTTGCGCGTTCGTGGAGTGCTCATGGGCCTGTCTGGACAATTCATGAGCGGAAAGATGATCGCCTTTGCCGTGAGCGGTGGCGGCAGCAGCATGAGCGTGGGATGCAAGGTTGTGAAGTTCTGCGGCTCTATCGTGAGTGCTCTGTGGCAATGTGTACCTCTCCCTATAACGCGCACAATAAATACAAAGGCGCTGGTTAGAAGACGGCTGCGTCGGTCGGTCATGCAGCAGCCGCCGCCGCCGGAGTTTTAGATTCCCAGATTAGATAACGGAGCCGGGTGTCCTATTATGTTTGATCTGACATATAGCTTCGAACCAGTCTTCTTCAGGGGAGCCGATCGGTCTTCCTCGCTCTGCCCACAACCTATAAGCCAGGAATGCGATGGCATTTGCATTTGGCGAAAACTGATCCTTGCCTAGAATGGGTGAACTTAGACTCGTCATCATAGGGCGCTCCTCGTGTTATCTGAGACAACTTGGAAGTGGCTCGTCTGCGGCAACGGTACCGCTAGAGGCGAGGAAGACGGCACAACCGCTGCTTCGGGGAGTGCATGTAATGCATCGACGTGACCGCAGCACCGGGGCGACCCCAGCTCGGATATAAGACTCGCAGCGGATGAGCAATCGCAGCGTACTGCGAAACGTGTGGCTGTGTATCAGCAGTCCGGTGACTGGCTGAGACTCGGCTGAAAACAGATAGGCCGAACTGAGGCGATTGTTCGTGAGCCGTGGGGAGGCGGAGTCGTCTCAACTGGACTCTACTCTCTTGTGTCATAACTTGTCGGCTATTCTCCGGCCCGAACGCGCGTCTTTCTTCTTGTAAGAAGACGCGAGTCTGTTTTCAGCCACTTGGAGACGGTTGAGTTAGCGACCCCACCGACATGCAGAACATAATCCGCATGCTCCTCATCCAGAGTGACCTGCACCGGCACATGCTTCTTATTGATCGCTGCAGTGAGTGCTGCGCTGAAGTCAGACGGGCCATCGACGTATACGGTCGGGACGGCCTGTCCTGATGCGGCAACGGAGAACATGGCGGAAGCGAGGACGGCAAGTGCAATTTTCATTAGGTCTCTTTCCGCGGGTAAACCTTCGTCGCGGGTGGCGAGCCAGGATGCGGGGGCTTATCAATTAGTCGGGCAGACCTAGAGGCTGTTCTTAACTTTGGTTGAGCAGGGAGAAGATTTTGGCGAGCATGATGCAAGCGAAGGCGAAGTAGTGGAATCCTGCGAGAGTGTCGGATTCAAGCATCAGGAGCAGACGATCTCTCCTGACGGTTGGTTCAAGAGCCAGCCAGAGTTGTTCCCAGGTCAGAACCTGCTTATCCTTGGGCCGAAGATTTCTCGGAGTCTTCAGCTTTCGGGTCGGGTCTTTGACCAGGAAATCCTGATCGATGATTTCACCGAAGGTGGACTTCAGGTAGGACCGCGCCTGTTTCACGCGATCCTGCGACATCCGTTCCGCCAGATTGTTGATATGAGTCTGCAACATGAACCTGTCGATGGAATCGAGGGGATACTCCTCGAACTTCGCCAACAAGTCCTGTTCAATCTGGATCTTCTTCACCTTCGCCGTCTCCGGTCGCCAGTCCCCCGCTCGCAGCGGGAAATAGCGGTTGCGAACAAACCATCCGAAGGTAGTCGAACTGTCCTTAAGGACCCTGCCTCCGAGATTCTGGCCAGTCTGTTTTGTGACCTCCATCCGCAGCGCATCGCGTGCTTCGGCCCTTGGTCATTTTTGATTTGAGGGCGAGTTTGACGCAAACCCTCTTTACTCGTTCCTCGTTGCTTTCAGGATCGATAACCGTTTGACGGAAATAACCAAACCAGCGCTTTCCGCGCAGCGACACCCATCCTGCCTGGTCCGACTTGCCCATTCGTTCCTCAATTTCTGTGGCGGAAGAATTCGTGGGACGCTCTTATTCTACCGACGCCGAGACCGTAGAGCAGAGAGGTGTTCCCGTTCGCTGATCAATTCTTCCACTTCGCTTGAGCGATAGCGGAGTACGCCCTCGCTCATCCGGATCACGGGCAAATACGGAGCTTTTCGGGAAGAGTGATCCCATACCCAGTCCTTCGTGACGTTGAGTCGTGCGGCTACATCTTCAGCGGTCAGAAGCGGGTCAAGAAGGGGCATTCGTTCGACGACTGCAGCTAAGGCGATAATTGTCTCCATAACTGTGACGTTGCCATCGCAGGATGGCCAGCGTTTGCTCCAAGCCCCCGGCTTATTTGCCACTGTGTCTAATACTTTTCATGCATCGGGTGATCGTTACGAATGATCACTGTCAAACAACCTCGCGGTCAACGATTTCATGAGAGCTTATCGGATTCTTCGTTTTTATGCGTTCGTCAATCTGTCCTTGCATCGGCCATATGCTAAGACTGATCAAACTCTGTTCTTCAACTCTCTTGTTCGGATCGCATCTGAAGAACCGCTCTTGGACTTACTTCAGGAAGTTGCTGGATTGAGTAGAGAGGCAGCACGCGATCTTCTGAGCTTGATCAGCGCGCGCTCCGATGCACTCGGATTCTACGACCTCCAATACAAACCTTTCTTTAGCTTCCGTCGAGTGCATCTACCTGCTGAATCCGGACCACCGCGGGAATATGCATGTAGCTCTTCTCTCCTCGCGATGTCGAATATGACCCGCAACGTGCGCGTCGCGAATCAATTGCGATTCAAGGATGACGGGCCGATTTTTGTCATGGCAGTTGCTGAAGCTTTGCGGAAGCACTTTAGGATGGCGTCGGTGTCGTCCCAGAACGTCAGCATCTCGAAATGAGTTACTTCTGCCTCTGTGCGGCACAAACACCACGCGCCACGATTTCCGCGCGTCGCCAGATACTCGGGCAGCGCAACTCTCCGCATGAGGTCTAGGTATTCACCTCCCTTCGAAGTGGAAACCATTCCGTGCCATATTCGAGCGATCATGAGGTCCTCGTATCAAGCGAGCGGATGCTAAGGAGAAGATTCTCCAGCAAAGTAACAAGTCTGGCGGCGCATGCTCGGTCAGGGTCAAGTCCAGGGTCGTAAATAGTGACTTCAAGGCCGAGTGCTTGCGGATGGCAGACGAGCGGAGTCAGAAGTTCCACCACTTCGTTGATCGTCGGGCCGCCCGGTTCGGGCGAATC
>Ga0193743_1001731_pt1 | contig 15903 bp, 13 predicted proteins | sample L2c2metaG_FD_143038 | JGI IMG/M metagenome (GOLD analysis project Ga0193743, IMG submission 143038) | Soil microbial communities from a riparian zone of the East river system, Colorado, United States - L2c2 | ecosystem: Environmental > Terrestrial > Soil > Riparian zone | place: USA: East River...
CCTCGGCTGTGTCGGTGCCGGCCTCGACACAGCCGAGGACCGCGGCGACGAACGCTGCCGTCGGGCGGCGCTCCAGGCCGACGTGGTCGTCGTCCGGCAGGCGTTCGCGGATGGCCGCCGCGGCGTGCGCCAGCCAGCCATAGCTGTGCTGCCCGCCGTCGGGTGTCACCACGGCGACCCGGTCGGCCGCGGGGGCGGGCCGCTCGACGACGGCCGGCTGCCCGAGAGCGGCCGGGCTGACCGGCTCCGGGCCTAGCGGGTAGTCGAGAATGCCCCGCCCGGGGTCGTCGACCGCCGCCCGGATCAGGGATTCCAGGTGGGCGACGAGGATCCGCATCATCGACAGGTCATACCGCTCGGGGTTGTAGTCGAGCTGGAACTGGATCCGGCGGTCGTATTCCTGGACGTTGACGGTGAGGTCCACCTTGGTCGGCAGCGACGTCGCACCGTCCATCGGCTCGACCGCGATCCCCGGCAGCCGCGCCGTCGCGGAACTGGTGTTGAGCATGCTCAACACCACCTGGAACAGCGGCGTGTGCCGCGGGTCGCGGCTGACCTCGACCTGCTGGACGAGCACGTCGAGCGGCGCATCGGCGTGGGCGTAGCCGTCGAGGCAGACCCGGCGGACCCGGTCGAGCAGGTCGGCGAAGGTGGGGTCGCCGGTCAGGTCGACCCGGATCGGCAGCGTGTTGACGAGAAACCCGATCAGCGTGTCGGTGCCCGCGTCGTGGCGACCGGCGATCGGCACCCCGATCACCAGGTCGCGCTGGCCGCTCCAGCGGGCCAGCACGGTGGCCAGCGACGCCATCATCACCATGAACGGCGACACACCGTGGGTACGGCGCAGCTTGTGCAGCGCCGCGGTCTCTTCCTCGGACAGGTGCCCACGGGCCCACTCGCCGTGCTCACGGTCTCCGCCACGGCGGCGGGTGACCGGCATCGACAGGGCGGCCGGTGCGCCGGCGAGGTGCTCGCGCCAGTAGCCGACCGTGCTTTCGAGGGTGTCACCGACCAACCGTTCGCGTTGCCAGGCGGCGTAGTCGCGGTACTGGATCGGCAGGGGGTCGAGGCCGGCGCGGGCCGGGTCGCCGCCGGCGGCGTAGAGCGCCGTCAGCTCGCGGGCGAACAGGCCGATCGACCAGTCGTCGCAGACGATGTGGTGCGCGGTCAGGCTGAGCACGTGTTCGGTGTCGCTGACCCGGATCAGCAGGCAGCGAAACAGCGGACCGGTGGCCAGGTCGAACGGTGTGGTGGCCTGCGTGTCGGCCAACTCGGCGGCCCGGTTCGCCGGATCGGTGTCGTCCCGCACGTCGTGGAAGCCCAGCCGCCAGCTCTCGTCGAGGTCGTCGACGACCTGCACCGGTTGGCCCGCCACCGCCGGGAACCGGGTGCGCAGCGCCTCGTGCCGGCCCACGATGGCCCGGATGCTGGCCTCGAGCGTGGCCGCGTCGAGCGGGCCGACCAGACGGTGCCGGCCGTGCACGTTGTAGGCCAGGCTCGGCAGCAGTTGGTCCTCCAGCCAGATCCGCTGCTGGTCGAACGACAGCACCGACTCGGCCTCGGCGGGTCGCCGGGCGATGCCCCGCGGCTCGGCCGAATGGCCGGCCGCCAGCGCCGCCAGCGACGCCACCGTCCGGCAGCCGAAGAACTCGCGCACCGGTATCTCGACGCCGAGCGTCTTGCGGATCCGGTCGACGATCTTCGGCGCGGCCAGCGAGTGGCCGCCCAGCTCGAAGAAGTCGTCGTGCACGCCGAACCCGGCCGGGTCCAGCACGTCGTCCAGCACCTCGCGCCAGATGCCATACACCACGTCTTCGTAAGGCGTACGGGGTGGCACGGCCGGGACCTGCGCAGGACGCGACATGTGCCGACGCTAAGCGCCGGGTGGGACCGGCGGTTGTCACCGATTACTGGGATCGTGCGGGCGCCGGCGTGGCGTCCTGCGGCGGTGGCACCGCGGCATCGTCGGCGTCGGGCAGGTCCTGTTCGAGGTGGCGGAGCCGCCGGCTCAGCGCCGCGCCGCCGACGGTGACCGCGACCAGCACGCCGACGAGCATCATCAGCAGCGCGATCCCGCGGCCCGGTCCGTCGCCGACCAGGCCCGCCACGATCGGCGACCGGACCTCGTCGCGGCCCACCCACGGCTCGAAGACGCGGTCGACGGCCACGCCGGCCAGCACGTTCGCGACCAGCTGTGGCACCAGGCCGACCATGCTCACCAGGGCCATCACCCGGCCCATCAGCCGGGGCTCCACCTTGGTCTGCCAGATGCCCTGCTGGATCGTGGCGATGACGACCAGGGCACCCATGCCCACGAACGCCGCCACGGCCACCAGCGTGACCTCGGGGCGGGCCGCGCCGGCGATCGTGGCCACGGCGAGGACCAGGGAGAAGGCGAGCAGCCCGGGAATCCGGCGGCGCGGGCCGCCCCAGATACTCACCGCGACGCCGGCGATGATCATGCCCAGGCCACCGATGGAGAGCACCATCCCGAGCCCGGCCGGCGCGGCGAAGGCCAGCACGAGCGGGTTGAGCAGCAACTCGATGAAGCCGGCGCTGAAGTTCACCGACGCGAGGAAGACGAGCAGCGCGAGCAGCCCGCGGCGGGCGGCGACGTAGTGCCAGCCCTCCCGGAACTCGGCCAGCAGCGACGTCTTCGCGCCGGCCGCCGGCTCCGGGCGGGTGTGCGGCACGCGCACCAGCAGGAGGGTGAGGATGGCCGCGCCGAAGGAGACCGCGTCCAGGACGACGATGCCGGACAGGTGGATCGCGTGCAGCAGGAAACCGCCAGTCACCGGCGCCAGCACCTGGCTCGCCGCCATCGCCGTCATCCGCATGCCGTTGGCCCGTCCGAGGTGCTGCCTCGGCACCAGCCGCGGCGTGAGTGTCCCGACCGCCGGCACCTCCAGCGCGCCGAGGACCGAGCCGATCACGACGATGACGTACACGTGCCAGACGGCGAACGTGTCGGTCAGCAGCAGCACCGCCATGGCCACCGTCAGCAGCATGTTGCCGACGTTGGCTGCCAGGAGGGTGGGTCGCGGACCCCACCGGTCGACCAGCGAGCCCGCGAACGGCGCGGCCACGGTCGTGGGCAGCAGGCCGAGGGCCAGGATGACGCCGAGCGCCGTCGCCGAGTCGGTGGTCTGGTAGACGTAGACCGCCAGCGCGAAGCCGGTGATGCCCGATCCGAGCATGGAGACGAACTGGCCGGCCCAGATGACCGCCCAGCCCCGGAAACCGGCTGCCGGTGCCGCCGGCCCGCCGTCGATCGCCGCTACGTCGTCCGTCATCGAGGGTGCACTCCTTCGCCGTGTCCACCGTGGTGGAGAAACCGGTCGCCTTCCGGTCCCGGCTTCACGTGACATGGGCATCGCTGGCCGGCGGCTTAGGGTTCCCGTGCCGGTCGAGGAAGGGAGCGGCGCGACGTGGACCTCAGCCTGTTCTTCTTCGCGGACGACAGTGACACCGCCGCCGACGGCTACCGGCTGCTGCTGGAAAGTGCGCGGTTCGCCGACGCCAACGGCTTCGCGGCGGTCTGGACCCCGGAGCGGCACTTCCATTCGTTCGGGGGTCGGTATCCCAATCCGGCCGTGACCGGGGCTGCCGTCGCCGCGGTGACCGAGCGGGTGGCGGTGCGTGCCGGCAGCGTCGCGGCGCCGTTGCACCACCCGCTGCGGATCGCCGAGGAGTGGTCCGTCGTCGACAACCTCTCGCACGGCCGGGTCGGCGTGTCGTTCGCCTCCGGTTGGCACGCCGGCGACTTCGTCATCCGGCCAGAGAACTACGCGGACCGCAAGAACGTGATGGTCGACGCGGTGGAGACCGTGCGCCGCCTCTGGCGGGGTGAGGAACTCGAGTTCGCCGACGGCGGCGGCGAGAAACGGGCCGTGCGGATCTACCCGGCCCCGGTCCAGCCCGAGCTACCCGTGTGGGTGACCAGTTCCGGCTCACCGGAGACGTTCAAGATTGCCGGCCGGCTCGGCGCCGGGCTACTCACCTACCTGCTCGGTCAGGACCACGACACGCTGGCCCACAACGTCGCCGCCTATCGGCGGGAGCTGTCGGACACGCACGGCCCGGACGCCGCCGGTCACGTGACCGTCATGCTGCACACGCTGATCGGGCCCGACCGTGCCGAGGTGCTCGGTCTCGTGCGCGAACCGTTCCTGCGCTACCTGCGCCGGTCGATGGACCTGATCGTGCGGACGTCCGGGCTCCTCCCGCCCGGCCTCGACCTCAACGCGCTGCCCGAGCGGCACAAGGAGACCCTGGTCGCACGGGCCGCCGACCGCTATGTCCGCAACAGCAGCTTGTTCGGCACCGTCGCCGAGGGCGTGGAAGTCGTCGACCGGCTCCGCGCGGTCGGCGTCGACGAGGTGGCCTGTCTCGTCGACTTCGGGGTGCCGCCGGACGACGTGCTCCGGCTGCTGCCACACCTGGCCGAGCTCCAGGAACGGGTCAGCGGCCGCTAGCGCCAGCGCACGGCCGTCGGCAGCGACATGAAGCCGTGCTGATGGGGGGACTGGGAGCGCTGGGCCCGGCTGAGGTCGATCTCGTATTCCGACACCAGCGCACCGACCTCCTCGAAGACGATCCGCATCTCCAGGCGGGCCAGCGCGGCGCCGAGGCAGTGGTGCGGCCCGACCCCGAAGCTCAGCAGCCGCCGGGTGTCGCGGTCGAGATCGAACTCGTCGGGCCGGTCGAACACCCGCTCGTCGCGGTTCGCCGAGGCCTGCACCAGCACCATCCGCGCGCCGGCCGGCACCACCGTGCCGTGGAAATCGGTGTCCGCGGTGAGCCGGCGGGCCACCATCTGGCTGGCCGAGTCGAAGCGGAGCGCCTCGTTGGCCCAGTCCTCGGCGCGTCCGTTCAGTCCGGCCCGCTGGATGTCGGGCTGCAGGTGACCCTGGTGCCAGCCGTTGCCGATCGTCTTGCCGGTCGACTCGTTGCCGGCGCCGAGCATGACGAACAGGAAGCCGACGATGTCGCGGTCGGCGAGCCGGGCGCCCTCGACCTCGGCCACGATCAGCCCCGAGGTCAGGTCGTCACCGGGCCGGCGGCGCAGGTGGCGGACCAGGTCGTAAAGATATTCGCCGAGCCGCAGCGCGGCCGCCGTCGCCACCTTGCCGCGGCCGTCGAAACCGTCTTCGCGCTGGTTGAGCTGGTCGGTGTCGACGCGGACCTGGTCCCAGTCGGCGGCCGGGAACCCGAGGATCTCGCACAGGACATCGTTGGGCAGGGCGGCCGCGTAGTCGTCGGCGAAGTCGAACGTGGGCCGGCCGCGCAGCGGTGCCAGCCGCTCCCGCGCGAGCTCGCGGATCCGGGGCTCCAGCGCCACGACCCGGCGGGGGGTGAACGCGGAGGACACCAGCCCGCGGTATCTGGCGTGCTCGGGCGGGTCCATCGACAGGAAGAACGTGGTCTTCCCCGCGTCCGGCCCCCACAGGTCGCTCTCCAGCGAGATGCCGTGGTCGCTGGAGAACAGGGCCGAGTCGCGCAGCGCCGGCGCCACGTCGGCGTACCGCGTCAACGCCCAGAAGTCACGTTCCTCGTTGCGGTAGAGCGGTGCGTGCGCGCGCATCCACCGGTAGACGGGATGCGGGTCGGCCTGCACCGCGTAGTCGAACGGGTCGTAGGCCGTCATCGGCCGGCCCGGGCACGCAGGGCGACCGTGCACGGCAGTGCCGCGAATCCGCGCTGGTGCGGCGAGTGGATGTGGCGGACCCGGTCGTCGTCGACCTCGTACGCCGAGACCAGCGCGCCGATCTCTTCGAGCGCGACCGTGATCTCCAGCCGGGCCAGCGGCGCGCCGAGGCAGAAGTGTGGACCGTGCCCGAAGCTGAGCTCCCGGCTGGTGTCCCGGTCGAGGTCGAACCGGTCCGGGTCGGCGAAGACCCGCGGGTCCCGGTTGCCGGACGCCGGCAGCAACACCATCCTGGCCCCCGCCGGCACGAGCGTGCCGTGGATGACGGTGTCTTCGCCGAGCCGCCGGGCCGTCATCTGGCTCGGCGAGTCGAAGCGCAGCGCCTCGCGGCCCCAGTCGGCGGCGCGGCCGTCGAGGCCGGCCCGCTGGACCTCGGGACGGCGCCAGGCGTGGTGGAGAGCCAGCCCGATCGCCTTGCCGGTCGACTCGTTGGTCGCGCTGACCATGAGGAAGAGGAACGCGACGAGCTCGGAGTCGGTCAACGGCCGGCCGTCGACGCGAGCCTCGATCATGGCCGAGGTCAGGTCGTCGCGGGGTCGCCTGCGGCGGTCGTTGACCAGCGTCACGTAGTAGAGGGCGAGCCGCATCCCGGCGTCGACGGCCGCCCGCGACCGCTCGTCGCTGCCGTCCTCGCACTCGTTGAGCAGGTCGTTGTCGGCGCGCAGCAGGTCCCAGTCGTCCGGCGGCACGCCGACCAGCTCGCACATCACGTCGTTGGGCAGCGCGGCGGCGAAGTCACCGGCGAAGTCGAAGGTGCCGCCGTCGCGCAGCGGCGCCAGCCGGGCCCGAGCCAGCTCGCGGACCCGTGCCTCCACCGACGCGACCCAGCCGGGCTTGAAGACCGGACCGACCAGCCGGCGCATCCGGCCGTGGTCGGGCGGGTCCATCGCGAGGAAGGAGCTGGTCTTCACCGCGTCGGGTCCCCAGAGGTCGGGCTCCAGCGAGATGCCGTTGCGATTGGAGAACAGCCCCGGGTCGCGCAGTGCCGACAGCACGTCGGCGTGTCGCGACAAGGCCCAGAAGTCCCGCTCTTCGTTGCGGTAGAGCGGCGCGTGCTCGCGCATCCAGGCATACGTCGGATAGGGGTCCTCGTGCAGGGCATAGCCGAACGGGTCGTACGCAGGTGGAGCGACGGCGGTCATCGACGTCCGTCCCTGAGCCGGGCCGTGATCGGCAGGTGCTTGTAACCGGAGATGAGGTTGGAGTGCAGTCGCTGCGGCGGTCCGGCCGGGCGGAAGCCGGTGAACCGGCTCAGCAGCTCGTCGAAGAGGATGCGCAGCGTGACCCGGGCGAGGCTGTGCCCGACGCAGTAGTGCGGACCGATGCCGAACGCGAGGTGTTTGTTGGGCCGGCGGCGCGGGTCGAACCGGTCCGGCTCGGGGAAGACGGCAGCGTCCCGATTGGCGGCGCCGAGCCAGCTCACCACCGCGTCGCCGGCCTTGATCGGCGTACCCCCGATCTCGGTGTCGGTTGTCGCGTAACGCATGAAATGGCTGGCCGGCGACGCGAGCCGGAGCGCCTCCTCGACCGCGGTTGGTGTCGCGGTCAGGTCGGCGGCCCAGGAATCGAGGACGCCGTCGCCGATGTGCTCGGCCATCAGATAGCTCGGTGTGTGCGGTGTCGTGGTGACCGCGCCGAGCAGGAGGCTGTAGCAGTTGGACAGCACCTCGCCCGGCGACATCGCGCGGCCGTCGACCTCGGTCGTGATGAGCACACTGACCAGGTCGTCGCCGGGCCGGTGCCGGCGCTCCATGTAGATGTCCTGGAAGTAGGCGAACAGCTCACGGTGGGCCCGGTCGAGACTGCCCTGGGTGCTGTCGACCGGTCGGAACTCGGGGTCGTCGGCCGCGATCGCGGCGGTGAGCAGGAAGCCCAACCGCGGCCAGTCGCCGCGGGGTAGGCCCATCGCCTCGCCGGCCACGGCCACCGGCAGCGCCAGCATCGCCTCCGCGAAGTCGAAGACCCCGCCGTCGGCGAGTGGCTCGATGATCTCCCGGATCAACCCGGTGAGGACCTCGTGCCGCCCCTCGACCGCGCGGACCGCGAGAGCTTTCTGCAGGCGGGTCCGCATGGCCGTGTGCCGGGGCGGGTCGGTGGCCGCGAGCTGCCGGCCGCCGGCCGGGTCGTCGAAGCCGAGAATGCTCAGCACGGTGCCGCGTTCGGAGGTGAACGTCGACGCGTCCCGGAGCACCCGCTCCACGTCGGCATAGCGCGCCGCCGACCAGAAGCCATGCCGCTCGTCGACCTGGGTCCACTGAAGACCGTCCTGCGCGCGCAGGACGGCCCAGCGTGCGCGGAAGTCGGTGCTCGCGTGGATCATCGGGTCGGCGAGGCTGGGCGTCGCCGAACCGACCGGGCAGCCAGGCGGCCGGACCATGGGTGAGGCTAGGCCCGGGCGCTCAGCGGACGCAGGTCGGTCCAGTGTCGCTCGACATAGTCGAGGCAGGCCTGGCGGGTGTCCGCACCGTGCACGACCCGCCACCCCGCCGGCACGGCCAGCTTGCTGGGCCACAGGGAGTGCTGCTCCTCGTCGTTCACGAGCACCGAGAAGGTTCCGTCGGGATCGTCGAAGGGGTTCATAGCGCCTCCTTGAGCGGCAACGTCCTGAACTTATCGGCGGCCGGTGACCGCCGGATGTCACCGGAAACCGCGACCGCTCAGCCGCCCAGGACGACCCTGATGGCACCGGTCGGGCACAGCTGCTCGGCTTCCCGGACCCCGTCGAGGTCGGCGGCGGCCTGCGCGGTCGGTCCACTGTGGTCGTGTTCGTCCAGGGCGAAGCTGCCCGGCGCCACCACCAGGCACGTCGCCGAGCCCACGCACCGTTCCGTGTCGACGGTCACGACGACCCTGGTCACGCCGGCGCTCCTTCCTCGCTGCGCCGCCGGTCGATCTCCGCCGCCAGCGCCGCGATCGTCGGCTCGAGGTAGAGCGTCCGGGCGGACACGTGCACGCCCACGGCGAGTTCGGTCGCCACCAGCAGCTCGGCGGCCAGCAGCGAATGACCGCCCAGCTCGAAGAAGTCGTCGTCGAGCCCGACCGGGTCGACGTGGAGGTGCTCGCGCCAGACCCGCACCAGCGTGTGCTGGGTCGCCGTCGCCGGCTCGCGGTAGTCGCTGGACAGGTCCTTCTCGGCGCGCGGGACGATCGCCGGCGCGGGCTCGGTCACGCGATCACCACCGGGTGGCGCGCCGTCGCCGGCTCGAAGTCGACCGGCAGGCTGGTGATGCCGTTGATGAAGTTGGACCGCAGGTGGGTGACCGGGCCGGCGACGTGGAACGTCTCCAGCCGGGCCAGCATCTCCTCGAGCAGCAGTCCCAGGACCACCTGGGCCGGCGGCCCGCCGATGCACCGGTGCGCACCGACGCCGAAGGCGAGATGCGCGTTGGGGCTCCGGCGCGGTTCGAACGTGTAGGGGTCGGCGAACACGGTCTCGTCGCGGTTGGCCGACGCCACCCAGGCCGCGACCAGGTCACCGGGCTCGAGGCGGGTGCCGGCGACGTCGACCGGCCGGATCGTGCGGCGCAGCAGATGGTTGGTCGGCGACGCCCAGCGCAGGCTCTCCTCGACGGCGGCCGGCACCGTGTCCGGGGACGACCGCAGCAGCTGCCACGCGGCCGGCCGCTCGGCCAGTGCCTGGATCAGGTGGGAGGCGACCTGGGCGGTGGTGGTGACCGCACCCATCGCGAAGCTGTAGCAGTTGAGCAGGACCTCGCGGTCGTCCATCTTCCGGCCGCCGAAGTCGAGGTCGAGCAGCACCGAGACGACGTCGTCGCCGGGGTGGGCCCGCTTGTCCCGGATCAGCTCGGAGAAAACCGCGATCAGCCGGTGGTGTGCCTTCTTCAGGGTCTCCGCGGCCGTGCCGTCGGCGTAGCGCGGATCCTCCGGCGCGACTCCGGCCATCGCCCAGCGGGGAAGGTCGGCCCAGATGCCGGTGGGCAGCCCGATGGTCTCGCCGACCGCCGCCATCGGCAGGTGCCGCGTGAGATCGGCGACGTCGACGACACCGCCGGCGTCGAAGTGCTCGGCCACCAGCCGGCGGACGTGGTCGCGCACCCGCGGCGCACCCTGCCGCGCGGCGTGGGTCGACATCAGCCGCATGGCCGGCAGCCGGACGTCGGCGTGGCGGGGCTGGTCCATCAGGTTGATGGTCCGGCCGCCGGCACTGTCTCCGGCGGCAACGGCCAGGATCGTGCCGTGCGCGGAGCTGAAGCTCTTGTCGTCCATCAGCACGGCGGCCACGTCGCGGTAGCGGGTCACCGACCAGAACCGATGACCGTCCGGGGTCTCCTGCGGCCACACCGGCGCCTCCCGGCGCAGCCGGTGCCAGGCGGGATGCTGGGCGCCCGTGGCATAGCGGCCCGGGTCGTAGAGGTCGATGTCGCCCAGCTCGGTGGCACCTTCGTCAGTGGCGGGGCCCGTCATCCTCATGCCCGGTTCCTTTCCGGCGCGGATCGCGGCGTGGCGACGACGGGCATCGACACGAGCCCGTTGATCCAGTTCGACTGGAGGTGGACCAGCGGGCCGACCAACTCGAACCCGGCGTACCGCGCGACGAGTTCCTCGAAGAGCATCGTCAGCGCCAGCCGGGACATCGGCGCGCCGACGCAGTAGTGCGGGCCGCCGCCGAAGCCGAGATGGCGGTTCGGACTGCGGGTGATGTCGAAAACGAAGGGGTCGTCGAACACCGACTCGTCGCGGTTGGCCGAGGCGACCCAGGCCGCGACCCAGTCGCCGGCGTTGATCGTGGCGTCGCCGAGCCGCGTCTCCGCCGTCGCCCGCCGCACGAGGTGGTGCGTGGGCGAGGTCCAGCGGATGCCTTCCTCCACGAGCCCCGGCAGCGTGTCCGGCGTGAGTCGCGGCCAGATCTCCGGTCGCTGGATGAGTGCCAGCAGCGTGTGTGCGGCCACATTGGGGGTGGTGGTGTTAGCGCCGAGGATGAAGCTGTAGCAGTTGAGCAGCACGCGCCATTCGTCCAGCGGGTTGCCCGCGCCGGACAGGCCGTCGGTGACCTTGACCAACACCGAGATCAGGTCGTCGCCCGGCGCCGCGCGGCGCTCGCGGACCAGCTCCCGGAAGAGCGCGAAGAGATGATGATGGGCCAGTCGCAGCGTACGGTCGACCGAGTCACCGAGGGAGTAGGCGGGGTCCTCCGGCGCCACACACGCGCCGGCCCAATGGGCGACGTCGTCCCAGTGCCGCTCCGGTATCCCCATGAACTCGCCGGCGAGCACCATCGGCAGCCGGCGCATCAGCCGGGCGAAGTCGACCTCGCCGTCGGCGCACGGCCGGATCAGATCCACCACCCGTTCGCGGATCAACGGTGTCCTCTGCTGGACGACCGCGTGGCCGAGCGCGCGCATGGCCGGCACCCGGACCAGCGCGTGCTCCGGCGGGTCGGTGAGCGTGATGGTCTGCCCGCCGGCCGCGTCGCCGACGCCGACGGACGCCAGGATGGTGCCCTCCTCGGAGCTGAACGTCCGGTGGTCCTTCACGACCCGCTCGCAGTCGGCGTAGCGGGTCACGCACCAGAAGCCCGTGCCGTCCACCCGCTCCTGAAACCACACCGGTGCCTTGACCCGCAGCGTGCGCCAGGTCGGGTGCAGGTCGGTCGTGCGGAACCGGGTCGGCTCGTAGAGGTCGACGTCGGCCAGGTCGACGACGGCCTCGGCCGGCGGGGCGGGCAGCTCCACGGTGCTCAGCCCACCCGGCCGCGGTTCGTTCCGGCGTGCACCACGGCGGCCAGCTCGCCGACCGTGGGGTTGGCGAAGAACTGGCCGGCGTCCAGCTCGACGCCGGACCCGCGCAGCCGCTCGAGCATCGAGACACTGCGCAGCGAGTCGCCGCCCAACAGGAAGAAGTCGTCGTCGACGCCGACCACGTCCAGCCCGAGCACGTCGGCCCAGGCGTCGGCGATGATCTGCTCGGTCTCCGTCGTCGCGCGGCGTAGCGGTGGCAGGAAGGTCAGTTCGGCCCGGGCCAGGAAGGGATCGGGCAGCATGTGCCGGTCCGGCTTGCCGTTCGGGTCGAGGGGCATCTTCTCCAGCACCACGAACGTGGCCGGGACCATGTACCCGGGCAACTGCTCGCCGAGGCGCTGGCGCAGTGCGCCGACGGTCAGCTTGCGCTGGGGTGCCGGGACGACATACGCGGCGAGCCGCTTCTCCTCGCCGGCCGCACCGATGGCGAGCACCGCGGCGCTGCCCACGTCGGGGTGGCTGAGCAGCGTGTTCTCGATCTCGCCGAGCTCGATTCGGAACCCGCGGATCTTGACCTGTCGGTCGACCCGGCCACGGAAATCGACCGAACCGTCGGCGGTCAGGCAGCCGAGGTCGCCGGTCCGGTACATCCGCCGGCCCGGCACCTCGCTGAACGGGTCGGCCGGGAACCGCTCGGCGGTCAGGGCCGGCCGGCCGTGGTAGCCGCGGGCGACGCCGAGCCCGCCAACGTAGATCTCGCCGACCTGCCCGGCCGGCAGCGGTCGCAGGTCCGGCCCGAGGACGTACATCGCCTTGCCGGCCAGCGCCGTGCCGATCGGGACCGGCTTCAGCTTGCCGTCCTCGTCGGCCGGCACGCGGTGCAGCGAGGCGTAGGTGGTGGTCTCGGTCGGCCCGTAGGCGGCGTAGACCCGGGCCCGCGTCGTCGCCGCGGCCCGGATGTGCTGCGGTGACAGCACGTCGCCGCCGGTCAGCAGGCAACCGACGGAGTCCAGTGCGGCCAGGTCGTGCTGGGCCAGCACGTGGAACAGGCCGGTGGTCAGGAACAGCCAGTCCGGCGTCCACCGGCGTAGCTGCCCGCCCAACTCGGCGATTGTGACCTGCGGGTCGAGCACGACCACCCGGCCACCGCGGCCGAGTGCACCCCAGATCTCGTAGACCGAGGCGTCGAACGCGGCCGGCGCCAGGTGTGCCACCGTCTGGCCCGGCCGGATCGCGATCCGGGACTCCTTCTCGACCAGGCCGAGCACGCTGGCGTGGTCGACGACCACACCCTTCGGCAGGCCGGTGGACCCGGACGTGTAGACGACGTAGGCGGCGTTCGTCGGGCCGACCGGGATAGCGGGCCGCGGGCCGGCGGGCGGGAGACCGTCGTCGAACGCGAGGACGTCGACCGTGTCGAGCCCGGGTTGCCCCGCGCGATCGGTCAGCACGAGCCGCACGCCGGCGTCGCCGAGGATGAAGCCCCGGCGCTGCGCGGGATAGCTCGGGTCGAGCGGAACGTAGGTCCCGCCGGCCTTGAGCACCGCGAGGAACGCCACGATCATGTCGGCACCGCGGGGCATGGCCACCGCGACCCGGGTCTCCAGGCCGACACCGCGCGCGTGCAGGGCGTCGGCCAGCCGTTCGGCGCGTTCCTCGAGCTCGCCATAGCTGACGGTCGCCGCGTCGGTGGCGATCGACGGCGCCTCCGGGCGGGTCCGGCTTCGCCACGAGACGAGTGCGTGGATCGTGTCCAGCCCCGCGGGCCGGTCCGGTTCCTCACTCACACCGATCACCACCTACTCACGAATCAGCCAGCGCCGCAACGCGTCGCGCAGCACGTCGGGACAGTGCAGGAAGTCGAGGTGCCGCCCGTCCAGCGTTTCCGCGGTGACGTCGGCGCACTCGTCCCAGCCGGGAGCGACCACCTCGGGCGGTACGACGTCGTCGTCGGTCCACGCGACGACGGTGACCGGGCACGGGACCCGGCGCCCAGCCGCGAACCGGTAGCCGCGCTGCACTTCCAGGTCGGTGCGCAGCACCTGCGCGGCCAGTTCGGCGAAGTCGGTCCGCATCGGCACGCCGGCCCGGCCGAACAGGGCGGTCGTCTCAGCGACCAGGTCGACCGCCGCGAGGTCGACGAAGTTGAGGCGGCCGTACAGGCCCCGCTGCGGCGCACCCCACGACGACGCGATGAGCCGGGTCGGCAGGGGCAGGCCGCGGCGGGCCAGCTCGTCGATGGTGTCGAGGGCGAACGGCACCCCACCGCAGTGCCCCGCGAAGAAGAACTCCCGGTCGACGTACGGCGTCAACGCGTCGACCAGGTCGGCGGCGAACGCGGCGTGGTCGCGGTGCGGCGACTCGCGCAACCGGTTCTCCCGGCCGGGCGGTTGCAGGCCGCAGACCTGCACGTCGTCGATCCGCCGCGGCCATTGACGGTAGGACGAGGCGCCGACGCCGGCGTACGGGAAGCAGAACAGGAGCCGGCCGCCGGGCCCGGGCGGTGGCACGAACCAGCGGATGGCCGAGAGTGCGACACCGGCGGTCATCGCGCTCCTTCGCCGGCGCCGACGCCCGCACACAGCAGGTCGACCAACTCGGTCGGTGCCTCGGTGAAGCGATGGTGACCGCCGTCCAGCACGACCGCGGTGGTGTCGCCGCAGCGGTCCCAGCCGCCCATCGTGGCGTGCGGGACGTCGTCGTCCTTCGTCCACCCGATCGCCGTGATGGGGCAGGGAAGGCGCGGCGGGTCGGGCAGGACGTATCGCTTGTTGGCGTCGACGTCGGCCCGCATGACCTCCAGGTAGAGCTCGACCAGCTCCGCGTCCGGCATGCCGCCCATCTCCCGGATGAGCTTCTCCAGCTCGACCGCGAGCTCGCCGTCGTCCATCGTCAGGAACCGGCCGGTCGGTCCGTCCTGGGGTGCGACCTGGGAGGAGACGAAGAGCCGGGCCGGTGCCGGCCCGCCGGACCGCACCAGTTCCGCCGACGCCTGGTAACCGGCCAGCGCCGACGCGCAGTGGCCGAAGAAGCCGAACGGCACGTCCAGGTGCGGCGCAAGGCCGGCCACCAGGCCGGTGGCCAGCTCCTGGTAGGTCTGGAAGGTCGGCTCGGCGAACCGGGTCTCGTGGCCGGGCAGCTCCAGCGGTAGGAACTCGACGCCGCCCTGCCGGCGCGGCCACCGGCGATACATGCTGGCGCCGCAACCGGAGTACGGGATCAGGAAGATCCGGGCGGTCGCGTCCTCCGACGGCGGGTGCGGCAGCCAGCGGTTGCGCTTCTTCGACTTCTGCGGCATACCTGGCCCTTCCGAGATCGCGTGGCCGCGGGCGGCGGTCGGTCGGCCTACCGGAAAACTAGCCAACGACGCGTCCCGCGGGCTGTCCCGGCTTCACGCGACATCGCCCCAGCTGGGGGATTGCATAGCGTTGCCGGCGGCAGAGGGGACGGACACGCCGACATGGACATCGCCACCGCCCGGCTCGAAGCGTGGATGCGCGACTACTACCACAACGTCGACCACGACATCGGCAGCAGCGGTGTCCGGGACCTCTCGATGGCCGAGTTCGGCCGGCTCTGCGGCTTCGACCTGGCCGATCTCGACCCGATGGTCTTCCACGACAGCGAGAGCTACGGCGGCGGCGCGCTGCGCGCGGCCCTCGCCGACCGCTGGACCGGTGGCGACGTGAGCCGCCTGATGGTCACCCACGGTTCGAGCGAGGCGATCTACCTCGTCATGCATCTGGCCCTGGAGCCGGGTGACGAGGTCGTCGTCGTGGACCCGGCCTACCAGCAGCTGCACGACATCGCCGCGTGGCGTGGCTGCCGGATCACCCGGTGGCCGCTCGACGTGCGCGGCGGGTTCGCGGCCGACCTGGTGCGGCTGCGCGAACTCGCCGCGTCGCGGCCCCGGATGATCGTCGTGAACTTTCCGCACAACCCCACCGGCGTGTCCATCACCCCGGCCGAGCAGCAGGAGCTGGTCGCGATCGCCGCCGAGGCGGGTGCCTGGCTCGTCTGGGACCACGCGTTCGGCGAGCTGACCTACTCGGCCGCGCCGCTGCCGCTGCCCGCCTGGTATGACAAGTGCATCGCGTTCGGCACGTTCTCCAAGAGCTACGGGTTGGCCGGCCTGCGGGTCGGCTGGTGCCTGGCCCCGCCCGAGCTGCTGGCCCGGATGGCGTTGCTGCGCGACTACATCGCGCTCTACGTCTCGCCGGTGCTGGAGTTCTTCGCGGAGCAGGCGGTCCGGCACGCCGACCGGATCGTCGCGCTGCAGCGGGAGCACGCCGCCGCCAACCTCGGGCTGCTGCGGGACTGGGCCGCGAGCGTCCCGGACCTGGTGCGGTTCCGCGCGCCGGACGGCGGCGTCACGGCCTTCGTCGAGTTCCTCGACCAACCCGACGTGGTGCGGTCGTGTCGCCGGCTGGCCGAGGAGCACCGCGTGCTGCTGGTGCCCGGTGCCTGCTTCGGCGACGCGTACGCCGACTTCGGGCG
>Ga0193743_1001732_pt1 | contig 15902 bp, 16 predicted proteins | sample L2c2metaG_FD_143038 | JGI IMG/M metagenome (GOLD analysis project Ga0193743, IMG submission 143038) | Soil microbial communities from a riparian zone of the East river system, Colorado, United States - L2c2 | ecosystem: Environmental > Terrestrial > Soil > Riparian zone | place: USA: East River...
CCGGCCCTGGTCCTCCAGCGCGAAGTCGGTCCACCCGGACAGCTCGGTGACGGTGTGCGCGGCGAAGAATTCCCTGCCGACCTTCTTGCGGGTCATCTCCCAGGTGACGTGCTTGATGCCGTTCTCACAGATGTCCAGGTGCAGGCCATTTCGATCGTCCGGCCAGGCGCAGCCGGGGCAGTCGAACCCGCCGTTCTCGTGGTTCATCTTCAGGATTGCGTGCGGCCCGCGCACCACTTCCCGCGTCCGGCCCAGCACCTTCGTGACACTGATGGCCGCGCCCCAGCCAGCCGCCGGTGCCTGATCATCCTCCTGGGAGAACTCGCCGCCCCGGTTCGGACCGCGCCCCTGAGCCTCCCGCCCCGGCGCGCCCCGGCCGAAATCATCCCCAGGGATCAAACCCGATGTGCTGGTCATTGCCTAACCTCCAACCGTGACGGTCAAATCAGATTCGTAGCGCCATCCGGAGGCACGTTGCTTGCCAGCCCGGTCCGCGTTCGACGTTCCCGGCATCCGGGACTCCCCGGGCCGCTCGGCTTTCTCAGCGTCGTGCACTGTCCATGGAGGAGCATCGTGGCCAGCGGCCATCGTCTTCTGCTGCTACCGGTAATCCTCGGGTGCGTGCTGGCCGTAGTCGACTTAGGACGTTCGCTGTGCAGACGGAGGTAGGCTGCGAGGCCACACTCGGCGGACCCGCACCGCAGCCAGGCCCGGGACCAGCCATGCGGGTCATCCCGGCCGACCTCGATCAGCGGGTAGTCCGCGTGCGGCCACACCTTGGTGATGTCGAACGGGCCGACCACAACATCGCCGGCCTGATTTGCCCGAAGGCGCCGGCGGCCCCGTGATGGTCCCTACTGTTGATCAGCATGGGCCAGTATTGGGCTGCTGGATTGGCTGGTGAGTGCGCATCTCCCGCCGTTCGGAACCTCGGTGGAGCAAGCAGCATGTGGGCCAGCCGGCGACCGAGCGCGTCGCCGTCGCCGACCGCACCGGTCATCTGCGCGCGGTTCACCGGGGAGCCGTCCGGGGCGGCGATGACGCCCGACAGGCGCACCACAGGTTCGGCTTGGGGCTCGACGACCAACTCCGCCAGCGCGCCCACCGGCGCTCTCACGAGGCGGTCGCCCTCGCCACGGTCTCAGTCACGGCCTCTCTCGCACCCAGGTCGAACAGCTGTCGCAGCGCTTCGAGATAGACCGACCCCTCTGGATCGGTGGACAACTGCTTGGCCCGAACCGTCGGCCGATGCAGGAACTTGCGGACGATGCGGTAGACGGTCGCCGTCGTCTCGGCCCGTTGCTCTTCGCTCAGGCTGGGGAGCCGGTCGTGCATCCGGATCAGTTCGGCCTCGGCGAGCAGCCTGACCTGCGCGTGCATCGCTGCTACGAAGGGCGCCGCGGCCGCCTCGTTCAGCCTGTCGATGTAGGAGGCGACCTCGGCAGCGACGATGGCGCGGACCCGGGGGATCTCGTCCGGTACAACGCGGTCTGCCAAGTGCCGGCCGAGCGCGTCGATGTCGACGAGCGTGACACCGGCCAGCCGCCCCACGGCCGGTTCAACGTCGGGTGGCATACCCAGGTCGAGCACGAACAACGGCCGGCCCCCAGCTGGCTTCCGGGCCGCCCGAACCTGCTCCGCGAGCACCACCGGTACGACGCACCCGGTGGCCGTGATCAAGAGGTCGGTGTCGGCGAGCGTGGCGGGCACGTCGACGGCCCGCAGTGGCCTGCCGTGCACCGCCGCGGCCACTTTGGCGGCTCTCTCTTCGCTGCCACTGGCCACCGACAGCCGCCCCACGCCGGCCTCACGCACCAGCCGTGCCGCGAGCCTGCCTACGGCCCCGGTCCCGACGACGACGGCATTGCGGGCGGCGAGCCCATCAAGGTGCGCATCGGCGAGGTCGATGCCGGCACGGGCGGTCGAGATACCAGCGGTGCTGATGGTGGTCTCCGTGCGCGCCCGCTTGCTGACTCGCAGAGCCGCGTCCGTCAGGCCGGTGACGATGGGGCCGATGGTCCCCGCCTCGGCGGCCGCCCGGACGGCGGCCTTAATCTGCGCGACGATCTGGTCCTCCCCGACGGCCATCGAGTCCAGCCCGCAAGCGACCGAGAACAGGTGCGAGACGGCCGCGGCGCCGACGTGGATGCGGACCATCCGCAGGAGCTCGTCGGCCGGAATGCGCGCACGCGCGGCCATCAGGTCGGCAACGGCCCGGGTCACTGGCTCGACCGGGCCCTGCGTGCCCGCGTAGACCTCTACTCGGTTACAGGTGGACAGGAGTACCACCTCGTCGATGGCCGGTTCGGCGTGCAGCCGTGCCAATACGTCGTTGAGCTCTGCGGACGGCACAACGAGCTTTTCGAGTATCTCGGCCGGAGCGATCCGGTAGGACAGGCCGATGTTCACAATCGTCATCGCAAATAACCATTCAATCTGGATTTCTCCACGTCCGGTCGTGGTCCGGGCGGGCGGCAGCCCGTCAATGCTTCGCCACGACGACATAGCGTTCGCGCTCCGGCCGCCGGGTGGCGCCGTTCGGAGTGAGGACGGCGCGGCGTGCGATCAGACGCCCCATGGGCGCGCTCCAGGGTCGAGGGGTAGCAGCCGCGCGGCGATCGCCGCGGCCGGGCCGGGATCGACGACCGCGAGGGCGTCGGCGAGAGCAGCCCCGCGCAGCATGGCTGAGCCGGCGTGGCCGACCGGCTCCGCGCCGTGCGGGCCGACGCGCACCGGGACCAGCCGGGTGCTCGTGGAGTGCCGGGCGAAGCCACCCGGAAGCGGCGCCGCCACCAACGCCGGCAGCGGCTCGCCGCGCAGCCTGGTGATGGCGGGGACGGCGAGGGTCAGGAAGGCGACGAGCGCGGCGAATGGATTGCCGGGCAGTCCCACCACCAGGCGGCCGTCGGGCAGCCGGGCGAGCGCCTGCGGGTGCCCGGGGCGGCAGGCCACGCCGTCGACGAGGAGATCGGCGTCGAGTGCGGCCAGCGCGGGGCGCAGGTGGTCGGCGGGGCCGGCGGCTGAGGAACCGGAGACCAGCACAAGGTCGGCGTCGGCGGCGGCGAGCGCGTCGAGGAGCTGGGAGCGGGAGTCGGGCAGCCGGACGGTGGGCGCGGCGAGCGCGCCGGCCCGGGCCAGGAGGCCGGGGAGCATCGGGCCGATGGCGTCGCGCACCCGGCCCACTCGGGGCGGCCCGTCGGTGACCAGCTCGTCTCCGGTGACCAACGCCGCGACGCGAGGGCACGGACGCACCGGCAGCCGGTCGAGGCCGAGCGTGGCGACGAGTCCGAGCACGGTGGGGTGGACGACGGTGCCCGCCGGCAGCAGCTCCTCGCCCGCCGTGCACTCCTCGCCGATCCGGCGAACGTGCTTCCCCGCGGTGACCGCACCGCTGACCCGATGACCGTCGACGGCGGCGTCCTCGTCGGGCAGCACGGCGGTGGTGCCCGGTGGCAGGGCCGCCCCGGTGACCACCCCGCACGCCTGGCCGTCGACGAGGCGCACGGGCGCCGTGGCGGCGACGCCGATGTTGCCCACCAGCGTCCACGGAGCCCCGCCGCACACAGCATAGCCGTCCATGGCCGAGCGGTGCACCGGCGGCACATTCGATGGCGCCACCACGGGAGCGGCCAGCACGGCACCGTCCGCGTCGGCGATCGGGACCGACCGCACAGGCAGCGGCCGGGCGGCCGCGTGTGCGCGCTCCCGGGCGCCATCCCAGGTCAGGGATGTCGTCGGCGCCGCGAACACGGTACTCATCCGGCCGTGGGGCCCAGCAGCTACGCTCATGCGGTCGATACTCGCCGTCGCGCAGGCCCACGTCGCCATGGCAGGCGCCCATCTGCCTTTCCGGCCGGCAGGAGTCTGTGCGTACCGACTACCTGCAACCGCTGGGCGTTCCGCTCGCAAAGATGGCGCGGTATGGACAGACCTGCCGACATCAAGGTGCGGCCGATACTCGAGATCGACAACTACGCGGCTGATCGGGTCGCGCGGATGGCATTCGGGACATTCCTCAGGCGCGCGTCGGTGTGGTATTCGCGCTGTCGGATCCACCGGAGCTGGTAACGGCCCGATGGTGGTGGGTGCCAGCAGGAACGCTCGAGTCCGGCAGGCCCAACCCCATTCGGGGTGCTAGCGGCGAGGACAGGAGCCCGCTGGGGGGCGACTCTGGACAGAGCCAACTCCGCGAGCACTGTGCGCGACGATCAGAAACCGGCTGCCGGGCCGAGCCTTGATCCCGCGGATCTCCGCCTCGCTCGTTGTGGAAGACCACAAGGAACAAGATCATGGTGCCCGCGATCGGCGCGGCCCCAGGAGCCCGGGGAGATCGTGGAAGCGTGTCGGAATCAGCCGTGCTCGGGCCTCCCGCGGTCGCGCCGCTCGCTCGCACGCTGGCAATCAAGTGTTGCGATGATATGGACCGAGGATGACGAACCGTCATCGGCCGCGGGCGCACAGCAATCTGCGGTCCACCCGCAGCTATTTGAGCCGGTTCCAGTGGCGAAAGCTGCTGCAACTCGGACCGCTCCGCGGGAGTGATGTCGCTGCTTGGCGGGCAGTCCGGGCGGCTGTCGGTGTGGTGGTGCCGCTCGTGGTCGGGTCAGCCACCCGACATCTCGACTACGGTGCCTTTGCGTCGCTGGGAGCTCTGACTGCCGGGCTCGCGTCGTTCCAGGGCCTGACCCGCGGCCGAGTGACAGCCGTGGCGGTGGCCAGCGTCGGCATGGCGGTGTCCACCTTCGTCGGCGCGGCCACGGCCGCGGCCGCCCCCTGGGGCCTGGTACCGGTCGTCATCGTCTGGGGGTACCTCGCCGGGCTAGCCGCCTGCCTGGGACTGCGGCTGAGCGTGGCAGCGATCCAATGGCCCGTCGCGTTGATGATCGCGGCCGGCCTGCCGTTGGGACCGAGGGAAGCCGCGCTGCGAGCCGGTCTGGTGCTCGCTGGCGGGCTGTTCCAAGGTGTCCTGGTCGCCGTTTCCTGGGCCTTCCGGCGAGGCGATCCGGAGCGCGCGGCGCTGGCCGAGTCCTACCGGATCCTCGCGGCATACGCCTCCCACCTGGCGATCGGGCTGTTCGGGCCGCCATCGTCGATCGCCTTCCCAGCCGCTGCCGCGCTCGCCGACCCCAACCCGCTTCTGCCGACGGCCGCACGGCTGAACTACCTCGACCTGCTCGAACATGCGGAACGCATCCGCACCTCGCTCGCAGCTCTGGCTGAGCGCGCGGTGGATGACGCTTCGGGGTCCGCCTCCCGCTATGCCGCCGACGCCGCCCGAGTGCTGGACCTCATCGCGGACACGCTGAGCGCCAGGCGAGTCCACCGTGCTAGACGGGTCCGCGTGCTGGGACAGCTTCTGTCGTGGTGGGCCGCCGTCCCCGGCACCGGCTCACGGGTGGTCGGTGAGGCCCTCCTTGGGCAACTCCGTGCCGTTACCGAGGACCTGGCCCGCCTCGACACAATGTCGGTGCGACGGCTGGAGGGCGACAGAGACAGAACACCGATCGTGCCGCCTATGCAGGACGAGTTCGGGTGGACCGCGCTAACCCTGCGAGCCAATCTCAGCCCCGCCGGCGAGACCGGGCGCCACGCTGTGCGGCTGGCCGTGATCGTGGGGCTCGCCGAACTGATGGTCCAGGCCACCGGCCTGTACGAGGGGCGTTGGGTGGTGTTGACGATCTTCCTGGTGCTCAAGCCGGACTACAACTCCACGGTCAACCTCAGCGCCCAACGTGCGATCGGCACGGCCGTCGGGGCCGGCCTCGGCGCGGCAGCAGCCTGGCTGGCCCACCCCGGCCCAGCCGGGCTGATCACCGCGGCCGGGTTCACTATCGCGGCCGCCTACGCCCTGGTCGAAGCGAACTATCTGCTCTACAGCACCTTCCTCACTGCCTACATCGTGATCATCATGGGCATCCTCGGTCTCCCCGCGGACACCACCGCCATGGCTCGCCTGACCGACACCGCGATCGGAGCGGCGTTCGCGTTCATCGCCTACTCCGCATGGCCGACCTGGGAAGGCCTCACCGCGCGGGAGAAATTCGCCCGGCTCCTCGAAGCCCATGGCGAGTACACAACCGCCCTGCTACACCAGTTGGCCCACCCCGGGCAGATCGACCCGGCCCAGCTGCGCGCCCTTCAAGCCACCGCCCGCCGCGCGCGCACCGACGCCGAGGCCTCCACGGCCCGCCTGGCCGACGAGCCCCCGCACCCCCCGCTGACTCCAACCGTCGCTCGAACCCTGGTCGCCGCGGTGACCAGGCTGGCCCACAGCGAGCTCTCACTGCACGCCTTCGTCCCGCTGCCCGCAACAGCTACCGACAAGGAGGTTGGCGGGATCGCCGATGCCGATGCCGGCTGTCTCGACGCCGTGGCCGCCGCGTTCAGCACCACGATGAGCTCCCTGGTCATGGGCCTCAGAACCCTGCAGCCACCTGGCCCGCTTCCGCCGCTTCGTCGGCTCCAGACCGCGCTGCGTGACCACACCGCGCTCGACCCCCGTCTGCTGCGCATCACGGACAGCCTGGTGGACGCGGTCGATACGCTCGAGGATGTTCTGCGTCGACATCTCGCTTCGCCATGAATGGTCCGATCTGCGGATCACCTCGCGGCGCGCCTGAACCGGCTATCTCCAAGCTAGATTCGCCAGGCGGCTGGCTACGCTCGGTGCCGCGTACTCGACGCGACTTCGACAGCACGTCTCGGCCCGCGCGCCGTCTCCCCCACCGGTTGCGCCTGAATCGGATCGTCTATCCCCGCACCCTGCTGCGCTGGCACGCTGAACTGGTCAAGCGCCGCTGGACCTATCCCCGCCGACGACCAGGACGACCAACGACCCCACAGCCCGTTCATGACCTGGTGCTCCAACTGGCGCGGGACAACCCGACCTGGGGACACAGACGAATCCACGGCGAACTCGTCGGACTCGGCCACAGCATCGCCGCATCCACAATCTGGAAGATCCTAAAAGCCGCCGGAATAGATCCCGCACCCCGCAGATCCGGGCCGACCTGGACCCAGTTCCTCACCGCGCAAGCCCACGCGATCCTCGCAGTCGACCTCGCCCACGTCGACACCGTCTTCCTCCGCCGCCTCTACGCGTTCGTACCCTCGGCCGGCCACCCTCACCCGGTGTCGCCGCCACCAGGTCAACGGGGGCTACGGCTCACTGAACCGTTGTTGCCCCACGCACAACCAGTGCGCGCCGCGCTCCGGGCGCGGGTCGGGGCCGAGCACCCAAATCATCTTGGCGCTCGTCGTGCGCCACGCCAAGCCGGGTGAACGCGCCGGCGAGTCGCGCCACTCGGACAGCGAACTGCGCATTGCAGCCAACCGCAAAGCCGGCTGAACATCAGGTACAGCATCCGCAGCGACACGGAACACGATCATTCCTCGCGTCCGGATTCCCTGGATCACCGCAGGTCATGGTCGAGAGACCCAGATTTGGAACCCGACAGGGTTCAGCGACCCGCCGGGACCGCCGGGAACTCCAGCCCGGTCTGCCCGGTGAACTCAGGTTGTTGGGTGGTTCGATCGCCGGTGAGCGTTGCGACGGCGGTCCAGTGCACAGTCGCGGCGCCGGCCGTGGTCGCGGCCGCGGGCCCGGCGCAGGACACCGGAATGTCAACGTACTCGAGGCGCCGCGCCGCGGTCGGATCGCGGACCGGGTTCGGGTTGGCCAGTTGGGTCGCGTGGCCGGCGCACCAGGCGACCGTTGCACCTGCTGCGATCAACTGGCCCTCGACAGCTACCGTGCCGACGTCGACGGCGCGGTCGCCGCCGGCCGCGTCGGTGTAGGCCCGCGGACCGAAGGTCAATGCGAAGTCGTATCGCGCTGTCTCACCGTTTGCGCCGGTGAAGACCAGCGGACCGCGCGACTGTACGGCGACCCGCTCGAACGCGGCTTGCTCGATCCGCCGCTGCTCGACGGACTGCCAGTTAACGGCGCGCTCCACTGCGAACGCGAACGGGCTGGCAACCAACAGCACCAACCCGGTCGAGGCGGCCACCGAAGCCCGGCCGCGTAAGGTCGCCACTCGGGTCCAGAACAGCGGCATAAGCCACGCGGTGAACGTCACTGCCCCGAACGCGAGCCCCTGCGTGAGATACCAGGTCAGCCCGGTCCGTACGCCGGCCAACGAAAACGTCGGGAAAAGGAACAGGATCGGCACGGCTACCGTGACGCCGAAGAACAGAGCTGCATTGCGCAAACTGTGTCGCCTGAACAGCACGTAGTAGCTCATCACCAGCCCCATGCCAATCAGCATGTACGCCACCACGCCCGCAGTGAGGGACCACGGCTGGTTGCTAGGCTCGGCGGTGAGTTGGGTCCCGAGTTCGTACCAGAGCTGCCAGTACACGATGTCGGCGGCGAGGAATGCCGGGATCTGCGCGAGGCTGAAGGCCGCGACCGGAACCAAGGCATAGAGGGCGTAGCGGTGCAAATGGTGCACTGGCTCGTCCGAGTCGTCCGAGACTGTTTTGCGGTAGCTAGTCCAGGCGGCGAACACTGGGAACGAAACAAAAACCGCGAAGTTCGCGACGGGGAACGACATCAGGCGGAGCAGATAGCCGACCAGCAATGCGGCAGCGGGCATTTGGAGGAACAGGAACAGCGCACCACGCTTGGTTATCCACTCGCTGATCGGGGTGAAACTAGATTTCTGTGGTGCCGGCAACGGATATGAAATCGTAGTCATGTCATCCTCGCTCGGGTGCGGGCTAACCCAACGCGCTCTAGCCGGTGGAAAGCATGGTCTGGACGGAGCCGCCGAACTCGCGCTGCGCCGTGGTCCGTTCGCCAGTCAGTCTCATCTGCGCCGTGTATACGAATGTGACGGGCTCATCCGCGCTGATCTCGTTCGCGGTCTCGGCCGAGCCGGCGCAGGTCACCGGGATTGTGGTGTGATTGATCCTTTCCAGCGCGGGAAAGTACTTCTCAGGGTCGCGCACGCTGGCGAGGCCTCGAAGGGAGCCGACCGCGCCGGAGCACCACGCGATGGGGCTGCCCTGGTGCATCAGTTGCCCGGAGATCGAGACGTCCTCTGCGCCGATCGCCTTGTGTGAGTGCGAGTAGGTCACGTACTCACGTGGCCCGATTTTGAGGTCGAGTGCGTAGCGCGCCTGGTCACCGGCGACCGCCTTCGTCGCGCTGGGACCGACCTGCAGCTTGATCGCATCATATGCTGCCCGCTCCAGCCTGGCCTGCGTGCTGAACTGCCACAACCCCGCCTGGGCGAACGCAAAGGCGTACGGGGTGAGCCAGATCAACGCCAGGCCGAAGACTGTCGCCGTTCTGGCCCGAGCACGAAGCCTCGGCCATACCTTCATGAACAGCACCGGTATGAACACCGCGGTCAGGCCCATCCACAGGTGCGCCCAGTAGTTGGTGAAGTGGAACGGCAGGCCAGGCTTGGAGCCGCGCAACAGCAGGACGGGGAATATGAACGAGTACAGCGACGAGATGAACACGAAGAAGTACAGCATGCCGTTGAGCAGGGTGTGCCGTTTGAACAGTGTGTAGAAGCCCATCGCCAACGAGAAACCCTGCAACGAGTACAAAGCGGAACCAGCAAGTAGGGACGGATAGAATCCCACTGGGTTACCGGTAGCACCGAACCCGAATGTCTGCCACGGCGCCCAGTAGACCAAGTCAAACATGTAGAACATCGGTATCCGCACCACACTGAACACGACATACGGGAACAATGCGTACAACGCGTACCGATGCAGGTGGAACACCGGCTCGGTCGGATCCGTCGACACACTGCGGCGCCACACTATCCACACCGGCAACGCGATGAACCCCAACATCAGCACGAGGTAACCGACCCTGGTCGGCACCATTCGCAACAAACCCAGGAACAGCGCCGCAATCGGGCTCATCAGCAGCACGAAAACGATTCCCCGTTTTACCACCCACTCCGTAAGCGCTGCACTCAGCCGAGGCGGTCGTTCGCTCGGCGGCGTAGCATCCACGACCGGCGCTAGAGCCTCGGGCACCGTGGGGGTCGTCATGGTCCCGACCCCTCGCTGAGCGCGATGGCATCGGTCGAGCCGTGTGCCTTCGCGCGATACCGTGCGGCCGTCGCGACCACAATCATCACCGCCCCGCCGGCAATGTAGATCATCGAGTTCAGCGTATGCCCCGGCGACAACAATCGCGGCGCAACAACCCCCAGGAAGAATGACGCCACGAGACCTACGTGCGTCCAAAAGTCATTTGGCTCCATCACATAACCTCCCCGAAAGTGAAATATCCTGTGGCAGGATCGTTTTGACGCCTGCTTATATCAATTCGCGCGGCTCGTCGGTGCTTCCCAACGGGGATGCTAACTGGCGGTCAGCACCCGGACCATGCCAGAAAGCTGGCATCTGCTATTCGAGCCAGCCTGCTCATCGACTGATGGCCCGACCGTCCGTATGGCTCTGCAGTGGGTCTCAGTCGACCGGATCGCTGGCGTAGCTGCGCGTCGGCCGGGCGGCGGTGACCAGCCCGGAGTTGAGCAAGATGCAGCCCGGGTGCCGCCTCGAGGCGGGTGATCACCCAGGGTATCGCGGCGGACTCGGATCGGTTCACAGTTTTCGCATGCCGGGCTCCGATTGTCTGGAGCATGGGGCCCAGAGTGGCAGCGAGGACGGCCTGCCCGGACCGGTAGTCCCACGTATCCGGGTACGTATTCGCGACCAGCCGAAGCGCATACGTGGCCAGCTGGGCGCGGTTCGCCGAACCGGTCTTGGCGAGGAGCCGTTCGACGTGTTTCTCGACGGTCCGCTCTGCCCACCGATCTTGGCCCTGGAACCTTCCTTGGATTAATCATCACAGTTCCCTCTGGCCCCGCGAGTTTCAGAGAATCGCGATACGCTGCCAGGATCGGCTCCGGAACCGCATCATCAAGAGTGGGTACTGCTGCACGTATAACGCCGCCGTTAGAACCGCCTCATCACACGTGCGTCACAGCTTCGCTATCTATACCCCTCTTTAGACCGCTTCGGCCCCAGACGGAATGATCAGTCTGCAATTGCACCCCGACCTCGTTGTCGGGGGTGCTCGGTGGCAGCCCGCTGACCAGCAGCGCGCCGCCGACCCGGTGCGCGCTCAGATGAATCGGACACCCTTCCACCCCGGGAAGCACCGCAGCCCACACCGCGACCGCGTCGACCTGCTCCACGCCATGGCCGGTCCCGATGACGCCGCCCGCGCTGCATCCAATCGTCGTGCCAGCATCCGCGATCTTCACTGCGGCCGCCCCAGCGTCCGCGATCGTTTCCGGGCTACTACCACAGACGAGCGCCCATGCCACTTGACACCGACGATCACCGCGGCCGCCAGGAAATCCGGTCGGAATGTCGTGGAGTCCCGGCGGTGCCAGTGAACGCGGAGAAGGCGCTCCGGTAGGAGCCGGGACGGCTGTGGTAGGCGTCAGCGGAGAGCCGGTCGGGTATCCAGGTGATGGCTCCGGCGGAGTCGGGGTCGCGCACTCCGTGCGGGTCATGGCAAGCAAGCCAGGCCCGGGCACGGGCGAGAAACTCCGTAGCCGGCACGCGAGCCAGAGGCTCGTCGGTGCGGTAACCGAGCACCCCAAGCACCACAGCCGCATCCCCCACGCGTACCAGCGCGCGGTGACGGCGAGTGGTTGAGCGCACCTCATACCGGCCAACACCCTTCGGTACGTGCTCGCCGACAAGCCTGGTCGGATACGTAGTCACAATCGGCTCCAAGTGGATGCAACCGGCAATCCGGCTGGTCACGGAACGCCCGTCGCTCGGCGCCCAACCGGGGGAGCTCGGTCCTCACGGGCCGGAACCGACGAGCGCCGCTCTGGGCGGGTTGACGCGGAACGTTGCCGTTACCAGTCGGTGATGAACACCTGCCGGTGGGCAATTCGCCATACGGCCCTCAGGGCTGCTCACGGTTAGCCACGCCGCCAGGGCCGATCAGGTGTGGGGCGGCCGGGCGGGCGAGTCGTTGGCCAGCGGACGCGCGTCCGGTACCACCCGAGGGTCGGCGGTGAACACCGCTGGCACGTCGGTGAAGATCTCGCACTCGCAGGCGCCCAGCGCCGCGGCCATCGCGACGGCCGCGGCGCTGGGCGCCTGCGAGCCCAGGGTGGTCACATCACCCTCGGCCGACACCCCCTGAAAGCCGGTGACCAGCACAATCGAGCCCTGGGCGAGCGCGTCGTGGATGCGTCCGGGCCGGATCTCCCGCAACCGCGCGTTGCCGTGGCGGTCATCGGTCCAGATCCCGGCCTGCGGCCCGGTCAGCGACACCGCGTGCGCGCCGAGCTCGGCGATCGCCATCGAAGCCAGCGCGACCGAGATCGATTCGCCGACCGACAGCAGGGCGTCCGTGCAGCGCCTGCAGCGTGATCACCGTGGCCATCACATCCGCGGGCACACTCTGCCGCCTCCGAGCCGAGGCGTTGTTGGGCGGCCAGTGACGAACGCCCGCAGGCCCACGGCCCGTAGCCCAGCTGAAGGCCGCCGGAATCGATCCGGCTGCGCTCCGGTCGGGACCGACCTGGCAGTTCCGCGGCACCCACAGCCGAGCGCGCCAATCACCGACGGGCAGTACGTGCGGTCGTTCAACGACCGTGGCCAGTTCGTCGCGCTGGCCCGGGTCAACGACGAGATCGCCCCCGGCGTGGTGATGTCACCGATGGGTGCGTGGGCTAAGAACGCCAAAGACCAGTCAACGGTCAACGCCGTCAACCCGTTCGTCTTCGCAGACCTCGGCAACGCACCGACCTCCTCTGACCCCGGTCGAGGTCGAAAGCATCTGACGGCCGCGGAGTTCGTAGCCACCGGTGACAGTGGTCGAGCCATACCCTGACCACGCTTGCCCCCCGAGCCCGACCCACGCATGCCCGCGTCCACGCCTCATCCCGATGCGCGGTATCGGGAAGGCCGCCCGCGTGGCGTCCAAGGTGGGCCGGCCCCGCCAGAATCTGTACGGATTGGCACTCGCGTGTGTGGGGGCGCCGCGCAAGACTTGGGGCCGCAAACCGCTGGACTAGCCCCGGAGGTCTGATGGACATCAACTCAGCCCCGTTGGAAGAGGCCGGTGTCGCCGACATCCAGGCGGCGCTGCTCACCGGGCGGGCAACCGCCGAACAGCTGGTCGCGGAATTCCTGCGGCGGATCGACCGCATCGACCGGAGCGGACCGGCGCTCAACGCGATGGTCACACTGAACCCGCACGCCCAGCAACGGGCCGAGCAACTTGACGCATCCTTCCGGGCCACCAACCGACCGGTCGGACCGCTGCACGGTGTGCCGATGGTGATCAAGGACTGCCTGGAGACCACCGACATGCCGACCACGTTCGGCTCGGAGATCTTCGCCGACTACTGGGCGACCGTGGACGCGACGGTCGTCGCCAAGCTGCACGAGGCCGGAGCGATCATCCTCGGCAAGACAACGCTTCCGGACTGGGCGACCTCGTGGTTCAGCTACTCCTCGGTCTCCGGCACCACCAGAAACCCCTATGACCTGCGCCGGGATCCGGGAGGGTCCAGCAGCGGCACCGGCGCGGCGATCGCCGCCGGCTATGCCACAGTCGGGCTGGGCACCGACTGCGGCGGCTCGATCCGGTTGCCCTCCTCGTTCTGCAACCTGGTCGGCGTGCGCAGCACTCCAGGCATCATCAGCCGCAAGGGCTGCAACCCGCTCGTGGGTGCCCAGGACACCATCGGCCCCATGGCCCGCTCCGTGCAGGACGCGGCACTGGTGTTCACCGTGCTAGCCGGATACGACCCCGACGACCCGCTCACCTACGCCTACTCGGTAGCCCGCGCACCTCGTTCCTACCTCACCGGCCTCACGCCCGACGCTCTGCGGGGCAGCAGGATCGGAGTGCTGCGCAGTGCCTTCGGCTCAGACGACGACGCCGGCACCGCGCCGGTCAATCAGGTGATTACCGCTGCGCTGGCCGAGCTCACCGCGGGCGGCGCGACGTTGATCGAGGTGACCATCGACGACCTGAGCGGCTGGATCTCCCGCACGTCGATGTACACAATCCGATCCCGCTATGACATCGACCGATTCCTCGAAACCCGCCCCAACGCTCCGATGACCTCGGTCGAGGAAATCATCCGCTCCGGTCGCTATCACAAGAAGTTGGACCTACTCGAAGCCCTCGCTGCCGGCCCCTCCGATCCGCGCCAAGACCTGAGCTATCACGCTGCCTACCAAGCCCGCGCCGAGTTCACCCAACTGGTCGTGAACCAGATGGCGACCCACAGCCTCGATGCCCTGGTGTACCCCACCTGCCAAGTCCCTCCGCCCACACACGAGGAAACCGACAGCGGCGTGTGGAACACGCTGAACTTCCCCACCAACACCGTCATCAGCTCGCAGACCTGGATGCCGGCAATCACGGTGCCAGCCGGCCTCACCGACGCCGGGCTACCCGTCGGCCTCGAAATACTGGCCCGCCCCTACGACGAGCCGACCATGTTCCGTATCGCCTACGGCTTCGAACAGATCACCGGCCACCGCGTGTCCCCTGACAGCACACAGCCAAACTGACACGCGGCACCAAGATCATGCACTGATCCCGACTGTGAGCAGCTCCGGATTGGGGTCGCCGGTCGGACCGAGCTGGACCAGACGTGGCGAGCGGCCCTGCTCGAGGAGGACGGCTCCAAGAAGGTGTTCACAAGGGCAAAATCGCGCGCCGGCCCCGGTTCGGATGCCAGGGAACAGCGCTTGCCGCGACCGCGATGAACAGCGAGAAGTACCCGATGCCTGGGCGCGCGGCATTCACTGCCTGGGACTGGTCCCGGCGATGGCGTGCTCGCTGGTGTCAAACAGTCGCAGGGTCTGCTGAAGTTGGGCATTCTCTATCGCACACAGCACCGCGTCGTGGCGGTCACCGACCACGACGGCAAGAGGCCGGTTGTCTAGCCGCGATGCCGCCTCGGCGAGTACGGCCAGCCCGGCCGGGCCGAGGAGCGTCACCTCGCTCATATCCACGACCAGCCGTGTTCGATACATGCTTTTCGGGGCCAGGATCCGTTCCAGCCGAGCCGCACCAGCGGTGTCGACCGCGCCAGACACCGTCACGACTGTCCATTTCCCCGCATCGCGACCGGACGGCTCCACCAGTCGACTCCCTCCGGATGGCAGCCGATCAGGCACAGATAGTCCAGCCACCCGTGGCGTCCTTGCGGACCGCGACCACCGGGTGGGGCGTGTCAGCCCAGCAGCGCGCGACCTGCGCCCAGGACATCGGCGGCGTGCGGTCCTGGTAGAAGTCGACCATCGCGCCATGCTCGGTCCAACCGGCGTTGTTGTCCACCCGCTGCACCCGGCGCAGCTGCGGCTGGTCCCCGTAGCGGACCACCGCCCGAACCCCGGCTGTAGGAGGCACACACCCTCTACCTCCGACCGGGGCGCGGCCAGCGGGGCCCAGACCTACCTGCGTCGGAACCGCAGCTATGTTCCAGCGACTCCGGCCGGCAGCCGGCACGCATGATCATCAGTGAGGAATCTCCATACGCCTTCAAGCCGCGCCCCAAGCGGGGGGCGCGGGACGGCGCGGCCTGTGCGGCAAGCGCGTGCGCACCACTCCGGTAAACCTCCGGGGCGCACGCGCACCTAGGGGCCGCAGGCTGCGCGCCGCAAGCTACGTTGCGCGCTGAGAGTTGGACGTTCATCCCCACTGGCCGTAGATCGTGTTCACGTGGCCGGCCAGGATCGTGGGGATGGGAACAGAGGTTCGAACTAGTCGTTCTAGATCGGGCCACGTCGCCACCCTGGTTGCCGGCGGGCGGGGCGGATCGCAGGTCAAGGTGCGGAATTGAGGAGCTCGACACCAGGCTCGGCACGGTCCTGCGACGTGACCATGTGCTGGTCGCTGCCTTAGACGTTCGTCGCGACCACCTTGAGGGGCCCTC
>Ga0193743_1001733_pt1 | contig 15896 bp, 18 predicted proteins | sample L2c2metaG_FD_143038 | JGI IMG/M metagenome (GOLD analysis project Ga0193743, IMG submission 143038) | Soil microbial communities from a riparian zone of the East river system, Colorado, United States - L2c2 | ecosystem: Environmental > Terrestrial > Soil > Riparian zone | place: USA: East River...
GGGTGATGGAAGATATGTCAATGTAATTGTAAATATAACCACCGATTTCGCAGAAGTTTTGGACTCGAAATGAATCAAGTTTGGCTTGTTACGATCGCTGAACGGCAAGCTAAATTAAAACTGAGTTCCAGGAATCATGGGATCACAACAACAGATTGGCAATTGGGCTTTCCTCTTTCAACTTGAACGTCTTGAAGCTTGGAGCTTGATGCAAAAGACACGTGGTGCTTGGGTGAAGAATCGAACGCGCATCATGTATTGTCATCCAGAAGAAACAGTCGCCTCAGTAGGGAACTTCTCGATCCCTGCTTGGAAATGGTACGCAGGTCTGGTCATTGAGTATTACGGTCCAGCCACGTTCACCCACCTCTGTTTCAAATTCACTCCTCAATACTCTCATACTAACTCACATACCTTATGGTTCGGCTTGGAAGAGTAGATGCGCACTACCATGTCCCCCTCCGATATCTGCCTTCTGCGTCTCATCTTTCTCGTCGGATTCCAGATATTCTGGGCCTCAATCCGGCGATGGTCTTCTCATCGATATGATGACGAAAAGAAACACATCCAGGACCAACAAAAAAAAAATCAAAGTTTACATTCCCAAGAATATCCGTCCATCAGAGGCGCCAAATATTCCCTTATGGTTCTCTGCTGTGGACGTGTTGCGCATTCTTCACTTGATTCCAAGAGATGGGCACCAGCATGCTTTCCGTCTCCTGGCTCTGGAAAGGGGAAGAACAAGTCTGCTCGCTACATAGAATGTGTTGCCGTGATGAGCCGACTCCACGCATCCTCCGGGCCTTCATTTCGGATGAGAGAACTGAACTTCGCGAGATAATAATTTATACCGCAAGCTTATCGAGCTCTCGTGTGGTTGGTCGGTGGTGCATTGCATCTAATACTGCGTATAGGCTGTCCACAACATGCGAGAATGCCTCTCAAGCAAGGGCGCATGACATCGTTCGACGGGCAAGTCCGGTGCGTCGAGAGAGGGCATACTCGGGCATACACCGATCTTGGATTTGTCTCTTGCAATGTCCATGCCTGCTTTTGCCAATGACGAGGGCTGTTGAAGTCGCAGACCTCGAGCCGATCTCGTCCACTGTAGTAATAGACATTGCGGTATGAGTCGGGGTAGATTGCGCCAATTGTAGGGGCATCAAATTTCCATTCCTCTAGCCTCACGACATCGTGCCTTGAGGCGTAATTGAGCAGCTCGATGCGTACCCCTCGTTCTAATGTGGTGTCGGAAGGGGTGGGAATGGGCCATTCGTGGCCATTGATCGGCATATTGACGGTTTGGCAATCTACGTCGTCCATCTAGCTATGAGAAACCGCAAAGAAGGTTTTCTGCCGTTCTCCTTGAAATAGATTGGAACAACATGGTTGCTTTAAAGATCTCTAATTCTGCTTGGGGGGATGTCCGACTTGATGACGATGTCACCCACCAGTGCTGCGGAACGTAGTTCTCGGTCGGCATTTTGGCAAATTTGAACTTCAACGCTTCTAAGGTCTGCATGTGCCACCTTTTACGGCGAAGCGCGTATACCTGTCTAAAGTCTGCATAAGAGTCGAGGCAATGTTGTAAGAGTGTCCCAACACTTGCAATCATTCGGAGAGTCGAGCCATGGATTCCGTGAGAGCATGAGGGGATCTGTGAATTGCACTTGAAGAGGAACTTTCAGAGCAGCACCTTCTGCCTTGTCGCCCGAATTCAATAGATCATTACATTATTGTCTGCTTGAAATACCAGGAGTTCCGTATCTTCGAATGTATGTGCGGCTTCGATCTGAGTCGACAGTCAGTACTTACTTGCGTAAGAATCTAGTCACGAAGTGCTAGGCAAATATTACAGTAAGTAAACGATAGAAAGAAAAAGGGAAACGACTGTCTCACCTTAGCGTTTATACGGTCAAACGACGAAAGAGTTGAGCTTTTATACTACGAATTTTGCAATAATCAAGTCCCTCTCATGAATTCCGTAAACTACTGTAAATAGATAACACAAAGAATCAATATGAAGGAATATATCCATCCATGGGATATGAACAAGAGAATAAAAACGGAACAAAGGCTTTAAGTACCGGGTATATTTTATCCAAGTTGAATTTGCTTTTGACTCGGATGTTCCGACGACTCGCGCATTTTTGCGGGGGAATGTATAATGGAATATGGTAGCATCCAGGGAATTCGAGTTTGAGGCTGACTTGACAGTGAAACTTTGAAGACTCGTCTCATTCGAGAAATCTGACACACGTGTAAGAACACATAGGAGCCTGCACGTATTTGCAGAACCAGAGAGTCCTCTTTTCTCATGGCAGCATGCCGAGTGCTCGTGCTGTCGTAGGTGGTTGCTGGAAATAGGAGTATATATAGCATTGTTTCGCTGGCAGTCGCTCTGAAATTTATAGGATAATGCGTCAAAGTCCCAGAAGAAGAGAAAAATGTTGGTAGAGGTTGTGTTCAAGGATGGACCGCGATCATTTCAATTAGGTGCGAATCAGAAACGCAAGGCGTACTACATAGTCCGAGTTGCCTAATTTTACTGGATTCGTGCCAAATTTACGTAATACATGATATCTAGTACATATCGTTAAAATTTTCCGAGGTTTTCTAGTTTGAGAAAAACACTGAAGAGAAAGATGAGTCCTCTCTCGCACTTGCCGACTGATGCCGTTGAGCTTGAGCGTTAGCGCTTAACGTTTAACACCAATTGAACGTTATTCCCAAAAGGGTCAATTGCTCAATGACATCATAACCTTTGCAGGTCCCAGCGCGTGCAGTGCTTTCAATACTTCTATTATAGTCTATTTCATTTATATATAGAGTCATTAATCGTAGATGTATACATAGTTGTTAGCTGTAGCATACTGAACTGACGCAGACGATTAACGTGCTATCATTGATCAACAGCGGAACAAGCTATCATGATGTAAGCTGGGCGGAGCTGGAATCTACCGGAAGTGGCAGGGTTGGTCCATGGGTGAGGCTGGTCCAAGGGTGGGTCATGGTACTTAGTAGTAGTGGACGGTAGTTTCAAGAGAAAAGTCGAAGCCACCGGTAGAATCCGTGCTAATTCGATCTGCCTATATAGGAGGAGAAAACAATCGATGGAATCAGAATGTGATATAGCACATGAAAGATAAGAATGGTCCGGATCTTGTCGTCCCATCACATTATAAAAAGACATAGTCTGACTGGTCCGGAGGTCGTTTGGTAACTGGTTCTGTGTAAATGCTTCTATCCAGCGATACGAGATACGCCACATTTACTAATCGATAGTGAGCAATGAATCAAGGTATCCAGAACCTCGGAAAGAACGAAGTACTTGAAATAGCAGTATCTTATAGGCGTGGAATCTTTGCATCAAGACAAGCTACACAGAGTGAGTAGAATCGGTGTGAACGGTATCGGCGGTATTCACGGCCAGAGGTTGAGGTTTCCCACAGTGACTTGAGGTACCCCTTGTATTTTGCACCTCCATTTACAAAACGAGATATCTATGCAGTAAAATTGATATGAAAATACTTTGTTATACCTTTGTACTTTGTATAACGATCGCTGACTCCAGAGTTCCGAATTCGACCCTTTATTGTTCTGCGCTTGCCGTACCGTGCACGTGAGTGCCGCGCTCCATCGCGGCGCCCTTTGCATAAGTCTGTTAGACTCCCTCTAGTCATTAAATACTATCCGGCGGATTTGCAAACGATATTCACAGCTCACGCACCTACGACCAGCAAGAATTATATATCATCTGTACTATCAAGACATTGCCCCCATAATCTCTCTTAATTCGCCTTTTGAACTATGGCTCCAACAGCAACTCAACCCATCAACGTCAAGCTCTTGCTCATTGGCAATTCCTCAGTAGGCAAATCGAGTTTGCTGCTACGTTTCTCAGATGAGCAGTGGCTGCCAGAAGATGAGAGCAGCGCTACTATCGGTGTAGACTTTAGAGTGAGTGTGGGGTTCTGCTTTATGCCTGTTACTCGGCTCGTTTCATGGTTGCATCGAGCTTAAGCACGGAAACTCATCTAGTATTATTTTTCTCTTCTCACAGGTACATAAGATGGAAGTGAAAGGAAGGAAAGTCAAGTTAAGCATATGGGTGCGTGCGCTTTGGTTGTGTCACTTCAAAAAGTTCTGAATTCGAGGCCAGGATACGGCAGGACAAGAGCGTTTTCGGACAATCACCTCTTCTTACTATCGAGGCGCTCAAGGGATAATTCTCGGTAGAATTCTTCTTGTTTTCATCTTGAGCATCTTTTTGATTCCATAAACTCTGAATTCTAGTATATGATGTATCCAATCGCGAATCCTTTGAAGCGCTGCCACGGTGGTACAGCGAACTCGAGACTTATGTCTCTAGCTCAGTTGTCAAGATCCTCGTCGGCAACAAGGTGGACAAGGTCAATGTTACATTTTTTCATCTTTGTGTTGATCTAAAACTGACTCTTTTCTTATTTAGGAATTCTCAAGACAAGTACCGACCGCCGAGGCTCAACAATTTGCTTCGCGCATGTCTACTTTATTTATTGAGACCTCAGCCAAAACGTCAGTCGGAGTGAAAGAAGTGTTCCAAGAGGTGGTGGAGAAGATCATGGATACGCCGGAGCTTTGGGAGGGCGGAAGATCTCAGGGAACAGGCAATGGTGGGGGTGGTATGCCTGGTGGTGTGCAGGTTGTCGGCTTGCGAGATAATGCAGGACAGAAGCAGGATGACGGTGGTTGTTCTTGTTAAATTTATATACCTCTACATGTTCTCCATATCTTATCCCGCGGACTTTGTTTGGACTCGGATCTTGCTCAGATGTTAAACTCATGCTCACTTCAAGTGTAAAGTGACTGTATCGATAAAACACATTATGGCATTACTCCGAGTAATACGAGACCTTGTTGACAGCGCTATCAGCCGCTTGAATGCAAACTTTCACAGGCACTACGTGGACGTAGTGTACCATAACCGTTTGCACAAACCAAACTGTGTTTGTATATGTGATACGAAATCGATGTCAAGATCTGTTCCTGATGCGTGACAGGGTCATACAAATGCAAACACGGTTTGTGCAAACGTAAACGGTCACTGGTTATGCACTTTGAACCAGACACCTTGTTTTAACAGTGTACTTGACAATTGAAAGTCCACGCTTATTTTTACTGCGAGCTTGCCAAGCCTCGGGAAAATGTCATTATAATAGGGAAACCCCGGTTTTGTCCCCTGCTTCCATCCAACGGGTTTTAAATCATTTTACCAAGACAAAGTATTTGCCAGTGACGATAATCTTCGGTATGCTTGATCCTGGAATTGCGATAAAAACTTTATGATTGGGTGAAGCAACTCATGTGCACCGTAGATTCCACCCAGGCCCATACTAGGTAAACTCCCGTGCATAGCCTCCTACTTACAGCTAGGAAAACCTTGATCCAGTCGCCTTGGATGATCTTAAAGGTAAAGATTCGTCCGATAAGCCGGTTGATCTTACGATTCACTGTTCGATTCGACCAATACCACGACATTTAATGTTAGATAGGAGGTCGTCGTGGTTCAAAGATCCCCCAGAGTCACATTGAGTTAAGACCATTTTTGACAAGAATACATATCAACCATGCCTCCTCCATGTGGAGATTGCAACCAGTTCAGCCTAATCCAAGACAGTACAGTGCGAACCATTCAAAGCCAGAGGAGAAAGAAATCAGGATTTGATCAAAGTCCATTTCTTGTAAAAACTACAAGCCAGTAAATTTCTCTGTCGCTATAGAGACCAGGATAATGGTTACATAAAAAAAAGTGGCCTGAGTGTCGGGGTTCGGCCAGTGTTCCGATCGAAACAGGGCCAACCGCCGACCGATCTGGTAAGCCTCACGGCAAATTTGGGGTTCGCTGTAATATGATTTGGGGGCAGCCCAGGCGCTGGATTCAATACATTGAGCCAGAGGTTGTGTTGATTCACTAGCTTTGTTCGAAAAGAGTCATTAGACAGTGATAGGCCTGACATAGACGAAGGCGGATTAGCACATGCAAAAGGAGGTAACAGGCTCTTATCCGATGACTCATGAGGTTATCTGTGTCCGAGTTTGGCCACCAATGCCAAACATGGGTCAATACATACCACCAGTTATGGACAACCAGGCTTATCGGCTCTCCGCACACTCAAGCTCTACTTTATTGGGGCTTGTTCTTAAACCACAACCATCTCCACACTTAATAACTAGAGGTTTCTCACCTTACACATTTAAACCCCCTTTATTTTTGATACGGGTTATACTACATGCGTTGCTTTCTTACAGCGTCGCTCGTCATAGCGAGCCTTGCTGGCCATGTCTACGGGCTGCGGCAACCAACCCCTTCTCCATATGACGAAGGACGGGTGAATTACCGACGAAAGTCTCTTGGTTTTGGCCCGGAACACCCCCATGCTGTCTTCCGCGCCAGTCCCTATCATATTCAGACTAATGGCTGCGCACACTTAATGGACCCCCTAGACGTCGCTCGTATCTTCCTAGAGGACGTAACTCATACCCAGTTATCGCAGAGTTCATCATACAAGATCCGCAAGGATTCGTACACCGATAAGAACACGGGTGTCACCCATGTCTATGCTCGCCAACTGGTCAACGGTCTCGAGGTCACTGACGGAGATATGAACATCAATATCAAAAATGGAGTGGTCCTATCCTATGGAACTTCAGTATGTTTAGAACTTTCTGACATATAGCGTGTCGTGTGACTTTGAACTAAAATTGATATCTATCGTTATAGTTCTACAACGGGCCCAGCCCTCCACCTTTTGTCAATTCTGCCATCCGGGATCCTCGTCAAGAATCATGCGATCAATTATACCAATCGCTCACAAGTCTCAGGCGTACCAACATCGTTGATTCGGAACAAATTGTCATGACTTCGGAATCACATGCGAATGGCTTGTCTCACGACCTCGAATACATGCTGAAGAGTAACTGTGAAATATTTGACCTTCCGTCACATTTCGACGCGGAAGACATGTCTGACTTCCGTCCTGCTCTCTTAAAGTTCATGGCAACTGCCACTCCTGATCCCAGAGTCGCGAGTGATATTCTTAATCACTTCTCCCAGCACAAAGATGCGATGACCGTCACGCCTGTTAGCCAATTTGCCCCTTCTCCCGGCGAGCATTCCATTCAGTTTACTGTCGATAATGTTCCCGAAGCGGTTAACCCTGTGAAAACGAAACTGGCCTACATCCAAGTCCCAACTCAGGATGGAGAAAGCACCGAATTGCACCTCGTATGGAAGGTTTGTCGCTTTCCTATTTCCTTGTATCGCTCCCATATTTATTACCGTAATTCTAGTTCGAAGTCGAGATGCAAGACAACTGGTATGAAACCGCTATCTCCGTCTCTGCCCCTCACAAGATCATCTCTGTCGTTGACTGGGCCTCAGATGCTCCTATTCCTGAACCTGAGCCTCAAATCCCTGCCACTTATGATGTCTTTACATGGGGTATCAACGATCCGAGTGTTGGCAATAGGTCAATAAACAAGGAAAACTTTGATGTCTTGGCTTCACCCGTTGGTTGGCATTCTCTCCCCTATACCAACGATCCAGCCTCCAGAAGTATCAAGGCGACCCAATTCTACAGGAACACCACTACAACCTGGGGAAACAATGTACGCTATTCGTTGATTTAAAAAGGTATACAGATTTAAACTTAATTTTTTCTCGCAACAGGTTTTCGCACAGGAGAACTGGGAGGGTCAAAATTCATTCATTGACAATTATCGACCGGATGCTGGCAAGAGCAAGGTCTTCGATTATGACTATGATCCCCAGGTCACAGAGAAGCCAGACGCCCTAGACGAAGCACAGAAGTATATCAACGCCACAGTTGCACAACTCTTCTACACTTCAAATTTGCTCCACGATTTCTACTACCGGTTAGTCAGTTCCGCCTAAATTCATCCTTTACCTCTATTGACTGGTCATTGTAGATATGGCTTTGATGAAGTTTCAGGCAATTTCCAACAATATAACTTTGGTCGAGGAGGCGAAGAGAATGACGCAGTCATTGCTAACGCCCAGGATGGTTCCGGATTCAACAACGCCAACTTCATGACTCCTCCTGATGGGCAGAACGGCCGCATGAGGATGTACCTCTGGAATACCGACCTTCCATACCGTGATGGCGACCTCGAAGCTGGTATTGTTATTCACGAACTGAGTCACGGTTTGAGCACACGTTTGACTGGTGGTCCCGATAACTCGGGTTGCTTGGGCTGGGGCGAAAGCGGTGGTATGGGTGAAGGATGGGGCGATTTCCTGGCTACAACTATTCGCAGCAATAGGAAGTACTCTGACTACGCTATGGGTGCTTGGGCTGCCAACCAGGATACGGGGATCAGACATTATGTTTACTCTTTGGTATGTCTCGGAAACTTTCACTTGCGTAGACATTCAGATGCTGATGGTCAATCAGGATGAGAAAATCAACCCTTCGACGTACATGACCCTTGACGAGCCTGGATACTGGGGCGTGCATGCAATTGGAGAAGTCTGGGCTGAGATTCTCTGGGTCGTGTTACAGAAACTGATTCAGAAACATGGATACACGGATGACTTGTTCCCTCCCGCCCCTCTCAAAGATGGATCTGTTCCACTTGGTGATTTCTACCGTAGCGATACTAAAGGATCTCTTGTTCCCAAGCACGGAAATTCTTTGATGGTGCAGTAAGTCTATCTTCTTCTCTCTTCCTTATAAAATATTTCGCTTATGCTGTATTCCAGGCTCGTTTTGAATGGAATGAAGCTCCAAATTTGCCGCCCTTCATTCTTTGACGCTCGTGATGCTATCATCCAGGCCGATCAGATCCTCACTGGCGGAGAAAATTTCTGTACGCTGTGGGAAGGATTCTCATCTCGTGGATTGGGCCAGAACGCAACTGTTATCGGTCGCACACCATGGGGTGGAGGCGTCAGGACAAACGTTAGTCTCCCACCTCTTCATCGTCTTTTTTTATGGAATTCTGACCGGTTTTGCTTAGGGATATGCTGTCCCTGTGGCTTGCCGAAATGACAAAGAATGAGCTTAAGAAACCTTAGGCAGCACAAGAACGATATCCACTCCTTTCTGAATCTCCTAAACTGATTGGCTTAGTACTCTGATCTCGATATCCGGTTTCTTCGTTCGCTAGTGCCGCGACGGTAACGTTTTCTATATATATCCGGGGCTTCATCTATTCGTATGCCCTTTATAGGAGAAGCACAAGCGTCTATACGCCACATCTTTCGCAAACATACGGTGTTGTCATTAGTCGTTCCATATCCCACCGCTTATCACTGTTTGTATGTATGTATCATAGGTTGTTAACAAGTTGTCGCGTTATGATTTGTTGGATCGATACTGGATTCTGCCGTTCTATTTACATGAAGCTGCGCGCCTGTGGTTTGGGGTATAAATTACAATTCATTCGAGGAACACTGGCGAACGTCCAACTCGACATCAAGCAGCGACACCGGCGAGCGCTGAGTGCTGCACTTGAAAGCTTCCAATTCGTAGAATAGCAACCCTGTTCGCTGTAAAAGCCAACGGGTAGATATCCAACCAAGCCGATCACATTTCAAAGTGGCTCTATTCATGCGTTTCCAACCATACTCATTCGCCCAATCACCCGGTGAACTTTTACATCTCACTTGGAGTGTCGATTCAAAGGACGGAACGAAATGCGGAATTGCTCCAAAGCTCTTTTGTCCATCCGAACAGCCCGCTCTCAGTCTGTAATGGTTTCGTTGATAGTATTCGACGGGCGTACAGTAAACCATTATCAGGTATGTTTTTTTTTATTTTACCGTTCCGTGAGTATGCCAGCATAGTCATCATTGTTAATATTCCCAGACTTGATGATGTTAGGGATCGCCATCCTGGGGGGCCTGTTCAATTTCTAGTAAGTAGACATCTTACAAAAGTTCCGAGTTCCACTACTGTTGACTTACGCTGTCATTTAGCGTTAACGCCCACTCTGAGGAACTGCGGTGAAACACGAAGGAAAGAAAGAAATAGCTATAAATGCGGTTGAAAACTTGGAACCAGATACACCGTCGATCTTGGTGATATCGCTCGTCAGATGACTGACTCCCCCGTTTACGACAATGTTACGAATCTGATTTATATAGAAAAAACTCCATTCGACGTTGAACTTGAAAGCGATATGAGGTCCGTTACAGGTCGTTGATATCGATAACAATTATGGGTCCTCCTTGATTTCACCACCATTAACAACGACATCGTGATTTCCGCCCCCCTTTCTCACCTATCTATCCTCTAGAAACACTACCCAACCCACAGTCCCGAAGCCGGCCCTCTCAAACATGGTATCTAATATCCCATGTTCGAAGTTGCCGTTTTTCGATAGTGTTTCATCTAACCTTCACTGAACCTTTACTTTCAGGATTTCCCCCTTTTTGTTTCCTGTTCTTGAGTTCTCTGCATGAGTTAAACTGCAGGATCGTCAACTATCTGTAGATAGCTCGCAATGCAAAACTCCCGTATTTCTCATAGCATCTTTCGGTTTGCTAACGACCTATATCATCGCATTCCCTGCATTCTCAGTCCATGCGCTATCTGGTCAATAGCGTCCCGCTTTGACGTCATTAAGAGACGAGAATAAAGATGGACGTTGTAAGTAGATCAAGATATTAGCCAAATACTCCGTAAATAGTCAAATGACTGGCGAACGCACGAGATGTATCCGAGGATCCTTTGATAAAAGAATATGATACAGCTCAAGTAGTGGAAACGCTCAGCAAGGGGATGTCAAAAAAAAAGAAAAAAAAAGAGAACATCATGGACGATGTCTTCCTCCAAGAGACCGTCAAGGACAAGCTTCTCCAGAAATTGTCATTTGAGAGACATCACACCAGACCACCATATCCACGGGCCAGAAACTATCCGCGATGTGGTAATCGTTCAACTGCCCTCTTTTCTCAGAGCCTTGACTGATGCCGGCCTAATTAACTCATGATAGTTATTTTGAGTTCGCCATCTCCGCCGCAAATGCCATAATGGATTAGTGATCGGTCAGGGGGTACTTGGAGGCGTCGTAGATGCAGATGGCCATATCAACAAGGGCGGTCCCAAACCTAACAAGATCATCCGAGAACGTATCTGTAGGAAAGCTCAATATCCAAGCAAGATAATAAGTATGTACATTTGAAGCGGCCCAGGCACAGAGGACCATGTATGTACTCAAGAAACGTTCAACGTTCAAGCCAAATTGTCGCTTACTCAAAACTGGTCTGATGATCTATGGCAAACGAACACTCTGAGGATTCCAGAACACGTCTTGAGGATCCAGCTTGGCTTTGATTTGCTGTAATCTTGGGTAATTGCTGCCCCAATATTCATGTTGTCCATTAGTAAGGTATTTGCTAAGGAAACGTCATTTTCAAAAACGGAAATGTTGATGTGAGTCGAATAATGAAAACTTACTCAACGTAACCTGGATATGCTCCGAAATTAACTCCGGGCATAGCTTTCATGATGGTGTCGTTGATACCGTCCAAAAAGTCGCGGGTGATTTGGTTTATTTTACCTAGCCCGATGGCATAGGTTTGTATGTAAAACTAGGAGTCCGCGTTAAGGTCTCCCTCTCATAGGATTTGACTGATAGAACTTACTAGGGTATCACGATGAGCGTAGGCAGAGGCATTGACTGGAACATCGTTGGTGGCTCCTGCTTCAAGATCAAATATGACGAACCAGGCCTACCAATTATTTATCAGAGAAACTTGAAACTAACGATTGGATAATTAGACTTACCACAGTTCCCTTATCTGCCTCTTCAATGTACTTGAACAGAGCATCAATTCCACCAGCGGGTATTGGGGTTTCAGGCGTGAAAGTGAGACTCTTCGAATAGAAAGCAGCAGGCTATCGTGATATCAAAAGATAAAGAGATAGATACGATATTTGTAACTCGAGACTCACAATACCCCCGACAACCTGGAGAGCTTCTCCTTCAGCCCAGTTTATTACGGCACCTACCCAATTGTTGACGACGTCAACTTTAATCAAAGATCCAGTAGCCAAGTGAGCTTCGATGTTGAGGGCGTCATATTCGGCTTGAGTACCGAAGTAAGTACCTGATTGAATCATATGTGAATAAGTGACTTTTTTTTAGGAGAATAAATTGTACCGGAAATTATCATCCCAACGGGGGTAACAGTGACCATGGAAGCTAATTTGCGGTCAAGGTTTGGGGTAGAGATCACGGATTGCCATGTGGCAAAGGTCTTAGCAAAGTCTGTATGATCCCCCAATCTGCAGAAACCCAGATCAGATCCGAGAGGGCGAAATAGGATATGACGGACTTGAAGGTATAGGAATAATGAACAGTTGAGGGAGGTTCTGGATGAGTTTCGAAGACAAATTCAGTGACGATACCAAAGGACGCTGCGGCACCACGAATAGCCTGGGTGAACAAAGAAATGAATGATTATGACAAGGTAAGAGATGTGGTGCATGATCACGTACAAAGTAGAGATCGGGATTCTGAGTTTCGTTGGCACGGGTGATAGTTCCGTCTGCAAGCACAACTTCAACTTCACGAACGTGGTCGAGCGTCGAGCCCCATTGACGTGAAGTTGGACCTAAACCGCCAATGGTAGCATGTCCTGGTGGATGAAGTGATTTTAATCAACGGATTAAAACACGAGCATAAGTTATTCCTCACCTCCGATACCCACTTGGGGACAGGTGCCGTGAGCGATGGCGCGTCCCCCAGCATCATGCAGGCGCTTGGTAACATCTCCAAGCAAAGTTCCTGCTCCGATAGTAGCTCTCCATGTAGTCCTATCCATCTCAAATTTCTGGAAATGGACCAAGTCTACCACGAGTGCACCATCTTCGCCTCCTAAACAATAATTAGCGAAACTGTGTCCTCCGCTTCTGGGCTGCACTTTGACACCGGCTTTGACGGCGCATTGTACGGCGGCGGAGACTTGTTCAACTGTTTTTGGGCGAACTATGGCAGCAGGATGGACGGGGTAGTCTAAGTTGTAGGCATTGATCTTGAAAAAGTAGTTGAGATCTTGGGGAAAAGTTCGGAGACTCGCATCTGTGAAAACGGCATTGAGACAGTTCTGGAGTATGGAACCTGGTTGCGACTGTGAGGAAAGGTTGGAAGGAGTGAGACCTAATACCATAGTGGTTGAAAGGCTGAAGAAAAGGAGTGTGAGGAAAGGAGCGGAAAGGAGCATGGTAAGTATTATATGGGAGGCAAGGAGGATGGTGAAGGGCAAAACATGATTGCTGTCGAGGACCCTTTGTTCGGCTGCACTATCAACCTCACGTGAGTAAAAAGTCCGTCTGGATAAATCAAGCGAATACTCACCTAAGCATCCTTTCAAAAAACTGAGCTAACGATGCTTCCTTTTCATCTTTTGTCTTTGTCGTTCTTCAGCTCCGCCTTGACGACCTTTAATTGCTCCAAAAGCAGCTCGTGTTGCTCAAGAGCGCAATGATTTTGGCTTTCATCAAAAGATACATCACCATCGCAGGCGACCGACCTAGAACTAGACCCGTCTTGTCATTGTAGGTGACGAAGAGTGTACGAAAACGAAAACCTTATATCCATCATCTTCTACTTCAACCGAGGTTTTGATGAAGCTGCCGTTTCTGTCGTCCATTCATGCCAGCTTTATGGCTACGCACAGATAGAGAATCTTGTCTTGGAGTAGATTCAATATCCTCCATAGCTTCGGAGAGTGTACGTGCTTGAATTTTAAATGTAGTAGAGCCGCTACCATCAGAAATGGAATAAGGCGGTTGGCACAGATGTAAGTAGATACGATTAAGGTTGAAGTTTCCCGTGTTTGATCCCGCAGGTTTACGTTTGCGAGAGCCGCCGCCTCTCCCTGGAGCAGGAGGAGATACATTACGTTGCAGTCTCATGAGCTTGGCGAGTGTATCTGAGCGAGCGAAAGACTTGTCGCATTCTCAAGTCTTAGGTCATTACGGCCAGACAAAAAAAAGTTCACTTGGTAACAAGCAGATGTCGCCAGTATGTGATCGAATGTGGGATCACAGCAAACCGAGACGTTTGGGGCAGTCCTCGTCGTTCACACGATGTCCATTCACATGTGTACTTTGACTTGTGGTGCACATATGGTATAGTAATTATAAGTAACTTGAACAAATCAATATTAATGTATTAACGAGCAAAGTAAATGCTCGGGTCCCAAAATTTTAGCCCCCCAGGTATTTCTCAACTTCGTAGGTATATAACCTAGCTAGCTAGCACATAATAAGTCGAAACTTACCATTATGGATATGCTCAATCAATGTTGGCGGATGGCTTTGATTCTCTTCGCCGCTGCAAGCCCGGCGTCGGTACGTTATTCCAACCATTATCACTGTTGCTTACTCTTCACTTTATATGACAAGGTTATCGCCAAGGTGGTGACTGTCGAAGAAAGGAAGGACTGGCTAGAATATACATATGCAAAACTCACTTTCGTTGGCGAACCCATCGACCTCTCTAAACGGAATACGTTAAACACAATTATTGTTCAATGTCTGCGGAGGAGCCTTTACCCTATACAATGGCGGACCGATGTGTCTTAACGCACCTAATTCTCAGTGCTTGTCTGCCACCGCGAACGTTGGATTTGCGACCGCGGCGGGAGTTGTAATTAACACTCTACCTGCGGCACGCGCTTCGATATCGGTTTCTGCTGGATTCCTGGCACTGCATTCTGGTCGGTTCTAGATAGTCGTGTAGACCGAACTGATGGTATATCGATGTGAGTCTGTTATTAGGATGTGAGCTGCGCTAACAATTCCCTAATGACAGGACTTGCAGAAAATCTTGGGAATTTGTTGGGAATTCGGGATTTAAAAATATATAAACAAAGTATCTATGGGGTATTACGAGTTCATTTCGAAGCGTCGACGATATAACTACATTTTACAGTTTTAATTACATTTTACAGTTTTAATAACTCGAGATGGGGAAGACACTGCTTTAGGGTTACGGTTGGAGCTCACGTGTTCCAATTTGCTCCTCGTCCGCTTTGCCAATGTGTTATTGAGCGGCGGATGCTGGAGAAGACCAGGCGCGCTATTGGTTGCCGGTGGCTTGTGCGACGTGGCCGATGCTATTGTGGGTAGAGAGGTGTTGGTTGAGGGCGGGAGGGTGATTAAGCGATTTGTCCCTGTCATGCTCTGGAGAGGAGTGTGCACGTGAGTTTGCTGGACCATCGGCCAGACCGTCTGCGGCTCAGTTTTCCAGCAAACCAGATGTCCTCGCCGGGTCCATCCCTTATGAATTTTCATGATCTTGAATCTTGGAAAGTGGACAATCCCCCAGTGGGATTCCCCATTACAATGACAAAAGGATCCACGTATAAATCAAGTGTCGTCGAGTAACCAGCAGCGAGTGTTTCAAAGCTTTTTTTAGTCAGAGGAACGAGAATGCAAATTGTGTAGTCATTCATAATTACAGCGACAGAGATCGCATGGAGGATAAAAAATTCCAAGTTCATTTAAAAGCTACACACCAGACCTACGTTGTTCTTTTCACTATATAATTTACAAGTTCACAAAGTGAAGAACGTACCATCTACAATACATCACCAGCACTTACACATGAGACATATAAAACCATCCTGGGCGGTTGCCCATGTCAATAGCGTCATAAAGTAATTTTAAGAGTTCAACGTCCTGGGTGAGCTCCATGTCTCTGGCATTGAAGTTGGTTCCTACGACGAAACACATTGATACAGAGCTACTACTATAGACATTGCATCACGAATGACTGTAATGCGATGGTGATTAGGAGGCAACCTCGAACAACTGGCTTTCCAAGCAGCGTCGCGCTTGGGCACGGACTTGATGTCTACGGTGGTGCAGGTTGTACAA
>Ga0193743_1001734_pt1 | contig 15894 bp, 16 predicted proteins | sample L2c2metaG_FD_143038 | JGI IMG/M metagenome (GOLD analysis project Ga0193743, IMG submission 143038) | Soil microbial communities from a riparian zone of the East river system, Colorado, United States - L2c2 | ecosystem: Environmental > Terrestrial > Soil > Riparian zone | place: USA: East River...
TGGCGTGGCAATCCACGCAACGCGCGGTCGGCGCGCTCGCCAGCGGTGGCGCCTACCGCGCCGTCATATGCCGGCTAGTAATCGCCGACCGTGGGCCGCACGCTTGCCTTTATCGAGCCTCTTGGTGCGACAGGACTGCCGATTCATGCGTTCGCGTAGTTACCGGGAGAGCCCGATGGCGAACCCGACACGCCAGGCCGGTATAGCTGTAGCCGACCGAACGCCGCCTCCTCGACTGCGACGCCGGCATCCAGCCGGCTGCCACGTCGTCACCTATCCGACCGACCTCCCGCTTCCAGGCGACGGCGAGTCCGGCTACGTCGTGCGCCGGGGCGCCGAGCTGCGCGGCCGTCAACGCTGGAATGGGTCGTGACTGGGGCCGCCGGCGCGATGGTCAGCGCCCGGGTGACCGGCAACGTGGTCCCGATCGCCCGCGGCGAGATGAGCGTGCCACCTTTCGTCGGTTAGACCGACTAGCGGTATATACCGACGGCCGGTATCTTAGGGCCATGGCCATGCAGGAACCGACCTTCTTCATCCTCACCGCGTTGGCGGAGCAGCCGTTGCACGGTTACGGCGTGATCCGCGCGGTCGCCGACCTCTCCAACGGCCGGATCACCCTGCGAGCGGGCACGCTCTACGCCGCCCTCGACCGGCTGACCGAGGAAGGCCTGCTCGTCGTCGACCGCGAGGAGGCCGTCGACGGGCGGCTGCGCCGCTACTACCGGCTGACCGACGACGGTGGCGCCGCGCTGTCCGCCGAGGTCGACCGGATGCGGGCCAACGCGACGATGGCCGCCGCCCGGCTGCGCCGTAGGGGCAAGCTCGCGTTCGGCCCCACGTCGTGAGCCGGCTCGAGCGGGACTACCGCCGGTTGCTGCTGGCCTATCCGCGCGAATACCGCCGGGCCCGTGGCGACGAGATTGTGACGACGCTGATGGAAGGCACGCCGCCGGACCGGGTGCGCCCGCCCGCCGGCGACGCGTGGGACCTGGTCCGCGGCGGCCTGCGCAAGCGGTTCGCGCCACCCCACGGACGCGGCTACGCCGCGGTCGCCCTGGTCTGCGCGGCGGCGGTGGCGTACGTGGCCCTCGGCGGGGCGATCCGGCTCGCGACCGGGTCGGAGGCCAGCAACGACACGCTGTTCTTGGCGTCCGCGTCGCTGCTGCCGCCCGAGGCCCCCTTGGCGGGCGACGCCGACCGGATGTGGACCACGTTCGGGGGCCCGACGGAGGTCGACCTCACCTTCGCGCCCCAGCCTCGTGCTCTCGACGACCTGGCCGCCGAGGCCCGCGCCCGGGCGGTCGCCGACGGTTGGGTCGCCGGCCCGATCGAAGCGCACCGGTTCACGCTGGACCGTGCCGGGCAGACGATGGTCGTCACGATCGCGGAGGGCGCTCTCCCCGAACCCTGGGCCACTGTGTACTTCAAAACGCGCTATCCGTGGCCGGCGCCGCTCCTGCCGGCCGGCATCGCCGCCGTCGTCCTCGGCGGGCTGGCCGGGTGGCTGACCGGGGCGTGGACGCTGCGGCGGTTCCGGTCGCGCAAGCCGGCCGGCCAGCTTCTGATCGCGCTGACCGGCGCACCGACTCTCCTGCTCGTCGCCGCGGCTGCGGTCGGCACCGTCGCGGTCAACCGCGGGTCGACCGGCGCGATGCGGTTCACCTTCACGGGCTTCGCCGAAGGGCTGGGTCTCGCTGGCCTGGCGGCGACGCCGCCGCTCGCGGCGGTCCTGGCGGCGACGCCGCTGCTCGCGGCGGTCCTGCCGGCCGCCGGCCCGGTGGCGGCCCCGCGCCCGCGCACCGACCTGGTGCGGGTAGGTATCCGGGCCGTCACGGCGGCCCACCTCGCGTTCGGCGCCGCGATCGCGACCGTCCTGGTCACCTACACGGTGCGCATGCTGGCCACCGGCGCCGACCGCGTCGCGATGGTAAGCGGCGCGCACGATCCCAAGGAGCTGCTGCCCCTGCCCGTGTACGGGCCCGTCGCCCTGCTCTACTACACCGGCGTCGTGCTGTCCCCGCTGCTCCTGCTGGTCTCGGTGCCACTGCTCGGGATCGGCCGCACCCGGGTCGGCCCGGTCGCCTGGCGCATGCTGCTGGCCGCCGCCATCTCCGCGGCCGTACTGCCCGCGCTGCTGCTGACCCCGTACGGCGGCGACGCCGCCCGCTGGTGGCTCGACTAGCTAGTCGCGCCTTCACCCGCTTGGACTGTTCGACTGGGCTGCGATGGCTAACACGTGGTCAAAGGACGTGGTGTTGGGTGAATGGCCAGCGTCCACATCACCAACATCCTGCGCAAACTGGGCGTGAAGAACCGAGCTCAAGCGGCCGCACTCGCTCAAAGAGCCGGCCTGCTCGAACCGCGCCCGACCGCGCGCAACGCATATAAGAGTTCTTACGGTGCGGACACGATTCGGTTGTTGAGCTCCTCCGCCTCGATGCGTAAGCCGGCCCGCAAGGTCCATCCAGAGAGGCCCGGCGGCCTCGATCCGGCTCATGCTCACGAGCCGGGTGGTGCCGCGGCGTTGACGATCTGCCGTGACTGCTATCGGGCGCGCTCAGCGGTGACCTGCGCGCGGACGGCCGGCACCACCTCTTCGGCGAAGCGGGGCAGCTGGTCGGGGCCCCGCCCTGAGAAGAGGAACGTGTCGAAGCCGTAGCCGACGGCGAGGTCGGTTAACTCGTCGATCCACTGGTCGACCGGCCCATGCAGCAGTCCTTCCCGAGCGCCGTCGGTGATCCGGCCGTTTACGTTCAGCACACGGCGGATGTCAGCCGGGCTCCGGCCGGCGTCAGCCGCGGCGTCATCGAGCCGTGCCGCTGCCGCCGCGACGGGGGCGATCTCGTCGCGGAGTGAGGGCACCCAGCCGTCGGCGAGCCGGCCGGCCAGCGCAAGCGCGCGGGGGCCGTACACACCTAGCCAGATCCCGATGTCGTGCGCGGGCACGGGGCCGGAGTGCGCGCCGGCGAGCCGGTAGTGCCGGCCTTCGAAGCGAAGGTTCCGTTCGCCGCTCCAGATCAGGCGGGTGACGGCGATCGCCTCCTCGAGCGCATCGAGGGACTCGCCCGGCGCACGGCGAGGTCCCCCGTACGCCTCGATGGCGTCCCAGAACGCGCCTGCGCCGAGCCCCAGCTCGAAGCGGCCGCCGCTGAGCACGTCGATGCTGGCTGCGGCCTTGGCCATCACGGCCGGCGGCCGCAACGGCAGGTTGGCGACGTCAGGGAAAACACCGACGCGCGTAGTGACCGCGGCTATCGCGCTCATCAGGACGAACGTGTCGACGAACCGGCGCTGGTAGGGGTGGTCCTGCACGCCGATCCAATCCAGGCTGCGGTCTTCGATCTCGCGCGCTGTGGCGAGCAGCGGGTCAGCGGCGTTAGGGACAAGGAAGGATCCGAACGTGAGATCGCGTCCGTAGTCGGGCACGTGTTAACGGTAACCGCCGTGTGCCGATCGGCGCGCGACTGCAGGCCGTGATCTCTAGCCGGCGGTCAGATTGCCGCCCGCGAGCTGCCGGACAGCCGTCAGGCCGGCGTGCGGCGACGACCGGCCCGTCCAGCGCGTGCGCTTCGCCCACCCGGCCCGGGACTGCCGGAATCGAGTTGACTCCCGGCCGGACTCCACTTCAACGTTGGATCGCTCCGCGGAAAGTGGCAACCTCCGCGTACGTTGGATCACCGCACGTCGATTCAAGGTAGAACGCCTGTCTGACGTACGCCTTCTCGATGTAGTACTCGTTGACTCCAAATTTGGTGTTGCCTGGGGTGATCTTGTCCCCGATCGCCCGGTAGTCGTCCCCAAGCACGCTGGAGAACGCCTCGTCGTCGTTTCCGGATTCGACGTGCAAGTCCCCCGGACATCCGGACACATCCAAAGGCTCGGGCAATGTCTTCGGAACGGTGACTTCGTACCGAAGGACGAAGCGGGTGTCATCCCGGTCGGCGATGCCACAGCTTCCGTCGCCGCAGAAGTCATCACGCTCTCCCCATGGCTCGACCTTTGTGACGGTCGTGCGCATGGTAACGCCGTTCTTCCACGTGTATTCCCCATTGTGGAACGGTTCGACGCTTATATCGTCGGCGGTTGCCTCCGGCGAGCTCGGTTCTTCCGTCGTGCTGGGGTACGCCGCAGGTCCGGTCGGTGCGACGGTCGGGCTACCCCCGCAGCCCGCTGCCAACATCGTCATCACGAGCATGAGGCCAACGCCGCATCGGATGCCCATAACTTGCCTGCCCAGGTATGTGTCTTGTGGTTTGGCGCCCATTCGATGCCCCGAAGGCTTTCCTGATCGCGTCGTCGGCCACGGACGCCGGCTGGCAGTTCCAGCAGAACCGGCGTCAGATGAGACGGCCGCCGCGTGCCCACAATGGAATCCTACGCTCTCTCTGGCCTGCCGAGAGCGATGGAGGAACCATCGGTAGGGTCCGCTTAGCGGATCCGCGAAAACCGCTCGGTCTAGATCAGCCTTTCGCTACGACCTGTGCGATGGCGCGCTGAAGCGGGGATTCTTGGGGCGGTCACGCTAGGGCAACCGTGAGATTCACGATCGCGATCGAACCGCAGCATGAACGGGCACGTGGTTGCGATGTTGTGACCCGGAATGTGTGAGCATTCCACGGTGGTCATGGAACCGATCCCGAAACTATGACGCCGCGTGGTGGCGGGAGGGTGGGAGCAGCCCTGACAAAGCCGGGACGGGCCAGTACTGCCAGATGGCTCGGGTCCGGCGAGCGGGATGAAGAGGAGTACGAGAGGAACCGGCGTGTGACACCCCCTTGATCAGGCGCCCCGCACGTCGACCCGCACCGTCCCCAGCCCGCCTCCGTGTCAGTAGTAGATCGACTGCCCGACCCCGCCACCCGCGGCGATGACATCGCCGTTGACCGCTACCGACAACGGTGAGGCCAGGAACGTGACCAGGGCCGCTATGTCGTCGGCGTGGATGACGCGCCGCAACGCGTTGTCGGCCAGCATCCGGCGGGTGGCCTCGTCCTCGCTGATGCCCTGGCGTTCCGCCGCCGCCTTGACCAGGGCCGGGATCCGCTCGGTGTAGGTCGTCGACGGGTGCACCGCGGTCACGTTGATGCCGGCCGGGCCGAGTTCCTCGGCCAGGTTGCGGGTCATCGCGACCACCGCGACGTTGCGCATGCTCGCGATCGTGTCGCCGGTGCGGCGGGCGGCCAGGCCGGAGATCGAGATGATGCGGCCCCAGCCGGCCCGGCGCATGTGTGGCGCGACCGCGCGGGCGCAGCGCAAATAGCCGAGGGCCTTGGTGTTCATCTCCTCGTGGAAGCGCTCGTCGGTGATGTCGTCGAGCGGGAGGGCGCCGCCGGCCCCCGCGGGCCGGGCCGCGCAGTTGACCAGGATGTCGATGCCGCCGAGCAACTCCATCGCGCCGGTCACCATGTTGTCGACGGCGGTGCGGTCGCCGGTGTCGGCGACCAGCGGCACCACCCGGACCCCGACGGAGTCGTGCAGTTCCCGCGCGGCGCCGCCGACCGTGTCGTGGTGACGGGCCACCAGACCGATGTCGCAGCCTTCCCGGGCGAGCGCCCAGGCGACCGCGTTGCCGATGCCCCGGCTGCCGCCGGTGACGACCGCCCTCTTGCCGGCAAGCTGCAGGTCCATGCCGGACATTCTGCCGGGCGTACCCGGCCGGACGGGCACCGCGACAATGTCGGCATGTCGTTCCCGGTCGCTTTGCAGGACAGCGTCCACCGGTTCGCCCGCTCGCTGGAGGTGCCGCGCCGGCTGGCCAGCCTGCATCCCCGCACAGCCGGTAACGCTGGCAACTTCTCCGCGCTGCCGCCCGCGATCGTCCTCGGCGTGATCTCCGCGTTCGAGGGGTTCGTCGAGGACTTCCTGGCCACCGCGTTACACCAGCGGGGGTACGGGCTGGGTCAGATCGCCAAGCGGGTGTCGTCGAACAACCCGACGCTGGTCGACTTCCGGCGCAAGTCCGCGGCCGAGTTCTCCGGCATCGCGCAGCGGATCGCGGCCGCGCCCGGCGTCCAGGTCTGGAACACCCCCGGAAGCAGCCGTCCGAAGATCGAGACGATCGGCTTCGAAGAGGCGGAACGACGCGCCGACGGCTGGATGCAGGTGCGGCACTGCCTGACCCACGGCCTGGTCTCCGGCTGGCGCGCCGAGGTCTGGCCTGGCCCAATGCGTGGCACGACTGCGGCGAGCAGCGTGCTGCGCCCCCGCCCGGGCGGCCGCCACGCGATCGGCCTGATCGGCGCGATCTCCTGCGCCCGCATCCACCTGCACGGCGCACGCGTGGTCGCCGACGCGGTAGCGACCGAACTCGGCACGACCCTGTCCTGGGACGCGATGCCCGACTTCCCGCTCGAGAAGGCGGTCAGCGCCGCCGATCGGCCACCAGGGCCAGTTCCGGCTCGACCGGCGGCGCGGATGCGGGCGAAGGGCGGCGGAACGTCCACCACCGATAGAGCACGTAGTTGAAGACCAGGTTCGTGCCACCGGAGGCGATCCGGGCCAGGACCAGCCCCAGCCCGAGCGCGCCGAACAGGGTCACGCCGATCAGGGTGAGGAGATAGTCGCCGAGGACCTGCGGCGCGAAGCGCGCCAACTGGCCGCGGACACCCTGCCGGTCGGCGTGGAACGCGAAGTTACGGTTGAGCGCGAAGTTCAGCGCGTAGGTGACCCAGAACGCGATGCTCACCGTCGCCGCGGTCGGCAGTGGAGTGACGGCGTGCAGGACGGCCAGCAGCGTCAGGTCGAAGGCGAACCCGAGCGCCGCGAGGGCGAGGAACCGGGTCAGTGAATGGCGGTAGGCGAGCCGCAAGATCTCAGAGGCCCGACCCACGCCGCACACCCTAGCCGCGCGAGCTGTGGATCACCGGCGTGGGTCGACGTGAACTTTTGGTGCCGCGCCCCAGCCGGGCGGCCGGCGGCCGGCCAGCACGTCGGCCGCCTCGGCCAGGCCGACCGTCGTGGCGACCAGCGGGCGCGGGTCGACGGCGCCGGTCGCATACAACTCGATCGTTCCGGACAGGCCGCCCGACGCGCTGAGCACACCGACCGCGGTCACGTCCTTGAGCACCAGGTCGCGTGAGTCGACCAGCGACGGCTCCTCGGCGATGCCGATGAAGACGACTCGGCCGCCGGGCTCGACCCGGCCGACCGCGAAGCCGGGAAGGGCCGCGGCATTGGTCGCGTCGACGACGGCATCGAAAACCAACGAGTCGGGCAGGTCCGACTGAGTCCAGGTATGCGCGAACCCCAGCCCGCGGGCGAACGCCAGCGACGGCTCGTCGCGGCCCAGCAGGTGCACCTCGGCGCCGCGGGCCGCCGCGATCTGCGCGGACAGCAGGCCGATCGTGCCGGGGCCGAGCACCAGCAGCCGGGTCGTCGCGGTGACCGCCGCCGCCTCGACCACCCGCAGCGCGTTGCCGCCCGGCTCGACCAGGGCGCCCAGCGTGGCGTCGACCGAGTCGGGCAGCGGGTGCAGCGCCCGCACCGGCACCGGTAGCTGCTCGGCCAGCGCCCCGGGCCAGCCGCCCCGGATGCCGATCTCGAAGCGGTCGGCGCACAGGTGTTGCCGGCCGCTCAGGCAACGCAGGCATTGGCCGCAGCCGAGCATGGTGTCGCCAATCACCCGCCGGCCGAGCCAGGAGTTGTCAACGGAAGCGCCGACCGCGGAGACCACGCCACACCATTCATGACCGATTCTGATCGGGTACGCGGCGTCGCCGCTGTGCAGGTAGGCCATGTGCCCGGAGTAGAACTCGGCGTCGGTGCCACACACGCCGGCCCGCTCGACATCGACGACGACCTCGCCGATCCGGGGCACCGGGGGTGCCACGTCGCGGACCTCCGCCCGGCCCGGCCCGACGACGACGAATGCGCGCACGGCCCACCCCCTGCCACCCGATCAGGCGAATCTTGATAATGGGCAGTATGCCTGCCCCTCTCCGCTCCGACGCGTGGTATGCCGGCCAGGACCGGAACTCCTACATCCACCGGGCCTGGATGCGCCGCGGCGCACCCGACTCGGCCTTCGACGGCAAGCCGCAGATCGCCATCGCCAACACCGCGTCCGACCTCACGCCCTGCAACATGCACCTCAACGAGATCGCCCGCAGCGTCTCCGACGGCATCTGGGCCGCCGGCGGCGTACCCCTGAACCTGCCCGTGGTGTCCCTGGGTGAGACGCAGGTCCGGCCGACCGCGATGCTCTGGCGCAACATGGCCGCGATGGCCATCGAGGAGATGGTCCGGGCCAACCCGATCGACGGCGTGGTGCTGCTCGGCGGCTGCGACAAGACCATCCCGTCGCTGCTGATGGGCGCCGCCTCGGTCGACCTGCCGGCGCTGGTGGTGCCCGGCGGCCCGATGCTCACCGGCACCTTCCGCGGCGTGCCGCTGGGCTGCGGCACCGACGTCTGGCGGCTGTCCGAGGAGGTCCGGGCCGGCACCCTGTCGAACCGCGATTTCCAGGCGTCGCAGTCGGCCATGATCCGGAGCAAGGGGCACTGCAACACGATGGGTACGGCCTCCACGATGGGCCTGCTCGCCGAGGTGCTCGGCACGACGCTCCCGGGCACCGCTGGCCTGCCGGCCCCGGACAGCCGGCTGCTGGCACAGGCGCACGAGTCGGGGCGGCTCGCGGTCGAGATGGTCCGCGAGGGCCGGCGACCGAGTCAGATCATCACCAAGGCCTCCTTCCACAACGCGATCGTGGCGCTCGGCGCGCTGGGCGGGTCGACCAACGCGGTCGTGCACCTGCTCGCGATCGCCGGCCGGCTCGGCGTGCCGCTGACCCTCGACGACATCGACCGGGCCGGGCACGGCATCCCGCTGCTGGTCGATCTGCAGCCCGCCGGCCGGCACCTGATGGAAGACTTCCACCGCGCCGGCGGTCTGGCCGCCGTGCTGCGCGAGATCTCCGACCTGCTCGACCTCGACGCGCTGACGGTGACCGGCCGGCCACTCGGCGAATATCTCGAGGACGCCACCATCCATGACCCGGACGTGATCCGGCCGCGCACCCTGCCGATGATGGCCGACGCCGGCATCGCGGTGCTCCGCGGCGACTTGGCGCCGGACGGCGCGATCATCAAGCCGGCGGCGGCGACCCCCGAATTGCTCCAGCACCGCGGCCGGGCGGTCGTCTTCGACTCGGTCGAAGACCTGCACCACCGGATCGACAACCCGGACCTCGACGTCGACGCCGACTCGGTGCTGGTGCTGCGCGGCTGCGGCCCGAAGGGCTACCCGGGCATGCCGGAGGTGGCCAACCTGCCGCTGCCGCGCAAGCTGCTGCAGCAGGGCGTCCGCGACATGGTGCGGGTCTGCGACGGGCGGATGAGCGGCACCGCGTACGGGACGGTCGTGCTGCACGTCGCGCCCGAGGGCGCGGCCGGCGGCCCGCTGTCGAAGGTGCGCGACGGCGACCCGATCGTCCCGACGTCGAGGCCCGGCGGGATCGACGTCGACCTCCCGGCGGCCGAGTTCGCGGCCCGCGAACCCGCACCCGCGATGGTCGCGGCGCTGGCCCGGCCGACCCGCGGCTGGGAGAAGCTCTACGTCGATACGGTGCGTGGCGCGGAAACTGGTGCGGATCTGGACTTTCTCATCGGGGGTAGCGGCGACCGCGTACCCCGTGACTCGCACTAACTACTTTTGGCGACGAGCCTGTCGCTTTGTGCACCAGTTGCGACGCGATCTCCCTTGGGTATGCTCGTGCGCGGTTTGACGGAGGGAAACGACGAGTATGACCGCCGCGCGACGACGCTGGCTCGCAACTGTCCTGGCCCTGGTCGCCGCCGCAACGGTCGCCGTGCTGCCACCCGGCGTGAGCTATGCCGCGCCCAACCCGACGCCGACGCCGGCCGCGCCCAAGGAAAAAGCGGTGCCGCTGCTCGGCGACGTGCTCGAGTCGACCGGCAGGCAGTATGCGAAGGCGAAGAACGTGCTGGAGAAGTCACGCAAGCGCCAGCTCCAGCTCGACCTCCAGGTGCAGCAGGCCGAGGCGAAGGTCGAGCAACTGCGCCCGCAGGTGGCCGAGTTCGCCACCGAGTCCTACCGGGCCGGCCGGCTCACCCCGATGGTCGCGATGCTCAGCGGGTCGACCGGGAGCGGCTTCCTGGAGAAGGCGACCGTCCTGGAGCGGCTCAACCAATACAACGCCGGCAAGATGAACGACCTGGTCGAGGCAGAGAAGCAGGTCGCGGCCGCGAAGGCGGAGATCGACGCCGAGGTGGCCGCACAGAAGGCCGCGGCCGACTCGATGGCCAAGCAGAAGCGCACCGCCGAGAAGGAGCTCGACAAGGTCGGCGGCTTCACCCTGACCGGCGGTGAGGTGGTCGCGACCTCGCCGAAGGCCCGCCCGGCGCCGCGCGCGGCCGACGGCAGCTGGCCGGACGAGTCGTGCAGCATCAAGGACCCGACCACGAGCGGCTGCATCACGCCGCGCACGCTGCACGCCTATAAGGAGGTCAAGCGGGCCGGGTTCAACCGGTTCGTCGGCTGCCACCGCAATGGCGGGCCCTACGAGCATCCGAAGGGCCGCGCCTGCGACTGGTCGTTGCTGAAGAGCGGGTTCGCCAGCGCGTCCACCCGCGACCAGAAGATATATGGAAACAACCTGGCCGCGTTCCTGGTGCGCAACGCCGACGCGCTCGGGATCCTCTACGTGATCTGGTACAAACGCATCTGGTTCCCGGCCACCGGCTGGAAGTCCTACAGCGGCGACAGCGACCATACCGACCACGTACACATGTCACTGCTTTAGTTGATCTTCCAACTCCCGATCCTGGGCCGGTTCCTGGCCCACGGGCGGCAGGTGCCGCAACGCCCGCAGGCAGCGCACCGCGGTGACCGCGATGGCGACGGCGCTGATCGCGGCGACCACGTGCAGCCCGTCGGTGTACGCGTCGCGGGCCTGGTCGAGCAACCCCGCCGGTGCGGTGGCCAGCGAGTCGCCGGCGCCGGCCGGCGCGGCGGCGCGGTAGACGGCGGCGGCGACGCTGCCGAGGACGGCGACACCGAGGGCGAAGCCGAACTCGTTGGCGGTCTGCGCCAGTGAGGCGGCGGACCCGGCCTTCGCCGGCGGCACCGCGCCGACCACGATCCCGGTGCCCAGCGTGACCAGCGGCCCCGCGCCGATGTTGAACAGCGCGAACCCGGTGATCACGGTGGCCGGGTCGCCGGCGGCGGCCAGCAGGAGCAGACCGGCGACCGAGACGGCCAGCCCACCGGCGATCAGCGGCGCCGGGCGGATCCGGCGGGCGGCGAGTGGCGCGACCTGGGTGGAGACGATCCCGGCGGCGACGGCCGGCAGCATGGCGAGCCCTGCGCGCAGCGGCGGGTAACCGGCGACGAGCAGCAGGTACTGCGTGATCAGCACCATCGTCGCGCCGGGCAGCATGGTGTTGACGAACATGCCGCCGAGCGCGGTGCGGAACGTCGGTTTGTTGAACAGCCGGAAGTCGACCAGCGGGTCGTCGATGGCGCGCTGGCGGCGAACGAAGAGCACTGCGACCAGTAGCCCGATCGCGAGGGTGGCGAGCGGGACCGGCTCGAGGCCGTGCCGGGCGAGTTCCTTGATGCCATACACGCTGGGCAGGATCGCGGCCAGCGACAGGGCGACGCTGACCAGGTCGAGCGGCGCCTTCGCCTCGTTCCTGGTGCGCTCGTCTCTCGGCAGCAGCGCCGGGCCGAGGGTCAGGAGCAGGACCATCGCGGGTACGGCGATCAGGAAGACCGAGCCCCACCAGAAGTGAGCCAGCAGCACGCCGCCGACGACCGGGCCGATCGCGGCGCCGCCCATCAGAGACATCAGCCAGACGCCGATCGCGGTGGCCCGCTGCTTCGGCTCGCGGAACATCCCGGTGATCAGGGCGAGCGTCGTCGGACCCATCGCCGCGCCGGCGATGCCGAGCAGCGCGCGCGCCGCGATCAGCATGACCGGGTCGGTCGCGTAGGCGGCGGCCACCGAGGCCACGCCGAAGACGGCGGCACCGCCGAACAGCAACCGCCGCCGGCCGAGCCGGTCGCCGAGCGCGCCCATGGTGATCAGGAAACTGGACAGCAGGAACCCGTAGATGTCGATGATCCAGAGCTGCTCGGTGCTGCTCGCGGCGAGGTCGCCGCTAAGCCGCGGCACGGCCAGGAGCAGCACGAACAGGTCGATCGAGACGAGCAATGACGGAAGGGCGAGGACGGCGAGTCCCACCCACTCCTTCCGTCCAGCACGCGTATTACTCATTGCGCAAGTTCCCTCCGGTCGTGTTCGCTTCACCCCGGAGGTCGGAGCCGCGCTCCGGCTTTCGACAGCCATCGGCAACGGAAATTTCTCGGAGGCACCGTGACCACCTACGTCAGCGACGACGAGATGCGCGCCGGCATGACCACCACCAAGAACTACACGGCGACGATCCTTCACAAGGGTCCGAAGTACGGCACGCCGGAGGCCGGGGCGATCGTGTGGGAGCACGGCCGGCGCAACTACGGCCTGCGCGCCGACGGGTTGCTCAACATCGTCTGCCCGGTCATGGACGACAGCGACGTGTGCGGGATCGGCATCTTCAACCTCGACCTCGACGCCACCGTCGCGCTGATGGAGGAGGATCCGGGCGTGGTCGCCGGCGTCTTTACCTTCGAGGCCCACCCGGTCCGCAGCTTCCCCGGCGACAGCCTGCCTTAGGCCTCGTCCGGGGGAGCTTGCTCGACGACGCGATCGAGGCATTCGACCGGGGCGGGTGGAGGCCGCATGGTCTCCTCCAACTCGGCCATCATGTCGTCGTTCCTGTCGAAGGCCTCGATCACATTGTCGAGGTATTCCTTACGGACTCTGGCCGACCCGCGGAGGATGGCGGCGCGCGCCTTCGCTTCCCGGCTCGCCTTACCCACGTAGGTCCAGACGACGGCGGGCCTGGCCCGCGCGGGTGAACTCGTCGTGATCTGATCGGTCTAGTGGCGCAGCGTGGTCGCCAGGATCCGGCGCACCGAGCGGAGGACGAGACCGCGCGGAGCATGCGGTGCGCGGGCCCGGTGCATGCGCAGCGGCATCTCGATGTCGAGCCCAGCCGCCAGCCCGGCCAGGGCGCCGTGCGTGCCCCACACCCAGTCGCTGGTGACGAAGCCGGTGAAGCCCCACTCGTCGCGCAGGATGTCGGTCAGCAGCACCGGGTTCTGGTCGGCGAACGCGCCGTTGACCGAGTTGTAGCCTGTCATCACCGAGTCCGCGCCGGCGTCCAGGACGGCCTTGAAGTGCGGCAGGTAGACCTCGTGCAGGGCGTGCTCGTCGACCACGACGTCGACGGTGAACCGCGCGTTCTCCATCGAGTTGAGCGCGAAATGCTTTACGCACGCCATCACGTTGCGGCGCAGCCCTCGGGTCAGCGCGGCACCCATCCGCCCGGTGAGCACCGGGTCCTCGCCGTAGCACTCCTGCGCCCGGCCCCAGGCCGGATGCCGCAACAGGTTGACGCAGACGGCCGCCGAGTAGTTCGCGCCGAGCGCCCGCGCCTCGCGGCCCATCGCGAGCCCGACCCGCTCCTCGAGGTCCGGGTCCCAGGTCGCGGCCCGGGCCATGGCGACCGGGAACGCCGTCGAGCGGCCGATCACGACGCCGCGCGGGCCGTCGCTGAACCGTACGCCCGGAATGCCCGGCCGGGGGACCGCGCCGGCGGTGACCGGGCCCGCCTTGACCAGCGCCGGCAGCCGGATGGCGGCCCGGACGGGCAGGTCGCCGTCGAGCAGCCATCGCTGCTCCGCGGAACTCAGCTCCGCGACCAGGCGGTCGACGGCCGCGTCGGCGGTCACCGAGCCGGCGCGGACGAGCCGGGCCGCGTCGTCGAACGTCGTCATCCGCTCATGATTCCCCAGCTGGATAAGTTGACAACCGTCACTGTCTGCGGTGGGGTGGGCCGCGGAGGTGGGGACACATGCGACGGTTCTTGACGCTGCTCACCGCGGCGGTCGTGACGACGTTGACCCTGACCGGCTCCGCGGGCGCCACCGGCGGCGGGCAGAGTTGGGTGGGCACCTGGGGCACGGCCGTGACCGGCGCGGCGACCCCACCCCAGCCCGCGACGGTGTTCGAGAACCAGACCGTGCGGCAGGTGGTGCACGTCAGCACTGGCGGCTCGGCACTGCGGGTCCGGCTGTCCAACGAGTACGGCACGGGGCCGCTCGTGATCGGCGCGGCCCGCGTCGCCCGGGGCGCGGGTGGGTCGGGGATCGTTCCCGGCACCGACCGCCCGCTGACCTTCGGCGGCCGTACCTCCTTCTCGATCCCGCGCGGTGCGCCGGCGCTGAGCGACCCGGTGCGGCTGTCCGTGCCTGCCCAGACCGACCTCGTGATCAGCATCTTCCTGCCCCGCTCGACGCCCGCGGCCACCCAGCACAGTTCGGCGTTCCAGCGCACCTTCATCGCCGACGGCGACGTCACCCGCGCGGTCGGCCTGCCCGGCGCGCCGGAGACCACCTCGTGGTACTTCCTGTCCGGCGTCACCGTCGCCGGCAACGGCCGGGCCGGCGCCGTGGTCGCCTTCGGTGACTCGATCACCGACGGCGCGGTCACCACCGTCGACGCCAACCACCGCTGGCCCGACTTCCTCGCGCGGCGGCTGCACGCCGACCGCGCGCTGCGCGACGTCGGCGTGGTCAACAAGGGCATCGGCGGCAACCGCCTGCTCTACGACGGCAACACGCTCCCGGACCCGCCGTTCGGCGGCCTCGGCCCGATCTTCGGCGACAGCGCGCTGTCCCGCTTCGACCGTGACGTGGCCGCGCAGGCGGGCGCCCGGCACGTCATCGTGCTGCTCGGTATCAACGACATCGGGCAGCCGGGCTCGATCTCACCGGTCGACGAGACGGTCAGCACCGACGACCTGATCTTCGCGCACCGCGAGATCATCGCCCGGGCCCACGAGCGCGGCCTGCGTGTCTACGGCGCGACGCTGACCCCGTTCCAGGACACCACGATCCCGGGCTACTACACCGCCGCCAACGAGGCCAAGCGGCAGGCGCTGAACGCCTGGATCCGCACCGGCGGCGAGTATGACGCGGTGATCGACTTCGACCGGGCCGTGCGCGACCCGGGCCAGCCGGGCCGCATGTTGCCCGCCTACGACAGCGGCGACCACCTGCACCCCAACGACGCCGGCATGCGGGCGATGGCCGACGCCATCCCACTGCGGCTGTTCAAGTAGCTACTGGGCGGCCACCCAGTTCAACCAGGTGTCCAGGCCCTCGCCGGTGGTCGCGGAGAGGGTCAGCAGGGTCAGGTCGGGGTTGACCGAGCGGGCGTGCTTGACGCACAACTCGAGGTCGAAGTCGACGTAGGGGAGCAGGTCGAGCTTGTTGACCACGACCAGGTCGGCGGCCGCGAACATGTAGGGATACTTCAGCGGCTTGTCGGTGCCCTCGGTCACCGAGATGACCACCACCTTGCGCTGCTCGCCCAGGTCGAACATGGCCGGGCAGACCAGGTTGCCGACGTTCTCCACGAACACCACCGAGCCGGTCGGCGGGTCGAGCCGGGACAGCGCGGAGCGCACCAGGGCCGCGTCGAGGTGGCAGCCGGCGCCGGTGTTGACCTGGACCACCGGCGTGCCGGTGCGGCGCAGCCGTTCGGCGTCGAGCGAGGTGGCTTGGTCGCCCTCGATGACCGCGGTCGGGCGGCTCCGGGCCAGCGCGGTCAGCGTCCGCTCCAGCAGTGTGGTCTTGCCCGAGCCGGGTGAGCTCATCAGGTTGAGCGCCACCGCGTCCCGCTTGCGCAGCCAGGCCCGGTTGTCGCGGGCGATCGCGTCGTTCTTGGCCAGCACGTTCTGTTCCAAAGTCACGTGCTCGTGCCCATGCGCATCCTGATCAGAAGCGCAACCGCAGGTTCCGCACACAGGTCAACCCACCTCCATC
>Ga0193743_1001735_pt1 | contig 15890 bp, 14 predicted proteins | sample L2c2metaG_FD_143038 | JGI IMG/M metagenome (GOLD analysis project Ga0193743, IMG submission 143038) | Soil microbial communities from a riparian zone of the East river system, Colorado, United States - L2c2 | ecosystem: Environmental > Terrestrial > Soil > Riparian zone | place: USA: East River...
CAGCTTATCCAAATGCCGGAAGCCGTCGGTGCCGATGAAAAGCATCACGAAGATGGTCGCGTTGTACATGGAGTGCACCACCGTGCTGGCGGCCAGCGAATGGAAGCGCAGACGGGTGACGCACAGCACCACGCTCACGGCGAAAAGCACGGCCAGCGGGGCGAAGGAATGGGCTAACTGAGCGCCATGCAGCATGGCGAAGCCGATGCTGGTGATGATGGTGGAAAAGACGAGGGCGGGCATGCTCCATTTGGGGTCGGTATCGCTGGAACCCGGATTTGTATCGGAGACCAGCTCTGTTTCCACACGTGGGAAGGCGTTGGCTCCGTCAGGTGGCAGCGATGAATAGACAGCCGTCTGCTGCTGCCATTCGCCTTCCGTGGATTGGTGCGCCGGTCCACCGGGCAGTTCACGCGGGATACGTGGGCGTTGCATCACCCAGTCCCAGGCACTGGCCAGCGACGGCAGCAGGAAGCCGCGGAAGGCCAGTTCTTCAAATGCTGGCGCGACGGTGACACCAAAGACGGCAATCAGCCAGACGCCGAGCGGATGGGTGAAGAACTTATCGATCGGCAGCTCTTTCGGGATAGGCAGGAAGTTCGAAAGCGCCTGCACGATGACACTTGTAGCCACGCCAGTGCCGAACAATACCCACCAGTGGCGCCGCGCGACAAATGCGCGCCAGTGCACTCCCTGGCTGAAGGGTCGATTCCAGAACAAGGGAAAGATCAGAAAGCTTGCCGCCGCCGCAATGGCATAGATGACAGCTTCTACCGGGATGACCAGCAGCGGATCGGTCTGCATCTGCTCCGCGGATTCATGCAGATGCGGCGCCATACGCATGACCACAAGCGCGAATACCAGGCCAACCACGAAGCCGGCAACCGCCACCAGCAGACCGAAAAGCAAGGTATGGCCGATGTTTGGAGTGGTAGCAGGAGGTGGCGGCACATTCACGGCAGCAACCGGCAGCGGTTCCGCGCGGGCAGCAGGCTCTTCCGGCGAGGCGGCAGGCGGCAGAAATGTGGGATCGATCGGCATGATCTGTTTATTGGAGGACTGTAGCAGAACGGCGGCGGCTGCTCTTCTTCCGCTGCCCATTCACAGTCGCCACGTTCACTGCGGTAATGGAGGCCGCACCGGACCCGTTGGGTTCCCCCGCCGGAAAATAGCGCCGCAGGAACTCTGCCGTGTGTGAGACAGCGACTTGTGCCACCTGTGCGGGCGTGCCCTCGGCCACGATGGTGCCGCCGTCCTCGCCTCCTTCAGGACCAAGATCGATGATCCAGTCCGCGTTGCGGATCACGTCCAGATTGTGCTCGATGATGATCACTGTGTTGCCGAGGTCGGTAAGCCGGTGCAGCACCTCCAGCAGCTTGCGGACATCGTCGAAGTGCAGGCCGGTCGTCGGCTCATCCAGCACGTAGAGCGTCTTGCCGGTCTGGCGTTTGGAGAGCTCGCGCGCCAGCTTCATGCGCTGCGCCTCGCCGCCGGAGAGCGTCGTGGCCGCCTGACCGAGATGCACGTAGCCGAGCCCCACATCGACCAGCGTCTGCAGCTTCTGACGGACCTGCGGAATGTCCTTGAGCACGGGCAGCGCATCCTCGATAGCGAGGTCGAGGATGTCCGCGATGGAGTAGCTGTTGAACTTCACCGCCAGCGTCTCCTGGTTGAAGCGGCGGCCGTTGCAAACGTCGCACAGCACGTAGACGTCGGGCAGGAAGTTCATCTCGATGCGCTTCTGGCCGTCGCCCTGGCAGGCTTCGCAGCGACCTCCAGCCACATTGAAGGAGAAGCGGCCCGGCTTGTAGCCGCGCTCGCGTGCCTCGGGCAGCATGGCGAAGATGTCGCGGATCGCGGAAAGCACGCCGGTGTAGGTCGCCGGGTTGGACCGCGGCGTACGACCGATGGGCGACTGGTCAATGCGGATGACCTTGTCGATCTGCTCTACGCCCTTGATCGATTTGTGCTCGCCCGGCGATTCGCGAGAGTCGTAGATGGCGCGCGCCAGCGAGCGGTAGAGAATGTCGTTGACCAACGTGCTCTTGCCGGAGCCGGAGACGCCTGTCACCACGGTCATGACATTGAGCGGAAAACGCGCCGTGATGTTGCGTAGATTGTGGCTGCGCGCGCCCTCTACGGTAACCCACGCGCCATTTACGGGACGCGGCGTCAGCCGATGCAGGACGCTGGTTGCCCCGGAAAGATAGCGGCCAGTCAGCGAGGCTGGCGCTTCCATGATGTTTGCCGGAGTTCCTTCGGCCACGACGTGACCACCTAGCTTGCCTGCTCCAGGGCCAAGGTCCAGCACGTAATCCGCGCTGCGGATAGTGTCCTCATCGTGCTCGACGACCAGTACTGTGTTGCCGAGGTCGCGCAGCGACTCGAGTGCCGCGATCAGCCGTTGATTGTCACGCTGATGCAGCCCGATCGAGGGCTCGTCGAGCACGTAGAGCACGCCGCGGAGACGCGAACCAATCTGCGTGGCGAGCCGAATGCGCTGCCCCTCGCCGCCGGAGAGCGAGGCAGCGTTGCGGTCGAGCGAGAGATAGGAGAGCCCGACGGCATTCAGGAACTCGAGGCGCTCGATGATCTCGCGGCGCAGGCGATCGGCGATGAGCGCCTCGCGCTGCGAAAAGCTGAGAGCGCGTGCCGCGTTGAGCGCGCGTCCCAACGGCAGGCCGGTAAAGTCGGCGATGGAGAGGTCATTGACCTTGACGGCCAGCGAGGCCGGGCGCAGCCGCTTACCGTGGCAGACGGGGCATGTGGTGGCAGACATGTAGCCCAGCAGCCACTCTCGGTAGCTGTCGGACTTCGACTCCTCGAGCGAGTCGCGCAGCCACGCGAAGACGCCATGGAAGCCGGTCCTTGGCGCTTCGGCGCCGGGACCGTACAGTAACAGCTCCTGTTGCCTTTCCGTTAACTCCTCAAAGGGTTTCTGGATGGGAATCTTGTACTTCTGCGCTGCCAGCTTTACCAGCCGCGCCAGATACTGCGAGCCGGAGCCAGGGCCGAGTGCGCCCTCCAGCAGCGGCTTCGACCAGTCAATCACTACCTTGGCCGCGTCGAAGTCGTAGATGCTGCCAAGCCCGTGGCACTCCGGACATGCTCCGTAGGTGCTATTGAAGGAAAAACTCCGAGGCTCCAACTTAGGTACATCGAGTCCGCAATCGGGACAGGCCATCGACGAGGAGTACAGCTGTTCTCCTCCGGCATTTCCGATCAGGACCAGACCATTTGCCAGCTGGAGTGCCTTGGCCACAGCCGCCTCCAGACGCTTTTCGACGCCCGGCTTCAGCACGATGCGATCGACGATGGCCTCAATGGTGTGGTTCTTCCGCTTCTCGAGAGAAATGGCATCGGCCAGGTCGCGTACCTCGCCGTCCACCCGGGCCTTAAACCCTTGCTGGTCAAGCTGGTCGAGCAGATCTTTAAACTCGCCCTTGCGCCCGCGGACGATAGGCGCGTAGATGATAAGCCGCTCACCGGCAGGCTGTGCGAGCACACGCTCGACAATCTGCTCGGCGGACTGGCGGGAGATGGGTCGGCCGCAGTTCGGACAGTGGGGAGTGCCGACCGAGGCATAGAGCAGGCGGAGATAGTCGTAGATCTCGGTGATGGTGCCGACAGTGGAACGCGGGCTCCGGCTGGTGGTCTTCTGCTCGATGGAGATGGCGGGACTAAGGCCCTCGATGGAATCGACGTCGGGACGTTCGATCTGATCGAGGAATTGGCGGGCGTAGGCGGAAAGAGTTTCGACGTAGCGTCGCTGTCCTTCGGCGTAGATGGTGTCGAAGGCCAGCGAGGACTTACCGGAGCCGGAGAGGCCGGTAATCACGGTGAGGGTGTTGCGCGGGATCTGGACGTTGATGTCCTGCAAATTGTGCTGACGCGCGCCGCGGACCGTGATGTTGGTGATGGTCATGAAGGGTTTTTGAAGAGCTGGAACAGGCTTAGCTTTGAGAGCGGCCCGGGAAGAATGACGCGAAAGTAATGAGATACAGCAGAAAAGACCAAGACAGCAGACGATCCCTCTACGTATCTTAAGTGGCAATAGAAATGAGGGTCAACGCTCACATCGCTCTGCGAGAATGGCAGCGTCGAAGGTGAGTAGGAAGTGATGATGCTCGCAAGTGAGCGGGCATTCATCAGCAACACAGTACTTCGATTTGCAAAGAGGAAGACAGAGATATCCCCCATGGACGCGATGAACCTTTTAGGCCTTACCTGTGCTGTACTTGCCGCTCTCGCCTTTGGCGTTCTCCTGGCCTATAGCTGCTGCCAGGCGTTGTTTGCAATGCTCCGCTTGCACTCCCGTTCTTTGCAGCCCGGATCGCAGAACAATGCGGTTGAGGCGCAAGTTCAGGCGTCCTGAGAGTCTGCTGATTTGGGCGGCCAACGTTCAGCTCAACTGAGCGTCAGTTCCCTCGCCCGCGCTACCCAACACTCTGACTGAGATCCATCCGCCTATTGCGGCGCGTTCTCTACTGGCATCTGCGGAGCGTTGCGTTGAGGCCCATCTGGCGTCTGAGGCGCTCCACCCGGTGCACCTGGTGCGCCCGGCGTCTCCGGTGTAGCAGGCGCAATGGAAGGTGGCGAATACTGCATCGGCGGCGGAGTGTCGTCAGAAGAGTCGTCACTGTTTCCGCTATCCTCCGGATTGTCCTCGTCCCCGTTATGGGGCTGATTTTGATTGGCACTCGCTGCAGGTTGTGGCGATGTTCCGCCCGATGCCCTGTGGCTAAGAAGCAGTTGGCGCGGTGCACCGTTGGGCAGGGCTCCTACCATCACTACGTTGTAGGAGGTTCCGTTCAGCAGCGCCGTTAGCACCTCATGCGGCGCTCCCGGACCAAAGCTGCCAAAGACGCGCTCGTCACCGCCTAACCCATCTAGTCGCATGCCGGTAGCGGATGAGATCTGATGCAGGATCTGCGTAAGGCTGGAGTTGTCGGCCTTTACGGTCAACTCATTGGTGTGTGCGGTCACTGTGGCAGGAGCCGGCGGTTGCTCCAACAGGCTTGGCGCGACGGTTGGTTGCGGCGGCGGAGCAGGTTCAGGAATCGGAGCGGAGACAGCCTTTTTGCGGGGTGCGTGGTGAACCGCCGGCCCGTTTTCCGCTGGCGCAACCTGGGATAGTGCAGACAAGGGCAGCGCAATCATGCTCCCCAGAGCCAGAACTCCACTCAAAAGCAGCCGCGAATGCAGAATGCTCCGCATTCTGGGCAATCGCACTGATTCTGATTCGGGTATCATCCGCTTTCGCGCGAGTTTGTCCGCCAGCATGCCAATCATTCCTACTTCCCCCACTCTATAGACTACGCCAGCAGCGCCTTCGCTCATAACAGGGTTGCATCCCGTCAAAATTCACGACGGAGGATCATTTCGGATTATGTACCTTGGTATATTAGTACCAATATGGCAGGCCCCATTGAGGTGGAACGTATCCAGACCGGCGTCCGGCTGGAAAGGCGAATGCTCAAGGTACTCAAAGCCATCGCCGAGCAGAAGGACATGAGTCTGGGTGATCTTCTGGAAGGGATTGTGCTGCACGCCTTTGAAGGAAAGGCACCCTTTTCACCGCAGACACTCAAGGACATTGAGCAGTTCCGCAGCTTGTATGGACTCACACTGCGTGCCCAGGACAGCCACCAGCTACGAGAGCGTCGATGAAGCAGGCGACGCTCCTTGCCCTGATAATGTGCACCCATTCCTGCTGGCGCAGCAACCGGAGAGCACTGTGACAGATTCGCAGCAGCCTGCAACACGTGTGAGCAACAGCTTTGCTTTCACTGTGGATGCGCCCTTGAACGACGCTGCACCACTCTTCGGACCGGAAGGTGAACGGGTCTGGGCGGGAGACGACTGGAATCCGCAATTCATCTTCCCTGTTCCTGCACAGGACGTCGAGGGGGCCGTGTTCACCGTGCGCCATGGGGAACACACCGCAGTATGGATAAACACGCTCTTCGACCTGAAAGCCGGCCGCATGCAGTACGTGTATGTGCTGGCAGACCTGCTGGTAACAACGATCGATGTACGGTTGCACGCGATCGATGCGGGGCACACCAACGTGGACGTCACCTATGCCCGGACAGCACTGCGTCCGGAGGCGAACGGCCACGTTGTCGCCCTGGGGAAGCACGACCGGGAACAGGCAAAGGTATGGGAGGGCGCGATCCACAGCTATTTGCAGCGGCAACCCGGTCTTCGGTAGCAGATACCAGACGCCCGGTGGCCCTTCTTTGCGTGACATGCAGCGGTTGTGTTGAAGTAAGGGCGTGCCGCGATGGGTGACAGCGCGATGATCCTCTCCAACTCTGCGCGCGCAGCGGGCGCAACATGCCTGTTGCTCGCGTTTACGCTTCCGGCTCTCGGCGTCTCCTGCAAGACGCAGGGTGCCATGACAGAAGCCGAGCGGGCGCCCATCGTGCAGGCAGCGCGGCAGATTGCGCTGGATGTGCAGGGCGGACGATCGGCTGACCTGAAAGCCGCCACAGTGCCTGAAGTGGCTGCCAAGTTTAGTAGCATCGAGCAGTCGGCAGCCGCACTCGCTCCCCTCATCTCGGGAGCCACGATCACAGTGAACGCCGTCTACAAGCTCGACGCGTCCGAGGCAAAGCCCGGCGATGAGCAGCAACAGTTCTTCTGCGATGCCGGTGAGAACTCCCATGTGACCTTCAGCATTCAACACTTGCCGCCTGGACTGTTTGCATTTGCACTGGTCCACGCAACAGGCGTGAGCAAGCCGCAGCAGATAGCGCTGCTGCTGCAGTCACTGAGTGCGGGCGGAGCGTGGCAGCTTGCCGGCTTCTTCCCCAAGCCGCTGAGCGTGGCCGGGCATGACGGGCTGTGGTACTGGAAGCAGGCGCGCACCTATACGCAGAAGAAGCAGGCGTGGAACGCGTGGTTCTACTACTCGACAGCCATTTCATTGCTGCAGCCGGCAGGTTTCTTCTCGAGCACCAACCTTGAAAAGCTGGTCGATGAGCAACAGGCTACGCGCCCCGCCGATCTCCCCGGGGCCACGCCCTTGACCATCAATGCCGAAGGTACGGCCTACAAGATCACGAATCTGCGCACGGACGATGCACTCGGGGGCCTGGACCTGGTCGCTCACTACGACTCAACCAGCAGCGATCCGGTCGCCGGCCGGGCGCACACCATTGCCGTGATGCGTGGCCTTCTGGCGCTCCACCCGGAGCTCCGTGAGGCCTTCCACGGATTGTGGGTCTTTGCCGATGCGGGAGCCGTCGGCCAGGCATTTTCCCTGGAACAACCTATGACGGAGCTGCCTAAAACTTAAAGTTGAACTTTAACTTGCTATTCCTTTGACAATCTCTGGACGCTACGCCTCGCACTGAAGGCAATACACTGAAGACAAGCCGATGAGTACGGAAAAACCTCTCTCGCGGGCAATCCACGATCGCCGCGCCACTCCCAGCTTTGACGGTCGCCCCATTCCCGCAAAGGATCTGCACCGCATTCTCGATGCCGGGCTGAGCGCGCCCAGCGCTTACAACCTGCAGCCCTGGCGGTTTATCGTCGTCCGGAACCCGGAACAAAAGCATCGGTTGCGCAGTGCCTGCTACAACCAGCCCAAGGTCGATGAAGCCTCTGCCGTCATCGTGGCCTGCGGCGACGCAGATGGCTGGCGCAACGGCGATCTGGAAGAGATGCTGCGCATGGGACGCGAAAACGGCATGCCGGAGAATTACGCCGAGCAGGCGAAGGTTGGCATCCCTGCCTATTTGTCGAACCACCCCAACATACCGATGTGGCTCAACCGCCAGGTGATGATCGCCTTTACCCACATGATGCTGATGGCCGAGGTGTTGGGCTACGACACAGCGCCCATGGAAGGCTATGAGCCGGAAAAGGTAAGCGAAGTGCTGAAGCTGCCGTTGAGCTACGCTACGGTCGCGCTGCTGGCGATGGGCTGGGGCCGGGGGGTAGACAAATTTGCCGGCGGCCGCTTCTCTTCCTCGCGCACCGTATTTGGCGAAGAATATGGCCGTCCACTCACAGACGATCGGACCAGCGAGTAGCCTCCGACATGCAGAGACAGTTCCCTACAGCCCCGATCGCGGGCGTTGGCGCAGTGGTGCTGGATTCGGAGTTGCGCGTGCTGGTGGTGCGGCGCGGCCAGGAGCCGCTGCTGGGGGAGTGGTCGCTGCCGGGAGGCGCTTTGGAACTCGGCGAACGGCTGGAGGATGGTGTGCGCCGTGAAGTGCGCGAGGAAACGGGACTTGATGTCGAGCCCGAAGAGATTGTCGCCGTCTTCGATCATATCTCCCATGCCAGCGACGATCCGGCGCGGGTGCGCTTCCACTATGTGTTGGTCGATTACCGCTGCCGCCTGCTCGGTGGCGCCCTGATGAGCGCAACGGATGTGACTGAAGCGCGCTGGGCAACGTGGGGTGAACTAACAGGGCATGGAGGATTCGCCATCCGCCCCTTTACACTAAGCGTGATCCGCAAAGCGCTCGACCAGATCCGCGCCAATCGTCCGCCGGTAGAAGGTGAGATCGTCACGCGAAATCCAGCCCCCGCGGATACCGTACAAGCCGCCACGCGGGAGGAGCCCTTTCCTTGAGCCCAACCAGATCCGGCACGCGACCGGCCAATCGCACCGATCGCGCACGGAAAGTGCGCAATGTCCAAACGGAGACGCCAAACGGCCCGGCAGCGCTGCGCTGGAGGTCCTACGGTTACGCCGTTCTGGCAATGGTCGTGCTGTTTCTGCTCGGCGCAATCGTGGTGTGGCAGCTTCCCCTGGCGGTGGTGGAGACAATGACGCGCGCCCGCCTGGCATTCAGTGGTTTCCACAACGAATACACGACGATCCGTGGCAACCGCATTCATTATTACGAGGGTGGAAGTGGCGCCCCCGTGGTGCTGGTGCATGGACTGGGCAGCCGCGGGGAAGACTGGGCCAACCTGATGCCGCAGCTCAAGCAGGCGGGCTTTCACGTTTACGCGATGGATCTGCTGGGCTACGGCCGCTCCGCTCGACCGGCGGATGCCGCGTACTCGATCTCTGAAGAGGCCCTATATGTTGAGGACTTCCTTGCCCAGCGCGGACTGCAGAAGGTAAACCTCGTTGGCTGGTCGATGGGTGGTTGGGTGTCGATGCGCGCAGCGCTCGATGCGCCGGAGCGCATTGGCCGCCTTGTGTTGTGCAATTCGGCCGGCATCCGCTTCGAGCCGACATTCACCGTCTTCGACTTCGAACCGACGACGGTCCCGGCGGTGCGGCGCCTCTACAGTCTGCTGATGCCGCAGCCTACCGAAGTGCCCGACTTCCTTGCGCGTGACATGGTCCGCAAATTCAAAGGGCTGAACTGGGTGGTGGATCGCAGCGCCCGCTCGATGTTCAGCGGCGACGAACTGCTGGACGGCAAGCTGGGCGCCCTCCAGATGCCGACACTGATCATCTGGGGCAGGCAGGACCACCTCATTCCGCTTGCGACCGGCGTTGCCATGCATGGGGAGATTCCACAATCCCTCCTCCAGATTTATGACGGCTGCGGTCACTTGGCCCCTGGCCAGTGCGCCCGTCTCATCGGACCACGGCTGGTTGATTTCCTCAACGGCAAGCCGCCGCAAACGAAACAGACAATGGAGATTGGACCGAACTAGGTTGTCCTCAATCTCCGGTCGGCGTGTGCCCTGGATTGACCGGCGTCACCATGGGCAGAGTGACCACCGCCCGGGCGCCGCCAGTGTTGCGGTTGATCAGCCTCACCGAGCCTGCATGCGCTTCGACGATTTGCCGCGCCAGCGCAAGGCCGACGCCGCTACCGCCGCTCTTGGTGGTGTAGAAAGGCACGAATAAATTCGAGTCGTTGGCAATGCCCGGGCCATTGTCCTCGATGCCGATGATGACCTTGCCCGCGTCGATCTGCCAACCTACCTGCACGCGCGGCTTCCCTGTCCGTGTGGTCAGCGCGGCCTCCACTGCATTGCGTACCAGGTTGATCAGCATCTGCTCCATCTGGTCAGGATCGATGGTGAGCGTTACTTCGGGGCCGCCGATGATCTCCGCGCTCAGACGCTGCTCCAACGCCAACGTGCGCTCCAGAAGCGGCGCCAACGGCGTTTTTTGTAACCTTGGTGGTGGCAGTTGCGCGAGCTGGCGATATGCCTGCACAAAACGGTGCAGCGATTCGGCGCGGGTTTCGACGATGTGGAGGCCGCGATCCAGATCCTCATCTGTAGCCACGCCAGAGATGAGCTGGGTCCGGAGCGTGCCTGCAATCGACTTGATGGGGGCAAGCGAGTTGTTGATTTCGTGGCCGAGCACGCGGATGAGACGCTGCCAGGCCAGCCGCTCTTCTTCTCGCAAAGCCGCGCTTACATCGGTCAGCAGCAGCAGCGCATGCGGCACACCGCGCTGGCGAAAAGTGCTGCGGTGCACCATCCAGCGGGTATTGCGGCCGTCCTGCTCCAACTCGACGACGCCTTCGTCCGGCTCATTGAGCAGGCCCGCCAGCCCAAGCTCCGCCGCCGGCTGACCAATATTGTCAGTCGGTAATGCGAGGACGTTTTCCGCTGCCGGATTCATCAGGCGCAGAACGCCGGCCGGATCGAAGGCAAGCACCGGCGCGTCGATCGAACCGACCACGCGGCGAAGCAGCGCTGAGGCCTCCAGTGCGCCCGCGCGCTGGTCCTGCAGCATGTCGGCGAGGGCGTTAACCTCAATCGCCAGCTCACCGAGGACGTCGCCGGTGGCCGAACCGCGCGCGCGAAAGGCATAGTCGTCCTCTCGTAGAGCGCTCACTACGTTCGTCAGCGTCTGCAAGGGGCGAACGACATGTTCGACCAGCAGGCCATAAACGATCAGCGTGACGAAGAGAATGACACCGAGCAGCGTGAGCCACAGACTGGTGGAAGCATGCTGAGAGACAAGCAGACCGCAGCAAGTCAGGAGTCCAGGCAGCGCGATGCACATGGCAAGTAAGCGAAGGCGCGATTCAAAACTCAGCCCATGCATGGGCCGCGGACGCCCCACGCGGCGACGCGATCCATGGATGCGTATGCGACGGTTTCCCGGCACCCGGTCTGACGATTCAGCCCCGGGTGGCACGTCTCTCAGCGCGCGACTTGGCGGAGACCCTGTCGAATCAGCGACTTGGCGTCTAAATATCATGCTTAAAGACAGTGAACAGACAGTGGCTCAGGTAACACAGCTTACCCACTGCACACGCTGATAAGCATATCGACACGAAAATCTTCATGTCTGCATTTCTTGGTCATGGCCTGCCTGAACGATATTTGTTCGCCGCAGAGATACTTATCTCCCGTCGCCTTCCGGAGTAGCCATGTAGATGGCGATAAGGCGCGCCGTCAATGGGCTGGCTCGGTGAGATGGATGAGTTGATCGGCATTCACGTTCTTCAACACCTGCACTATGCCGGAAGGCCATTGAATTTCGACAGTTTTGGCGAGCGTATCCGGTCCTAGCCCGAGGTGCACTGGACCGTCACTCGACGATGCGTAGCCAACGCTCGTCGTCATATGGTTGTACTGCGTAAGGCGATCGGAGACCACCTTAATCCTGGCACCGATGCCATCGCGGTTACTCTTCGTCCCACGCAACGCGATGTCCAACCAATGACCTGAGCCCTTACTGCGATTCAGCCATATCTCGGCATCTGCTCCTAGCGCGGTAGCGACAACATCGATCCGGCCATCACCATCCAGGTCACCGAAAGCGCAGCCGCGGTGCCGAGCACCGGGAGCGGCTGTCAGACCGACTTCGGCGGTCGAGGCGCTCCACTTACCGCTCTTGCCAGGGTTACGGAAGACGGTGTTGTACTGATCGATCTCCGCGCCAGGAACCGGCATCGACTCGACATGGCCGCGGGTCACGAATAAATCCTTCCATCCATCATTATCGAAGTCGTAAAAGCCAGCACCATAACCCGCCATTTTGATGCTCGCTTCACGCATTCCGCTCGGTGTTGTCACTTCCTGAAAGTCACCTTTGCCAGTGTTTTGCAGCAGAGGAAAGGTCTGGTTGTTGAGACCCATGTTCAAATGAATCGGGTTCTTGTCTGGGACATCGGGAAGCGCCAGACGATACTGTGCCAGGGCGTCATCAAACCGGCCACTGTCAGCCAGCGCGGCACCCAGGTTCACCCTGACCTCTACCATGTTGGGCTTCAATTTCAAGAGTTCTTCGTACTCCCGGATTGCGGTCGGGAGGTCGCCGCGCTGCTGCGCTTCAATCGCACTGCTGAGGAGCCGATCGGGCTGTCCCTGCTGAGCAAGAGCGAATGATGCAGACAACCATAGAAACAAGAACAGGCGGCGCACGGCCCAAGGATAGCGCATCGATAGATCCATCCGCCCGGCTTTGCGGTCGCTCGATCCATGGTGGCAACGCGGTGTGTGCGTAGTAAGTTGGCTCATGAGCTCATGCGGCTCGGAGGATTCCCCGGAAATGATCGGATCGTCGAATCACGCAGCCGCGTTACGCCGGGCTGCCTGCAAAGCTGCCGCGGTGCTCGTCTGCCTGGGACCGGTAGTCCCGGCCTGCAGCCAGCAACCGTTTCAGACGCTTCTGGTGGGCGTCGATCGCCGGCCCATCACGAGCCTGAATGGAGACTGGCACTATCTTGTGGACCAATCGCCAGCGCGCGCGCTCTACACTGCGAATGGCGAGATTAACGACAAGTCATACGCCAGGAACGAGCACCCGAATCTCTTCGGAAAGCACAACGAAGAGTACGACTTCTCTACCGCGCCGACGCTGAAGGTTCCCGGTGACTGGAACACCCAGGTCCCTGAACTCTTTAACTACGAGGGCGTCGTCTGGTACCAGCGAGACTTCGATGCACAGCCCAAGCCGGGCACCCGCACGTTCCTCCATATCGGCGCAGCCAATTACCGCTCCCACGTCTGGGTCAATCAGAAACGGGTCTGCGACCACGAAGGCGGTTTCACTCCGTTCGATTGCGAAGTTACGTCCGTCCTCCATCCTGGCTCCAACTTCGTCGTCATCGCCGTCGATGCCACACGCCTGGTTGACGGCATTCCCTCAGTTGGCTACGACTGGTTCAACTACGGCGGCCTCACCCGCGACGTCTCCCTCGTCACCGTCCCGGACGCCTTCATCGACGACTACGACGTGCATCTGGCGAATGGCCCCGCCTGGCAGCCAGGCAATACGGAGCTGACCGGCTACGTCCACGTTCTCGGCGCGGGCGTCGGAACGCCGGTGACCATCGACATTCCCGAGGCCGGCGCCAGGATCACCGCAAAGACAGACGCGGATGGTCGCGCCGTTTTCTCGGTGAAGGCCGCTCGACTCACGCTCTGGTCGCCCGAATCGCCCAAGCTCTACAAAGTGAGTCTTTCCTCCGGCTCCGACACACTCACCGACGACATCGGCTTTCGCGACATCCGCGTCGACGGCACGCGCATTCTCCTCAACGGAAAAGCGATCTTCCTGAAAGGCGTCAACGCGCACGCCGAGGCGCCGGTGCGCGGTGGCCGCGCCAACAACGATCAGGACGTCGCTACCATCTTCAGCTACCTCAAAGATCTCAACGCCAACTTTGTGCGTCTCTGCCACTATCCACACGATGAGCGTATGGAGCGCGCAGCGGACCGCGACGGCATCATGATCTGGTCCGAGATTCCCAATTGGCAGCACATCTCCTTCGACAAGCCCGAGGTCTACGCCAAGGACGTCATCATGCTGAAAGAGATGATTCGCCGCGATCGCAACAAGGCCTCCGTCATCCTGTGGTCCGTATCCAATGAAACCAGCAATAATCCGACCCGCACGCGATTCCTGACCGACCTTGCCAATGAAGCACGCAAACTCGACTCTACCCGCCTGATTGCCTCTGCCCTCAACTCAGAGCACATGCAAGGCAGTACGGCGACGCTGAACGATCCCTTCACCGATGCGCTGGACGTCATAGGCGTCAATGAGTACATCGGCTGGTACACAGGCGTGCCCGAAGATGCCGACGCGATGCAATGGATCCTGCCGCAGAAGCCCGTCATCTTCAGCGAATTTGGCGCGGAGGCAAAATATGGCCACCACGGTGCGAAGAACCAGCGTTGGACCGAAGAGCAGCAGGCGAGCGTTTACAACCACCAGTTCGTCATGCTCTCCAAAATTCCCCAACTTCGCGGTATGACTCCATGGGTTCTCGCCGATTTTCGCTCCAATACCCGTAACATCCCCAAGTTGCAGGACGGCTACAACCGCAAAGGACTCGTTTCAGAAGATGGAAGGAAGAAGCAAGCCTTCTTCATCGTGCAAAAAGCCTACAAGGAAAACACCGTCGGCAAGGCTGAATAGGCTGGTTCGAAACGTCTAGCGAGCCTCGTACAGTTCCTTAAAGGCGATCTGCCCTAGATCGAATATCTCTATTGGCGCCTTTCGACATAAAGATCACTGAATCAGCAATTTGGATGCTAAAAGGCGTACTTTCAATAGGTTAATGCCCCGCACATCTGACAACGGAAAACACACTAGACAACGATTTCCACACGGAATTCTGGCAAAACGGATACCACGGATTCCGCGGTGTGACGGTGGTGGTGGTGGCGCTTCGGAGGAAGAACAAGGACAGAGGGCGCTGGTTCATGCAGTCCTCATCGGTCAAAGAGGCAGATGTTCCTGAGCTGGAGCGGAGCCATCGTTGTGAGGACAGAGGATGGTTTCCGGTCATCGAAAGTGCTACTGAGCCATGATCACAACTTGGTCCAGTCGATCTTGAACAGGTTCTTCCGGTTGCCTGGAATCATGCTCACGGTCGTGCATCCGTTTCCAGCTCGTTCCATGCCGCGCCGGTGATCCGCGAGCTGCTCGTCAGTCATGTCGACATAGCGGAGCGCTCGTTCGAACGTCTCTGCCGAACTGAAGGTAATCCACGGACCGAGGACTGTCTTTCCATCCAGGGCCAGGCCGTGCGCCGCCGTGCCGCTCCTGGTCCACGGAACCCAGATGCGCCTTGGCTCGGTGAGATCGAGCATCGTCATCTTACGCATGTTGCCGAGGGGATTCGGCTTGCCGCATGCGTTGCAGACAGCGCCGCCATCCTTGAGGGTGATGTGGTTCGGACCCATCCAACCGTGGCATCCCCAGCAGTCGAGGCATGCGATGAGCTTGTTCTCGCGCTTGTGCTTCAGCATGCCGACAGGCTATATAAGGTATGCGTGTGGAAGGCGAATATTTGGCGAAAGTCCAATGGCAACCAGCGGCTTGCTATTTGCGTATCACCATCGTGGAGGTAGTCCGATGAGTTCGATCGCGTGTCTCTGCGGCTTCGTATTCTTGGCGATTTTGGCGCTGATCGCTATTCCAATCTTGATCCTCGTGGCGAAGTTTGTCGGCTTTGCGATCATTGGTGGCGTGATCGCTCTGATCGTCCTGGGTATCTGGAAGCTCTTCGATCTTGCGGAGCCACGCTACGGACCCTATTGATCTCATGTGTGGCTGCTACGTTCGACGTTCTGATAAGCAACGCATTGCCGAGCACTTCGCAGTGCATGGCCCTTCCCTGCCCGATTTCGGGCCGAGCTGGAATGTCGCGGCCGCAGACATTCCAGCCGGTTATCCGATCGAACCGAGATACTGGCGAACGCGAGATCGTCCTAATGCGGGCATGGGGGTTCAATTCCCCCTTCCGCACAAATAAGTCCATTGCGATCAATCCCTTAACTTTTCCTTCTGGACGATTTCTGGACGATTTCGGGCGCAGCACACCGTTCGCTGCTCTTCTGGTGATAACCCTGCGGTACGCTCTAGTTCCTAGAACCTATAGCCAACGCCTGCCGAGATGATCGGAAAGAATCGCGCATACCGATCCAGATTGCCATTGAGATCACGGATCGCTTCATTCAGATTCTGATTGAATCCGGAATTG
>Ga0193743_1001736_pt1 | contig 15890 bp, 12 predicted proteins | sample L2c2metaG_FD_143038 | JGI IMG/M metagenome (GOLD analysis project Ga0193743, IMG submission 143038) | Soil microbial communities from a riparian zone of the East river system, Colorado, United States - L2c2 | ecosystem: Environmental > Terrestrial > Soil > Riparian zone | place: USA: East River...
GTTTGTCAGCGGAGTAGTGCAGGGAGTCGGCTTCCGCTATTTCGTTCAACAGAAAGCGACGATGTTGGGTGTTTCGGGCTGGGCCCAAAATTTGGACGATGGACGGGTGGAAGTTTACGCGATCGGAACGAAAGAGCAGCTGAGCGACCTGGCTGCGGCGCTGCACGTGGGGCCGCAGCTCTCGGAAGTGCGGAGTGTCTCAGAGAGTGACGACGTACCACAGAAATTGAAAAGTTTTTCGATGCGTTAGGCTCCAGCTTAACATTTCTTAACAGTCCGCCATGCTCTTTGGACCGTCTGTTCCCTAACGGCCATGAGCATTTCCCGGATTCGACCCGAAGTTCCGCTACTGTTCTGGGTGCTGGTTTGGGCGCTGGTTTTCGGCGAAACCGTGCTGGCGTTCGCGAGCTGGCAGAATAAGGATGCCGTGGAATGGACCGGCAGTGAGACACACCGGGTGCTCAACGAATCACCGTGGTCCAAAAGCGCCCGGCTGAGCTATGCGGATACGGAGGTGATGGTGCGATGGCAAAGCGCGCTTCCGGTGCGATTGGCCCTGTCAAAAGCTGCCGGCGGCCGTGCGGACGCTACGAATATGGAAGCTCTCAATGAATATGTCATCGCGGTGTCGGGCGTTCCAAGCCGGTCGCTACAGATGTTCGGGCGGGATAGCGGCGAACTGCTGGACAACCCTACCGCAGTGGAGAATCAACTGAAACGCGCCACCTCATTGCTACGCGGCGGGCATGAGCCTATTTATGCGGCGAAGGTGGAAATCAGTCCGGCCGGTGAGGAACGAGTGATGCTGTTCTACTTTTCCAAGAGTGCGCCCATTGCACTGGCAGATAAAGAAGTGGAGTTCCGCGTCGCCGCCGCGCGAACACAAGTCAAAAGGAAATTTGCCCTGAGGGATATGAAATATCGGGGCAAATTAGAGCTTTGAGCTTTGATGGAAACCGCCTACTGCGCAAATACGGGCGCGCGTTGTTCCACTTCCAACGGCTGCACGGCGTTGTTGAAGCTATATCCGAAACCGCGCACGGACCGGATCATCAACGGGTTGGCCGGGTCGGCTTCGATCTTCTGGCGCAATCGCAAAATATAAACGTCGACGGTTCGATCGGTCACCGCGCGGTCATGTCCCCAGACCGCGTCAAGCAATTGTTCACGGCTAAAAACCACGCCCGGGCGGCTCATCAGAAACTCCAGGAGCCGGAATTCGGTGGCGGTCAATGTCAGAAGCGAACCGCCCAGCCTTACTTCGCAACTGCTGCGGTCCAGTTCGAGCGATGACGCTTTCAATACGCGGGTGGCGCTGGTCTGGCCGCGGAACTGAATCTTAATTCTCGCAACCAGTTCGCGCACGAAGAACGGTTTGACGATGTAGTCGTTAGCCCCAAGCTCTAAGCCGACGATGCGATCCGTTTCCGAAGCGCGCGCGGTTAGGAAGATGACAGGGATGTGCGCCAGTTCCGGATGCTGGCGGATGCTTTTGCAGATGTCCAGGCCGTCCGAATCCGGCAGCATGATATCCAACAGAATGAGGTCGGGCTTCTCCCTGCGGCAGAGGTCCGTGACCCCCTTGCCGGTCTGCGCGCCTACCACGGCAAAACCTTCTTTTTCCAGGTTGTATTTCACTAGCGCGTATAAATCGGCGTCATCTTCAATGAGGGCTATTTTTCGCATAGGCTAATCCGTTGCAACAATTCTTAATTCAGAGTAATCGGATCATGATTACAACTGCGTTACAAATTGGTAAATAGAACCTGAATTTCACAGCTATCCTTCCATTCGACGAAGAGGTAATCTGAAAAAGGATCGGCTATGGCTAAGCATGAAGCGTCTCCGAGACGCCAAGAGTTCCTTCCCCGGCGCGGCTCGCTCATGATCTGGACGTCCGGCATTGCGCTTGTCGTCGTTGTCTTGCTCATCATAGCGCTCAGCGGTTCTACTTCCAGGTTGTATTCCCGCAGCGCCATCGGAGCAGCGGTCGTACTGCTGCTGCTTCGACTGGTTGGCCGTGTTTTGAAAGTCCGAAGCTCGCGCGCGGCGCGGCCTGACCCGCAGTCCACCCTGAAATTGGAATAAACAGGGGCCCGAGCCTGTTACTATCTATGATGTTTATGAAGGGTATCGTTCTAGCCGGGGGGACGGGCAGCCGCTTGTTTCCTCTCACAAAGATCACCAACAAGCACCTCTTGCCGATCTACGACAAGCCTATGATCTACTACCCCATCCAGACTTTGGTGGAAGCGGGTATTCGGGATCTGCTCATCGTGACCGGCGGACGAAATTCCGGCGACTTTTTGCGCTTACTGGCCAACGGTAAAGAGTTTGGCCTGAAGCACATCAATTACACGTACCAGGAAGGCGAGGGCGGCATTGCGGAAGCCCTGGCCCTGGCCGAACATTTCGCGGAAGGCTGTCCGATTTGCGTCATTCTCGGTGACAACATCATCGAGGGCTCGATCGCGACGGCTGTGAGCGACTTCCAGAAGCAGGAGCGGGGAGCGAAGATCCTGCTGAAAAAGGTCCATGACGCCGAACGTTTTGGCGTTGCTGAAATCGCGGGAGACCGCATCGTGAGTATCGAAGAAAAGCCCGCTCACCCGAAGTCCAATTTCGCGGTAACCGGCGTTTATCTGTACGATAAAACGGTTTTCGATAAAACTCGAACACTCAAGCCGTCCGCGCGCGGCGAACTGGAAATTACGGACGTCAACAACGCTTACATCAACGAAGGCACCATGACTTTCAACTATCTCGACGGCTGGTGGACTGACGCGGGCACGTTCGATTCGCTCCTGCGCGCCGCTTACCTGGTTCACGACACGCAAACCAAGAAATCGGCCCAACCGGCAGCCATGGGAGCGGCTCAAGACTAATGAGCGCTGTTAAAACTACGTTGGGCACGCTTGCGTCGGGCGTGGAACTGGCTGTTCCAGTATCCGAACCGGGCATCGGCAAGGTCATTCTTTCGCCCACGAGCAAAGATCTGATAGCCGACGTTCAGATCAATCCGTTCCCGCTGTGGCCCGACGACCGCGGGTATTTTCTTGAGATCGCGCGGCTGGGACAAGGGCTGGTCGCGGATTTTCCGCCGGCGTCCACGCAGATTTCGACCGCGCTCAATTATCCGGGCATCATCAAGGCCTTTCACTTCCACAAGTTTCAGACGGACTATTGGGTGCCGGCGGCGGGGCTGCTGCAGGTGGTTTTGGTAGATCTGCGCTCCGCATCCCCTACGTTTGGACTTAAGAACACAATTTACGTGGGCGCGCTCCGGCCATGGCAAGTGCTGATCCCTCCGGGCGTCGGGCATGGCTACAAGGTCATCGGAGAACAGCCGTCGGTGCTGGTCTACGTGACCAATCGGATTTACGATCCGAAAGACGAAGGCCGCATCCCGCATAACGACACGGCCATTGCTTACGACTGGGAGTTGCAGCACAAATGAAACTGTTGGTGACAGGCGGCGCCGGATTCATCGGCTCATCTTTTGTTCGCATGGCCTTCCGCGAGCGTTGGGCCGAGCAAGTGATTAACCTGGATAAATTGACGTACGCGGGCAATCCGGAGAATGTGCTGCCGGTGGCCGAGCAACCGGGCTACCGCTTCGTGCACGCCGATATTTGCGACCGGGAAGCGGTGGAGGCGTTGTTTGCCAGCGAGTCGCCTGACGCCGTCGTTCATTTCGCGGCTGAATCGCACGTAGACCGCAGCATCCACTCCCCCGCCCCGGTGATTCAAACCAACTTCAATGGCACGTTCACTCTGCTCGAAGCCGCGCGCCGCCACCAGATCCCGCGCTTTGTTCATGTTTCGACCGATGAAGTATATGGAAGCATTGAAGCGCCGCATGAGGCCGACGAAACTTACCCATTGCACGCCAGTAGTCCCTATTCCGCATCGAAGGCGGGGTCCGATCTCTTAGCACTGTCCTACTACACGACCTACAAGATGAACGTGTCGGTCACGCGGGCTTCGAATAACTATGGACCCTATCAGTTTCCTGAAAAGCTGATCCCCTTGATGATTTCGAACGCGCTCGAAGACAAGCCGCTGCCAGTATATGGCGATGGCCAGCAGGTCCGCGACTGGTTGTATGTGGAAGATCACTGCCGGGCTATTTTGGCGGTTTTGGAGAAGGGCCGCGCTGGCGAGGTCTATAACATCGGCGGCAACTGTTCGCTGCCGAATCTGGACGTAATCCACCGCATCCTGAAAGCGACCGGCAAACCCGAATCGCTCCTTACGCGCGTCACGGACCGGCCCGGGCACGACCGGCGTTATGCTTTAACCAATGCAAAGTTAACCAGCGAAACCGGTTGGGAGCCGCTGATGGACTTTGACCGGGGCTTGAGCGCCACCATTGACTGGTACCGGAAGAATGGCGCCTGGACCGACCGGATTAAAAGTGGAGAATATCTCCGGTTCTATGAATTGAACTACTCGCAGCGCGACTAGCCCGTTTTCGCTGATTCCCGCTATAATTTAGTAAGTAGCACAAGTGGGCGGGACTAGCTTTTCAGAACCAGTCTTTCGGAACCAGCCTTCAGAACCGGGCTTTTGTGGATCGATCTCAAGAAACCCTTCCCGCGCTAGACGAGTTACGACTAATTCGCCAGGAAGCGCGCCAAACCAGGTCGTTGGACACACTCAGGTGGGAGTTCGACCGCCTGCAGAACATTCGGCGTCTGCACATCGACGACTTCGATCTACAGGTCGTGGTGGCGGACATACACCAGGAAATCGTCGAGCGGGCGCGTTATTTGCGGGGGGAAACGCCCTCCACCCCACTCACCGCGGAAGAGACTTATCAATTATTCCCTGACGAGCGGAGCAGCTCCCTCCAGCCAGCTTCAACAGACGAAGCCGAAGACCAACCCGAAGCAGCCGAAATTCCCCCCGAAGTACCCAGGCTCGACCCCAAGAGCTGGCAGATTGCCGTGGGATTGGCGGTGTTCCTCACTGTTCTAGTGCTGGCCGCGTTTTTTTACCTGATCCAGACTGCCCGGAAAATCAACTTCAAAGACGAGAACACCACCGCCGCGGCTCCGCAAGCGGCTCCGGCCAAGCCCAAGGCAGAGAACGTTTCCGCCCCATTTGGCGCCCCAGTACCAGCCGCGGCTTCCATGACACCCACGTTGCGTCTCTATACGGATCTTGTCCCGGGTACCGTGACAATTGATGACGAGCCGCCGCGGGACGTCGATGGAGAACTGGTGCTGGACCATTTAAAGCCAGGGCAGCACGCAGTCAAAGTGACCGGAACCGGCGGCATGGCGGCGTTTCGTTTTGAAGTTACCGGTAACGCCGCTCCCAGGGCCCTGGGTACGCCGGTAGTGGTGAACGCCATGGCGGTTCTGGTCTCGGTGCAGGACGGGCAAGGCCGCCTGGTGACAAACGCCCAGCATGCCAGCGTCACCATCGACGGCAAAGCGGTGGGCGACGTCGATTCCAATGGCCTCACGCTGACGGATTTGGGGAAGGCGGAACACGATTTGCGGGTTACCGAAGACAAAGACAATCAGCGTTTTGTGCTCACCTACACGCCCGCTCCCGTGCTCACCGCTTATGTGAAATCCGATCCAAGCGTGGGAACCCTGGTGGTGGCGACGGGTCAAGATGACGTGGATGTCTATATCGAAGACAAGCTGTACCGGCGCAAGACGGCACATGGGCAAGTCCGTATTCCCTTACGCGCCGGCAAGTATAAGATCCGTGTACATAAAGCTGGTTTTATCGATCCACCAGCCTCTTCGGTCGAAATAAAGAAAGCCGAAGAGACGGAAATCCAATTGCGCCTGCACGCCGCGCCCGAATTCGCTACCTTGCAGATCAAAGGCGGCGCGCCGGGGATGACTGTTTCGATAGACCAGGAGGCGGAGGTGACGCTGGGACCCGACGGCAGCGGTCAAATCTTAAACGTCAAAGCCGGGGACCGCACGGTCGAACTCCGCCACAATGAATTTGCCTCCAGGAAATTCGTGCGTACTTTTCATGCCGGCGAAGCAACGCTGTTGTCTGGGCCAGACCTTACTCTGGAAAAATTAGCCCCGGAAAATACGGAGAACAAAACGCCCCCGGCCATCGTTGCGGACAGCAAACTTTCCCCATCCGATGCCAACGCGGTCTCTCCGCCCGAGCCTGATTCTTCTCCCGCCGGTACGGGAAGAGTGCGAAAGGGCGGCGGATTCATTCCATACGGCACACCCAAAGCAGCTGGCCACTATTCCTTCCAGGCGCAAGCGCGTTTGGGAGGATTTCTGAAACGCGGCAAGCTGCAATGGTATGCGGGTTATCGCGATGGTCAGAACTACGTGATGTTCATTCTCGACGGCAAACGTGCGACGGTGCGTGAAATGGTCAATGGCAAATCTATTGAACGCAGACGTATACCGTTCAACGTGCCGTCGAACCAATCGGTCGAGGTGGATCTTTCGGTAACTGCCGATTCGGTCAGCGCCCGGGTCCGCACTCCCGAGGGAGCCTGGAGCGAGATAGGTACTGTTACGGACGCGGGCCGGGATTTTACCCAGGATCGAGTTGGACTTTACATACCTGATAATGACGAAGTGGCGGTTTCGAACTTCCAGTTCTCCGGCCATTAAAAGATCGGACGGAATTAAATGAGTATCGACGAAAAGGCGTTTTACCGGGAGTCGCAGGAGATTAAGAAGGCGACTCTCAATTGTTCGTATTGCAAGACGTCCGATGAGTATTCACTGCGCTGGCTGTTGCGGAAGAAAATAGACAGGCTGCCTCGTAACGGAGATGAGCGGGATCGCGCAAAATTCGCGAAGGCGGCCAGCTATATGGTCTTGCTCGAGGACAAAGCCACTTGCAAACACTGCCGCAGAACGTTCGACATTTCGGGGATCAAAACCACGGCGTTCCTGACGGACTAGCGGACGCCAAACGAGATCAGCAAGATTCGGATAGCACGATCCCGGAAAATGCCGGACGCTGGGAGCATGCAACGGAACGAAATCGAAACAGGCGCCGGGGCGCGATCGGAGCAGGAAGCGCTGTACTGGGACGCGGTTCTACGGCGCGACCGTTACTGGGACGGTAAGTTTTTCTTTGGCGTTTTGACGACTGGCGTGTATTGCCGCCCATCCTGCCGCTGCCGCGCTCCACTCCGAAAGAATGTGCGGTTTTTCCAGTCACCGGCTGACGCCGAATCGGCTGGGCTCAGGCCTTGCCAGCGCTGCCGTCCACTGGCCACGGTTGGCCCGGACGCCGACCGCATTCGCAAGATCTGCGACTATATCGGCTGTCACGCAAACGATCCTTTGCCGCTGAACAGCTTAGCTAGCCGCGCCGGCCTGAGCACCTTTCACTTTCAAAGAAGCTTTAAGACCGTGGTTGGGCTGACGCCGAGACAGTTTGTCGAAGCACGCCGCCTGGAACTGCTCAAAGGCAATCTGCGTTCGCAACCTTCGGTTACAGCGGCCATTTATGAGGCCGGTTTCGGTTCCGGGAGCCGCGTGTATGAACGCGTCGACACGCGATTAGGCATGACTCCATCCTCCTATCGCGAGGGCGGGAAAAATATCGCGATTTCTTACGTGACGGTCGAATCGGCACTGGGCCGCATGATGATTGGCGCTACCGATCGCGGCCTCTGCTTCGTTCAGTTCGCGGATGACGACGAGGAGTTGTTGCGTATGCTGCGAGCGGAATATCCGGCGGCGAGAATCGATCCGGCGCGCAGGCCGTATTCCGAGCAATTCAAATCGTGGATGATTGCTTTGCAAGAGCATCTGAAAGGCAAAGAGCCCAGTCTCGATCTTCCGTTGGACCTTCGCGCCACAGCTTTTCAGATGAAGGTATGGCAGTATTTGCAATCTGTTCCTTACGGCAGCGTGCAAACTTACTCTGAAGTGGCGGCCGGCATTGGGCAGCCGTCGGCAAGTCGAGCGGTCGCGCGTGCTTGTGCCGTCAATCGCGTCGCGCTTGTGGTCCCATGCCATCGAGTAATTCGCGGTGATGGAGAGTTGGCGGGGTACCGGTGGGGAACAGAGCGCAAACGCAGCCTGCTTGACCGGGAGCGCGCTGTGCTCGGCGTCAAGGCCCGCAACGAAGTACTACGTTCGCCTGTCTGTTGAAAAAGTACGATCGTAATGTTACCGCAGGCCGCGGAACTAGTGAACTTACGTATTCCGAAGTAGGCTCGAAAAATGCAATAGCGGCATAAGCTAGAAAATACTTATTCCATATATCCGTGGAGTACTCCCTCTAACCTAGGACTATAGACTATTCTTAAAATCCGAATTAGATGAATTTCGAAATAAATCGACTTATACTTTAGGATTCGAAAATAAAGCCTAATGTCGATTTTTAAACCCTTATTTCGTCATGCACTTGTAATGTTTTCGGGGTTCTTACTCTTTGGCGCAGCGCATGCAAGAGCTGCCTCAGGGCTCCAAGTTACGTTTGGCAGTAATGGCGTACAGCGCCTTTTGTACAACGGCGTTGTGCTGGAAGATCTAGGCATGTATCCTGCCGACTTTTTTCATATCTGGCATATGAAAATAACCAATCTTGACGGGAGCTTGACTAATTTTAATTGGGGAGAGGCAAACAACGGCCGCTCCTACAATATGGGCACCCGCACGTGGACTTATACGTTTTCGTGGGGTTCGATTAGCGTCCAATTCGTTCAGTCCGGCGACACGCTAAACATGAATGTAACGACGGTTAACCGGGCCGGCTCCGGACTTATCTTTAACGGCGCGACTATTTATCCTTTGGCGTTACACTTTCCAAAGCTTCCCGCGGGCTTTGTCGATTCCGCCTATCAGCAACTGGCCTTCAATACAACCGGGCCAAGCGTAACGGTTGCCGATTTCGGGCAAGGCGAGGTTGCAGCAGTTTTTGCGAACGCCGCTAAGCCTCTATACACCGGCTACCTGCCTACGGGTTTACCAAATACTTATCACCCGATCATCAGTGGCACAACGATCGATAACATGGCATCCTTTTTTCCGAGGAATGACCGTCCCGTCTCACCGGGACAGACTGATTCTTTTACCGTTTCGCTGCGCTTTGCGCCGTCGGGCACGGAAACCTCCACTTATGCCGCCGACGCTTACCAGAACTGGGCAGCAACTTGGCCTCCGCGGCTGAACTGGACCGACCGGCGGATTATCGGCACAGCTTACCTGGCCAGCTCAGCCTCGGGCAATATCAACCAGCCGGCGGGTTATCCCAACAATCCGCGGCGCTATTTCAACAATGGGAACGCTAGCGACTTCGATGTCCGCACGGCTGCCGGCCTGGCCAAGTTTCAGACGATGATGTTGTCGCAGGCGCAGAAAAATGTCGCAAACCTCGGGCAGCTCAAGGCTCAGGGCATTATCACCTGGGACGTCGAGGGAGAGCAGTATCCACAAAGCACAAGTTACGTTTGCTCCCCGGATCAGATTGCGAAGGTTGCTCCGGAAATGGAGAGCGTCATCTCAAACACCTCGTCGCCTTACCGCGGGATGAAGCTGGATGATGCCTACTTCAAGATTATTCGCGATGCGGGCTATCGAGTTGGCGTGTGCATTCGTCCCCAGCACTTTGCGATCAATGCCGATGGAACCGCGGCTCAGAACTTTCTTGCCAATTCTCAGGTTCAAGCCGAAATGCTCGGCAAGATGCAATATGCGCGCAACCGCTGGGGCGCAACCCTCTTTTATGTCGACTCAGCCGTGGATGTGAATGGAGGAAACCTCGATCCGGCAATTTTTCAAGCTCTCTCCGCTGCGCTTCCGGACTCCCTGATCATACCGGAGCAAAGTACACCTAAGTATTACGCCTATACCGCGCCCTTTCAGACGTTTTTATTTCACAACGATCTTGGCACTTCGACCGACGTCTACAACTACTATCCGAAAGCTTTTAGCGCTGTGTTAGTCAATGACGCCGACCCCAGTTTGCTTAATTTATACCGGCCGCAGCTCACGGACGCAGTGCGGCGTGGGGACATTTTGATGGTTCACGCGGGCTTCTGGGAGGCCAATAATTCGACCGTGGTGCAGATATATAGCGATGCCGGCGTCGTAACAGCTTCCACACCCCCGCCACCTCCGCCTCCAACCCCCACTCCCACTCCAGCGCCAACTCCCACGCCCGCACCAACTCCTAAGCCGGTGCCCGCCCCGGTAACTCCTGCTCCCGCGCCCGCACCCGTAACTCCTGCTCCTGCTCCTGCGCCAGCGCCAGCGACTTACCCCATCAAGTTGACCTACCCAGTTGGCGGTCAATCTATTTCGGGAACGATTAAAGTCGCCTCTTCGATTCCGTTTCCGCTCGACTCGGCGGGAACTTATCTAATAGTGGATGGGACGCCCCTTCATTCCACCAATACGACCACTTATCCATACGTCTATTCGCTGAATACGAAGCTGTTCAGTCCCGGCGCCCATACGCTACAGCTTTGGGCACACGACATCAATAACTCTGTGTTGCTATCGGCTCCTGTCACGGTGAAGTTTGTCTCAACGTTGTGACATCCGCGCTTGCACAACGCTTGGGTGCGTCTCCGACGAATTGAAATGGGTAGCAGGTAATCAGATCAAATTAGCTCCGCTATCGCACCGAGAGATATGTTTTGCCCGCGTCGAAATTCACACTAGCTTGACGGCGGCCCATCCCAATTAGATAGTGCCCTGTAGCACGAACGAGTAATTGAGGAGACGCCGCCATGCCGTTACGCCCGTTTCGCCGCCCGTCCTCCTACTACGGCGCTGCCTTTCCAATACCCCGAAAAAATACTAACCCGGCGGTCCTTTGCGCGAGATTCGGATTATCATAGAGCCGATTTCCCGCCGACATAGTATATTTGCCTGAGTCCAGAACCGTTAATCAAAATCTTCCGCGCGGCGTTAGCAGCACAAACAATTGCGTTAGGGACCCATTGACATCGCTAACAGTGCACTAGCAGCCGGGAAACATTGATGTTCTCACGACTCAACACGCCTTCGCACATAGTCCATTCACGCTAGTCGGTCTTGGTCGTCACTCGCTTCTGCTTGCCCTCTGTTCCTAGGGATAAAGATGGGTTAGTAAATTGCAAGCAAATTGATCCATGACAACAAAAATGCGGCGCTGCAGCGTTTATTAAAGAGAAACAACCTAAGGGTGTCTTGGACTTAGTACTGGTACTTGCCGGCCTCGTTTCATGAAACAGATTGCGTATGGTTTTTCACGAAATGTATGTAATTAACGGAAATGAAATCAATTTGCAACGAAATTCAGCCAGGGCGGGAGTTGCGCTTGAATACGGCATGGGAAAGTCAACATCGGCTCCGGTAAAATGGATGCAGGGTTCGATTCTGTGTCAGGTTACAGTACAAGCGTACCCCGCATAAATACGCACCTAGTTACTTGAAAGCGTTGACACAATCTTACAATGTCTGGCTAAATGGTAAAAGACCTAACCATGACTCGGCTCTCGGAGGGGCCCCTGCTATGGCACACTTTTGCAAAACCTTTTTTACAGAAGGAAGCGCGCTTCATTTACTCCGATATTCGAAGCTGTATTGCGGTTGAATGCGCCCGGCCGTATTCACAATTGAACAGTTGCGAGTGACACAATGAAGTTAATCTGCTCCTTGATCTACCTATCTCTACCATTTTTCATAAATTCCCCGGTTGTAAACGGTCAGCCTTCTCCTCCCCCTGTGAATTCTACTGGGCATACCGGTGCATTGCCGATAGCGCCTCCCGCTGCACAAACCGTAAACTCCGCCGCGTATGTTCTGGGGCCGGAAGATCAAATTGCCATTCATGTGGTAGATCTGGACGACGTTTCCGATAAACCGGTCCGCATTGACCCGAACGGCTTTATCGATTTGCCGCTGGCCGGACGAATTCATGTGGCCGGATTAACAGTAGAGCAATTGCGAGGAGTGCTGGCGACGAGCCTGGTGAAGTATATTGATTCGCCACAAATCACTATAAACGTTCTTGAATACCGCAGTCAGCCGGTATCCATCCTGGGTTCGGTCAATAATCCAGGAACACACCAACTGCAAGGGCCAAAGCGCCTGATCGACGTTATTTCAGCAGCCGGCGGCCTAAAGGCGGATGCCGGGACGAAACTCTTGATCACACGTGAGATGAGATGGGGAATGCTGCCCCTGCCGGGTGCACACGTTGATTCTTCGGGAGCATTTAATACCGCCGAAGTGATGTTGGTCCCCCTGACATCCGGTCAAAATCCCGGGTCAAACATCGAGGTCCGCGCGAATGACGTTATTTCCGTGGTGCCTAGCGAGGTCATATATGTGCTCGGCGAGGTAAAAAAATCGGGAAGCCTCACCTTAAACACGCACGACAATATCTCGATCATCCGGGCGCTTTCAATGGCGGAGGGGTTGAGCAAGGAAGCCGCTCCTAAGAAAGCAAAAATCCTGCGCGCAGCAGCCGGGTCCAAAGAACCGGTGGAAATTCCGATTAACCTGCAACTGATTCTGGCGGGCAAAGACCCGGATGTGTTGCTGCGCCCGAACGACGTACTTTTCATCCCGAACAATGTTTCGGGTTCCGCGTTAAAGCGCGCTACCGAGGCCGCCATACAGATAGCAACCGGAGTTGCCGTCTTCGGCGTCGTCCGTTAACTCGACACTTTGAAAGCTGAAGGATAACTTGATGGGAGATCTGCAACAACTTAATTCGTGGGAGAATCCGGCCCTCCCCGTTCCGCCATTTAACACACGGAATACGCCTGAAATCAGGCACTTAGGGAAGGGTCCCGAGATGCGGCCGGACGCTCCGCCTAGTTTGTTGATGGAGTATTACCATCTGCTCGTCCGGCGCCGCGGCATGCTGGCTCTCTTTACGGTTTGCGGCGCGTTTCTCGGCTTTGCTGCAACGATGGGTATCCTTCCGGTTTTTCGTGCGCGCACTTCGCTGGATATTCAAAATCTTAATGCCGACTTCATGAACATGCGCGACATCAAGGCTACGGCTGGCGGCGAAAACACCAGCACCGAAGCCTATGTGCAAACGCAGATAAAGTTGCTGCAGAGCGACACGCTGCGCGCCCGCACGGTAGACCGGATGCGCAAGAGCGGATATACTCTGCCCTTGATGCGCGACGACATGTTGTCGCAACTCAAGCGGTCGGTCGGATTGCATGGGGACGAGCCCATGACCAAACAGGCGCTGCTCGCTTACGCGGCCAAAAGCGTCACGGTTAAGCCGCTAGGGATGACGCGTCTGGTGGAAGTCACGTGCGATTCCTGGAATGCGAAATTCTCAGCTGATTTCTGCAACACGCTCACCAAGGAATTCGCCGAGCAGGACCGCGAGGTGCGTTGGAACGAAGCGCAGCGGACCAGCGAGTGGCTTTCACGGCAACTTGCGGACGTGCGCGAGAGCTTAAAGCAATCGGAAAGGAACCTGGAGGGCGCAACGGGGAATGCCGCTCCGCTGTTGCACCAGGGCGGTGAGAGCGTCGCGGATGAGAAACTCCGTGACTTGCAGACCGAGCTGATGCGGGCGCAGGCCGACCGGGTCACCAAGCAAGCTCAATACCAGATCAGTACATCCGCCGCACCCGAATCGCTCCCGGTGGTGCTGGATAGCGGCCAATTTCGCGAGTCTCAGGTAAAGCTGGAAGATCTACGCCGGCAAGTGGCCGCGCTGGTTCCACCACTGACCGAGGCGAATCCGAGAGTGCAACATTTGCGGGCGCAGATTAAAGAGGTGGAAGCCAGCCTTGCAACGCAGAAAACGGATCTTGTGCAGCGCATGCGCAACGAATTCGACCAAGCCAAGCACCGGGAGGCGCTCTTATACACGGCTTACTCGGCGCAGGAAGGCATCGTTTCGCAGGAACAAGGCAAAGAAGCGCAAGTCAGCATGTTGCGCCATGAAGTGGAGTCCAGCCAGCAGTTGTATTCGACCCTTCTGCAGCGCGTGAAAGAAGCAGGATTCGCATCGGCGATGCAAGCTTCCACGATACGCGTGGTGGACGCCGCCGAAGCGCCGGAGATTCCCATTGCGCCACGGCGCGGTGTTTCCACCGCCGTCGGCCTGCTCCTCGGCATGCTCAGCGCGGTCATTTGCGCGTTCCTGAAAGAGCGCACCCAGACGGTGTTGCGGAGTCCGGGCGAAGTACCTCGGTATCTGATGCTTCGCGAGCTTGGAGTCATTCCATCCGCCAGGCGGGCACTGCAGGACGGACCAGGCAAAATGTTTTCAGGCCGGTTGGCCTCCATGTTCCTCCGCCCAGCGGCTTATGCAAACGGTGTGAAGCCACAAAAAGGCGCGCTCGACATGGTGGTCTGGCAAGATCACGTCTCGCTGGTCGCGGAAGCTTTCCGCAGCACCACTTACTCGATTTTATTGGCCGGGAAGGACATCGACAAGGGCAAGATCTACGTGGTTTCAAGCCCGAATTCCGGCGAAGGCAAAACGACTGTTACCTGCAATCTAGGTCTAGCGCTGGCGCAGGCGAATCAGCGCGTGCTGTTAATCGATGGCGACCTTCGCAAGCCGCGCCTTCATACGGCGATGAACCTGCCAAACGAGATCGGAATGCGCAATCTGCTGCGCGGAGATGTCGACTTGGACCAGGTTCCGGTTTCGGCGTTCTCGCAGCCGACGAAAATGGCGAACCTGCGCGTCATCACCAGTGGAAGCGGCACGGAGGAGCCGAGCGGCTTGCTTCACTCGCCACGCTGCCGGGCTTTACTCGAACGCCTGGCCGACGAGTTCGACGTTGTGCTGATCGATAGCCCGCCCATGATGCACCTGGCGGACGCGCGTATCTTCGGCGGCATGTCGAACGGCGTCATCCTGGTCTTCCGCTCGCGGGTCACTGAGCGCGAGACGGCTCTGAACTCGCGCGATCTGTTCCTAAACGATCACGTCCGCATCATTGGCACAATTCTGAATGACTACGACCCGCTTAAAGAAGGGAAAGCGCAGCACTACGGAGCGTATTACGCCTATCGCAAACAATCCCGCAGCGCAGCCGTGGACGTGGATTAAGCATGATTGCGGAACTTGAGACGACGGAAAGCGGAGCCCCGAAAAAGGGCGGCGTGCAAGCGGCTGCAGTGATGCCGACGCACGTTGCCAAAGATTTGGTGAGCGGCACGTCGGCTCTGGGACTGGGAGTGATCATTGAACGCGGCTGTGGATTCCTGGCGAATCTTCTGGCCGCGAGGCTTGGGGGCGCCTCTACTTTTGGGGCGTATTCACTGGCTATTACTACTGCCAACAATATCTCGACCTATGCTGCCGGTGGAATTGGTTCAACCGCGATACGCTTTTCGGGCAAATATCCGCGAGAGAGCGCCGGCTACTCCACGCTGACTCGCGTGCTCATTATCATTTCGGTGGCGTCCGCTTGTCTGGCCGCAGCCGGACTGTGGTTAGGGGCGGCTCCTATCGCTCATTTGCTGGACAAGCCCAGCCTGACTACCTTGCTGCGTTGGGCGGCGCTATCGGCTGCAGGAATGATTCTGCTGGAGTGCTGCCGCGGCTTCCTGGTGGGTCAACGCAAGCTGGCGGCGATCCTGTTACTCTCTCTGTCGGTAGGAGCGGGCTTGCTCGCCTTCCTACCTTTCGCGTCGCATTTTGGCCCAGTGCAAATGATCTGCAGCCAAGGCGCGGTAACGTTGGGCGCGGTGCTGCTCTGCCTGGTCTTTTATCGTCCTTTGGGGTTGGCGCCGGTGAGCGCCGGCGCGGTTTCCGCCGAGCCTATCGGCCCCATGCTGCGCGGAGTTTGGTCGTTTGGTTTGATGCAACTGGTTGGACTGATTGGCATGAACGCGGCCGGCTGGTGGCTCACGTCTTTGGTGGCGCGAGCCGACACCACGATGGTACAGGTGGGGTTCTTTGCTATCGCCCATCAGCTGCGGAACATCGTTGCGCTTGCG
>Ga0193743_1001737_pt1 | contig 15886 bp, 39 predicted proteins | sample L2c2metaG_FD_143038 | JGI IMG/M metagenome (GOLD analysis project Ga0193743, IMG submission 143038) | Soil microbial communities from a riparian zone of the East river system, Colorado, United States - L2c2 | ecosystem: Environmental > Terrestrial > Soil > Riparian zone | place: USA: East River...
GGCTGGATATACGGGTGCGAAGAGGACCCGACCATGCTTGGTGGTGCTGGCTTCGCCAATTGCGAGTTCTGGGTGATCGAGCATCCTGGGCCGGACACCGCGATCCGCGCGCACAAGTGGACCGGCACCGCCGTGGAAGACTTTCCACCTGAGACGCCCTGACAAATCACTTTTTTAACTGACCCTCGCCGCGAGGGAATCGCGGTTACTACCTCCATGGGGAGACTAAAATGAAGACGTGCATGCTAACTATAATTGCACTGGTGCTTATCACGACATCAGCTTTTGCTGGCGAAAGGGGCGGCTCACGCGCCAATTCCAACTCGAACTCCGGTGCGTATTCCGGCGCTGCGTCGCTGGCGAACGTCGCCATCACAAACAACGGAGCCAAATCGGTCAGGACGACCGGCGCTGCGGTCGCACCTGGCCTCGCCTCGTCCGGCATTTCCTGCTCTAACTCCGGTTCCATGGGCGCGGGCTGGATGGGAGGGGCACTCGCCCTTGGCCTGCCCATCAAGGATCGCGAGTGCGACACCCGCGAAAACGCCAAGGTGATGGGCATCATCGCAGGCAGGCCAGCCGCCAAAGAGACGATGTGCGATATCCCAAAGCTCGCAGCCGTCTTCGCCCGTATCGGTCAACCCTGCGTCAATGCCGGACGGTCGGCACCACGCGCTGTTGCCTATGGTGCTCCGCGCGTCCGGGTCGCTTCAGCTGCTGGTTCCGCTGTGTCACCGGAACGCCCGATCAACTGCCGTAACTCAACTTCGAAATACTGCAAGTGATCATCCTTGTCCCCTGCCGCGAATGACAGGGGAGCGGGGTGATCATTGGTGGTCATCGTTTCCTAATGGGGAAAGAGAAAAGAAATGAACGCGAAAAAACTTCTGATTGCAGCTGCCGCATTGGCGCTGCTGGCCGGTTCGGCCATGGCCGATGGCTTCGGTAATTTCGGCGGCTTCGGCGGCGGTGCTGCCGGGACGATTGGCGGGTCGAACACATGGTCCAACGCTGGCAACGGCACGATCTCCGGTACTGTCGGGTCTGCCTTCACTGCCGGTGGCACGGTCTCCGGTTCCCAGGCAACAGCGTCTCAGGGAGGGAAGGGCGGATATAGCACCTTTCCCTTTCCCCGCGCTGGGGCCGCTGGAGGGGCGCAGACTCAGTCCAGCGCCGGATCGTCGTCGGGCGCAGTCAGTGCTTCGACTGGCAACGGAGCAGCGGGAACTCTCACCGGTGGCTTTGCTGGTGCTGGGGGTGGTGCTTGGAACGCAGGTGGTGGTCTCGCCATCGGCAGTGGCGGTTTATCCCGCTAACAACTTCTGAGCGGAAGACGACATCACGGTGCCGGACAGGTTCTTCGACACCGTGACAACTTAGGAGGAAGAAATGGTCATCTCAATTGTTAGCATTTTCAGCCTGCTCATCACGCTACTTGTTCTCGGCGTCATCGTCTGGCTGACGAACTATGTCGTCGCCACCATTCCCATCGCCGATCCGCTCGGCAGGGTTATCAGGGTGGTCGTCATGGTGATCTGCTGCGTCGCGGCGGTTATCGTCCTGCTGAATTTTGTCGGCCTCGGCGGCGGTATTGTTCTCAGGCCGTGACGGCGGTTTGCGTTCGAGGCCGGTCTTCCATTTGGGATGGGACAGGAAGTGACGGGTGCGGGGCATTGGCTGACTCCTTTGCACCCGATATAGTCATGCCGCCAGTATCTTTTCAATCTGCCGGATGCGCTGCTGTCTGCGCTTGAGGTTTCTCTTCGTCCGCCTGAACAGGCGTTTCTTTGCCGTCGCTTGGCGGCTCGCCTGAAGCTGTTCGATATAGACGACATCGGTTTTCTGGTTACTCAGCCGGTCGAAAATCCAGCAGAAGGCGATAGAAAGAGAGCCGATGCGAAACTGCGGTGCGCCCGATGCCCGATCCTCTTCGATGATCTGCTGCAACACAATCTGATCCCAGATGTCAGGGTCCTCGTCGCACCGGTCTTTCCATATTTCGAGCAGGCGAAGCGCGGCGGGGGTGTCGTTAATCAGGATCGTTGCCGAGATCAGTCGTCCCTCAAAGTTATAATGGACAGCAATGTCGTCGTCTTTAAAGGTGTTAAGTGCTGGCCATGGGTTGCGATGGAAGACGGCATCCACATCCACGTAAAGCAGCGGGCCATGTTTATAAAGGCGCTCGCTATAAAGGAACGTCGGCTTCTGGGCAGCATTGCGAACCCAACTTCCGGCACTCGAAACGGCTATAGCCATGGCGCTCAATCCCAAACGGACAGCCGACGCCATCATGCGTTCGGCTTCCTGCTCGTAAAACGAATTGGATGTAAAGAAGGCGACGATCTCGCCTGTCACCTCGGTCACCGGACGGCGCTGGATTTCCTGCGCATCGGGGAACGGGATCGTCATGGATCGGTGCGCGGATTTGCTGGCGCGGAATGCGTCGAGGATGAGGGATAACAATTTTTCTCTCCGGAGATGCTAGTCTCCCATTGGCTTGAAAAGCAAACGGTGCCGCCCTACCTGCCTATTGGTGAAAACAGAAAGGGCGACACCGCCTATCCGCCCCTTGCTTACTGGGGGGTGAGGGCGGGGCGGAATCTCAGGTGTTAGTGATTGGTATGGGCGAGGCTATACAGCGCCTCATCGTCGCGGACGACTATCCCTGTTCGTTTCAGATCATAAAGCAGCGCATAGACGAACTGCTTCTCTGCCTTGACTGGATTTGGCGGCGCAAACTTTTCGATCAGGTCGCCGGATTTGGCGGGCGCGATGGCAAGTTCGCTCAGAACCTTTTCCTTGAGGAGCGCTTTATCTTCCGTTCGTGCTGGCGCTGAAACGCTTCTGGCAGCACCCTTTGGCTTGGCCTTGGGTGCCTTTTCTGTCGCTGGCTGGTCAATACGCCGGATGGTGATTCCGGTGTCGGCGGCTGGCTGTTCTGCGGCTGCCTTGGGGGGACTTCCGCCGTTGCTGCCGAGCCTAGCTATCACCTGTCGGGCGACTTCCAGTTGTTCGAGTTCATTGCGGTGATAGGCGATCAAATCGTCAATCTGCTCAAGGTATGACTTGTTCCTGCTCATGCCCTTACCACCACCTGAAATCCGAGAACGCGAAGGATCTCGAAGACCGTGGCGGCGCGCGGATAGTGGGTGGTGCCGGACGCCATGTTACTGACCGTCTGCGGACAGCAGCCAGCCTTCTCAGCGATGGCCTTATACTTGCGTTTTGATCGTTGGATTTCATGCTGCAGAAACGCGCACAGTTCTTGGATATCCTTGAAGCTGTACTCGCTCTGGTCGCTCTGCCACCGTTGACCGGCTCCAGTTCCGGTCTGTGTCTCGGTGTATGCTTGCATGGTTCCTTCTCCCGTGCTTGCCGCCACAAGTTACTTCCGGTGATAAGACCTACTCTGGCGGCGGCGAGTACGGTCTACGGAACTTAATGCATGTGTTTGGCTCCTTGGCGAGTCGTCAAGTTTTTCTATGGTTAAAGTTGATTGGTCTTGGACTTGTTTTGAATGCGCCGGACGTTTTTCAACAGCGCGTCGGATTCCAGCTTTTGCAACCGGCGCAGGATAGTCTGGTGCTGGGTGGCGCAATCGTCCCATGAGGAATAGCGCCAGCAAGTGTCGCCCAGTTCAAAGGCTTCCTCGTTGACGGGACGGTGTTTGCCGAACATTAGTTTGATTTCAGCTTCGCGCAGGAAGACCATCGTCTCGAACAGTAGCGGCGGACCTTTCCAGCCAAAGTTATGGTCGATGCCGAGGAACACCGAGGACAGGATGTAAAAGCCGGTGAAGTCCTCGGCGACGCGCCGGTTGCTGTCATCCGCAAACCAGCGCGCCCATGTCATCATGTCTGCTTCGACCGGCTGATGATTTTCGTCGAGGATGTAATGGCCCATGGTCATGCCCTAGGCGGCAACCGATCCGCGATCACGGACTTTGCCGTAACCATCAGCGAAACGCTTGTCGCCGTATTGCTCGCGCAGGCGCTTTGCGGTCTTTTCGGACGTGGCCTTCGGCACAACGGTTTCCTGCCAAGGGCCGAGGCCATAGGCAATTGCGGTGCAGGCGAGGGTGATATGGCGCGGGATTGGCGAACCGTTTTCATAACGGGTGTAACCGTTCGGCGAGATGCCGAGCAATTCGGCAGCACCGGAACGTGAGAGGCCGAGGCTTTCGCGCCAGCGGATAAATTCTTCAGCGGTCATCATTTTTGTTATCTTTCAACAGGTTTTCTAAGTGGACAAAACGGGCGTCGAGACCTTCCTCAATACGCGCGAAGCGTTCATCGAATGAGGTTTCGATGTGAGCGCGAAAACCGATTATTTCGGCTTTGAACATAACCTCAAGATCATCTTTCAGTTCATTCAAATTACGCTCTACGTGCCTAACTGACGCGACAAGTCCGATGGTTAAGGTTTGAAGATCGCCAATCTCCTTGCGGATAGTGCGCAGAGTCGCTTCGTTCAATTTTTCGGATAATGTTGCGTCGCTCATCGTGGTTCCTTCTTACGTACCTATACATATTCGCACTTGTGGGAAATTGCAAGCGCGCGATATCGCAATTTGTTGGAAAAATGATCCCCCGCCAGCTGGGGTTTAGGGTTGGGAAACTGGCGGGAGATGCAGGAAATATCCGATTAAACCTGTGCTGCCGTGAATGAAGGAAGGCGGCGAGCGGTGGTTCAGTCGGCATGCGCCTGCGAGTTTTCCTTGATCAGTTCCACCAGTTGGCGGCGCGATTCGTATGCTTCAAGGTCGAGTGATTCGTATTCGCGAGTGCCGATTCGCTGCCGATCCCGCTTCTGTTCCAGCGCGTGGATGTGCCCGATCAACTGCCTCGACATTATATCGCGAGCGGCGGTGTCGGCTTGCCGCCAGCTTCGCTCCTGCGACCGCTTTTCAACGGCGCGCGCAAGGTGCCAGACGAACTGAAGGACTAGGCCTATGCCGAAACAAATGAATACCGTTGTCATCGTCATCGCCTGCTGATCCTTGTCATCTTGCCGCAGTTATCGCACTTCGTTCGCGTCCGTTCATCGAGCCGTTTCATCTCGTCATTGTAACGCTGGCGCGTGTCATGCCATTTGGTTTCTTCGTGCGCCAGCCGCCGCAAGACAAACATAGGGTCGAGGCGGGTGCCGCAAGCGCCGCATTCAACCTCGGTCTCGCCCTCGTTGGAAAGCACATATGTGACGCACCGCATGGTGCCGTCCTTCCACGTCCAGCGATGGTCGCATCCGCTGCCGCGCACCACCTTGAGCATCTTTTCTTCCGGCTGCGGCGACTTGAACGCTATCGGCAGCGTGGTAATTTTGTCGTCGGTCATTTGCCGCTGGCCTCGTCCTGCGACTCGAACCGTGCCGCCTGTTCGCGCAGGAAGATTGCCACGTCCTTCCGGTCGGCACCGTTCGAGATATAGTTCGCCCGACCGTCGTTCGCGCCGAACGGATAGACCAGCAGAATAAACCCTACCCTGCGGTCCAGCCCTTTTGCGTCGCCGTTGAATATCTCGTCCAGCCCCTGCGCGCAGGCAACCATCTGGTCGCGGTGCTTCTCTTCAATAGGGGCGTCGCCCAGTGTGGGTTTATTTTTCATGGTGTTTCCCCTTTCAATTTGCTAATTCGGAGTGGTGAAACAGGAAGTGAACAAACAATTTTCCCCAATGGTTCCCCAATAGTTGGGCGGATCAGAACGGGAACATGCGGGATAAATGGGAATGAACGGTCTTGAAAAATCAAGGACTTAGTCGAGAGCCCTCTAGTTTGGGACCAGAGGGTCGGGAGTTCGAATCTCTCCGCTCCGACCAATCTTTTCAAGGGGTTAGCGGTTTTTAAAACCTCCCCAATGAAAATTCCCCAACGGTTTCCCCAATGGTTGGAGCCAAAAATTGGGGAATTTGTTGGGGAAACGTTCACGATACTTTCCTCGCCGCTGCCAAATTGATGACGTTGTCAGCCGGTTTTGCAGTCGTTTTTGCAGCCGGACGCTTGCGCGAGATGGCGTTCGCCGCCGATTGCTGGTGATCCGGATGGTGGTGCCCGTAAACGTCGCGAAGCACTTCGACCGACATCCCAAGGTAGCCGGACGCCTCCCACATATCGACACCGGCTTGCATCATCCATGTCGCTGCGGTGTGGCGCAAGGTATGCGGGATCACGTCCGCGCCGAGGCCAGCCTTGTCGCAGGCAGCGCGGAAACTCTTCTTGACCCTCAGCACCGGCTTGCCGTTCCACTCGACGACATATTTGTCAGCGATGCGCGGTCCGTGCGGATCCTTGATCGGGTCGGCGGCACAATCGCGCCAGCGGCGCAGGTGCGGCAGCAGCCGGTCGGGAAGGCGAATGGAAGGCTGGCGCTTGTTTGTTTCTTCCGCATCGTCGGCGCGGCGGTGAAAAACGCCGTCGTCCAAGTCGACATAACCGCGCCCGACCGTGGGCCGGATGGCCGCGCCGCATACCGCGCCGGAACGGGTGCCGGTATAAAGCGAGACCAGCAGGAAGCGGGCAAGATGCTGACCGGTGCGGCGCTTCGATTCCTTGCCTTTCCATGTCTGCGTCATGCGCCATGCCGCCCAGATCAGCCGCGCTGCTTCCTGACGCTTCAGGTAACGGGTGCGCGCCTTGCCCTTCGGCGGCAGCGGAATTGATGGCACCCATGTGATCAGGTTTTCGGCTTTGTAGTGATTGAGCGCGGCGCGAAGGTCTTCCAGCTGATGGCGCAGGTAAGTGGTGTTTTCGTTCTGCGCCGCATACTCGCGGCAGACCTGATTGGTGATGGTATCGACAGTCTTTTCGCCGAAGTAGGCGAGGACCAGTTCCAGCCGCGCCGCCGTTGCCTTTTGCCTTTTATGGTTCGGCACCACGTCCTTGCTGTAAAGGTTGACCACGTCGGCGATCAGGACTTCAGAGGGATCACGTTCTTTTTTTGGTTTTTTGGGCTGGTGCTTTTTGCCGAGGTACTCGGTGAGGCATCTTTCAGCGTCTTCAATGTCTGTAACGCCGCTGCCAATGCTGATCTGCCTTCCAGCGTCGAGGATGACATATCCGCCTTTGTTGCGGATCGATCCGTCTGCCTTGCGCGATTCCGGCCTAAACCAGATGTGTGGTCCCTTGCTTCTATTAGACATAACTCTCTCATCTTTCCTATTCGCGCCAGCGTGGAAAACTCCTTGCCAGCAATCATTTCGGTTTGAAGGCGTCCCCTGTCGCGTTCCTTCCGTAAACTCTTTGCCGTTATGCTTCCGTCCGGAAATGCAATGGCTGCGAGGATTTCGAGGCGCAGGGGTGTGTCTTCGTCGAAGTCTATATCGTCGATGTTTAGCTGTTTTGCTTTCATCGCCTGCTCCTCATGTATTCGCAATTTTGGGAATATGCAAGTCGCCTTCGTCACTATCCACAGGCCACCTTTTTACAAGAACGTCCCTGCCGTTATCGGCTGCGCACAGGCCGCAGTAGATTTCCTGCTCGGTGGCGAACCTGCCGAGTTCCTTGTCGTCGTATTCGCAGACGGGGCATTCGAAATGATAGAACTTCATGGCCCGATCCTTTCAGCCTTGCGGGCGCGCAGTGCGAACAGCACCGGCAGCGCCGCTATTGTCATCCACAGTTTGCCGAGAACCTGTCCGGCCATGTAATCGAGCGAACCGAAAGCCAGCCACAGGAATACGGCCGAGTCGACCACCGCGCCGACCAGCCCAGACAGCAACACCGCTGCGTAAAGCCGCCGCTCGCGCAGCGGCGTATAGACCGCCATGTCGGCAAGTTCCGACGTTGCGAAGGCGAGGGCGCTGGCGATGGCAAGGCTGGGCGGGCCGAACAACAGCGACAGCATTGCGCCAGCCAAGATCGCGGCAAAGGCCGTCAGCGCGCCAAGCCGCTCATGCACCACGTCGCGCAGAACGAGCGCCGCGCCGATCATGAGCACTCCGGACGGCGCAGCCAGGCCAAACCCCACCGGCACCAGGCAGGGCTGTCCAGGCACACACAAGCCGACGTGGCCGATCATCCAGTTGGCGGCGGGAATGGTCGCGGCGAAGCCGAGAAACGCCAGCAAGCCCTTTGTGCGAGGTTTTAAGGTCATCGGCACAGACCCTTGATAGCGTGGTCAACGGAACAGCCGCCAAGATCGTCGATCGAGTGCGGGTAATGCGCGCAGGCGGCGACGCCGACGCCGAAGCCGAGCAAAAAGACGGCGATGCGAAGCATCATGCGAACATATCTCCCTGCGTTGCGCGGACCTGCCAGCGGATAGGATTCTGGATGCCGTCGATGCGCCTTGCCATGCGCTCCGGGCAGATGAAATTACGCTTGAAATTGCGAGCTACGTTGACGCTATCGGCGGACGCGAACGGCCAGCGGTCACCGGCAAGGTCCAAACCGCGCAGCATGTGGATCCACGGTCGAAGGCCAGCGCGTTCCAAACTATTGAATGCATCGTCGGCACGGCGCGACCATGCGTCGGAACCGACCTGCCAGTACATGCCGGACGAGCCGAAACAGATGCGTGGCCATTCCTGGGCAAGATGCAGCAAGTAGGAAATCGGCAAAGCCATGTGCCAGACCGGCGCACCCAGCGCCTTGGCGAACGGCCATGTGGCGACAAGCTCAACCTGATCCTGCATCTGCCCGTCGATTACGTCGGGGATGATCGCCCAGTGCGGATGGCCGAGGCGTGGTTCGAGCCATGCATAATAGGCGTTCCAGTCGACCGTCTCTTTCCTGAGAAAAGCCGAATAGGCACCTGAGTCCCAGAGCACCGACTGACCGTTGGCAAGGCACCAGTCCGCATCGTTCGGATTGGCGAAGGAAACGCAAAAGCACTTTCCGGCCATCTTGATCATATCGAAGCGCGGGGTGAGCGGTGTGCCGTGGTAATGGATCATTTGCGGCCACCCTGAATGCGGCCGGAATACCATGTGACAACCTCGCGGGTGCCATCAGCATAGGCAACCGACAAGCCGCCATCCGAATTGGAAATCACCGTCGCGTCCAGCCAGAACGCTTCGACGCCGACGCCTTCGGTCCATTTGAACATGTGGACGCGGACCGGATCGCCCCTTCTCAGATCGCGCGGATTGAACGGATGGTCAATCATGGGTTTTCTTCGGTGCCTTTCGGACAATGACAATGGTCCCATTGATCTCGATGCTGCCGTCGACGGTTTCTTCGGTAAAATCGATATCGTCGCCGTCGAGCAGCAAATGGCCAAGCTGCACGGCGATGGCGCGCTTGCATTCATCGCGCCATGGATAGTTGGCGGCCTCGGCCTGTATCCCGTTGACGCGCATGGTGCCGGTTGCCGTGTCGATAACGTCGATGCACGACAGTTCCGTAAATATATCGGCGAGGGCCTGGTCGCGGTTCTCGGCGAGCATCCTCTGCAGCAGCAGGCGATAGCGGCTCATTTCATTTGTCCTTGATCAATCGGGAGAACGTTTCCTGCCCGTCTTTCGACTGTGCCCATTCTTCGCTCTCGGCGGTGTCGGCATCGAAGTCCCCATCGATCAATCGCTGGCGGACCGCCTCGATCTGCTTGGCCTTCGCCATGTTGTCGGCATTGGCGACGGCTGACCGCAGGCGGGCTTCCAGTTCCAGTTCCGGCAGATCATAGGGCGACAGGAAGTCGTGAAACATATCGTCCCGCGCCATGCCAGCCAGTTCGGTAAGCCCGACAGCGTCGAGGGCCTTCGCCAGTCTTTCGCTTGTTCTTGCGGTCATGTCAGTTGTCCTTGAACAGGTCGGGATACTTGGCGGTGATCATGCGGCCAGCCGAACAGAACAGCCGCGCTGTGGTTTCGCCGACGATGGTCTTGCCGTCAGGCAGATCGAAGCGGATCATGACACTGGGCCTGCCGCTGACCGTGCCTTCCGACAGCACCATCACTTTCAGTTCCTTGTCGGCATAGATGACTTCGCCTTTGGCATCTTCCCATTTGCGGTCAAATTCTATCGTCATCGGAATCATGCTCGTTCCTTCGTTTTTTGTGCTTCCGCCAATGCGGCATTGTAGGTTTCAAGGTTTTCCAAGGTCATCATGAATACAGGCCAACCGGTCGGTGACATTCTATCGACGAGCGTCAGATAACCCTTTTCGGCCATGCGCTCGCCCGCTTTGAATTTGGCTGGCGACGGCAGGAAATGTCCGTTCGGCACCTTTTCGTGTGCGAGATAGCAGTCGATGATTACCGAGTATTCATAGGCCGTCAGGCCGAGCGGATGCGAAAACTTAGCCATCACTCAATCCCTCACAGTTGTCGCCGCGCGCCACGAATGCGTTGGCAGCGACGCGCCGGTTGATCTGCTCGACCAGCACCGGCTCATGCTTGGCGCACTTGATGCCGCCGCCATCTGCAACGATGTACCGGCAAGTTTCTGCGCCGTGGCCCATCTTGCAGACGTTATCGAGGTGCTGGAGTGGGATGACCTGCATCATGGCGTGATGACTTTTTGCGGCAGTGCAGACGTTTTCAGGACTTCAATGTCCATACCCTTGTCCAAGAGAAGCACCTGCGCTTCACGCCCAGCGAATGCGATGGTCTTGGCAATCTTGTCAGTTATCCTTCTGGCCTGCTCGGCAGACAGCTGGTAATCGCATTTGACGACGACGACGTCGCCTTCCTCGATTGCAAGCTTGCGGATTGTTTCAATGAGATCGTCTGTGCTCATGTTCATAGGTCGTATCCCTGAAAAATAAAGCGGCGCTCCTCCTCGTTCCAATCATAGAAGGCGCGGCGCATGTTGATCGGCATGGGTGAATAGGGCGGCTCGGTCGTTAACGACGCTGGCGAGTTGTCGTTCGGCAAAACCGGCTCCTGAAAATGCTCCACCATCTTTGTGACTTCCCTGCCGTCGAGTGGCCCGCCGACGCAGATGCCGCGATATAGTTTCATGTGTCCGATCCTCCGCTTGATGATGAACTGCTGTCGGACGACGAAGAATCCGACGACGAACTGTCCGAAGATGACGAAGTGTTGTCGGACGCATCCCACGATGCGGATGCACCGGCACCGCCGCTGTCGCCACCGCCACCCTTGAATATTTCGGCGGGCGCATCGTCGATGGATTTGACGTCGTCGAAGGTCGGCAAGAGCACCGGCACAATGACAAGGCTGTCCGCCTGGGCGGGCGTTGGCATTGAAACCGGTTCCGGCGTCCGGCGCGCTGTTCTGGGCGATACACGCGGATGCTGCGGGATCGGCGGCGGTGCTACTGGCCGAAATGGTCTGTTGATCAACGGCGGCGTCGCAGGCTTGCGCCGCGATTTTATGAGGTGCTTGCCGAGAATGCCAAGCGCCACACCGCCGCCGAAAAAGACGATGAACCACAGGAAATCGGTCATTGCAGCACCGACGCTATGAGAACCGCGAGGCCGAAGCCGATCAGAAATGCGATCAGCAACGCAGTTGAAGGTCTGTCTCTTATCATCATGGCTCTCTCCTTTCCGGTGGAAGCGGCATGCATTGTTCCGGTCGCAGGATGAACAGCAGGCCTTCAAAGCGAGGATCGTCGGCTTCAACGACCATGCGCGGCTTGCCCTTGAGCGTGGTGAATTCGGAAATTACCCAGCCCTCGAACCTGTGCCCGCCGTCACATTTGATGACCCGCCGTATCGTCATGCCAGCAGCCGCTGCGCTCGTTCGAGCGCCTTGCCATAGGTGTGGCCCTTGCCCATGGCGACGGCGTTCCAGCCTTCCGGCAGCAGGGAAGAACTCTTGCTGTTGATGGTAACGAAAGTCATCTCGACCCAGACTTTGTCGATGCCGCGTGACTTCAGATAGCGGGCAATCAGGCAACTTTGGCAGCTGTCGAACACATAGCGGCCCTCCGGATTCTGCCTGCCAATCCATTCGATGAATGCCTTGTTATCAAATAGGGGTCTCATGCTTTCCTCCTCTGGCTCGACAGGCTCGCACGGTATTGCTCGGCCTGCGGGATAAGTTTGTTGATGCTGACGCGGGTTTCATCGGCCAGCGCTTCGAGCGCGGCGTATTCCTCGCCCGGATTGATGATGTTGCAGATGACACCGGCATTGACGTTGGCGAGAACGCCCATGATGAAATTGCCGCGACTTTCGCCGTCCTTCATGGGCTGCAGAACGAGCAGCGCCTCAATGAAGGTGTGGATCAATTCCGTGTATTCTTCGTCGTGCGTCTTCATGGGAATGGCCTCGAAGGAATCTTGCGTTTCGGTTTCCAGGCTCCGGTGTGCTTGTCGCGGACCCGTTTCACTTTCTCGGTTATGGCCTTGTCTTTACCGGTCTTTGCCGTGTGGCAGACGTTGCAAAGCAGCTGGCCGTTTTCGACGACGTTTTCGCCGCCATACCCTTGCGCAATCCGGTGGTCGTACTGGCCCTCATGCGCCTTCAGCACCGCGCCGCATTTCTCGCAACGCCCATCGGCGCGTTCGCGTATCTCGACACGCTGTTTGCGGGAGAATTCAAAGCGGCTCATGAGAAAAACCCTCCCCACCAAAGTACTGCCAGCAAAATGGCGTCGCCGATCCGCTGACCGAAATATTGTTGCGCGGGTGTTTGCGGTCGCGGCACGAAGGTGATGCTGCCGTTGGCTTTCGCCGCGCCAATCAGGGCGCGCAGCACGATAAAGAAGATCACCAGCCATTGCGCGCCACCCCACGTCATTTCGTTTTGGCCTTGCTCGGTTCGGGATCAGGCTCTGGCGGCGGCACCGAGCCGCGCAGTCGCATGACTTGCTCTTCGAGCTTCTGCGCCTCGGCCTTGCAGAACCGCGACATTTCGCGCAGGCGGATCGATGAGCGTTCCAGTTCGTCGATCCACCTGAGTAATAGTTCGCGCTCTGTCATGCGTGATTGAAACATCAGCGCACCCCGATCCGGCTCGCCATGGCGGCGCGTTCGACTTCGGTCAGGTCCCATGCGCCGACGACCAGCCAGAGATCGCCCTTGCCGATCCGGCGCAGCAGCATCGGGTCATAGGGTGGCACCTTCGACCAGATCGCCTCGAACAAGATGTGATAGTTGGCAAGGCCGCGCGCCGGACGAATGTCAGGCGGGATGTGCGGCACGATGGCTTCTGCCCGATCATGCTTGCGGTTGCGGAAGGCGGCGGCGGTAAAGGTCTGCTCGGGAAAATCACAGTAAAGGCCTTTGGCGGTGTTGCCGCCGATCCAATTGTCATGCGCCATGCGCGCGCCGCCATTGTGATACATCGTCAGGACGCATCGCGTCTGGTCGGCGCGACTGATGGCAAGCTTCGGAAAGCCGTCCTCACCGACACCGGCCTTGGCAATCGACTCCAGCGCCTTTATCACCACCTTGCCCTTGGCGATGGCGGAATAGACGCGCTCGATTTCATGGTCGATGGGTGTCGACCACGCACGATGTTCCCTGTATTTGCGCCAAAGCTTGTGAGCTTCCCAGCGTTCAATTTCAATTTGTGCCGTTTCCATGAGCCTTTCCTTTCCTGTTGAGAGGGTGACCGGCCTTGCCGTGTTGAATCAATTCCAGCGGTGGGATCATGGTTTGGATGTGCTTCATGTGCTCTTGCAGCAAATCCTCGCGCAAGAAGTCCGGCCAGCCGACCAGAAACATCGTGTAAAGCTGGGTGATCACCGTCTCCTGAACGTCAGGTGGGTAGCCATGCAGGATCGGCCCCATCTGGCAGACCAGATGCGTAACCTCGTCGGCTGGCTTCTTTTTCGGCATTACGCTGCTCCTTCAAATGAAAACCGCACGTCGTGTTCGGCGGCGAAGGCGTTGATCAATTCGAGCAGATCCGAAAATTCGTCTTTCGATAGTTCCGACGAATGCATGCCCAGCTGCACGAAGGTGCCGCGATCAATGCCAGGAACCACCCGCGCCTTGCGCAGGGCGGCGGTGAAAACATCCTTCCAGTCAACCGGCTCAAGCTTGTCCCCGTACCATTCGACCTGTTCGGATATCTCGGCGAGGCAACCCCACATGCGGGCGTTCTGGTCCAGCGTCCGTTTCGGGTCCATCAACATGATGCGCGCACCGGCAGGCGCGGTGTCGATCCAATTGCGCGCCTTGTTCCGGTCAAAGGCATTATTGATTGTCAGCAGGTGCCGCCCCATCGCTCTCTTCCTGTTTCGGTTTGGCCTTGGCAGCCTCGATAACTTTCTTCAGTTCCAGCGCATCGCCGGGTGCCTTGGCCCAGAACTGGCGCAGTTGGTCGCGGTTCGTCGACTCCCATTTCCGCGCCATCGCCGCATCGACAGAGCGCAGGAATTCCGTGACGCGATCCGCCACCTGACCGATGGGAACATTCTCCAGTGCCCAGCCGTCGCCCCATGTCAGGGTGATGGTGTTGGCGGCACCGGCCAGCTTCAGCCGGTTGTCTTCCTCGGCCTGCGCAACGATCTCGGCGGCGTTCAGATCGACGATCTTGGCGCGGTCCATCTCTTCCTCGGCATAAAGACCAGAGAACTGGTCCGGCCACCCGGCGCGCAGCGCCTGCATCTCGGCGCACTTGGCAATCATCAGGCGTGGCATTCTTGTCCAGTTGCCGCTGTCGTCGAGGATCTTGTTGCCGGATTTCTTTCGCTTGCCGTTGTCCGCATCGACCCATTCGTCGGCAATTGGTGCAAATTCTTCCCAGAACGCCTCACCAGCGACGCGGAACCAGTCGCCCTTGTTATCCTGCTGCCACAAAAAAACGCGCGCCAGGACGATGCCTGCGGGATTGAGCGGGCCTACCAATTCGGGGTCGAGCATGTACTCTGCTGGCTCGGACGCGGGGCGATAGTTCTTGTTCCGCTGCGCAACGACGCGCAGACCGTCGCGGGTGACGACGATGCTCATGCGCCGGTTCGACTGATCCTTGGATTTCTTGCCGAAGATCAGCGGGATGATCTGGCGGCGGAACGGGTCGAGGCCGTAGCTTCGACTCGCTTCAAGGAACAGATTGAATTCATCGTCGTTGCAATCCTTCGCCAGCGTATGGCGGATGAGTTGCATCTGGCGCGGTTGAAGGGCGAGGGCGGTGCCGTTGCTCATGCCTTCTCTCCCCAAATCTTGCGGGCGTAAGCCTTCAGGCTGTCCCAGACTTGCGGCTCGATGGCGATCCTTTGATCCTCTCCTTCACGTTCGGTCCAGAGCCAGATCTGATAGCCGTCAAACGACGCATAGATGCCATCGCCGATATATTCGCTCATTGGATGGTCTTCGCCGGTGGCCATGGTCATTTCCTCTTCACCGTCAGGCTGACGCTGCCGTTGTCGAGGTGCGCGCCTTCAATCTGCTTGCCGTCTTCCAGCGCCGCCTTCAGCTTTTTCTTGTCCAGCTTCGGTTCAGTTGGCGGCATGTAATAAAAGTCGGATGGAATATCGGCGGGATCATCGACGACAATTCCCGGTTTGTTCCGGCGCAAATAGAGAGTCGCGGACGGCAGCATTAATTTTTCGCGCTCGGTTAAAATCATCGCCTGTTCGATTGCCGCCCGTTGCCGCTCAATGCGCGCCTTGAGGCGGACCTTTCGCTCATCGAAAGATTCGATTTTGTCTTCAAGGCCGATCACCATCGCTTCCGTTAAATCGATATCGTCGATGACGGCTTGGATGGCTTCCAGCAGTCCTGTTTCGCCTTCGATAGCGGTTTCGACGATTTCTTCGTCGTCAGCATCGCCAGCCCGTTCCAGAGCTTGCAGCAGGTTCTTGGCGACTTCGGTTTCGCGCCTTAGTGCATAATCAACATCGGACATAGGATCGTTCTCCCATCGAATAAGAATATTATCATGATGGTGACCCAGCCCGAAAACTGGGCCACCTATTATTTGCCTCAACAGACCTTGCCGGACCTCGCCACAGCATGACGGACCATTCCACGCCTGCCGTGCCGCGCCTGCCACACCTTGCCAAGCCGAGCCGGTCCCGTTCCGTGTCTTGCC
>Ga0193743_1001738_pt1 | contig 15884 bp, 17 predicted proteins | sample L2c2metaG_FD_143038 | JGI IMG/M metagenome (GOLD analysis project Ga0193743, IMG submission 143038) | Soil microbial communities from a riparian zone of the East river system, Colorado, United States - L2c2 | ecosystem: Environmental > Terrestrial > Soil > Riparian zone | place: USA: East River...
CGTGGCGGCGGCCCACCGAGGTGGTGGACAACGTGCGCGCGGCCGCCGGGGACGCGGCGGCCACGGCGGGCAAGGTGGTCGACGTGCTCGGCCAGGTGGCGACGGTGATCAGGACGGCGGCCAGCCGCGCCCCGGGCAGCCCGCTGAATGTGGCGATCTCCACCCAGCGGCGGTTCGCGGTGGCCCGTACCAGGCTGGAGGACTACCGGGCGGTGCGCGCCATGCACGGCTGCGCGGTCAACGACGTGGTGCTCGCCGTGGTGTCCGGGGCGATCCGCAACTGGCTGCTGTCCCGGGGCGAGCCGGTGACCGCGTCCAGCACGGTGCGCGCGATGGTCCCGCTGTCGGTGCGCGCCGAGCCGGACGACGCCGGTGCGCTGGACGCCCTGCTGGGCAACCGGGTGGCCTCGTTCCTGGTGGACCTGCCGGTGGGTGAGCCGAACCCGGTGGTGCGGCTGCACCAGGTGACCCACCAGATGCGGGTGCACGCGGACAGCGGCCGGTCGGTGGGCGCGGAGACCCTGGTCCGGCTCGGCGGGTTCGCCCCGCCCACGCTGCACGCGCTGGGGGCCAGGACGGCCAGCGGGATGTCCCGACGTATCTTCAATCTGGTGGTGACCAACGTGCCCGGCCCGCAGGTACCGCTCTATGCCGCCGGGGCGACCATGCTGGAGATGTTCCCGGTGGTGCCGCTGGCCAAGGGGCAGGCCCTGTCCATCGGGCTGACCTCCTATGACGGTGGCGTGTACTACGGCTTCAACGCCGACCGGGATGCGATGGGGGATGTGGATACGCTTGCTGGGATGATCCCCGAAGCGCTGGACGAACTGGTTGGCTCGGTGGTCTGAGGATGCGGATATATGTACCGGCGACGCTGCGGATGCTGCGGCGGCTGGTCGCCGATGACGTGTTGGACCCGCTGGGCGGGACCGCGTTCGCGCTGACCCCCGCGCTGCGTGAGGCGTACGCCGCCGGGGACACCGACGAGCTGGAGTACGTGGCCATGCGGGAAGCGGCCCGCGCCTCGCTGCGCCTGCTGTCGATCGAGCTGGTCGGCGACCAGCCGGCGTGGCCTCGGCGGGTGGTGGTGGCCGTGGATACCGACGCCGCGCTGCCCCGCCCGGACCTGGATGACGCCGCCGTCCGGGTCACCGGGTCAATCCCGGCCACCGCCGTTGCCGCGGTGCACATCGACGACCCCGAGGCCGAGTACGCGGTGCGTCAGGCCGCCGCTGTGGTGGACTCCGCCGACCTGGGCGACCCGGACGCGGAGTTCGTCCTGGGGGAGGCCGAGGACTTCGAGCTGGCCTGGTACGACCCGTCCGAGCTGCCGTTCCTGCTCGAGCTGCTCGACCTCTGAGCCCCGGTCGTCAGTTGCCCACGATCTGGGCGGGATCCGGCACCGGGACATCCACCGGCGCTCCCCAGTCCCGGTATCGGACCGTGACGGCGTAGGTGGTGCGCGCTCCGGTGTCCGAGGCGATGGTCCGGCTGAGCAGCATCCGAAGTGGGCGGTTGCGCGCGTCCAGCCACAACGTGGTGTCGTCGGCCGCCCGGCCGGCGCGCACCAGGTCGGCCACCGCGTGCATCACCGAGGGGTCGGCCCGCTGCTGGGTGGCCTTGGCCAGGTCGAGGCTGACCGTGTAGCGGACCGCCGGAACCCCGTCCAGCACCTCGTCGCCCGACGTCACCGCGCTGGCCGCGTCGCCGAGCTGGGCGAACGTCTGGATGGGGTCGCTGCTGTCCCGCAGACTCTGCACCAGCTGACTGAACTGGGCGAGCGTGGTGTTGCCCGGTGTCTGGCGGATCTGGAACCAACTCTTGCCCGGCGAAGTGACCACGGTGCCCGGCGGGGGTTGCAGCAGCACCTGGTTGGGCAGGATCAGCAGGGTGAATGCCGGGCTGGGAGCGGCGTCCATCGGCTGGATGCTCTGCTCGATCCGCATCCTGGGCCCGGCGGCGTCGAAGGAGATCTCGCCGTCGCCGGTCATGCTCCTCGGCGGGTTGTCCGTGGTGACCCCGGTCAGGTGCAGCTTCACGAAGCGGTCCGCGCGCTGCTGTGCGCCGGCGGCAGCGGCCAGCTGGGACACCGAGGTGTAGTGCGGCAGTGGGGGTGCCTTGGACGTAGGGGCCGGCTGGCCGCAGCCGCCGATCAGCGTCACCAACAGCGCGGTGCTGGGCACGGCAAGTGCCAGTCGGCGCATCGAACCCCCGAGACGCTAGAAGGCGGGGCCCACGCTACTGGGCCTGGGCCGCGCCTCCCAGCAAGATCGCCGGTACGGGTCAGCTCGGCGCGATCTGGTCGGCCGGTGGCGGGGCGATCTGCACCGGCTGGCCCCAGTCCCGGTACCGCGCGTCGACCGTGTAGGTGCCCTGACCGGCGCCCAGCGGCTGTTGCAGCAGCACCCGCAGCGGGCGGTTCCGCCCGTCCAGCCACAGCGCCGAGTCCACCGTGCCCATGTTCTGCGCGGTCTGCTGCAGCTGCTGTTTGAGCGCGGGGTCGGTTTCCTGGGCGGCCGCCTTCGCCACGTCCACCCGGATTTGGTAGCGGACCGCGCGCACCCCGTCCAGCGGCTCCTCCGCGGAACTCACGATGGTGGCCGCGTCGCCGAACTGGGTGAAGCTGCGGGTGGGGTCGGCGTTCGCCCGCACGCTCTGCGCCAGCTGGGCGAACTGCTGGGAGATCGGGTCGGTGGCGTTGGGCTGGATCCGCAGCCAGGATTTGCCCGGCGGGACGGGGATGCCGGCACCCGCCGGTGGCTTGACGTACACCTGGTCCGGCAGCACGACGAGGCTGAGTTCCTCGGGTGCCGGTGCGCCGGCGGGCTGGACCCGCTCGGTGATCTGCATGGACGGCCCGACCGGGTCGAAGCTGATCGCGCCGTCTCCGGTGGTGCTGGCCTGCACCGGGCCTCCGCTGGTCCCGCCGGTCACGGTGATCCTGGCGGTCCGGTCCGCGGTCATCTGGGCGCCGGTGGCGGCGCCCAGCTCGGTCAACGTGGCGTACCGGGCCAGCGGAGCCGGCGGCGCGGGGGTGGCCTGCGGCGCGGGGGCCGCTGTCGTGGGGCTGCCGCCGCATCCGGCCAGCAGCGCAACCAGCACGGCGAGCGCGAGCGCGGACAGACTCACCGACCCGGCCGGGACGCCAGGCGGCACGCGGCGACAGGGGACGGCTCGGTGCATCGGCGGCCTCCAAACGGGGGACGAGCATCCACCGTATCGGGTAGCGCGCAGCGCTCCGCCGCTGCGTCCGGTGGCTTAGGCCGGCACGGGGTTAGGGGTGGCAGGCCCCTGGCAGGTCCCTGGCCCGCCGAGATCTACCTGAGCGGGCTTGGATCATGGGCGAACCCCGCTGAGGTAGACCTCGGCGAAAAGCCCACCGCGCCGGTACCAGGTCAGGACCAGGACGGGGCGGCCAGCGCGACCAGCACGCGGCGCAGGGCCTCCAGTCGGCCGGCGCTGACCCCGCCGGTGGCGACCAGTTCGTCCAGCGCGCACTCCGGATCCGAGGGCGGCCCGAGGTGTCCACATCCGCGCGGGCAGTCCTTGATCGCGGCGGCCAGGTCGGCGAATGCGCTGACCACCTGGTTGGCCGAGACGTGTGCCAGCCCGAACGATCGAATTCCCGGGGTGTCGATCACCCAGCCGTCCGGCGCGCTATCCGCCGGTTCCCGCCCTTCCGGCGTGCTCAACCGGGGCAACGGCATGGCCACCGCGGACGACGAGGTGTGCCGGCCCTTGCCTATCCCGGAGACCCGGCCGACCGCTCGTTCCGCGTCCGGAACCAGCGCGTTGACCAGTGTCGACTTGCCTACCCCCGAGTGCCCGATGAACGCCGACAACCGACCGGTGAGCGCGGCCCGCAGCTCGTCGGGCGGGCGGTCGTAGCGGGTGACCACGACCGGCAGGTCCAGCTCAGTCCACGCGGCGGCCACCTCGGCGGGATCGGCGGTGGCGCGGGTCTCCGCCAGGTCGGCCTTGGTCAGGCACAGCACTGGGCGCAACCCGCCGGCGTACGCGGCCACCAACGCCCGGTCCACGAACCCGATGCTGGGCGGCGGGTCGAGCAACGCGGAGACGATGACCAGCTGCTCGGCGTTGGCCACCACGATCCGCTCGTACGGGTCGGAATCGTCGGCGGTGCGACGCAGCAGGCTGCTCCGCTCGGCCACCCGGACGATCCGGGCCAGCGCATCGGGGCCCCCGGACCGGTCGCCGACCAGCCCGACCCGGTCGCCCACCACGATCGGCGTGCGCCCCAGTTCGCGGGCCCGCATGGCGACCACCCTGGCCTGTGGCTCGTCGTCCGGCACGCAGGTCCACCGGCCCCGGTCCACCGCGATCACCATGGCCGGCTCGGCGTCGGCGTGCTCCGGCCGGATTTTGGTCCTCGCCCGGGCTCCCCGCCGCCCGGGACGGACCCGGACATCGGACTCGTCGTACTCCCGCGCCGGAGCCATCAGCCGCCTGAGGCCGAGGGCGAGTCGGCTCCGCCCAACAGTGCCGCCCAGCGGGCCGGGAAGTCCGGGATGGTCTTGTCCGTGCTGCCGATGTCGTCCACCGCCACACCGGGCACCACCAGCCCGATCAGCGCGCCGGCGGTGGCCATCCGGTGATCGGCGTAGGCGCCCCACGGCCGGTCCGGGCGTCCGTGCAGCGGGCGGGGGCGGATCTGGAGGCCGTCCGGGGTCTCCACCGCGTCACCGCCGACCGCGGTGAGCTCGGCGGCCAGCGCGGCCAGCCGGTCGGTCTCGTGCCCGCGCAGGTGCGCGACACCGCGCAGCCGGGACGGCCCCTCGGCCAGCGCGGCCAGCGCGGCGATGGTCGGGGTCAGCTCACCCACGTCGTGCAGGTCGACGTCCACCCCGGTCAGCCGGTCCGGGCCGGTCACGGTGACGCCGACGCGGCCGGGGGTGACGGTGCAGCCGAACTGCTCCAGCACGCCCAGGATGGCCACCCCCGGCTGGGTGGACGCGGCGGGCCAGCCGAGCACGGTGACCTGGCCGGCGGTGGCCGCCGCCGCGGCCAGGAACACCGAGGCGTTGGACAGGTCGGGCTCCACGGTCCAGTCCCGCACGGTGATCGGCCCGGGGGAGACCCGCCAGCTGTTCGGCTCGCCGTCGTCGACCACCACGTCGGCGGCGCGGAGCATGTCGACGGTCATCTCGATGTGCGGCAGCGACGGCACCGGCTTGCCGTCGTGGTGCACCACCAGGCCCTTCTGGTAGGCCGCCCCGGACAGCAGCAGCCCGGAGACGAACTGCGAGGAACCAGACGCGTCCAGCACCACCTCGCCGCCCGGCAGCCCACCGGTGCCGTGCAGGGTGAACGGCAGGGTGTCCGACGCGCCGTGGGTCTGCACCCGGGCGCCCAGGGCCCGCAGCGCGTCCAGCACCGGGCCCATCGGCCGTTCCCGGGCGCGCGGGTCGCCGTCGAAGCGCACCGGGCCGCCGGCCAGCGCGGCCACCGGCGGGACGAACCGCATGACCGTGCCGGCCAGCCCCACGTCGACCTCGCTGTGCCCGCGCCAGCCGTCGTGCGCGCCGACCTCGATCCGCTCGCCCGCGCCGCGCACCGGCACTCCGAGTGCCCGCAGCGCGCCCACCATCAGCGCGGTGTCCCGGCTGGCCGCCGCGCCCGCCACCACGCAGTCCCCGCCGGACAGCGCCGCCAGCAGCAGCGCCCGGTTGCTCTGCGACTTCGAGCCGGGCACCGCGACCGCGCCGGTCACCGGTCCGGATGCGGTGGGCGCCGGCCATGGCGCGGGTGTGCGCGGCTCGGGGGTCGAGGTGCTGGGCTGTGTGGACGGATCGGGCATGTGCTCATGATTCCGCACTCGTGGGAGCATGGGCGCATGTGTGGCCGGTATGCCTCGACGAAGGCGGCGGTGGACATCGCGGAGGAGTTCCACGCGGTGGATGCGACGGGAGACGCGGCGCCCGGCCCCGACTACAACGTAGCGCCCACCAAGCCGGTGCTCGCGGTGGTGCAGCGGCACCCCCGGGGCGCGGAGGGCACCGTGGACCAGAGCCGCACCGAGCGCAGCGTGCGGGTGTTGCACTGGGGGCTGGTGCCCTCCTGGGCGAAGGACCCAACGGGTGGCTCCCGCCTGATCAACGCGCGGGCCGAGACGGCGGCGGACAAACCGAGTTTCCGCGCCGCGCTGGCCGCCCGGCGCTGTCTGCTGCCGGCCGACGGCTGGTACGAGTGGCGCCGGGGCGGTGGGGCGAAACAGCCGTTTTTCATCACCCGCCGCACCGAGGCGGCGGGTGCCGGTTCCCTGGCGATGGCCGGCATCTGGGAGTTCTGGCGCTCGCCCGCCGGCGGTGAGCCGCTGGTCACCGCCGCGGTGCTGACCACCGACGCCGTCGGGCCGCTGGCCGACATCCACCCGAGGATGCCGCTGCTGCTGGCCGCCGAGGACTGGGCGGCGTGGCTGGACCCGGACGGCGGCCCCCCGGCGTCGCTGCTGCGGCCGCCGACCGACGCACTGGTCGCCGGGTTGGAGCTGCGACCGGTGTCGGCCATGGTGAACAACGTGCGCAATGAGGGCCCGGAGCTGGTCGCTCGCGCCGAGCTGGCCGAGCCCGCCGAACCAGAACTACCCCTGGACCTGCCCGTCGATCCCGCCGAATCGTCCACGGCCTCGTCCAGGTCTTCCGGGTCAGCCGGGCCAACCGAGCGCACCGCCGCGCTGGCGGCCGCCCGTTCCGGGGCAGGTCGATGAGCGCCCTCGAGGTGGACACCCCGCACGGCCTGGCCAGGGTCGCGCTGCACTGCGCCCCGGAGGGGCGAGCCGGCCTGCTGCTCGGGCACGGCGCCGGCGGCGGGGTGAGCGCGCCGGACCTGGTGGCCGCCGCCCAGTCGGCGCGCCGCGCCGGGGTGCACGTCGCGCTGGTGGAGCAGCCGTACCGGGTGGCCGGGCGGCGCGCCCCGGCCCCGGCCCACCAGCTCGACGCGGCATGGCTCGCCGTCGTGGAGCACCTCGGCGCCGGGGTGCTGGAGGGATTGCCGCTGGTGTTCGGTGGCCGTTCGTCCGGGGCCAGGGTGGCCTGCCGCACGGCGGATGACGGCGGCGCGGCGGCGGTGCTCTGCCTGGCTTTCCCGGTGCACCCGCCGGGCAAGCCGGACAAGGACCGACTGCCGGAGCTGGCCGGCGTGGAGGTGCCGGTGCTGGTGGTGCAGGGCGAGCGGGACCCGTTCGGGCAGCCCGCCCCGGCGCCGCACCGGGATGTCGTGCTGCTGCCCGGGGATCACTCGCTGAAGGGTGACCTGGACGGGCTGGCCAGGGCGGTCGGCGAGTGGTTGGAGCGGGTGCTGCGCCCGATCACCTGAGCCAGCGGGTGAACCCCGGGGCGAGGTTCTTACTGCTGCGCCGGTATCCCGGCGGTCACGGTGAACGACGAAATCATCTCGGTGAGGATGTGCTCGTCGACCTCGGCGCGCTCGGTGAGACAACTGCCGACCAGGGCGTACACGCTGCGCACTCCGGTTGCCGAGCGGTCCGGGCCCTCGGTGGTGACGGCCAGCTGGCGGACCATCCGGCCCTCCAGCATCAGGTCGGTCCGCCGGGCCGCGCTGGGCAGCTGCTCGTCGGTCTCCGCGCCGTCCGCGCCGATCGCGACGATCTCCGTGGCGCCGGCGCCGAGCAAGGCCTCCTCGGCCAGCTCGCCGAGATCCTTGTCGCCCGGCACCCGCTCGCCGAAGACCACCAGGTTCACCCGGAAGTTGTCATTGGGCGGGGCGAGGAACGCAATCAGCCCACCCGTCGGCTCGATCGCCGACCAATCGGACGGTACGTCGATTCGGAAGGCGCCGATGCCGGGAGAGACCGAATTTGGCCACCCCACGTTCTGCATCGACCCGTTCGAGCTCATCGCGCTACCTTAACGTCGTCTTAGGAATGATCTCAGCGGACGGAGTAATCCTGCCACACAGCGTTATATCCCGTAATCCCACCCGGTCATTCCTCCCCGCGTTCGCTCGCTGACAATTCGATCATCGTTCCTTGGCCCAGCGGGAAAAAGCTGGTGTACGCACCAGATATGCCAGCCCGAGCCATACCGCGGCGAGCCCCCCGGCAGCTCCGGCGACCGAGCGGTAGTCCAACGGAGGTGCGATCAACAGCACGTCCTGTAACCATGCCGCTCCGCAGATCGCGGCCGCCACCAGCATGGCGCCGATCAGCGGCCGGGCCACCCAGGACAGCCGGGCGGAGAACCTCGGCCGGGACATCATCAAGTCCACCGCGAGCGCGCCGCCGAGTAGCAGGAACGGCACAGCCGACCGGGGAAATCCGGTGCCGACCAGCAGTACCCACATGACGGCGCGGTAGGCCAGGTAGGTGGCCGTCACCGCGGTCGCCGCCCACCGCCGGCCGATCATCCAACGAGCCAGCACCAGGACCAGCATGGCGGCCGCGACGATCCAGGCCAGGTAGACCCAGGCCGGCACCGGCAGCGCGAAATGGACCACCGCGACCCGGTCCACCGGGCGGCCGATCTGGTCCGCGGCGAACTGCAGCAGGCTCGGCTCGGCCTCTGGGCGGCCGGCGTCCCAGGCCATCACGGCGACCACGCCGTACTCCTGCTGGCCGGCCACGAACATCACGTTCTCCAGGAAGAACACCCACAGCGCGCCGAGGGTCAGCCAGCGCGCGCGCCCCGGGGGGCCGTAGAGCGCCCATCCTCGGATCACCCCGGCCATCACCACCGCGGTGCCCAGATAGAGCAGCCCGTGGGTGGCGCTCCAGGTGGTGATGTCCAGCCCGTTGATCCGGTGGTTGATCAGGTCCAGCGGAATGGCCACCAGAAAGACGCCCATCCCGACCTGCATCAGATGCAGCGCCCGACGGTCCACCCCGTAGCCGGTGTAGCTGTGGAAGGCGACCAGCGCCACGGCCATCGCGGTGCCCGCCGAGTTGAGCAGGTGCGGCGGCGCCAGGTCGTCGCGCAGCCAGCGGAAGTGCCAGGAGACGTCCCACCCGGCGCCGAGCATCTTCAGCAGCAGCGCGGCCAGCCACAGCCGGTAGACGGTGACCAGTTCGGGCACCGGCATCGCCCTCGGCGCGGTTCCTGGGGTGACCCAGGCATGCCACAGCTTCCGGGCGCGTACGACCGACACCTGCGACATCCGGCCATGATGGTCGCTCTGTGGCATGGGGTGAAGACTAAATGGGCGAGAAGCAGCGCTGAGGTCGCCTACTTGAGTTACATCTCAGCGCGCCTACTGGCCGATAGCTGGCCTATCTGGGGGCCCTGCTCAGTAGGCGGTGATTGGCGCCACGGTTGCCCCGGTCAGCCGCACCAGGTCAGCCGGCGCCAGCTCGACCTCCATGCCCCGCCGCCCGCCGCTGCAGAAGACGGTGTCGAAGCCGGTCGCGGAGACGTCCAGCACCATGCGCAGCGGCTTCTTCTGGCCGAGCGGTGAGATTCCGCCGGCCACGTACCCGGTGGCCCGCTCGGCGGCCTTCACCTCGGCCATCGCGGCCCGTTTGCCGCCCACCGCCGAGGCCAGGGCCTTCAGGTCCAAGCTGCCGGTGACCGGCAGCACGCCGACGGTCAACCCGCCGTCCACCTCGGCGACCAGGGTCTTGAACACCCGCGCCGGATCCAGCCCGAGTGCTCGGGCGGCCTCCGGCCCGTAGGCCTCGCCGGACCGGTGCGGATAGCTGTGTACCTGGTAGGGCACCCGCTGGGCGTCGAGCAGCGTGGTGGCCGGGGTTCCCGCCATGGGGTCGAGACTACGGCGTCATGGCGGCGAACTAGTTGAGAGCTCGCGGGAATGCGGGCCGGTTCGCGCGCGTTCCAGCAACCGTGTCACACGCCGTATTGATCCCCGAGACGGGAGAGCTCTTGCCCGATCTTCTGCGTGAGTTCACACCGGGCTCCGATGTGCCTGCCCCCGTTGTCACTCCGGCCGGCCGAGGCCGACTGCGGGGCGTATCCTCAGCAGCGATTGATGTCGATGCCGCCGTTTCCGCGGTGGGCAAGCTGGGGACGCCGCAACGGCGGCGCGGAGGGAGCTCGGTGCCAGCTCAGGACGTGCCGGCGGAGGAGCCTGCCGTCAACGAGGTCGCCGAGGTCGCCGAGGTCAACACCATCGCCGGCGGTGCCGTCGAAAACGGTGCCGTCGAAAACGGTGCAGTTGAAAGCGACGCCGTTGAAAACGATGCCGGCGAGGACGTCGACGTCGAGAGGGACGGCCAGCCCGCCGAGGTGGAGTCCGCGCAGTCGCTGGCAGCCCGGTTCGAGCGCGACGCCATGCCGCTGCTGGACCAGCTCTACGGCGCCGCGCTGCGGATGACCCGGAACCCGGCGGACGCCGAGGACCTGGTCCAGGAGACCTATCTGAAGGCCTACGCGGCGTTCGGCTCGTTCCGTGCCGGTACCAACCTGAAGGCCTGGCTCTACCGCATCCTGACCAACACCTACATCAACGGGTACCGCAAGCGGCAGCGTCAGCCCGCGCAGCACCCGACCGATGAAATCACCGACTGGCAGCTCGCCCAGGCCAGTGAGCACACCTCCACCGGGTTGCGCTCCGCCGAGGTTGAGGCGCTCGACCGGCTGCCGGACAGCGACGTGAAGGCGGCGCTGCAGGAGCTGCCGGAGGATTTCCGGATGGCGGTGTACCTCGCCGATGTCGAGGGTTTCGCGTACAAGGAGATCGCTGACATCATGGGCACCCCCATCGGCACCGTGATGTCGCGCCTGCACCGTGGCCGGCGCCAGCTGCGCGAGCAGCTGACCGACACCGCACGCGACCGCGGTTTCCTGCGTGGGCAGGAGGTGACCAGGTGAGCTGCGGAGACGAGCACGAGACCAACTGCGACGAGGTGCTCGCCGAGGTTTGGTTGTTCCTGGACCAGGAGTGCGATCACACCCGCAGGGAGCTGCTGCGTCAGCACCTGGACGAGTGCCATCCGTGCCTGGCCCAGTACGGCCTCGAGGAGAAGCTGAAGGAGCTGCTGGCCCGCAAGTGCGGCGGTGAGCAAGCGCCGCACGCGCTGAAGGCGCGGTTGCGGGACCAGATCCGACTGGCCGTGCTGGAGCAGGCCGAGGTGACCATCGAGAGCGGGCCCGGCGGCACCAGCATCGAGGTGCGCAGCACCCGGGTCGAACGCCGGCGCTGAGCGGTACCGCCGACACCGACGCGCGGACAGACCGAAGGGCCGGGTGGACATCTCCACTCCGGCCCTTCGCTGTACGCACGGCTCGCCGTATGCAGCGCAGGTCAGGCGTTGGGGCGCTTGCCGTGGTTCGCGCCGCCCTTCTTGCGGTCGCGCCTCTTGCGGGCTCGTCGCGACATGTTCTCGCCTCCTTAGGTCCGCGTAGGGATCGAGTCTGTCATGCGTGGTTGGATAGTTGGTGATCGCGGCTGCCCGGCACTGGCCGGACGCCGCTGGAGGAGATCGAGCCGGAGGGTGGGCGTGGCCGAGGAGATCCGGGCCGAGATGGTGGCCAACGTGATGAGCGTCGTGGTGGCGCCGGGGGCCCGGGTATCCGACGGCGACACGCTGGTCATCCTGGAGTCCATGAAGATGGAGATCCCGGTGATCACCGAAGTGCCCGGGACAGTGACCTCGGTGGAGGTGTCCGAGGGCGACGTGGTGCAGAGCGGTGACCTGATCGCGGTGGTGGAGTGAGTGGTGCCGTGCGCGCTGCTCTGACCAGCCTTGGCGGGAGCCGGCCGTGTCCACGCTGACCGAGCTGGTCGCCGAGCACACCCGGCTCTCCGGGCTGGCGGTGGATCACCTGCAGCGGGTGGTCGCCGAGTGGCAGCTGCTGGCCGACCTGTCCTTCGCCGACTTCATGCTGTGGATTCCGCTCACGGACAACCCGGGCCGACCGGAGGGGAACGGCGCGGCGCCCGACGGCAGCCGTTTCCTGTGTGTGGCGCAGGCCCGGCCGACCACCGCACCGACCGCGCACCCCGAGGACGCGGTGGGCAGCATCGTGCTCGAGCCGGAGCACGCCACGCTGCGCCGGGCGATGATCGACCAGCGGATCTGCCGCGAGGAGGACCCCCGCTGGCACCACGGGGTGCCGGTCCGCCGGGAGACCATCCCGGTGTGCCGGGACGGCGTGGTCCTCGCGGTGCTGTCCAGAGACACCAACCTGGCGGTGGCCCGGGTGCCCAGCCCGCTGGAGATCGCCTACCTCGGCGCGGCCGCCGACCTCTGTCAGATGATCGCCGACGGCACCTTCCCGGCGCCGGACGCCGCGGTGGACACCCAGACCAACCCGAGGGTGGGCGACGGGCTGATCCGGCTGGACACCGGGGGTCGAGTGGTGTTCGCCAGCCCGAACGCGCTGTCCGCCTACCACCGGATGGGGCACGCCTCGGACCTGGTCGGCGCGGTGCTGAGCAGCATCACACGCCCGCTGGTGCGTGACCCGTTCGACGGCGCCGAGGTGGTCAAGCGGATCCGCGCCGCGCTGGACGGGCGCCCTTCGCTGCGCATGGAGGTGGAGGCGGGCGGCGCGGCGCTGCTGCTGCGGGCCCTGCCGCTGCGCCCGCGCGGCGCCCCGGCCGGCGCGCTGGTGCTGGTCCGCGACGTCACCGAGGTCAAGCGGCGGGACCGGGCGCTGCTCACCAAGGACGCCACCATCCGGGAGATCCATCACCGGGTGAAGAACAACCTGCAGACCGTCGCCGCGCTGCTGCGGCTGCAGTCCCGGCGCACTCCCAATGTGGAGGCCCGCAAGGCGCTGGACGAATCGGTGCGGCGGGTGACCTCGATCGCCCTGGTCCACGAGACGCTGTCCATGTCGGTGGACGAGCGGTTGCCCCTGGACGAGGTGGTGGACCGGGTCATCCCGATGATGACCGACGTGGCGATCGCCGAGTCCCGGGTGGTGGTGCGCCGGGAGGGCAGCTTCGGGGTGGTGAACAGCGCGCTGGCCACGCCGCTGGTCATGGTGCTCACCGAGTTGGTGCACAACGCCCTGGCGCACGCCTACGAGCCGGGCGCCCGGGGCGAGGTGGTGCTCTCGGTGCGCCGCTCGGCCGGCTGGCTGGACGTGGTGGTCAGCGACGACGGGCGCGGTTTGCCCAAGGGGTTCTCCCTGGAGCGGTCCCGAGGGCTCGGGCTGCAGATCGTGCGGACCCTGGTGGACTCGGAGCTGGACGCCTCGTTGAGCATGCGGCCCAGGAAGCCCAAGGGCACCGACGCGGTCCTTCGCGTCCCACTGCTGCGCGGCTGAGCGACTGGCCGCCGAGCGGCGGAGTCTCGGGGTGACCGCCTGGAGCAGACGTTCGACCGTTCGCCCTCTGGTCCGCTCACCTGGCCGTTCGCCCGCTCACCCGGCGCCTGGTCGGCTGGTCGGCTGGTCGGCTGGCGAACCCTGGACAGAAAAAGCCGCGAGCCCGGGCCTTTGAGGCACCGGGCTCGCGGACGGGGAGCGTGTAATTTACAGGCTCAGGTTGTTCATCAGGCTCCGCTACGGAGCCTCGTGCGAGCGTTACGGCGCTTGAGGGCGCGACGCTCATCTTCGCTCATGCCGCCCCATACACCGGCGTCTTGGCCGCTTTCCAGTGCCCAGGTCAGGCACTCGGTGCTCACGGGGCAGCGCCGACAGACGGTCTTAGCCTCGGCGACCTGCAACAGTGCGGGGCCGGAGGTCCCTACTGGGAAAAACAGCTCCGGATCCTCGTCACGGCAGCTCGCGCGGTGGCGCCAGTCCATGATTGCTCTGCTCCTTGCTTCTGCGCGCTGTCCTGCGCGCATCCATCTCTTCAGTACGGGCATGCCGCTTGTGAATTGTTTCACGAGCGACGGGGCTATTCAAGGATTCTTGGGCAGTTGGGTGAGAGCTTCCTCACCCACTCACCGCAATCGGGTCCGCGGCTACTTACCCCGCGTCACCGACTACGCTGAACGACTGACCGAACCCGCCGGCCTGTCCTCGATCTCCGAGTCCGGGCCGACCGTGCCGGAGGTTGGCTCCCGGCGGTCGTGCTTGGCTTCGAGAACAACGGTGAACGATCACGGCCAATGGCGCGAGTCCCAACGGGATCGACGGTTCAGCTCGGTCGGTGAATGGCGGAAAACGGTCTGGACACGGTCACCTGACAGGTTGGTAACTGCGGCGAGCCGCGGTTCTCACACGACGACTCGCAGCGCCCGGGGAACTGAGACGAACTCCACCTCGCTGCGTTCTCCCAGGTAGTCGCCGTCGACTTGGAGGGCTACGGGGGTGTCACTACTCACTCGAATGAGTGGCAATTCGTTGCGACTCAGAACATTCGGCCCTTTTGGATCACCTTGTTTACGCAAAATCTCGCGTAATACCGGCAGCACGGTGCCCACGCCGAGACTGCGCAACGCGAACAGCGCAAGACCGTCGGTCAGCCCGCAGCCGGGGTTGGTGCGGGCCGGGAAAGGGCCGAGGTAGGTCCACGGGTCGGTGTTGCACACCACGGCCAGCCGGACCTCGGGAACCGGCGGCTCACCGGGCAGCTCGATCGTCAGCGACCTGGGACGGCGGAGCTGGCGCAGGTACTCGCGCAGCGCGGTGCGCGCGTACCGGGCAGGGCTGGCGTCCAGCCCGCGTGCCCTGGACCGCTCCACCGAGGCAACCACCTCGGCGTCCCAGCCCATCCCGGCGTTGAAGGTGAACCACCGGTCGTCCGCCCGGCCAAGCCCCACCGTGCGGGTGCGCCGGTCGGCGAGCGCGTGCAGCACCACCGAGGTGGCCTCCAGCGGATCCCTGGGCAGCCCGAGCGCCCTGGCGAATACATTGGCCGATCCACCCGGCAGCACGGCCAGCAGCGGGGCCTCGCCGTCTGAGTGCGGGGCGTCGGACTGCGCGGTGTCGGACTGCGCGGTGTCTGGGTGCGAGCCGGGTAGCCCTTCGACGGGCGGCCGGGCCTCCAGCATCCCGTTCACCACCTCGTTGACCGTGCCGTCCCCACCGTGCGCGATGACCAACTCGACGCCGGCCCGCACGGCGGACGCGGTGGCCTCGGCGGCATGGCCTCGGTACTGGGTCTGCAGTACGTCCAGCTTCAGCTCGCTGGCCAGGGCGTGCGCCAGCACCTCTCGACCAGCTGAAGTGGTAGAGGTCGCCCTCGGATTGACCACGAGCAGGGCGCGCACCCAGGCAGGGTAACCGCCCGCACGCCCCACCTCGCATACCCAGCCCGCACTTCGCACCCCGCACACCCTGTGCGAGGTGTAGGCGCGGTATGCGAAGTCGAGGTCTGCGGGCGGGGTGGGGTGAGTGGTGGGGGGCGGCTACTAGGGTGGCGGCGTGGGCGAGCGGGCGGATATCCCGAGGGCGGACAGCCGTGGCGCGCCCCCGCCTGGCGTGGTGCGCGCGGCCGCCGCGGTGGTCGGGGCGCAGGGGCTGGTCGGGGTGGGATTCGCCGGCTACCTGGTGGTGAACGCGAGCGGCGGGGCCCAGGGGCTGGGCGGGATACTCGGCGAAAGCGGTATGTTCCTGCTCATCGGCGCGGCGCTGTTCGGGCTTGCCTGGGGGCTGTCCCGGGGGCGGTTCTGGGCGCGCACGCCGGCGGTCGTGGTGCAGCTGTTGCTGCTGCCGGTGGCCTACTCGCTGCTGGTGCCCTCCCGTCAGGTGCTGGCCGGAGCGATCACCGCGGTGGTGGTGATCGCCGCGTTGTTGCTGCTGCTCAGCGCGCCGGCCCGGGCGTGGGCGCTGGACCTGGACGACACCCGACGGCGGGGGTAGAGCGTTCAGCGGGACAGCCAGGCCTCGTTGAGCTCGACCAGGTTGACGTGGTCCAGGCGTGGTTCGCCGCGTTCGTCGCCCAGCACGGTCAACCCGCCGGCGTCGAGCTTGAACCCGACTCCGGCGCTGGCCGGCAGGCCCAGCGAGCGGGCGGTGAGCACCCGGCTGAAGTGCCCGTGCCCGATCAGC
>Ga0193743_1001740_pt1 | contig 15874 bp, 12 predicted proteins | sample L2c2metaG_FD_143038 | JGI IMG/M metagenome (GOLD analysis project Ga0193743, IMG submission 143038) | Soil microbial communities from a riparian zone of the East river system, Colorado, United States - L2c2 | ecosystem: Environmental > Terrestrial > Soil > Riparian zone | place: USA: East River...
GTTCGACACCGAGCTGGCCGGACGGTTGGCCGGGCTTCCCAGGGTCGGCCTCGGGCCGATGGTGGAGCAGCTGCTCGGGCTGCGCCTGGAGAAGGGCCACGGCGCCGCTGACTGGTCCACCCGGCCACTGCCGCAGGATTGGCTGGTGTACGCCGCGCTCGACGTGGAAGTGCTGATCGAGCTGCGCGACGTGCTGGACGACATGCTGACCCAGCAGGGCAAGCGGGAGTGGGCGGCACAGGAGTTCGAGGCTGTGCGTACCGCTCCCCCGCCGCCACCGAGGGCCGATCCGTGGCGGCGGACCTCAGGTATCCACCGCATCCGCCGGCCACGCCAGCTGGCCGCCGTGCGTGAACTCTGGCGGGCTCGCGACGAGTTGGCCGAACAGCGCGACATCGCACCGGGTCGGGTGCTCCCTGACTCGGCCATCATCGAGGCCTCGGTCGGCGCGCCCACCTCGGCGGATGAACTCGCCCGGCTCCCGGTGTTCCGGGGCCGCGCCCAGCGCCGGCTGGCCGGCTACTGGTGGTCGGCGCTGCATCGCGCGGCCGCCCTGCCGAACCCGGAGCTGCCCCCCACCACGCTGGCTTCTGACGGGCCTCCCCCGGTCAGCCGCTGGGGGGACCGCGATCCGGAGGCCGCCGCTCGACTGGCCGCCGCCCGGGCAGCCGTCGCCGAGCTCGGCAAACGCTACGACCTGCCGGTGGAAAACCTGCTGCAGCCTGATCTGCTCCGTCGACTGTGCTGGCAGCCGCCGGCCACCTCGGTCGCCGAGGCGCTGCGCGCGGGGGGCGCCCGTCCCTGGCAGGTCGAGCTGACCGCCGAGCCCCTGGAGCGCGCCCTGCTCGCCGGCACCGACACCAGCACCGGCACCAGCACCGGCACCGGCTGAGACCGGCGGCCGGGTTCAGCTCGGCGCGACCCCGCTCGGCGGCGGCCGCAGCCCAACGGTGACGGTCAGGCCACCACCCTCCACCGGCGCCGCGACGACAGTGCCCCGGTGGGCCGACACCACCGCGCGCACGATGGACAGCCCGAGACCGGAACCGGTACCGGAGGCCCGGGAGGTGCCCCGGCGGAACGGCTCGAACAGCTCCTCCACCCTGGCCGAGGTGACCGGCGCTCCGCTGGACGAAACCCGCAGCCGCGCCCAGCCGTCCGCGCCGACCTCGGTGCCCACCTCCAGCCAGCCACCCTCCACGTTGTGCCGGACCGCGTTCTCCACCAGGTTCCCGACCACCCGCTCCAGCAGCGCGGGATCGCCCGTGGTCGGCGCGGATCCGGTCTGCACCCGCACCCGCAGCCGACGCTCATCCGCCTCAGCGCGCACCGCGGCGAGGGCAGGGCGAACCAGCTCGGCCAGGTCCACTTCCTTCGGCGGACCGGCCACGCCGGCGTCCGTGCGAGCCAGCAACAGCAGGCCCTGGACCAGCGCGTCCGCCCGGTAGGTCGCGCCGCGTACCACCTCGGCCATCCGGCGCAGCTCAGCCACGTCGGCGGCCGGGTCGGCCAGCGTCACATCCACCTCGGTGCGCATCACCGCCAGCGGGGTGCGCAGCTCGTGGCTGGCGTTCGCGACGAACCGCCGCTGCATCTCGAACGCCGCGTGCAACCGGTCCAGCATGGCGTCGAAGCTCTCCGCCAGCTCGGTCACCTCACCGTGCGAACCGCGCAGCGCGATGCGCTCGTCCAGGGACTCCGCGGACAGCCGGCGCGCGGTGCCGGTGACCTGGCGCAGCGGGCGCAACACGTGCCCAACCGCGAGGTAGGACAGCACGGCGGCGGCCGCCACCACCAGCGGGAACGCCACCAGGCCGGCACGCAAGACTTCGGCGCGGGCGGCGTCGGAGAGGGCCCGACCGAGCGCCTCGGCCGCCACCGGCTGGTCGCCTACCCGCACCGTGGTCCCCGGCGGCAACGTCGGCACCGCGCTCACCACCCCACCGACCAGCAGCCAGCCCAGCCACAGCAGCAGCACGCTGACCAGCGCGGCCAGCGTGGTGCACAGCACGGTCAGCCGGATTCGCAGCCCGGGGCCGTGGCCCGCGCGGGTGGTCCACCGCCGGGTTTCCGCGCCCCCGCGCTCCGGCAGCGGCGTCCAGCCCCCGCGCGGCTGGCCGGTGGGGGCGGCGGCCCGAGGCGCAAGATCGACCGGCGCCCCACCAGCGGGCGCGGCGGCGGCACTGGACGCCGACGCACGCGGGCCGGACACAGCCGCCTGAGCGGAGCCGAGGGCGGCCCGCTGGATGCGTACCGGGCCGGTGGCGTCAGTCGCGCTGGAGCCGGCTGAGCCGCGCGGGGCCGCCTTGCCCGGGGCGCCTGGCGTGTTCGGGGTGGGATCACTCGGCACGGCGGCGGCACTCCGGGCTGTCGCGCTCGAACCGCCAGGCCCGGGCCCGCTGGACTCGGCATCCGACCGGGCCAGGGCGCCTTCGTCCCCAGGCTCGGCGCGCCATCGTCGGCGGGACAGTCCCACGCGAGGCTCCTAGCCGGCCAGCGGGACCCGGTAGCCCGAGCCGACCACGGTCTCGATGATGCCCGGTTCCCCCAGCTTCTTACGCAGTGTCATCACAGTGACACGCACCGTAGTGGTAAACGGGTCGGCGTGCTCGTCCCACACCCGTTCCAGCAGCTCCTCACTGCTGACCACCGCACCGCCCGCGCCGAGCAGCACCTCCAGCACGCCGAACTCCTTGCGGGTCAGCTCGACCAACCCACCGGAGCGGCGCACGGTCCGCCGGGCCGGGTCCAACACCACATCGCCGGCGGCGAGCACCGGCGGCGTCGCCGGGGTAGCCCGCCGCGCCAGCGCGCGCATCCGGGCCACCAGCTCCGGAAAGTCGAACGGCTTGGCCAGGTAATCGTCCGCGCCCAGGGTCAGCCCCTCGACCTTGTCCGCGAGCGTGCCACTGGCCGTCAGCATGATCACCCGCGTGGTGGCCCCGTCCTGGGTGAGCTGGGCACACAGGTCGTCCCCGGACATTCCGGGCAGATCCCGGTCCAGCACCACCACGTCGTACCGGGTCACCGCGGCCTTTTCGTGCCCGACGTCGCCGTCGTAGGCGACGTCCACCGCCATGCCCTCTCGCCGCAGCCCCCTGGCAAGCGCATCAGCCAGCGGTTGTTCGTCTTCTACGATCAGCACCCGCACGTTGACCAGGGTAGGGCCACAGCTGCCCCGCCGGCGCCCCCGCCTCGATCACGGCTCGACCCTCGGTCAGTCGCGGGGGCGGCGACCGAGCGGACGAGCACCCTCGCCCGGGTTCTCGGTGCCGTTCTCAGCGCCGTTCTCAGCGCCGTTCGCGGTGCCGTTTCCGGTGCTCTCCTCGCGGCCGGCTGCCCGGCCGAACTCCGCCGGCAGAGCCGCGGTCCACTCGGTCACCCGACGGGCCACGTCCTGCGCGGTCAGCCCCGCGGCGGCCAGCACCTCGCCCCGGCTGGCATGGTCCAGGAACCGCTGCGGCAAGGCCAGGTCGCGCAACGGCACGTCCACCTCAGCGGCCCGCAACGCGGCGGCCACCGCCGAACCGATCCCGCCGTGCCCGCCGCCGTCCTCAACCGTCACCACCAGCCGGTGCTCGGCGGCCAGCTCGACCAGCCCCTCGGAGACCGGCAGCACCCACCTCGGGTCCACCACGGTCACCTCGATGCCCTGGTCGGCGAGGCGATCGGCGGCGGCCAGGCCGAGTTCGGCGAACGACCCGACGCAGACCAGCAGTACATCGGCCCGCTCGGTCACCGAGTCACCGGACGGCTCGCGCAGCACATCCACACCGTTCTGCCGGCGCACGGCCGGGATCTCCGGGATCACCGCGCCCTTCGGGTAGCGCAGCGCGGTGGGCCCGTCGTCCACCGCGACCGCCTCCCGCAGCTGTTCGCGCAGGCTGACCGCGTCGCGCGGCGCGGCCACCCGCATCCCGGGCACCACGCCGAGGAGGGAGAAGTCCCACATGCCGTTGTGGCTGGGGCCGTCGCTGCCGGTCACCCCGGCCCGGTCCAGCACCAGGGTCACCGGCTGGCAGTGCAGCGCCACGTCGAGCAGCAGCTGGTCGAACGCCCGGTTCAGGAACGTGGAGTACAGCGCCACCACCGGATGCATGCCGGCCATCGCCATCCCGGCGGCCGAGGTCAGCGCGTGCTGTTCGGCGATGCCCACGTCAAAACAGCGCTCCGGGTAGGCGGCGGCGAACGGGGCCAGCCCCACCGGGTGCAGCATCGCGGCGGTGATCGCCACCAGGTCCGCCCGCTCGGCGCCCAGCGCGACCATCTCGTCGGCAAAGACCGTGGTCCAGCCGCCTTTGGGAGCGCCGAGCGGCTCCCCGGTGGCCGGGTCGAACGCGCCCGGCCCGTGCATCTGCTCGACCTCGTCGTTCTCCGCCGGCGGGTACCCGAAGCCCTTGCGGGTCACCGCGTGCACGACCACCGTGCCGCCGAAGTCCCGAGCCCGGCGCAGCGCGGCCTCCATCGACACCAGGTCGTGCCCGTCCACCGGGCCGACGTACTTCAGGTTCAGGTCGGAGAACAGCGCCTGCGGGGCCAGCGCGTCCTTCACCCCGGCCTTGACCGCGTGCAGCCCGCTGTACACCGCGCGGCCCACCACCGGGGTCTGGGCCAGGGCGCGCTTGCCGGCGTCCAGCACCCGTTCGTAGCTGGGGCGCAGCCGCAAGGTGGCCAGGTGGTCGGCCAGCCCGCCGATGGTGGGCAGGTAGGAGCGGCCGTTGTCGTTGACCACGATGATCAGGTTGCGGTCCTTGCGGGCGGCGATGTTGTTCAACGCCTCCCAGCACATCCCCCCGGTCAGCGCGCCGTCGCCGACCACCGCGACCACGTGCCGGCGGGCGCCAGTGAGCTCGAACGCGTTGGCCATGCCGTCGGCGTAGGACAGCGCGGTGGACGCGTGGCTGTTCTCCACCAGGTCGTGCTCGCTCTCCGCCCGGCACGGGTAACCGGAGTACCCGCCGGTGGCCTTGAGCTTGGCGAACCCGTCCTTGCGGCCGGTGAGCAGCTTGTGCACGTAGGACTGGTGCCCGGTATCGAAGATCAGCGCGTCGTGCGGCGAGTCGAACACCCGGTGCAGCGCCATGGTGAGCTCCACCACACCCAGGTTCGGGCCCAGGTGCCCACCGGTACGGGACACGGTGCTCACCAGGAAATCCCGGATCTCACCGGCGAGAGTCTGCAGCTCCGCGGTGCCGAGTCGCTTCAGGTCGGCCGGGCTGTGCATCTTCCGCAGCAGGGACACTCGCCCGAGTGTACGGAGGGCCCTTCCCTCGGTCCTGGCGCAGGGCTGCGCCTGTTGACCAAAGATCCGCGCAGTCAATGGATTGACTAACCCCCGCGTGCGATCGACCCCGTTGCCACTTCGCATACCGGAGGCACACTTCGCACACCGCACGCACTATGCGAAGTGCGCCCTGGGTATGCGAAGTGGAGCTAGGGGCGCAGGACGGCGGCACGGGCTTGGTGGCGGAGTGCGGCGGCGGAGCGTTCCGGCCGATTTTTCCACCACAGCGTTGTTCTAGCGGGCCCCGCGTCGCACGTCCCATACTGACCTGCACCTCGCATGTCAGGACGCGACGGCCGTGGCGACTTCGCATACCTGGCGTGCACCGCACAGAGGTTGCACCCTGTGCGAAGTGCCCGCTGAGCATGCGAAGTGGAGCTAGAGGCGCAGGACGGCGGCACAGCCTGGTGCGGCGTATGAGTACGGCCGACCCCGGTCACCGGCACGCTTTGCTCTGCGCACCCATACGCAACGCCCCGGTCCGTTGCGTATTTGTGCGCAGAGCAAAGCGACCAGCGGCGGGGGTGCTGAGCGTGGTGATCGGCGTAGGGTGCGGTGGGTGACGGAAGCCGAGCGGGGTAGCTCCTCCTCCCGGCTGGCGTCCTGGGCGTACGCGTTGCGCACCACCAACCCGCCGCCGGGGCCGCTCGACCGGATCGACGCGGTGACCAGGTGGATTGTCGTCGGCCGGGCCGCCGTCCTGCCGATGACGCTGGTCGCCGGGCTGGTGGCCGCGCTGCTGGCGGTGGGCCAACCCGGGCTGGACTGGCGCTGGTTGGTGCTGGCGATCGTCGGGATCACCCTCGCCCACCTGGCGAACAACCTGATGAACGACCTGTACGACACCCGCGCCGGGTCCGATTCGGCCGGGTATCCGCGCGCCCTCTACGCCCCGCACCCGATCCTGTCCGGCCTGGTCACCCGCAGGGCGCTGGTGTTGGCCGTGCTCGGGGTCAACGCCGCCGACCTGGTCATTCTGGTGGTGCTCGCGTTGGCCAGGGGCTGGCCGGTGGTGGCGTTCGCGCTGGCCGGGTTCCTGCTCAGCGTGGCCTACACGGCTCCCCCGCTGCGGCTGAAGAAGCGCGGCCTCGGCGAGCCGGACGTGCTGGTGGTGTGGGGTCCGCTGATGGTCTGCGGCACCTACTACTCGGCGGTCGGTCAGGTGGGCTGGCCGGTGCTGCTGGCCTCGCTGCCCTACGGCCTGCTGTGCGTCGCGGTGCTCATGGGCAAGCACATCGACAAGATCCCCTACGACGAGCCGCTGGGCATCCGCACCGTTCCGGTGTTGCTCGGCCAGCGGCGCGCGCGTGCTGCCACGCTCGGCCTGATGATCGGGTTCTACCTGTTGGTGGGGGTGTCCGTGCTGGTCGGGGCGATGCCGTGGCCAGCCCTGTTGGTGGTCCTCGCGCTGCCCCGGCTGATCAAGGTGTGGCCGTACTTCCGCCGACCGCCGCCGGAGGAACCGCCGAAGAATTTCCCGGTCTGGCCGCTCTGGTACGCCGCGCTGGCCTGGGTGCACACCCGCCAGGCCGGCCTGCTGCTGGTCCTCGGCCTGGCGCTAGGCATCCTCGCCCGTCAGTGGCACGTGCTCTCGTAGCCACTCGCCGCTCACTCCGTCACGAAGAGCGCGACCGCCTCGAGGTGGTGGGTCATCGGGAAGGCGTCGAAGGCGCGCAGCTCGGCCAGCCGGTAGCCGCGCTCGGCGAACAGCCCCACGTCCCTGGCCAGGGCGGCCGGGTCGCAGGCCACGTGCACCAGGCGGTCCGGGGCGGCGGCGACCAGGCCGTCCACCACGGCGCGGCCCAAGCCCTTGCGCGGCGGGTCGGCGACCACCACGTCGGGCCGGCCGGCCTCGGTGAGCTCGGCCAGCACCCGCTCCACCCGCCCGGTGCGCCAGCGGACCGCCGGCAGGTCGGCCAGCGCGGCGCGCCCGGCGGCCACCGCGCGCCGGTCGGACTCCACCACGGTCACCGTGCCATCCGGCCCGACCTGCTCGGCCAGCACCGAGGCCAGCACACCCATGCCGCCGTACAGATCCCAGGCGCGGCCCCCGGCGGGCGCGCCCGCCCAGTCCGCCACCACGCCGCACAGGGTGTCCGCCAACGCCGGGTGCACCTGCCAGAACGCACCGGGCGGGGCGTGCCAGACCCGGTCCCCCACCCGCCGACGCACCGGCGCGCCGTCCGGCCCGGTGCCGGTGCCCACGTGCACCTCGCCGGCCCAGTCGCGCTCCACCCGCACCTCGTCGCTGGGCGGCCACTCCCGCTCCAGCACCGGCGGCAGCATCCCGGACGGGGCCAGCAGACAGTCCGCGATCGGGATCACGTCGTGCGCCCGGTACGCGCGCAGCCCGGCCTGCCCATCCGGGCCGACCGCCAGCCGCACCTGGTGCCGCCAGCCCAGCGGGCCGCCGGGTAGCTCCTCCACCTCGACCGCGCGTTCCACCCCGGCCAGCCGGCGCAGCTGCTCGGCCAGTACGTCCGCCTTCAGCCGCCGCTGGGCGGCCGGGCTGGCGTGCTGGTAGTCGCAGCCCCCGCAGCCCCCGGCCCGGGCCCACACGCACGGCGCCTCGACCCGGTCCGCCGACGCCTGGAGCACCGCGATCACGTCGGCCCGGCAGAACGCGCCGTGCCGATCCTCGGTCACCACCGCGCGGACCCGCTCGCCGGGCAGCGCGTGCCGGACGAACACCACCCGCCCGTCCACCCTGGCCACACAGTGCCCGCCGTGCGCGACCGGGCCCACTTCGAACTCCAGTACCCGGTCCAGCCAGGTCGGCGCCTTCTCGGCGGGCTGGTCACCGGGCGCCTTGGCGTGGGCGACGTCCATCTGGCCGGTCACTGCGGCGGCGCCGAGGCCCGGTCGGACCGGGCAGCCGGCCCGCTCCCGTCACCGGACGCCGAACCGCCGGCCCCGGAACCACCAGACCCCGAACCACCAGAGGCCGAACCACCAGAGGCCGAACCGCTCGGAGCCGAGTGGCCGTCCCTGCCGCCCCAGCCGTCCTGCCCGGGCACCCGGCCCGGACCAACGCCCGGATAACCCCGCCGAACCTCCCCGGGCGCGCTCTCCCTGCGATTGCGTGCCATGGCCCGCTGCTTGGCCCGCTCGGAGGACTCCAGCTGCCAGGGCACGCTGGTGACCATCACACCCGGCTGGAACAGCAGCCGGCCCTTCAGCCGCAGCGCGCTCTGGTTGTGCAGCAACTGCTCCCACCACCGGCCGACCACGTACTCCGGGATGAACACCGTCACCACGTCCCGTGGGTTATCGGTGCGGATCCGCTTGACGTACTCCAGCACCGGCCGGGTGATTTCCCGGTACGGCGACTCGATCACTTTCAGCGGCACCGGCACGCCCCGGTCCTCCCAGGCCTTGGTGAGCCCCCGGGTGTCCTTGTCGTCCACGTTGACAGTGACCGCCTCGAGCACGTCCGGGCGGGTCGCCCTGGCGTAGCCCAGTGCCCGCACGGCGGCCCGGTTCAGCCCGGAGACCAGCACGATGGCGTGGTTGCGGGCCGGCAGCACGGGCATCTCGTCGCCGAGCAGGAGCTCCGAGGACACCGTCGAGTAGTGCCGGTGGATGGCCAGCATCAGCGCGTACGCCCCGGCCATCGCGGCCAGTGCGATCCAGGCGCCCTGGGTGAACTTGGTCACCAGGACCAGCACCAACACGGTGCCGGTCATGGTCAGGCCGAAGCCGTTGATGCCCTGGGAGCGGCGCATCCGACGCCGCACGGCCGGATCTGTCTCGGTGGCCAGCAGCCGGTTCCAGTGCCGCAGCATGCCGGTCTGGGACAACGTGAACGAGACGAACACGCCGACGGTGTAGAGCGGGATCAGCCGGGTCACCTCGGCCTGGAAGCCGACCACCAGGACGATCGCGAAGCCGGCCAGGAACACGATGCCGTTGGAGAAGGCCAGCCGGTCGCCCCGGGTGTGCAGCTGGCGGGGCAGGTAGCGGTCCTGCGCCAGGATCGAGCCGAGCACCGGGAATCCGTTGAACGCCGTGTTCGCGGCCAGCACCAAGATCAGCGCGGTGAAGATCACCACGAAGAAGAAGCCGATCCGGAACTCGCCGAACACCGCGTCGGCGAGCTGGGCGACCATGGTCTGCTGCTCGTACCCGGGGGGCGCGCCGATCAGCTGGTGGGCCGGGTCCTCAGCGACCTTGATCCCGGTCATTCGGGCCAGCGCGATCATGCCCATGACCAGACTCACCGCGATCAGACCCAACATCAACAGAGTGCTCGCGGCGTTCTTCGACTTGGGCTTCTTGAAGGCCGGCACCCCGTTGCTGATCGCCTCCACGCCGGTCAGCGCGGCGCAGCCCTGGGTGAACGAGCGCAGCACCAGGAAGACCAGGGCGAAGCCGGTCAGGTGGTCACCCTCCTCGACCAGCTGCAGGTTCGCGCTGGCCGCATGCACCGGGTCGTGGAAGATCAGAATCCGGGTGAGCCCCCAGATGATCATGGCCGCCATGCCGAACATGAAGGCATAGGTGGGGATCGCGAAGGCGGTGCCGGACTCCCGGATGCCGCGCAGATTTATCGCGGTCAGCACCACGATGGCGAGCACCGCGAACACCACTTTGTGCGTGCCCACGAAGGGCAGCACGGCGCCGATGTTGGCCGCCGCCGAGGAGATCGACACGGCCACCGTGAGGGTGTAGTCGACCAGCAGCGCGCTGGCCACGGTGAGCCCGGCGTGGCGCCCCAGGTTGACCGTGGCCACCTCGTAGTCGCCGCCGCCGGAGGGGTAGGCATGCACGTTCTGCCGGTAGCTGGTGACCACGGTGAGCATCACCACGACCACGGCAAGGCCGATCCATGGGGAGAACGTGTATGCCGAAATGCCCGCGATGGACAGCGTGATGAAAATTTCCTCGGGCGCGTAGGCAACCGAGGACAGGGCGTCGGAGGCAAACACCGGTAGGGCCAGCCGCTTGGGCAGCAACGTGTCGCCGAGCTTGTCGCTGCGCTGCGGGCGGCCCACCAGGATCCGTTTGAGGGCGGTGGCTACCTTCGGCACGCGCGAAAGCCTATGCGTAGCGTGCACATGTCACCGGTGCTGGGCAGCTTTTCAGACGTTAGGGTTCGGCCGGACACGCACCGAGGGGAGACTCGTTCCGTGCGAGTAGTGATCATGGGCTGCGGCCGGGTTGGTTCCTCCCTCGCGGGCGGCCTCGAGCGGCAGGGCCACGAGGTGGCGGTGATCGATCGCGACCCCAAGGCGTTCCGCCGCCTCAGCGCGGACTTCCGGGGAGAGCAGGTCTGCGGAATCGGTTTCCACCGCGACGTCTTGCGCCGCGCCGGGGTGGAGCAGGCGTCCGCGTTCGCGGCGGTATCCAGCGGCGACAACTCGAACATCATCTCGGCCCGGGTGGCCAGGGAGACCTTCGGCATCGAGCGGGTGGTAGCGCGCATCTATGACGCCCGGCGCGCGGAGGTCTACGAGCGGTTGGGCATTCCCACCGTGGCCACCGTGCCGTGGACCACCGACCGGCTGATGCGGATGCTGCTCCCGGACGGGGTGAGCAGCGCGTGGCGGGACCCGTCGGGCACCGTGGCAGTACTCGCCCTGCCGGTGCACGAGGGGTGGGCCGGCCGATCGGTCGCCGAGCTGGAGCAGACCACAGGATGCCGGGTGGCGTTCATCCTGCGCTTCGGGAACGGTCTGCTGCCCAACCCGAAAACGGTGATCCAGGCCGAGGACAGCATGTACGTGGCGGCGGTGTCCGGCACCATCGGTGACGTAACGACCACGGCGGCACGCGAACCCGAGGGGAGCTGAGCCGACGATGCGGGTCGCCATTGCCGGCGCCGGAGCGGTTGGCCGCTCGATCGCCATGGAGCTGATCGAGAACGAGCACGAGGTGATGCTCATCGAGCGGGACCTCGCCGCGATCGAGCCGGAGAGCGTCGAGCGGGCCGAGTGGGTCAACGCGGACGCCTGCGAGCTGAGTTCCCTGGAGGAGGCCGGCCTGCAGGGTTGTGACGTGGTGATCGCGGCTACCGGGGACGACAAGGTCAACCTGGTGGTCTCGCTGCTGGCCAAAATGGAGTTCGCGGTGCGCCGGGTGGTGGCCAGGGTGAACGATCCGCGCAACGAGTGGCTGTTCGACGAAAACTGGGGTGTGGACGTCGCGGTGTCCACCCCGCGCATCCTGGCCGCGGTGGTCGAGGAAGCGGTCAGCGTGGGCGACCTGGTCCGGCTGATGACACTGCGCCAGGGCCAGGCGAACCTGGTCGAGGTGACCCTGCCGGAGACCACCCCGCTCGCCGGCAAGGCGGTCCGTGACCTGCGGCTGCCCACCGACTCCGCGCTGGTGGCGATCCTGCGGGGCGGCCGGGTGATCGTGCCGCAGCCGGACGATTCGCTGGAGGGCCTGGACGAGCTGCTCCTGGTCGCCACGGCCGACGTGGAAGAGGAGATCCGCACCGCGCTAGGCCGCTGACCGCGCCAGCCCGCGACCGCCGCACAGACCATCTGGCCGTCGCACAGACCCTGCATGATCTGTGCCGACCCCAGCCGGTCTGCGCGACGGGCAAACTCGTAGCCAGCCGGTCTGTGCGGACCGCAGCCGGTCTGTGCCGATCTGATCTGTGGCGCGACGAGACGTGGTGCGTCGACGAAGCGCTCTCGCTCGGAGCTGGAACTTCGGGCCTGGGACTCTCGGGCGACTGTCAGGTGGGCTGGGCGGCGGCGGTGCGCTGCCGCGCGCGGCGGACCGCCCAGACCGTGCCGAGCAGCGCCAACCCGGTCAACGCGTAGCCGCCGATCCGGGCCACGGCCAACCATCCGGGCTGGTTCGCGTCGTAGAGCCACTGCTGGGCGACGAACTTCACCGCAAACATCACCGACCACAACACGGTGGCCAGGGTGTAGGCCCGGCGCAGCTCCCGGTCCTGGCGCCAGCCCTGCCCGTCGCCGTTGATGCCGTGCCAGATCACCCCGGCCAACGGCCAGCGGACCAGCGCGGAGACACCGAAGACCACGGCGAGCAGCGCGCTGTACCAGATGCCGAGCAGGAAGAAGTTCCGTGCCTCGCCGGTGCGGTAGGCCAGGAACGCTCCGATGGCCACGCCGAACAAGCCGGAAACCGCGGGCTGCAAAGGCTCGCGGCGCACCAGCCGCCACACGGCGATGCCCAGCGCGACAACGATCGCGGCGACCAGCGCTGGAACCAGCGAAGCCACCGAGTTGACCAGCACGAACACCACGACCGGCACCGCGGAATAGATCATCCCGGAGATGCCGCCCAGCTGTTGCAGGATGCTCGTCGGCGGTTCGTCGGCGGCCACCGAGGGGATCACGGCGGTGGCATCGTCGTCGGCGGCCGGGGCGGGAGTGGCGGATTCGACGTGCGTGCGGGAATGGCGCCCCGTCACGAGGCCTGCCGCAGCTCGTAGTACGGGTTGTAGACGACCTTGCGGCCGTTGCGCACCGCGAGCCTGCCGCGCACCTTGATCAGACGGCCAGGCTCGATGCCCGGAATGCGCCGGCGCCCGACCCAGATCAACGTGACGCCGTCGGTGCCGTCGAACAGCTCCGCCTCGAGCGTCGCCGCCGCGTCCTTCGGACTGAGTTCCACAGAGCGCAGCCTACCGACCACGGTGACCTCGTCGCCGCAGCGGCAGTCACATGCACGCTGCGCACCGGAACGCTCCGCGTCCCGGGACAAATCATCCGCGTCAAGATCCTCGACGTCAGAGGTAAGTTTTCGAATGAGTCGCTTCAGGAGGCCACCGTCGGTGGTTCCCATACGCTCTCCCGGGTGATGCGGTGGGAGTCGGCCGATCTCGACCGAGCGATACCACCATAACCTCAGAAACGGCGAACGAGTAACGATCCGGCACCATCGCCGTCATGCGAGTGTCACAAGTCGCCCATGCGGGGTCCCCGCTGGCCGTGTTGCTACCCGGCAGCGGGTCGGACGAGGTCTTCGTACGCGCCGCCCTGGAGGCACCGCTGCGGGCCATCGGCCTGGTGGTGCGGGCCCCCTCGGTGCGACCGGGGCCGGGGGTGGTGGACGGCTACCTGCGCGCGCTGGACGAGGCGGCGGCGGAGGGCATCCCACTGCTGGTCGGCGGGGTGTCGCTGGGCGCACAGGTGGCGGCGCGATGGGCGGCCCAGCGTGCCGATGGACCCGTCCGAGGTCTGCTTCTGGCGCTGCCGGCGTGGACCGGGCAGCCCGACGCGGCGCCGGCGGCCGTGGCGGCCTCGGCGACCGCGGCGGCGGTACGCCAGGACGGCCTGGCCGCGACCATCGCGAGCACCCGCGCCGACACGCCGGGGTGGCTGGGCGACGAGCTGGCCAGGGCGTGGTCCCGGCACGGCGGCGGGTTGGCCGGCTCGCTGGAGGTGGCCGCATCGACCCCAGGTCCCTCCGAAGCGGAACTGGCCGGGCTGCGGATCCCGGTCGGGCTGGTGGGGCTGCGTGACGACCCGGTTCATCCGCTGCCGGTCGCCCAGCAATGGCGGCGCCTGCTCCCCCGCGCGGCGCTGGTCACCACCACGCTGGCCGCGCTGGGGCAGGACCGGGCCACCCTGGGCAGGGCGATGGCCCTGGCGTGGTTGCGGGCCCAGCGAGCCGACCCCCTCGCCCCGGGCTGATCCGGCTACCGGCGTTCGGGCCCGCCTACTCCCGACGGTGCCGGCCCTGGCGTTCCACCTCAGCCAGCCGATCCTGGGTGGACGACGGGTCCAGCTCGCCCGGCTGACGCGGCCACTCGGCAGCCTGGACCGGACGGTGGACACCCCGCGCCGCCCCCGGGGAGTTCGTGCTCTGCTGGGCCGGGCCGGAGTAGTCCAGGCTCGAATAGTTCGAGCTCGAATAGTTCGCGGGCGGATAGTTCGAGCCGGAGTAGTTCGGATAGTTCGAGCCCGAATGGTTTGAGCTTGAGTAATCCTGGCTGGAATAGTTCGGGCTGGAATAGTTCGGCTGGGAACCGTTCGGGATCGGCTGGTTCTGGCTCGACGAGCTCGGGGTGGCGTAGTCCGCGGGTGGGTAGGCCGGGCTCGGGTAGTCCGGACGGGGTGCGCTCGCGCTCGGCTGGTTCACGCCGGCATGGGCGCTGGAGTTACTCGGCCCGGAATGGTGCGGGGCGGGCTGTTTCGGGCTCGAATAGTTCGCGGCCGAGTAGTTCGCGGCCGAGTAGTTCGTGGCGGCAGGATTCGAGGCGGGCTGATTCCCACCCGCGTAGTTCCCGTTGGAGTAGTTCCCGCCGGCGTAGTTCGTGCCGGCAGGATTCGGGACGGGTTGGATCGGGTTCGAATAGTTCTCGCTGGAGTAGTGCGCGCCGGAATAGTTCACGTCCTGGTGGGTCGCGCCGGGTTGCGCCGGGTCGAGCCCGGAGTAGCTCGGTCGCCCGGCATCGGGGTAGCTCGGTCGAGCAGGGGCGGGGTAGCTCGGTCGCCCGGGTTCGGTCATCGGTTGGCCACCTTGGCGTTGGTCCTGCGGCCGGTTGTTCCACGATCCGGCCGTCGGAGGTTGTACCGGGCGGTTCGGCGGCGTGGGGCCGCGATGCGGTTGGGCCCGGCCGTCGTCCAGCGCTCCGCGGTTCGGCGCTTCGGGCACCCGGGTGGCGTATCGACCCGGCCAGAACGCCGGGGCATCGCTGAGCAGCGCCCACGCCGGCTGCTGCGCCACCTGGTCGGCGCTGACCACCGGCCGGGCCAGGGACCAGGTCGACTCCACCGACCCGGCCGGCAAGCCGTTCGTGTCCAGCGAAGTGACCGGTGGAAGCCCACGCCGAGCTGGCGGCGCCACCGTGCCGGCAGGCGGCGGGGTGGTCCTCGGCGGCTGCCCCGCCGAGGGTTCCGGGTACCGGACCGGACCGGTGCCTACGGCCCCGCCGGGCGAATGGCCGGTAGCCGCACCGGCCGTGCCGCTCACTGGGAGAGACGGTCCGCTCGGCGGCCCGACGGCGCGCATGCCGATCGAGCGGCTGACCGTGCCGGACGGCCCGCTGGCCCGGTACCCGGCGGCAGGTCCCGCCGCGGCCGGCCGAGCGAGCGGCGGACGAGCCGCCGAGGGAGCGCCCTCCGACCCGGCCGCTTGGCTCGGCCCGGTCGGCCCCGTCGGGCGGCTCGGCCCGGCCACTTGGCTCGGCCCGGTCGCTCCGGTCGGCCCCGTCGGGCGGCTCGGCCCGGCCACTTGGCTCGGCCCGGTCGCTCCGGTCGGCCCCGTCGGGCGGCTCGGCCCGGTCGCTCCGGTTGGCCCCGTCGGGCGGCTCGGCCTGGTCGCTCCGGTTGGCCCCGTGGGGCGGCTCGGCCCGTTCGGCCAAGAAGTCGGCGCAAGGCCGGGGGCGCCCGGTGGCAGCCGGGGCGGGGTCGACGGCTGGGTGCGACGGCGTACGCCTGTCGGACCCCCGGCGGCCAGCCCAGCCGAGCCCGCCGCCGCGAGCCCAGCCGAACCCGAACCCGCCGCCAGCCCAGCCGAGCCCAAGCCAGCCGCCAACCCCGCGGAACCCGCCAATCCGGCCGAACCCGAGCCCCCCGAGCCGGCGGCCAGCCCCGCCGAACGGTCCGGCACCCCGGTGGGCGTGACCGGCACCACCGGAGTCACCGGCATCGCGGCATCCGTGGC
>Ga0193743_1001741_pt1 | contig 15874 bp, 11 predicted proteins | sample L2c2metaG_FD_143038 | JGI IMG/M metagenome (GOLD analysis project Ga0193743, IMG submission 143038) | Soil microbial communities from a riparian zone of the East river system, Colorado, United States - L2c2 | ecosystem: Environmental > Terrestrial > Soil > Riparian zone | place: USA: East River...
GACGATGCGGTCGGAGAGCACCTTGGTGCCGCCGGTGACCGCGCTGCGGTCGCCGCCGGACTCCCGGATCACCGGAGCCGACTCACCGGTGATCGCCGACTCGTCGACGCTCGCGATGCCCTCGACCACGTCACCGTCGCCGGGAATGGTCTGGCCGGCCTCGACGACGACGATGTCGCCTTGCTGAAGCTCGCCGGCCGAGACCACCTCGTCGCGATACCGCGACGACGGTGCGCCCGGCTCCCAGCCGGTCAGCCGGGTGGCCATGGTGTCCCGCTTGGCCGCCCGCAGCGTGGCGGCCTGTGCCTTGCCGCGCCCCTCGGCGACGGCCTCGGCGAGGTTGGCGAAGACCACGGTAAGCCAGAGCCAGATCGTGATCAGCCAGGCGAACAGCGACGGGTCGCCGATCGCGAGCACGGTGGTGAACACCGCGCCCACCTCGACGATGAACATCACCGGGTTGCGCCACAGGGTGCGCGGGTTGAGCTTGAGGATCGCGTCGGGCAACGACTTCCATAGTTGCTTGGGGTCGAGCAGGCCGCCGCCGATCCGGCGCGGCGCGGCGGTTGCCCCGGGCGCACCGGCCGTCGTGGTTGTGACAGTCATCTCCATTGTCCTTTATGGATGGCGGCTCAGAGGCCTTCGGCCAGCGGGCCGAGGGCGAGGGCGGGCAGGAACGTCAGGGCCACCAGGACCACCGTCACGGCGACGAGCATTCCGACGAAGAGCGGCCGGTGCGTCGGCAACGTGCCCTTCGACTCGGGCACCGGTTGCTGTCTGGCCAGCGATCCGGCCAGGCCGAGCACCATGATGATCGGCAGGAAGCGGCCGAGCAGCATGGCGAAGCCGAGCGCGCTGTCCCACCAACCGGTGTTGACGGTGATACCCGCGAACGCGGACCCGTTGTTGTTGGCCGCCGACGTGAACGCGTAGAGCACCTCGGAGAAGCCGTGCGGTCCGACGTTGAGCATCGTCGTGTGGTTCTTCGTGGCCATCGCCGCCGCGACACCTATCAGCACCACGGATGGTGTGATCAGGAAGTACAGCGAAGCGAACTTGATCTCACGCGCACCGATCTTCTTGCCGAGGTATTCCGGCGTGCGGCCGACCATCAGGCCGGCGACGAAGACCGTGATCACCGCGAGCACCAACATGCCGTAGAGACCCGCTCCGACACCGCCGGGGGCGACCTCACCGAGCATCATGTTGATCATCGGCATCATGCCGCCGAGCGACGTGTACGAGTCGTGGAACGAGTTGACCGCACCCGTCGAGGTCAGCGTCGTTATCGAGGCGAAGCTCGCCGAGTTGGACAGCCCGAACCGGATCTCCTTGCCCTCCATGGCCGCGCCGACCGCATGCGGGACGGTGCCGTTGCCGGCGAGCTCGAACACGTTGGTCAGGCCGATGCTGGCGATCGCGAGGATGCCCATCACGGCGAGAATCGCGTAACCCTGCCGGTTCTGGCCGACCATCCGACCGAACACCCGCGGCAACGCGACCGGGATGAGCAGGATCAGGAAAAGCTCGATCCAGTTGGTCCACGGTGTGGGGTTCTCGAACGGGTGGGCACTGTTGGCGTTCATGTAACCGCCGCCGTTGGTGCCCAGCTCCTTGATGGCCTCCTGGCTTGCCACCGGCCCACCGGTGAGCGTCTGCGACCCGTGGGTCAGCGTGGTCACGTCGTGCCCGCCGGAGAAGTTCTGCACCACGCCGCCGATGACCAGCGCGACCGTGGCGATCACCGCGACCGGCAGCAGGATGCGCAGCGTGATCCGGGTCAGGTCGACCCAGAAGTTGCCGAGCGTGCCGCTCTTGCGCCGGGCGAACCCGCGCACCAGGGCCACCGCGACGGCGATGCCGACGCTGGCCGAAACGAAGTTCTGTACCGCGAGGCCGCCCATCTGCGACAGGTGAGTCATCGTGGACTCACCCGAGTAGGCCTGCCAGTTGGTGTTGGTCACGAACGAGGCCGCCGTGTTCCAGGCGATGTGGTCGGTGACCCCCGGGAAGTCCGGGTTCTTCCAGAGCACACCCTGAAGGCGCAGCAGCGCGTAGAGGAAGAGCAGCGAGAGCGCCGAGAAGGCGAGCAGGCTGCCCGCGTACGCCTTCCAGCTCTGCTCGCCGTCGGGGTTGACGCGCAGCACTTTGTAGATGCCGCGCTCCACAACGGAGTGCCTGACGCCGACGACCACGCGGTACATGTAGTCGCCGAAATAGCGGTAAGCGATCGCCAGCGCGGCGAACAGCGAGACGAGGAACAGCACGCCCGCCACAGTCGTGCTCATCAGAAACGCTCCGGGAAGATCAGGGCGGCGAGCAGGAAGACCGCCAGCGCGGCCGACACGATCAGGCCGATCAGGTTGACGGCGCTCACAGCTTCTCCACCCCTCGCACGACCAGGGCGAGGATGGCGAAGAAGGCCACCGTCACGATTACGAACAGCACGTCAGGCACGTGCGTAACTCCTCTTCATCGAGTCCGGGGCAGCCTGGGATCGGAACAGGCGCCGGAGGCATGAGACCTCTTCTCCTTCGCCGAGGGAACTGGTCCAGACGCCTTCCATACGCCGCCTGACGGTTTCTTGACGCTTTAGCTACGCGCGTGTGCGTGGGAGGCCCGCCGCCCGTACAGATCGCGTCAAGACCGATTGCCTCGGGCGCCGATCGGAGGTTCGCCGCACTGCGGCGATTTCCACAGACTTGGGCGCAGTACCTCGTCGCGCTACTCGCCTTCACGCTGGTCGGGATCGCCGCGCTGTTCACCCTGCTGATGACACAGGGCCGACTCCCCTGGTCACTCGGTACCGTCCCGGTCCCTTGGCCCGATCGCCGACGCATTGCACTAGTTGATGGTGGCCACCGACGAGATCAGCGGTCTGTACGGTCTAACGAATGGGATGGCTGCCGCCGGAGCGGACCCGGTGGCTACGCAGAGGCTTGCCGCACCTCGGTGAGGCGTTCGGTGAGAAACCGCCGTTCGGAGTCGTTGCCTGTCAGGGCGATCGCTTCCTCGTACGCCGTCGCGGCCTGCGGCCAGTCGTGCAACTGGCGGAGGAAGTCGGCGCGGGCGGCGCTGAGGTAGGGGTAGGTCGCGAGCGCCGGATTGGCCAGCAGCGGCGCCAGCGCGTCGAGGCCGGCGCACGGGCCGTCGCGCATCCCGATGGCGGCCGCGCGGTTGAGCTCGACGACCGGCGAGGGCCAGAGCGCCAGCAGCCGGTCGTAGAGGGCGACGATCGCCGGCCAGTCGGTGGCTTCCCAGCTGGGCGACTCGGCGTGCACCGCGGCTATCGCCGCCTGCAGCGCGTACCTGCTCGGGCTTTGGTGGCGGAGTGCCTGCATCAGCAGGGCGACGCCTTCGTTGATGCGCTCGGTGTTCCAGCGGGTCCGGTCCTGCTCTGCGAGCAGCAACATGCGGCCGTCGCTGTCGACCCGGGTGGCCGACCGGGAGTCGATCAGCAGCATCAGCGCGAGTTGCGCGCTGACCTCGGCGTCGGTCGGCATCAGCAGATGCAGCAGCCGACCCAGGTCGAGGGCGCGGTCGAGCAGGTCGTGCCGGATCAGCCGGGCACCCGCGGGCGCGGTGTGGCCGGTCGTGAAGATGAGCTGGACCACTTCGAGCACGACGCCGACCCGCGCGCCGAGCTGGTCGGGCGCCGGCGCACGGTAAGGGATCCGGGCCGCGGCGATCTTCTTCTTGGCCCGGGTGAGCCGCGCGGCCATGGTCGCTGGCGGCACCAGGAACGCCCGCGCCACCTCGCTCGTCGAGAGGCCGCAGACCAGCCGCAGGGTGAGCGCCGCCTGGGCTTCCCGCGCCAGGGCCGGGTGGCAGCAGGTGAAGATCAGCCGCAGCCGATCGTCGTCCAACCCGGCGTCCGCCCCGGGGGCGGCGTCGCCGGTCACCAGCAGCGGCATCCGCCGCCGGAACGCCGACCGCCGGCGCAACTCGTCACGCGCCTGGTTGCGGGCGACCTGGGTGAGCCAGGCGCCCGGCCGCTCCGGAATGCCCGTCTCCGGCCAGACCTTGAGCGCCTGTGCGAAGGCGTCCTGGGCACACTCCTCGGCGAGGTCGAGGTCACCGGTGGCCTGCGCCGTGGTGGCGAGCACCTGTGCCCACTCGCGGCGGTGGGCCAACGCCACCGCCGCGACGACCGCTTCGCTCATCCGTGCTCGACCACCGGCCGGATCTCCACTCCGCTGTGCCCGGCCCGCACTTCGGGCAGCAGCGAGGCCAGCTTGACCACGACGTCGAGGTCGTCGGCCTCGACCAGGTAGTAGCCGCCGAGCGCCTCCTTCGTCTCCAGGAACGGCCCGTCGGTCATCAGCAGCTCGCCGGCGGGGTCGGCCCGCAGCGACGTCGCTACCGGTGACGACACCAGCTCGTGGCCACCGACCACCTGATCACCGGCGGCGTCCCGAAACGCGACGTGGGCGGCTTCATGAGCTTGGGCCTGCTCCGGCGTCATCGAGTCCCACTGCTCGGCGTCGCCGTAGATGAGCAGCATGTATTTCGCCATGTGACACACCTTCCCGGGGTCGGGGCCCCCGATGGAACCCCTTTGCCGCACCGACGAACGCCGGAACCCCGAAATCGACAACCCGCCGCGGAAATCTCAGGCGGCCGGTGAGACGTCGGGCGCGGCGTTGACGAGGCGGTCCGGGTCGCGGCCCGGGGTGGTGCCGAAGGTCTTGCGGTAGTCGCGGTTGAACTGGGACGGGCTTTCATAGCCGACCCGGTAGGCGATCTCAGCGACCTGGTCCGGCTCGCTCAGCAGCAGGGTCCGGGCGGTCTGCAGGCGGATCTGTTTCTGGAACTGGATCGGCGTCATCGACGTCGCCGACCGGAAGTGCCGGTGGAACGAGGATGCGCTCATACCGGACAACGCGGCCAGGTCGGCGACCAGGACCGGCTCGCGGTAGTGGTCGCGGATCCACCGGATCGCCCGGGAGACGTGTGCCAGGTTACCGTTGGCGAGGCCGACCTGGCGGACCAGGTCTCCTTGCTCGCCGGTCAGCAGCCGCCAGAGGATTTCGCGGCGGTAGGCCGCGCCGAGGACGCGCAGGTCGTCCGGGCGGTCGGCGATGCGCAGGAGGCGTACGACCGGGTCGAGCAGGTCCGGGCCGGCGTCGCTGATGGTGAGGCCGGACAACCGAGACGGGCCGGCCGTCGTCGAGGTCTCCAGCAGCAACGCCGCGATCTCCGTGGGCCGCAGGCGCATGGTGAAGGCGACGAACGGCTCCTCGGGGCTAGCGTGCAGCGCCTGCCCGATCACCGGCAGGTCGAGGGTGATCACCAGGTACTGGCCGGCCCGGTAGTCGTAGGGCGTGCCGTTGAGCAGCGTCCGTTTGACGCCCTGGGCGACGATCACGACGGTCGGCTCTGTCATCCCGGCCACCGGTGGTGTCGGCCGGTCCACGTTGGCGACCGTCACATCGGTCAGGACCGTTCTCCGGCGGTCCGGGGCAGCGCGGACGAGCCCCACGATCAACGCCCGCAACTCCCCGAGCAACTCCATGCCTCCAGCCAACCACCGGCGAGGTTGGCAGGAAAAAGCAACCCCGCGCGAGGATTGTGTTCACGCCCCGACCCGTACCCCTGATGCAATGGATTGCGAACGGCATTCCACCGCGAATTGGGAAGAAGACCGCTAAATGCGACACAGGGCACTGGGTGCGACCGGGATCTCCGTCAGCGAGCTCGCCCTCGGCACCATGATGTTCGGCAGCTATGGCAACCCGGACCCGAGGATTCGGTGCGCATCATCCACCGCGCCCTCGACGCCGGGATCAACGTCCTCGACACCGCGGACATCTACTCCGACGGCGAGTCCGAGGAGATCGTCGGCAAGGCCGTCAAGGGCCGCCGCGACGACCTGGTCATCGCGACCAAGTTCGGCTTTCCGATGGGCGAGGACCCCAACCGCCGCGGCGGCTCGCGCCGCTGGATCAACCGCGCGGTCGACAACAGCCTGCGCCGGCTCGACACCGACCACATCGACCTCTACCAGATGCACCGGCCCGATCCGGACACCGACATCGCCGAGACACTGGCCGCGCTGACCGACCTGGTCCGCACGGGCAAGATCCGCGCCTTCGGTTCGTCGATGTTCCCGGCGGAGCAGATCAGCGAGGCCCGGTGGACGGCGAAGGAGCAGGGCTCCTACCGCTTCCTCACCGAGCAGCCGATGTATTCGGTCTTCACCCGCCGCCCCGAGGCCGCGGTCTTCCCCACGACCCAACGGCACGGTCTCGGCGTGTTCACCTTCAGCCCGCTCAACGGCGGCTGGCTGTCCGGCACCCATGACCCGCGATCACGCCGCCGGGCCGCGGCGCAGCCGTCGAACTTCGACCCCACCACCCCGACGGGACAGGCGAAGGACGCAGCCCGCTCAGAGCTGAACAAGCTCGCCCAGGACGCCGGCCTGACCCTGCCGCAACTCGCGATCGCTTTCGCCGGTTCACACCCGGCCGTGACGTCGGTGCTGATCGGCCCCCGCACCGCGGACCAGCTCGAAGGCCTGCTCACGGCCGCGGACATCGAGCTCACCGCCGACATCCTCGATCGAATCGACGAGATCGTCCCGCCGGGCATCGACCTCAACCCGGCCGACAACTACGCGGCCGCACCGGCCGCCCTACTCGACAAGCGCCTCCGCCGACGCCAGACCTGAACGCATCACGCCTCGGCGAGGGGGCGGGCGCCGAACGTCTCGATCGTCTCGCGGAGGAGCTCGCCGCGGGCGTTGAGCTGCCGAACATATCGGACGACGCACTCAAACCCGGCGGGAAATTTACGGTGGTACGCGGCCAGCTCGTCGAGGTTGTCGAATGCCGCGCGTGCGGTGGCCAGCGTGCCCAGCCCGTGGGCGCCGGCGAACACGAGAAAGGCGCTGTGCTGCCCGGTCGGCTCGCGGCGCAGGGCCCGGACGATCACCCCGTGTTCGACGGTCGCGTTTCCGTTGGTCGCCTCGGCGTGGACCTCACGAATGCCGTGGTATTCGTCGAGCCGCGAGTCCCAGACCGCATTGCGGCCATCCCGCATGACGTTGCGGTAGCTGCATCCGAGCCGCTCGGTCAGGGCGCGGGTCCGCGGGTTGACGTCTTCGCCGCCGATGAGGACGAAGTTGCGGCCGTCGTCGCCGTCCGGGGTCGCGGCGTTGACCACGGCCAGCACCCGCGGAATGGCGGCTTCGGCAAGCCGTCGGTTGATGTACATCAGAGCTTGGAGATCGCCCAACCCGATGAGCCCGGAGTTCTCCTGTGTATCGAGATGCGTCGTGAGCCGCTCGACCAGCTTCTGCCGGTCGGCACGATCGAGCACCTCGTGGAAAAGCTCATTGGCCGCCTCGGCGTCGAGAAGGATCTCGGACCTGAGCTGGCCTACGGCAAAGGAACAGCCCTTGCCGGAGAACGGCCGCCAGAAGTTCCGTCGCCCACGGAATCGGTAGCGGCGTGCCAATCCCTGCCAGGCCAAGCCGGCGAGGAGCCCGATGAACGCGGCGACCAGATTGATCGCCACGTCGAGTGACGCACCCATTCCGCGCCCTCCCCAGGGTTGCCTGCCCAGGCTAGGTCAGTCGATGAGCGAACTCCCGCTCGTCACGGCCGTCTGAAAGCGGGCCTTCCCGACCCGTCGCGACGTAGCCGCGCGACTCGTAAAGCCGAAGCGCGGCCTCGTTGCCGCCGATGACCCACAGGCCCAGCGCGGTCTCGCCACGGTCGCGGGCGTGGCTCTCCGCATATTCGAGCAGTTCCAGGCCGACACCCTGCTTGCGCCGCGGCGGGTCGACCCACATCGCTTCCAGGTGCAGGCGGGGCGACTCATCCGGGTAGTCCGCCACCCGTCCGAGGCCCACCGGGCAGTCACCGATTCGCGCGATGAACCAGTGCGACCGCTCACACGCCGCCATCCATTGCGATTGCGACCAGGCGTTTTCGGCAGCGGGGTCACTCAGGAATGACATCGGCGACTCGGCGAGCGCCCGCGTCCGCATCTCCCGAAGATCACGCCAACCCGTCGGGATCACCGGTTTGACGTTGGGGCGCATGGTGCGCGCGCTGGCAGGAGCCATGCTCACCTGAATCTCCGCTCGGTAGGCCTTGTGTTAGGTAACCGGCCACCCGCGCCTCGGATACGGTTCTGCCCGGAAATGCACACGTAGCGTGCTCGCATTCCGACAGAGCGCAACCAATGCATGTGCACCATTAGATGCCGTCGGCGGTTGCGCGTCCACCCCGGCGTCGCACACAGAGTCTGGCTACGCCACAACCCCCAGGTCAGGCGGCCGATGAAATGTCGCGGCCACCGGCGGCACCGGCGACGGCCGTCCCTGAATGGGAATCTCGGCGCCTTGGCCGTGAGCGGACCGGCTAGGCGAGGGCGACGACGACCGCGGACTCCGCCGGAAGCTGGATGCCATCGCGCATTACTGTCGCGCCGGATTCGGTGGAGAGAAGGACTGAGCGGATGAAGCCGGGCACAGTGATGCGTTGGGGCTTGCTCGCCAAATTGGCCGCCACCGCGACCGAGCCGCGGTGCATGACCAGCCACTGGTCGCCGTGGGTTACCTCGATCTTGTCCAGGCGGGGGTCAGACAGGTCGGGGGTTGCCTTGCGCAGGGCGGGTCCTGCGGGTCGGGCACGTCGCCCTCGGGCCAGCCGTGTTCCCCGAACTCGCGGCGACGGCCCGTTGCCACCGCGGCGGCCAGTTCCGGCTCCGGGTGGCTGGTGAAGAACTGCCACGGGGTGGTGGCGGCCCACTCCTCGCCCATGAACAGCATCGGCGTGAACGGTGCGGTGAACAGCAGGGTCGCGCCCACCCGCAGCAGGCCCGGCGACAGGGACGCCGCCAAGCGGTCGCCGATCGCGCGGTTGCCGATCTGATCGTGGTTTTGCAGGTAGGCGACGAAGCGGTAGCCCGGGACCCGGGTGCGGTCGACCGGGCGGCCGTGCACCCGCTGGCGGAACGACGACCAGGTGCCGGCGTGGAAAAAGGCGCCGGTGAGCACGTCGGACAGGGTTTGCAGCGAGCCGAAGTCGGCGTAGTAGCCCTGCCGCTCCCCGGTCAACAGCGTGTGCAGGGCGTGGTGGGCGTCGTCGTTCCACTGGCCGGTGAGGCCATAGCCGCCGCCCTCGCGGGCGGTGATCAGCTTCGGGTCGTTGAGGTCGGACTCGGCGATCAGCGACAGCGGCCGGCCCACGTGGGCGGACAGGCCGTCGACGGCGACCGCCAGCTCCTCCAGCAGGTGGGTGGCACTACGGTCGACCAGCGCGTGGACGGCGTCGAGCCGCAGCCCGTCGACGTGGTAGTCGCGGAGCCAGCCGGTCACGCTGTCGACGATGTAGGCGCGGACCTCACCCGACAACGGCCCGTCGAGGTTGACGGAGGAGCCCCAGCTGTTGGCCGGGCCCTCGGACAGGTAGGGGCCGAACATCGGCGCGTAGGCCCCCGAAGGGCCGAAATGGTTGTAGACGACGTCGAGGACCACCCCCAGGCCGCGCTGGTGGCAGGCGTCGACGAAGCGCTTCAGGCCATCGGGACCGCCGTAGGACTCCTGCGGCGCGAACCAGCAGACCCCGTCATAGCCCCAGTTGTGGTCGCCGTTGAACGCGTTGACCGGCAGCAGCTCGACCAGGTCGACGCCGAGGCCGACGAGGTGGTCGAGGCGCTCGATCGCCGCGTCGAAGGTGCCTTCCGGGGTGAACGTGCCGATGTGCAGCTCGTAGAGCACGCTGCCGGGCAGATGCCGGCCTTTCCAGCCAAAATCGGACCACTGGTAGGCGGACTGGTCGTAGACCCGGCTGAAGCCGTGCACGCCGGCCGGCTGCCAGGCCGAGCGCGGGTCGGGCAGCGCCCGGTCGTCGTCGCCGAGCAGGTAAGCGTAGTCGGTGCCCGGGCCCGCGGACGGCACGTCGAGCGTCCACCAGCCGGGCCGAGAAGAATCACGGTCCAACGGGAGATCAGAGCCACCCAGGCGCACCCGCACACGCGACACGTCCGGAGCCCACACGGAGAACACAGTCACGGCGCCACCACGGTTTCGGCGGGGGTCAGCAGGGCGACCGGATAGCTGACGAGCAGGTCAGACACCGGTAGCCGTGGACCACTGTAAACCCGTCCGGTGAACGAATCCGTAAAACGCCGCGAAGACGCAGAGTCATCAGGAACAGAAGAATTGCCCGGAAGGGTCAGATACGTGGTGTCCCAGCCGCCACGCAATGACAGGCCGACCGGCAGCCGGGTGGCCACCGCGATCGCACCACCGCGGTCGAACGCGACCACGTGGTCGGCCGCCGGGCCGAACGCCGGCAGCTGCCGGTAGCCGGTGAACAGGTCCGGCCGGTCCCGGCGCAGCCGCAGGGTCCGCGACACCACCAGCAGCTTCGCCGCGCCGGACGCGTCGACCGGCGGCTGCCAACCCTTGTCGATCCGGGCCAGCAATTCCGCCCGCGAGGCGAAGTCGACCGGCCTCCGGTTGTCGGGGTCGACGAGCGAGTTCTCCCACAGCTCGGTGCCCTGGTAGACGTCGGGCACGCCCGGCATGGCGAGCTGCACCAACTTCTGCCCGAGGGCGTTGGACCAGCCGGCCGGGGTGATCTCCCCGGCGAAGGTCGACACCGACGCGGCCAGCGCCGGGTCGTCGTAAATACGATCGACCACAGCGTGCAGCGCGCCCTCGAAGGCGGCGGACGGATCGGCCCAACTGGTCGACACGGACGCTTCCCGGGCAGCTTTCTCCACGTATTCGTGCAGGCGCTCCCGGGAGATCGGCGACGCGCCGGCGACGGTCTGCCAGAGCAGGTGTGCGAAGGCCGGGTCGGGCAACGGCGCCGCGGCCGTCCAGGACTCCAGCGCCCGCGCCCACCGGTCGGGCACTTCGGCGAGCACGGCGAGCCGGGCCCGCACGTCTTCGCCGCGCTTGGTGTCGTGGGTGCCGAGCGTGGTCATCCCCCGCGGCCAGCGCCGCTGCCGGCGCGCCGCGGCGCCGTGGAACTCGCCGAGCCCGACCCCGAACCGCTCCGGCGCGCCGCCGACCTCGTTGAGCGCGACGAACCGGGTCCACCGGTAGTAGGCGGTGTCTTCCACACCCTTGGCCATCACTGCGCCGGTGAGCTGGGAGAAGCGCTGCCCCAGCTCGTCGTCGGGGTCGCGCAGCCGCGCGGTCAGCGCGTCCAGCGTCGGGGTGAGGTCGGGGCGCCGCCGGCCGGCCTCGGAGCGGGCCCGGGCCAGGTGGCGCAGACCGTCGGCACCGTAGGACCGGTAGACCGGGAAGTTGGCCGCCAGCTCGGCCAGCCCGGCGGCGGCGTCCGGCAGCGCCGGCACCAGCGCGGCCAGCCGGTGCAGTTCGGCCGGGAACATCCGCTGCGCGACCTCGAGCTTGCAGGCGTGGGTCAACTCCGGCCAGGACACCGCGACCCCGGTCAGCGATGTGTCAAGCGCCGTGAACGCCGCCTCCCCGGCCGGGTCGACGAAGACGCCGCAGACCTCACGCAGCGCGTCGTACCCGGTCGTGCCGTCCACCGGCCAGGCGAGCAGTTCCTCCCCGTACTCGAGGATCTTCTCGACGATCAGCCACGCACCCAGCGCCGCGCCGCGCAGCCGCATCAGGTAGCCGACCGGGTCGCGCAGCCCGTCGGGGTGGTCGACCCGGATCCCGTCGATCTCGCCGGCGTCGAGCCAGCGCAGCACCTCGGCGTGCGTCGCGTCGAACACGGCCTGGTCTTCGACCCGCAGCCCGGCCAGGTCGCTGACCGCGAAGAACCGCCGGTAGTTGAGCTCGCCGTCGCCGCGCCGCCAGCCGACCAGCTCGTAGTGCTGGCGGACGTGCACTTCGCGCGGCGTGCCGGCACCGGTGCCCGGCGCGATCGGATAGCGGTGCTCGTAGTAGCGCAGCTCGCCGTCTTCGACCCGAAGGGCGTCGAGATCACCGTCGTCGGCCAGCACCGGGACCAGGATCCGGTCCCGGGACCAGTCGATATCGAACCAGGGGGCGTACGCGGACTCCCGCCCGTTGGTCAGCACGTCCCACCAGGCCGGGTTGGCCGAAGGGACGGCGATGCCGGCGTGGTTGGGCACGATGTCGACGACGAAACCGAGCCTGGCGGCGCGCAGCGCGGCGACCAGCCGCTGCCGCCCGGCCTCGCCGCCGAGCAGGGGGTTGGCCGACCGGTGGTCGACCACGTCGTAGTTGTGCGCCGAACCGGGCGTGGCGGTCAGCAGTGGCGCGCTGTAGAGGTGGCTGGCACCGAGGTCGGCCAGGTAGCCGGCGAGCGCGGCGGTGTCGTCGAAGGTGAAGTCGGTGCGGATCTGCACCCGGTAGGTCCCGGTCGGCGTCGCCATCCCAGGGCCTCAGACCGTGCGGTCGAGCACGACGAGGGACCGGTCGGGAACCAGGATCGACGCGCCGGCCTCCATCACCTGCTGGGTCTCCCCCGGATATTCGGCCGTGCTGATCACGGCCTCCCACTTCTGCCCGTATTCGTGCCCGGGGACGGTGAACCGCAGGCCGTCGTCGTGGGCGTTGAAGCAGAGCAGGAACGAGTCGTCGACGTGCCGCTGGCCGTATTGGCCGCGCTCGCGGATGCCCTCGCCGTTGACGAAGAGCATCACCGCCCGGCCGAAGTGGTTGTCCCAGTCCTGCCGGGTCATCTCCCGGCCGTCCGGCGTGAACCAGGCGAGGTCGGGCAGCGGTGCGCCGGCGCTGCGGGTCTGCACCGGCAGGCCGGAGAAGAACCGGCGGCGGCGGAAGACCCGGTGGTTGGCCCGGAAGGCGGTCAGCTTGCGCACGAAGGCCAGCAGGTGTTCGTCGACGTGCTCCCAGTCGACCCAGCTCAGCTCGTTGTCCTGGCAGTAGGCGTTGTTGTTGCCGTGCTGGGTGCGGCCCAACTCGTCGCCGTGCCCGATCATCGGCACGCCCTGGGAGAGCAGCAGGGTGGCGAGGAAGTTGCGGCGCTGCCGGGCGCGCAGGCTGAGCACGCCGGGATGGTCGGTCGGGCCCTCCACACCGCAGTTCCACGACCGGTTGTGGCTCTCGCCGTCGCGGTTGTCCTCGCCGTTGGCCTCGTTGTGCTTGTCGTTGTAGGACACCAGGTCGCCGAGGGTGAACCCGTCGTGGCAGGTGACGAAGTTGATGCTGTGGAACGGTCGGCGGCCGTCGTCCTGGTAGAGGTCGGCCGAGCCGGAGATCCGCGAGGCGAACTCGGCCAGCGTCGCCGGCTCGCCGCGCCAGAAGTCGCGGACCGTGTCGCGGTATTTGCCGTTCCACTCCGTCCACACCGGCGGAAAGTTGCCGACCTGGTAGCCGCCGGGGCCGATGTCCCACGGCTCGGCGATCAGCTTGACCTGGCTGACCACCGGGTCCTGCTGCACCACCTCGAAGAACGTCGAGAGGCGGTCGACCTCGTAGAACTCCCGGGCTAGGGTGGCGGCCAGGTCGAACCGGAAGCCGTCGACGTGCATCTCCTCGACCCAGTAGCGCAGCGAGTCCATGATCAGTTGGAGCGAGTGCGGCTGGCGCATGTTGAGGCTGTTGCCGGTGCCGGTGTAGTCGACGTAGTAGCGCCGGTCCTGGTCGGAGAGCCGGTAGTAGCTAGGGTTGTCGATGCCCTTGAAGCCCAGCGTCGGGCCCAGGTTGTTGCCCTCGGCGGTGTGGTTGTAGACCACGTCGAGGATCACCTCGATGCCGGCCGCGTGCAGGGTCTTCACCATGCCGCGGAACTCCTGCACCTGCTGACCGAGCCGGCCCATCGCGGAGTAGCCGTGGTAGGGCGCGAAGAAACCGATGGTGTTGTAGCCCCAGTAGTTGCGCATTCCGAGGTCGACCAGCCGGTTGTCGTGCACGAACTGGTGCACCGGCATCAGCTCGAGCGCGGTCACGCCCATCTTCTTGAGATGGTCGACGATCGCCGGATGACCGATTCCGGCGTACGTGCCGCGCAGCTCGTCCGGGACCGCCGGGTGCTTGCGGGTCAGCCCTTTGACGTGCGCCTCGTAGATCACCGACTCGTGGTAAGGCGTGCGCGGCGGCCGGTCGTTGCCCCAGTCGAAGTAGGGGTTGACGACGACGGCCTTGGGCACGAACGGCGCCGAGTCGGTGGTCGACATCCGGTCGGGGTCGTCGAAGTCGTAGTCGTAGACCGCCGGGTCCCAGGTGACGTCGTCGTCGATCGCCTTGGCGTAGGGGTCGAGCAGCAGCTTGTTGGGGTTGCAACGCAGCCCGGCGCGGGTGTCGTAGCGGCCGTGCACCCGGTAGCCGTAACGCTGGCCCGGCTCGACGCCGGGCAGGTAGGCGTGCCAGACGTAGGCGTCGACCTCCTGCATGCTGACCCGGCGCTCGTTGCCGAGCCCCCACTCGTCGAACAGGCACAGCTCGACCCCCTCCGCGACCTCCGAGAAGATCGCGAAGTTGGTGCCGGTGCCGTCGTAGGTGGCACCGAGCGGATATCGCTGGCCAGGCCAGACCTGCATGTGACGCAGCCTCCTGTTGGCGGTGTCAGCGCGGCACCGGCCGGATCCCGGCCGGTGCCGCATATTGCCCCACCGACGGTAGCGTCAATCCAGCGGATCGTCCGTTGACGACCTCGTCGAGCGCTTTGCCGGATCTTCCCAGAATAGCGTCAGCGCTGGTCGATCCCCATGTAGTCGCGCCTCGGAGCGCCGGTGTAGAGCTGCCGCGGGCGGCCGATCTTGGTGGCCGGGTCGGCGATCATCTCGCGCCACTGCGCGATCCACCCGGGCAGCCGGCCCAGGGCGAACAGCACGGTGAACATCTTCGTCGGGAAGCCCATCGCCTTGTAGATGAGGCCGGTGTAGAAGTCGACGTTCGGGTAGAGCTTGCGCGACACGAAGAAGTCGTCGGCCAGCGCGATCTCCTCGAGCTGCATCGCCAGGTCGAGCAGCGGGTCGGACTTCGACATGCGGGAGAGCACGTCCTGCGCCGACTTCTTCACGATCGCCGCGCGCGGGTCGTAGTTCTTGTAGACCCGGTGGCCGAAGCCCATCAGCTTGACGCCGGCCTCGCGGTTCTTGACCTTGTTGACGAACGCCTTGACGTCGCCGCCGTCGCACTGGATCTGGTCGAGCATCTCCAGCACGGCCTGGTTGGCACCGCCGTGCAGCGGGCCCATCAGCGCGTTGACGCCGGCCGCGACCGAGACGAACAGGTTTGCGTTGGCGGAGCCGACCAGCCGTACGGTCGAGGTCGAGCAGTTCTGCTCGTGGTCGGCGTGCAGGATGAAGAGCATGTCGAGGGCCTTGGCCATGACCGGGTCGACCTCGTAGTTGGTCGCCGGGACGCCGAAGGTCATCCGCAGGAAGTCCTCGACGTAGCCGAGCGAGTTGTCCGGGTAGAGCAGCGGCTGGCCGATCGACTTCTTGTAGGCGTACGACGCGATGGTGGGCACCTTGGCGAGCATCCGGATCGTGGAGATCTCGACCTGGTCGCGGTCGAACGGGTCGAGGCTGTCCTGGTAGAAGGTCGACAGCGCGCTGACCGCGGAGGACAGCACCGGCATCGGGTGCGCGTCGCGCGGGAAGCCGTCGAAGAAGCCGCGGAAGTCCTCGTGCAGGAGCGTGTGCAGGCGGATCTTGTCGGTGAACTCGCCGAGCTGGTCGGCGGTCGGCAGCTCGCCGTAGATCAGCAGGTAGGTGACCTCGAGAAACGAGGAGTGTTCGGCGAGCTGCTCGATCGGGTAGCCGCGGTAGCGGAGGATCCCCTCGTCGCCGTCGATATAGGTGATCTCCGACGAGGTCGCGGCAGTGTTGACGAAACCCGGGTCATAGGTGACATATCCGGTCTCTTTCAGCAGCGCGCCGACGTCGAGGCCCGCTGGGCCCTCCACGGCCGGGCGTACCGCCATCGAGAGCTGGCCGAAAG
>Ga0193743_1001742_pt1 | contig 15870 bp, 14 predicted proteins | sample L2c2metaG_FD_143038 | JGI IMG/M metagenome (GOLD analysis project Ga0193743, IMG submission 143038) | Soil microbial communities from a riparian zone of the East river system, Colorado, United States - L2c2 | ecosystem: Environmental > Terrestrial > Soil > Riparian zone | place: USA: East River...
GCTTCAGCCCCTTCGAGCCGGAGTGGATGCTGGAGAGCCGGCTGAAGGGGCTGAAGCTGTTCGAGCGCAAGCCCATGCCGCGCTGGGGCGCCGACCTTTCCGGCATCGACTTCGACAACATCAAGTACTTCGTGCGGTCCACCGAGAAGCAGGCCGCCACCTGGGACGACCTGCCGGCGGACATCAAGAACACCTACGACAAGCTGGGCATCCCGGAGGCGGAGAAGGCCCGGCTGGTCTCCGGTGTCGCCGCGCAGTACGAGTCCGAGGTGGTCTACCACGCGATCCGTGAGGACCTCGAGCAGCAGGGCGTCATCTTCCTGGACACCGACACCGCGCTGCGCGAGCAGCCTGAGCTGTTCCGGGAGTACTACGGCTCGGTCATCCCGCACGGGGACAACAAGTTCTCCGCGCTGAACGGCGCGGTGTGGTCCGGTGGCTCCTTCATCTACGTGCCGAAGGGCGTGCACGTGGACATCCCGCTGCAGGCCTACTTCCGGATCAACACGGAGAACATGGGCCAGTTCGAGCGGACGCTGATCATCGTCGACGAGGACGCCTACGTGCACTACGTCGAGGGCTGTACGGCGCCGATCTACTCGTCGGACTCGCTGCACAGCGCGGTGGTGGAGATCATCGTGAAGAAGGGCGGCCGGTGCCGCTACACGACCATCCAGAACTGGTCGAACAACGTCTACAACCTGGTCACCAAGCGGGCCAAGGCCGAAGCCGGCGCCACCATGGAGTGGGTGGACGGCAACATCGGCTCGAAGGTGACCATGAAGTACCCGGCCGTGCTGCTGATGGGTGAGCACGCCAAGGGTGAGGTGCTCTCCATCGCCTTCGCCGGCGAGGGCCAGCACCAGGACGCCGGCGCCAAGATGACCCACCTGGCGCCATACACCAGCTCCACGATCATTTCCAAGTCCGTGGCCAGGGGTGGCGGCCGCACCTCGTACCGGGGTCTGGTGCGGGTGAATCCCAGAGCTCATCACAGCCGCAGCACCGTCAAATGCGACGCGCTGCTGGTCGACACCATCAGCCGCAGTGACACCTACCCGTACGTGGACGTCCGCACCGACGACGTCACGATGGGCCACGAGGCCACCGTGTCCAAGGTCAGCGAGGACCAGCTCTTCTACCTGATGAGCCGGGGGCTGACCGAGGACGAGGCGATGGCCATGGTGGTCCGGGGCTTCGTCGAGCCGATCGCGCGCGAGTTGCCCATGGAGTACGCGCTGGAGCTGAACCGGCTGATCGAACTGCAGATGGAGGGTTCTGTCGGATGACCACAGAAGTCAGTGGTCTGGCTCCTGAGCTGGCCGGCGCCAAGAAGGGCTCCGGTGAAGTACCCGTCGGGTCGGCGGGGGAGCGGTTCACCTCCTACGACGTAGCGGCGTTCGAGGTTCCCAGCGGTCGCGAGGAGAACTGGCGGTTCACCCCGATGCGCCGGCTGCGTGGGCTGGCCGACGGGTCGGTCACCGTGGACGGCGAGGTGGAGATCCAGGTCGTCGGCCCGGAGCAGGGCGTCACCGTGGAGACGGTGGCCGCGGCGGACCCGGCGGCGGACCCGCGGATCGGCGAGGCCGGCGCCCCGGCCGACCGGGTGGCCGCGCTGGCCTGGTCGCGGTCGCCGTCGGCCACCGTGGTCACGCTGGAGGGCCAACTGGAGCCGGTCACCATCTCGGTGCCCGGGCCCGGTGTCGGGCGCACCGCGCTCGCCCACCTGCAGCTGCGCGCCGGCACCCACGCCGAGGCCGTGGTGGTCCTCGACTACACCGGTTCCGGCACGCTGGCCGACAATGTCGAGGTAGTGGTCGGCGACGGCGCCAAGCTGACCCTGGTGGTGCTCGACGACTGGGCCGACGACGCGGTGCATGTCGGCGCGCAGCACATCCTGATCGGCCGGGACGCCACACTCCGGGCCACCACGGTGAGCCTGGGTGGCGACCTGGTGCGGATCAGCCCGACGGTGCGCTACGCCGGCCCCGGCGGGGACGCCGAGCTGGCCGGGCTGAGCTTCGCCGACGCCGGGCAGCACCTGGAGCACCGGCTGCTGGTCGACCACGCGGTGCCGCACTGCCGGTCCAACGTGGTCTACAAGTCCGCGCTGCAGGGCCACGACGCGCACACGGTGTGGATCGGCGACGTGCTGATCCGGGCCGAGGCGGAAGGCACCGAGACCTTCGAGCTGAACCGCAACCTGTTGCTGACCCAGGGCGCCCGCGCCGACTCGGTGCCGAACCTGGAGATCGAGACCGGTGAGATCGCCGGCGCCGGTCACGCCAGCGCGACCGGCCGGTTCGATGACGAGCAGCTGTTCTACCTGCGCTCCCGAGGCATCCCGGAGGCGATCGCGCGCCGCCTGGTGGTGCGCGGGTTCTTCAACGAGATCATCAACAGGATCTCCGTGCCGGCCGTCCGCGAGCGACTGGAAGCGGCCGTCGAGCACGAACTGGCCGTCATCGAGAACGACCGGTAGCGCCTCGCGCGGTGCGTTCGGACTTCCCACCACACACAATCTGGAGCACGAGCACACATGTCCATCCTTGAGATCAAGGACCTGCACGTCGACGTGCGGGCCGGGACCGACTCCGACTCGAAGGAGATCCTGCGCGGCGTCAACCTGACCGTCCGGTCCGGCGAGACGCACGCGATCATGGGTCCGAACGGGTCCGGCAAGTCGACCTTGGCCTACGCGATCGCCGGCCACCCCAAGTACGAGGTCACCTCCGGCGAGGTGCTGCTGGACGGGGAAGACGTCCTGGCGCTCACCGTCGACGAGCGGGCCCGAGCGGGTCTCTTCCTGGCCATGCAGTACCCGGTCGAGGTGCCCGGGGTGTCCATGTCGAACTTCCTGCGCAGCGCGGCCACCGCGGTGCGCGGCGAGGCGCCCAAGCTGCGTACCTGGGTCAAAGAGGTCAAGCAGGCGATGACCGATCTGGACATCGACCCGGCGTTCGCCGAGCGCAGCGTGAACGAGGGCTTCTCCGGCGGCGAGAAGAAGCGGCACGAGGTGCTGCAGCTCTCGCTGCTCAAGCCGAAGATCGCGGTGCTCGACGAGACCGACTCCGGGCTGGACGTGGACGCGCTGCGGGTGGTGTCCGAGGGCGTCAACCGGTTCAAGGCCGAGGGTGACGTCGGGGTACTGCTGATCACCCACTACACCCGGATCCTCAAGCACATCACCCCGGACCGGGTGCACGTGTTCGCTGGTGGCCGGATCGTCGAGTCCGGCGGCGCGGAGCTGGCCGACGAGCTGGAGGAGCACGGCTACGTGCGCTTCGCCAACGGGTCCACCGCCGCCGCCGGCGCCCAGTAGGGGAGGCGGGACGTGACGGAGCTGGATGTCGCCAAGCCGGTCAGCGTGAGCCGGAACGGAGCCACGCTCAACGTCGCCAAGCTGCGGGCGGACTTCCCGATCCTGTCCCGCACCGTGCGGGACGACAAGCCGCTGGTGTACCTGGATTCCGGGGCCACCTCGCAGCGCCCCCGCCAGGTGATGGACGCCGAGCGCGCCTTCCTGGAGCAGCACAACGCGGCCGTGCACCGCGGCGCGCACCAGCTGGCCGAAGAGGCCACCGACGCCTTCGAGTCGGCCAGGGCCCGGATCGCCGCGTTCATCGGCGCCGAGCCAGGCGAGGTGGTGTTCACCAAGAACGCCACCGAGGGCATCAACCTGGTCGCTTACGCGATGAGCAACGCGAGCGTCGGCTACGGCTCGGACACGCCGGAAGGGCGGTTCGCGCTCGGCCCCGGTGACGAGATCGTGATCACCGAGATGGAGCATCACTCCAACCTGGTGCCCTGGCAGGAGCTGTGCCGGCGCACCGGAGCGACCCTGCGCTGGTTCAAGGTCTCCGAAGATGGCCGGCTGGACCTGGACTCGGATCCGATCACCGAGCGCACCAAGCTGGTCGCCTTCGTGCACCAGTCAAACGTGTTGGGCACGGTGAACCCGGTACCCGAGCTGGTCCGCAGGGCCCGCGCGGTCGGCGCCCTGGTGCTGCTGGACGCCTGCCAGTCGGTGCCGCACGCGCCGATCAACGTGTGCGAGCTGGGCGTGGACTTCGCGGTGTTCTCCGGGCACAAGATGCTCGGCCCCTCCGGGGTCGGCGTGCTCTACGGCCGGGAGGAGCTGCTGGCCGCCATGCCGCCGTTCCTGACCGGCGGTTCGATGATCGAGCTGGTCCGGATGGAGGGCACCACCTACGCGCCGCCGCCGCAGCGGTTCGAGGCCGGGGTGCCGATGACCTCGCAGGCGGTCGGGCTGGCCGCCGCGGTGGACTACCTGACCGGCATCGGCATGGACGTGGTGGCCGCGCACGAGCGGGAGCTCACCGCCGCCGCGCTGGCTGGCGTGTCCGGGCTGGCCGGGGTGCGGCTGATCGGCCCGGCCGACCTGGAGAGCCGGGGCGCCACGGTGTCCTTCGTGGTCGACGGCGTGCACGCGCACGACGTGGGCCAGGTGCTGGACGACCAGGGCGTGGCGGTCCGGGTCGGGCACCACTGTGCGTGGCCGCTGCACCGCCGGTTCGGTGTGGCCGCCACGGTGCGGGCCACGTTCGCGGTGTACAACACGATGGAAGAGGTCGACGCGCTGGTCGAAGGCGTGGTCGCGGCCCAGAAGTTCTTTGGAGTTGCTTGATGCGGCTCGATCAGATGTACCAGGAGATCATCCTGGACCACTACCGCAACCCGCACGGCGCGGGCCTGCGGGAGCCGTTCGACGCCGAGTCGTTCCAGATCAATCCCACCTGCGGGGACGAGATCACCCTGCGGGTGGCGCTGAAGAGAAACGGCACAGACGCGACCGGCACTGATGGCTCTCTCGTCGTGGCTGAGGTGTCCTACGACGCGCTGGGCTGCTCGATCAGCCAGGCCGCCGCCTCGGTGCTGACCGACCTGGTGGTCGGGCGCAGCGTCGAGGAATCTCTACGCACGCTGGACGCGTTCCAGGAGATGGTGCAGGGTCGGGGCACGGTCGAGCCGGATGAGGACGTCCTGGGCGACGGGGTGGCCTTCGCCGGAGTGGCCAGGTACCCCGCCAGGGTGAAATGCGCCTTGCTCGGCTGGATGGCCTTCAAGGACGCCGTGGTCCGGGTGACCGGCGGACCGGGGGACGCACCGGCCGCCGCGCCGGAAGGAAACGGAGCGAAGCGATGACCGAGACGAACGAAGCCGAGCGGCCCACCGGGGTGGACGGTACCGAGGTGGTGCGGGGCGCGGCCGGCATGCCGGAGCCACCCGCCGCGCCGGACCTGGGCACCCCGACGCTGGACGAGCTCGAGGAGGCCATGCGGGACGTGGTCGACCCGGAGCTGGGTATCAACGTGGTCGACCTCGGCCTGGTCTACGACATCCGGGTGGACGACAACCGGGTCGCTCTGGTGGACATGACGCTCACCTCGGCGGCCTGCCCGTTGACCGACGTGATCGAGGACCAGACCCGGTCCGCACTGATCGGCGCGCCGGGCGTCGGTCTGGTGGACGACGTCAAGATCAACTGGGTGTGGATGCCGCCGTGGGGCCCGGACAAGATCACTGAAGACGGCCGCGAGCAGCTGCGCGCACTCGGCTTCACCGTCTGAGCAGAGCACCTGAGCGGGTTCTGAGAGCCGGCTCGGGTGCTCTCGCGATTTACTGACAATTAGACTAGGGGACCGCGACCTACGCTGGTAGCGTCCCTCAAGTCGCCAGGTACTACCTACGTACTACCCTCGCTGTACCACTGGAGTACCGTGCCGCCGGGCGTACCGTCTGGTGCCACCGGGCGCACCGCCTGCCCTCACAATGCTGAGGTTGTGCAGGTCATTCGTTTGTCTCCTCCTTCGGGCTCGGTCGTCATCCACCTTAAGGAGGAGATGGATCGGTCCCTGAGAGGGACGCCCCCAACGCCGCCAGCCGGCAGGCTGAATCACTGAGCGACCAGTGTCGCTCAGTGATAGAGGGGGTAATTGCAGTGTTCGTCGCGAAGATTCCGCTGGAGGGCGGAACCGTCAGAGCGAGCAGCCCGGAGTTGACCCTGGCACCTGACCTGGGTGGACTGCTCGCATCCGCACCGGGCGCCGACGTGGGGCTGCCATGCCGCACGGAGGAGGCGGACCTCTGGTTCGCCGAGCACCCGGAACAACTAGGTCGGGCGCAGGCGCTGTGCCACGAATGCCCGATCCGGCGGCAGTGTCTCGCCGGCGCGCTGGGCAGGCGTGAACCGTGGGGTGTCTGGGGTGGCGAGATCTTCGAGCGCGGGCGGGTGATCCCGTTCAAGCGGGGTCGTGGCCGCCCGGCGAAGGTCAAGCCGTTCCAGGAACCGACGGTGGCCTAGGAGGGTCCCGAGTAAAACGGGGCCCGGCTCAGGAGTCGGAGCGGGCCAGCTCCCACTGCTGGAGGTGCCGGTAGCCCCGTACCGCTAGAGGTCGCCGTGTTCTCAGTTCGAAGCGGCTGTCGTGTTCCAGCGCCGCGGCCAGGTTGCGATCCACCAGGATCCGGCCTGGCCGCGCGTGCGTGGTAAGCCGGGCGGCGATGTTGACCGCCTCGCCGTAGACATCTCCGAACCGGGTGACCACGTCCCCGACGGCCAACCCGATGCGCAGCCGGGGCAGTGTCGACGACTCGGCCAGCCGCTCCACCAGCTCCAGCGCGATTTCCGCGCCGTCCGGTGCGTCATCGGCCACGAACAGCACCTCGTCGCCGACCGTCTTGACCACCCGGCCCCGGCAGGTGGCCACCACATCGGCGGCGATGTCCTGGAAGTCCTCGAGCAGCGCGGTCAACTCGGCCGGGTTCAGCCGGCGGGTGGCCCGGGTGAAACCGACCAGGTCGGCGAACCCCACGGTGAGGGTGCGGGTGTCCGACTCGCCGGGCATGGTGGACAGCAGCCGGGTGGCCGCGGCGGCCACGTGCCGGCGCCACACATAGCTCTGCATGTTCTCCAGCAGCGGGATCACCCGCTCCGCGATCCGCAGCATCTCGCGCTCGCTCACCCCGCGATGGCCGTAGTCGACCAGCTGGTAGAGCATCTCGATCTGCCAGTCGGCCAGGCCGGCCATCGCCTGGCCGACCGACCGGGCCACCGCATCCTGCACGTCGGCCGGAATCAGGCCGGCTTCGCGCAGCTGCCCGAGCTGGCGCAGTGCCGCCCGGTCACCCGCGGTGAACACCACCTCGTCGTCACCGACCTCGGCGAATCCGAGCGAGCGCCACATCGCCACGGCCTCGTCGTGCTCCAGGCCGCTCTCCGCGATCAGTTGCGCCCTGGTGTAGCGCCGAGGCCCACCCATGATGAGTTCCTCGACGCGGCGGTACTGGGCGTCGTCCTCCCCGTCCGGCGCCTCGGCAGGGCCACCGAAGTCGAACAGGCGGGCGAACTTGGCCCGCCAGATCGGCTCCCGAGTGGGAGCCCGATCAGTCACGTGGTGTGGACGATGAGCACATCTACTCCGGAGCGGCGGGCCACGCTCTGCGGCACCGAGCCCAGGATCCGGCCGCTCAGGGTGTTCAGCCCGACGCTGCCGACCACCAGCAGGTCAGCGTTGCGGTCCTCGGCCGTGTCGCCGAGCACCTCCACCGGGCTGCCCGACACCGCGACCGTGTCAATCTTGGCCGCCCCACCGGAGCGGGCCCGAGCGGCCGCGTCGCGCAGCACGCTTTCCGCCGGAGCGGACCCGACGACCTGGTACGCATCTTCCTTGAGCGCGTCCGAGGCGGCCTTGACCTCTTCCCGGCTGGCCGGCTCGTAGGCGCACACGATGATCAGCTCAGCCCCGCTGTCGCCGGCCAAGGCGCCGGCGCGGTCCACCGCGCGCAGCGAGGTGTCTGAGCCATCGGTGCCCACGACGATCTTCTTGTAGGAGCCCATCGGGGAGCCTCCTTCTTCTGGCGACGTATCCGGTCTCAGAAACTACTCCACGTTGCTCCATCTGGTTGACTCGGGAGGGGCGCTGACCAGCAATGAAGACCCAATCAGGCGAAGCCGCACCGCCCAGCCGGTGGTCGCGAAGGTACCCGCCATGGCGCGAGCCGTGCCGAATGGATCTCCTCGCCCGCTCAGGTAATCCCGGCGTCGGTGCTCCGGGAGCACAAAGAATCCTTCGAAAAATTCGGGCACGCGGGCCGGTGGCAGCCGCAGCAGGGCCTCCAGGCCTCGGCGGCGCAGCAGGTGTGCCGCGCGGGCCGACGGCGGCCAGAGCAGCGCCTGGGTCGCGGCCAGCGCGGCACCTGGGCCGGCGCCCAGCGCGCTGGCCGCCGTGTCGGCCACCGCCGGGGCCAGCCGCAGTGACTCGGCGAGCTGGTAGCCGGTGGCCGGGTGGGTGAATGGCGCCGCCGCGCCGAAGCCGAGTACCCCGGCCGCCCGGTGTCGAGGCAGGTCCACCGGAAAGCGCACCAGCTCGCGCGGGGCGTCCCCGGGTGGCTGGATGCGGTGGCCGGCCAGCCTGGCCCGCAGCCGCGCGGCCAGGGTGTCGAAGTCCAGGCCGGGCCGCCGGGCCAGCGACGTTTCCTCCAGCAGCACCCGGCCGCCGCCCAGCGGGATCGCGTAGAGAAAAGTCGGCCAGCCGCCCGGGCCGGCCGGCTGGCGCCAGTCCATGAACAGCGCCTCGCCCGGCTCCAGCACCGGGGTGGCCAGCTCGGCCGGCACGATCACCCCCACCGCGGTCTGCTCGGCGCGCACCCGGCGGCGCTGTGCGTCGCCGGGCGGGCCGCTCCGGGCGAGCGGTTGCGCGGGGCCCCCGGCGTCGATCACCAAGCCCGCGGCGGGCAGCTCTCCGGGACGGGCCAGGCCGCGCTGGACGACCACACCGGCGGTGGCCAGGCGCTGGTCCAGGTGCTCCCGCAGCGCCGGCACGTCGAGCACCGCGTACTGGCGATTCAGCGTGTGCTCGGTGACCGCGAACGCCCGACCGGGTACGGTCGCGGCCAGCACCGACTCGGGAATTTCGGCGGGCAACTCGTCGCGCCAGGCGCCGTAGCTGGCCCGCCACGGCCGGCTGGGCGCCGGGTCCAGCAGCAGGGTGCGCAGCCCGCGCTCACCGCACGCGGCGGCCACCGCCCGCCCCGCTGGACCGGCGCCGACCACCAGGACATCCAGCATGGGCCGCCGGTCAGCCCAGGCTGCCGGTGGACAGCACGCCGCCGTCCACCCGCACGGTCTCCCCGGTGATCCAGGACGCCGCGTCGGAGACCAGGAAGCCGACCAGCTTGGCCACATCCTCCGGCTCGCCGAGACGCTTCATCGGGTAGGCATTGGCCACCTGTTCCTCGCGGCCAGTGTAGAGCGCGGCAGCGAACTTGGTCTTGATCACCGCGGGGGCCACCGCGTTCACCCGGATCCCGGGGCCCAGCTGCCAGGCCAACTCCTCGGTCAGCCGGATCAGCGCGGCCTTCGCGGCGCCGTAGGCGGCGATCACCCCGGTGGAGCGCAGCCCGGCGGTGGAGGCGAGGTTCACCACCGCGCCGCCGTGGTCGCGCATCCAGGCCTTGTACGCCTCCTGCAGGTAGCCCAGCGCGGCCACCACGTTGATGTCGAAGACCTTCCGCACCCCGTCAAGGTCGGCGTCCATCAAGAAGCCGTAGACCGGGTTCACCCCGGCGTTGTTCACCAGGATGTCCAGCGAGCCGAACCGCTCCACCGTGGTCGCCACCGTCTCGGTCCGGGATGCCGCGTCGCCGGCGTTGCCGGGCACCCCGAGCACCCGCTTCGGCCCGTCCGGCACGGTCGCGGCGAGCGTCTCGGCGGCCGCGGCCAGCTCATCCGGCTTGCGTGCGGTGATGGTCACCGAGGCACCCCGGGAGAGCAGCTCGGCGGCGATCGCGTAGCCGATTCCCCGGCTGCCGCCGGTGATGAGGGCGGTGCGGCCGGACAGGTCGGACGGTACGGGGGTGACGTCAGTCATGGACGCTGACCCTAATCGGAGTAGCCGTGTCCTTTACACTGGAGACGTGGTCCGGACGAGCTGAGCCGCCTGGATGCTCGCCAGTTACGGCTGGCGGGCCGCTTCGTTCTGTCCACCACCCTGTTGGGAGTTTTGTCGTGTTCATCGCTCGACCCTGGCACCGCACCGGTGCCCCGGCCGAAGCAGGTCTCTCGTGATCACCGTTACCGACCTCGAGCTGCGCGCCGGTGCGCGCACGCTGGTCGCCGGCGCCACCCTGCGGGTGGCCCCCGGGGATCGGATCGGTCTGGTCGGCCGCAACGGCGCCGGCAAGACCACCACCATGCGGGTGCTGGCCGGTGGTTCCGCGCCCTACGCCGGATCGCTCAGCGCAACCAGCGCGGTCGGCTACCTGCCGCAGGATCCCCGAGAGGGTGACCTGACGGTCAGCGCCAAGGACCGGGTGCTCTCCGCCCGAGGGCTGGACCAGCTGCTGCGCGAGATGGAGAAGGCGCAGAGCGCGATGGCCGAGCTGGTGGACGGGACAGAGCGGGATCGCGCGGTCCGCGAGTACGGCCGGATCGAAGAGCGCTTCGCCGCGCTCGGCGGGTATGCCGCCGAGAGCGAGGCGGCCCGTATCTGCGCGCACCTCGGCCTGCCGGACCGGGTGCTCGAGCAGACCCTCTCGACGCTGTCCGGCGGGCAGCGCCGGCGTGTGGAGCTGGCCCGGATCCTGTACGCGGCCAGCGACGCGGGCTCCGGGGGCCGATCGGCCACCACACTGCTGCTGGACGAGCCGACCAACCACCTGGACGCGGACTCGATCACTTGGCTGCGCTCCTTCCTGCAGCGCCACGAGGGCGGCCTGGTGGTGATCAGCCACGACACCGAGCTGCTCGGCGCGGTGGTCAACAAGGTCTGGTACCTGGACGCCACCCGCAGCGAGATCGACGGCTACAACATGTCCTGGCAGCGCTACCTGGACGCTCGTGCCACCGACGAGAAGCGCCGGCGCCGGGAGCGGGCCAACGCGGAGAAGAAGGCCGCGTCGCTGCACCTGCAGGCGGCCAAGATGGGCGCCAAGGCGACCAAGGCGGTGGCCGCGAAGAACATGGCCCGCCGGGCGGACAACCTGCTCGCCGGGCTGGACGACGTGCGGCAGAACGACAAGGTGGCCAAGATCCGGTTCCCGGAGCCGGCGGCGTGCGGGCGCACCCCGCTGACCGCCGAGGGCCTGGCCAAGTCGTACGGCTCGCTGGAGATCTTCGCCGGGGTGGACCTGGCGATCGACCGGGGCAGCCGGGTGGTGGTGCTCGGGCTCAACGGCGCGGGCAAGACGACCCTGCTCAAGCTGCTCGCCGGCCAGGAGCAGCCGGACAGCGGCGACGTGGTGCCCGGGCACGGGCTGAAGCTGGGTTACTACGCCCAGGAGCACGACACGCTGGACCTGGACGCGACGGTCTGGGACTGCATCCGGCACGCCGCCCCGGACGCCCCGGAACAGCGGCTGCGCACCCTGCTCGGCGCCTTCCTGTTCTCCGGTGACCAACTGCAGCAGATCGCCGGCACGCTCTCCGGTGGCGAGAAGACCCGGCTCGCGTTGGCCGGCCTGGTCAGCTCGGCGGCCAACGTGCTGCTGCTGGACGAGCCGACCAACAACCTGGACCCGATCAGCCGTGAGCAGGTGCTGGACGCCCTGCGCCGTTACGAGGGCGCTGTGGTGTTGGTAACCCACGACCCCGGTGCGGCCCGCGCGCTGCACCCGGAGCGAGTGATCGTGTTGCCGGATGGCACCGAAGATCACTGGTCGGCGGACTACCTGGAACTTGTCTCGCTGGCCTGATCACCCGAACGCGCAACATGATCACCCAGACGCGAAAGCCATTCGGCCGAACCGTTCACCGATCTCTGTGTCGATCTCCTGGCGTTGATCGGGTCTGGTGGATCATCATGTCGCCACCAGGGGATCTGATCGGAGATCCCGTAGCGGCGAAGGAGGGCCGACCGAGTGGCCGACCTGAAGAAGGGCGCCCGTATTACTGGCACCCAACGGGACAAATTAGCGACCGACCTGAAGAAGAAGTACGAGAAGGGCGCCAGCATCCGTGCGTTGGCGGAGCAAACCGGTCGCTCGTACGGGTTCGTGCACCGGGTCCTCACCGAGACGGGGGTGCAGCTGCGGGGGCGCGGCGGTGCCACCCGTACCAAGAAGAAGTAGGGCGCGCGCTGATCCCATCAGCGCTGTCCGACCCGCCTTACCGGACTGGGCCACCCCCTCGTTAGCCCATTCCGGGCAGTAGTGGTGCACGGCGCCGGGCACGTGTTCTCCGCCGGGCTGGATCGAGCAACCTCCGATCCGCCCCGAGCGCAGAGGCGTGCCGGGGATGGCGGCGCTGGGCACCATGCCTATCGGGAATGCCCGGCCTATCGCGAAGCATGCGCTCCCGGCCGGCTCAGGCGCGCGCCGTCTCCTCGCCACTAGCGGCCAAGCTCAGACCTGTCAGGCGGTACCGGCGACGTTGAGCACGGTGACCGTCCCGTCGGCGAGGTTGGTGACGTAGGCCTGGCGGCCGTCCGGCGCGACCGCGACGCTCGTCGGGCTCTTCCCGGTGGGCACGGTCGCGGTGATCTCCAACGACTGCACGCTGAGCACCTGGATCGCGTTCTCGTCGACGGTGGCGATGTAGACGTGCCGTCCGTCGGCGGACAGGGTGATGTCCTGCGGATGGCTGCCGGTGGGGATGGTCTTGATCACGGCGTTGGTCTTGGGGTCGATCGCCGAGACCGTGTTGCTGTCGTAGTTGACGTTCAACACCAGCGGCTTGTCCGGGTGGGCGATGATGCTGTGCGGGCTGATCCCGACCGGGATGGTGGCGAGCACGGTGTTGCTTGCGCTGTCGATCACCGAGACCAGGTTGGACTCGTGGTTGGCCGCGTAGACCCGGGTGCCGTCCCTGGAGATGTCGAGCCAGTGCGGGTTGGGCGCCACCTGGATGGTCTGCGCGACGGTGTTCGTGCCGGTGTCGATGACGGTGATCGACCCGGAGTCGTGGTTGGGCACGTACACCCGCTTGCCGTCCGGGGTGACGCCCAGCGCGAACGGCCGCACACCCACCGGGACCATGGCCAGGAACTGGCCGGACGCGGTGTCCAGCACGCCCACCACGTTCACCGTGCGGTTGTTGTTGAAGATGCTCACGTACGCGCGGGTGCCGTCGGGGGAGAACGCGACGAACTGAGGGCCGCCCTGCGGGACCGGGATCGTGCCGGTCACCGCGTTGCGCGTGGTGTCGAACACGGTGAGCACGCCGGCGGCCCGGTTGGCGATGTAGGCGTACTCGCCGTTCGGGGCGATCTCCATGTATCCCGGGGTTGGCCCGACGGGGATCGTTTGGCCAACGGACGGCTTCGGCACACTGGTCCCGATCGGGGCGGGTCCCTGCTGCACCGGGCCACCGATGACCACCGGGCTGCCGACCGGGGGGCCGCCCTTGCTTCCTGCTGATCCGCCCGTCGGCGTGGTAAAGGTGGACACCACGGCGCCGATCGCGACAAGGACGGCGAACGCGGTGATGCAGGCGAGCACGATGATGAGGCGGCGCCCTTGGCGACCGGTCGTCGGCTTCGCCGGCGGTTCAAGCCAGTGCCGAGGTTCGTCCGGGGTGCCGTTCTTCTCATCCGCCCTCGGGGCCTGGGTAGCCGCCGACGCGTCGGGCCGCCCTGCGTCACTATGCGGCCGAAGCTCGCTCATATGTCCCCACACTCCTCGGCCGTGTCAGCTTCATGGCGCTCCGAGCGCAACAACGGCGAGCCACCGGTAGGGCAGGCCGCACCGATGTCAGGACGCTCCAACGCTGTGTGAGCGCGCCCACACCCGCCAGAGGATGACACGTGACCCTCAGATAATCATCGGCTTTTCGGGGATAACCCGAGGTTGAGCGGCTGGACAGGGCGCTCCTAGCTCAGGATGATCTGGCCGTTCACCACCCGGACCGGCCTGCTCGGCAGTGGTCTCGGGGCCGGGCCGCGCGCGACCGTCCCGTCCAGGTGGTACTTGCTTCCGTGGCACGGACAGTTGATCGTGCCGCCGGCAACCTCGGCGACGTTGCAGGCGGTGTGCGTGCAGATGGTCGAGAAGCCCCGGAAGTCGTCCGGTTTCGGCTGCGTGACCACCACCTCGAGCGATTCGAAGATTTTCCCGCCGCTGACCGGGACCTCCGAGGCTGGGCCCAACACCGTGCCCGTCGCGCCCGCGCCGCCTCCTCCACTGCCGTTGGGAGCGATGCCGTTCGAATGAGTGCCGTTCGAATGGCCGCCGCTGGACGGGGTGCCGGCGCCGGTCGGTGGCGCTCCGGCTGGCTCGGCTGTGCCGCAGCCGCTGGCCGCGGCGACGGCCGCGATGCCGAGCGCGGCGGAGCCGGCGCCGGCGAGTACCGCACGGCGGCTGCGCGCCCGGCGGCCCTCGGCTTCATCGGTTCGCATGATGGGCTCCTCCGCGTACGGACAGACCGGGCAGGGCGCACAGGCAGACCCGGGCGCGCCCACATCATGCCCGCCTCGGCCACCGGCTGTCTTGCGTCAAGGACCTGGCCGAGTTTGATCTTCCGACCGAGCCCGTGCCTGGTGGCGTCGGCGGGCGCTCATGGTCGATAGGCTTGCGCTTGGAGCCCGAACAGCTGGTGGTACATGCCCTGTCGGTCGATGAGCTCCTGGTGGACGCCCTGCTCGGTGATCTGGCCGTGTTCGAGGACGACGATCTTGTCAGCATGTCTGACATTGGCCAGTCGGTGGGTGATCAGGACGGTGATGCGGGGCCGTCCGTCGGCCGGATCGGTGGACAGGGAGCGCAGCGCGGTGAATACGGCATGCTCGGCGCGGGCGTCCATGGCGGAGGTGGGCTCATCCGCCACGACCACGGCGGCGTCGCGGTAGAGACCGCGGGCGACGCTCATTCGCTGCCACTGTCCGCCCGACAGGTCGCGACCATTGCGAAACGCCGGTGACAGCAGGGTCTGCTCACCATGAGGCAGATCGTTCAGCACGGCATCGGCGCCGGAGCGGAAGGCGGCGTCGTCGAACACGGCTCCGTTCGGGTCAGGTCGAGAGATCCGGCCGATCCGGATGTTGTTCTCCGCGCTCATCGGCCAGCGCAGCGGCTCCTGCATGACCATCGCGATCCGCTCGTGCAGTTCGGCCGGATCGACCGTGTCGGTGCTGACGCCGTCCCAGCGGACGGTTCCCTCGGCTGGCAGATACAGACCGGTGATCAGCTTTGCGAGCGTGGACTTACCCGAGCCGTTCTCCCCGACCAGAGCGACGACCTGTCCGGCCCGCAAGCTCAAACTGATCCCCTTCACGGCATCCCGGTCCTGTCCGGGGTAGCGGAACGACACGTCGGCCAGCTCGATTACCCGGGGATCGCTGTTGAGCCGGTGGGTCGGCGCCTGACGGCGGCGCCGCTGGATGTCGGCGAGACATTCCCGGTAGAGCTCGACGTAGATCCCGATCTCGAAGAGCTCGTTGACGCTGAACACACCGTTGCTGACCGCTTGGGCGGCGGCGCGCATCGCCACCACCGCCGTTCCCGCCAACGCAAGGGCCAGAACACCCGTGTACAGCAGAAGACCCAGCACGGCGTAGCCGGTCATCGCGCCCATGGCGCCCAGCGCGCGGCCAGCGGTGACGAGCTGGTTTTTCCGGCGACCGACGCGGACCGATTCTTCGGTCAGCTCCGCGCTGATCCGCCGGTGCTCAGACAGGAGGACGCGCTGAGCGGTGAACGCCCGAACTTCCGCGGCGTTGGCTCGCTCGGATATCAGGTCGCCGGTGAGGTCCCGCCGCCGCTCACGGGCGGTCATCCGGACGAACGACACCAACTCCAGCAGAGCCCCGCGCAGGCTCGCCCACGCTTGCGGAACAGCGGCCAAAGCCACCAACGGAGCGAGCACCGGGTTCAGCACTCCGACAGCCACCACCGCGGCGAGCACCGAGACCCCGGCGG
>Ga0193743_1001743_pt1 | contig 15854 bp, 14 predicted proteins | sample L2c2metaG_FD_143038 | JGI IMG/M metagenome (GOLD analysis project Ga0193743, IMG submission 143038) | Soil microbial communities from a riparian zone of the East river system, Colorado, United States - L2c2 | ecosystem: Environmental > Terrestrial > Soil > Riparian zone | place: USA: East River...
GGGCTGCATTTCGGGACGCCGGCGGCGCCCGCGACGATCACGGCGCTGCTGCGCTCGGCGGAGCTGCCGACCGAGTGACGAGCAGGCGGGCGCCAGGTGTGCGCGCCCGCCCGTCGCCTCGCGCCGGTGCGATGAGAGAGGTGAATCGCACCGGTGCGCACGCGCGTGCCGAGTGCGCGGTGTCTGCGGTGGCCCTCTTGACCTGAGATCAAGCATGCGGTAAGCGGATCGACGCGGCAACGTATTTGTCGGTGCCGACCGGCATGATGTCCGCGTGAGCCTCCTCGCCGAACCCGACTTCCGCCGTTACTGGGCGGCCCGCATGGTGTCGGTCACCGGCTCGCTCGTCACCTACGTCGCGCTGCCCGTGCTGATCTACTCGGTGACCGGGTCGAGCCTGTGGACGGCGTTCGTGGTCGTCGCCGAGGGCCTGCCCTACCTGTGCTTCGGCCTGTTCGCCGGCGCCCTGGCCGACCGGCTCGACCGGCGCCGCGTGATGGTCGTCGCCGACCTCGCCAACGGGCTGGTGCTCGGCTCGATCCCGGCCGCCTACGCGTTCGGTGTGCTCACCGCGCCACACGTCCTGGTGGTCGCGTTCCTGACCCAGATTCTGTTCGTCTTCTTCGACGCGGCCAACTTCGGCGCCCTGCCGGCCCTCGTCGGCCGCGGTCGCATCGCCGCCGCCAACTCAGCGGTGCACGGCGGCAGCACGGTGCTGGAGCTTGTCGTGCCGGGCATCGCCGGCGTGCTGCTCACGCTGACCGCGCCGGCCCCGCTGCTGCTCGTCGACGCGGTCTCGTTCGCGGCCTCGGCGGTGCTGGTGCGGGCGATCGGCGTGCCGCTGCAGGGCTCCGCTGTGGCAGCGCCGTCGGGCCTGCTGCGCGACATCCGCGAGGGCGTCGTGTTCCTCAGCCGGCAACCCATCGTGCGCACCCAGACCATCGTCGGCGGCTTGCAGTCGATGACCGGTGGCGCCTTCATGGGCCAGTTCGTGCCGTGGCTCGACCAGACGCTCGGCGTCCGGCCGACCAACGACGCCCGCCTCGGCGTCATGTATGGGGTGTGGGGCGCGGGCGGCATCGTCGCGGCGGTGCTGTTCCCGCGGCTGGCGCGGCGGATGGGCGAGCCGCGGGTGACGCTGTGGTTCCTGCCGCTATCAGCCGCGTTCGGGCTGGCCTGCGGGCTGTCCACCAACTGGGTGGTGGCCGCGCTGATGCTGGTGTTGTGGGCGGTGGTCTATTCGCTGGTCATCCTCAACGCGATCACGTTGCGGCAACGGGTGACGCCCGACCGGCTGCAGAGCCGAGTCAACACCGCCGGGCGGATGGCGTCGTTCGGGGTGGGTTGGCCGGTGGGCGCCCTGGCCGGCGGGCTGGTGTCCGAGGCATCGAGTCCGCGCACGGCCATCATCGCGACAGCGGGGATAACCGGCATCGGCGTGATCGTCGCGTGGTTCTCGCCGCTGCGTCGGCTGGCCGGAGAGCCGATCCCCGACGCCGACGAGGAGGAGATGGCGCCGCCGGTCGAGACCAGGGTGTGAAGTGAGGTTCGGCCCACCTCAATGGACAGAGCCTGCTGATCACCGACTGGGTTGACCGCCGTCCTTCGCAACCGTGACGGGGGCGCGGACCCTGCTGTTCGACGGGTCATACAACGGCTCCGGTGCGACCGTGGCGGCCTGCCACTGGCCGAACATCCCGACCTCGACCCGGGTGCCATCCGCCACCGCGTCGGGCAGGTAGGCGTAGGCGATCGAGGCTTCCACCCGGTAGCCATAGCCGCCTGAGGTCACCCGGCCGACCGGTCGGCCGTCGACGCGGACCGGTTCGGTGCCTAGGCAGACCGCGGTCGGGTCGGCCAGCACCAGGCAGCGCAGGCGGCGCGACGGCGGTCCTTCAGCACGGGCAGCGAGCAGCGCCGCGCTGCCGAGAAACGGCTTCCCGGCGCGGACCGCGAACGACAACCCCGCCTCGTCGGGGGTTGTCTCGGGCGTGATGTCGGAGCCCCACACCCGGTAGCCCTTCTCCAGTCTCATCGACTCGATCGCGCGGTAGCCGGCCGGCCGGAGCCCGTGCCCGTCGCCGGCCGCCACCAGCAGGTCCCACAGGGTCAGCACGTATTCGGTGCTGGCGTAGAACTCCCAACCGAACTCGCCGACGAAGGTGACCCGTTGAGCCAGCACCGGCACCGGCCCCAGGGTGACCTGGCTGGCCCGCATGAACCGGGTGTCGAGATCCCCGCCGACCAGCGGCGCGACGATCTCGCCGGCCGCCGGTCCCCACAGGCACAGGCAGCCGTAGGCGCCGGTCACGTCGTCGATCCGCACGTCGTCGGGCGCGTGGCGGCGCAGCCAGGCGGCGTCGCGCACCCCGGACGCGGTGCTGGTCACGACGCGGAAGTGGTCGTCGGCCAGCCGGGTCACCGTCAGGTCGGCCTCGATGCCGGCGCGGGCGTTGAGCAACTGGGTGTAGACGACCCCTCCCGGCGGGCGGTCGACGTCGTTGGCGCACATCCACTGCAGGAACGGGAGCGCGCCCGCGCCGTGCAGGTCGAGCTTCGCGAACGAGGACTGGTCGAACAGGCCCGCGGCCGACGCGGTCGCCCGGCACTCCGCGGCGATCGCGGGTGACCAGGTGCGGCCGGCCCAGCCGGCAGGGCGGGTCGCGGCCCGGTCGTCGGGCCGCGAAGGGAACCAGTTGACCCTTTCCCAACCGGCCTTCTCGCCGAGCGCGGCGTCTTCGGTGCGGGGCCAGATCGCCGAGCGGCGCAACGGGCGGCCGGCCGTCCACTCGGTGTGTGGGTAGACCACGTCGTAATAACGGGAGTACGCGTCGAGCGCCTTCTCGGTCGCCCAGGAGCGGCTCGCGGCATGCTGACCGAACCGGCGAATGTCCATCTGGGACACGTCGTATTCCGGCTGGCCGTCGACGATCCACTCGGCGATCACCTTGCCCACGCCGCCGGCCGCGGCCAGGCCGTGCACGCAGAAGCCGGCCGCCACCCAGAAACCGCGGGTCGCCGTCTCGCCCAGCAGGAACTCGCCGTCGGGGGTGAACGCCTCGGCACCGTTGACGACGCGCGCGATCGACGCCGAACGCAGCGCCGGGACCCGGTGCCGGCCGGACGCCCACGACTCGGCGAACAGGTCGAGCTCGGGCGGGAACAGGGCGCGCGGTGCCGCGAGCGGCGGGCCGGCCGCCGGCCAGCAGACCGACGGTGTCCGGATGTAGCCGCCGATCAGCAGGCCGCCGGGCGTCTGCGGATCGTCGGAGCCGCGGAAGTAGACGATGTGGTCCGGGTCGCGGACCGTGGGCAGCGCGGGCACCGACTCTAACTCCAGCGACGAGCTCACCACGTATTGATGCTTGATCGGCACGACCGGCACCGGGACCCCGGCGAGCGCGCCGACGTGGCCGGCGGCGGCGCCCGCCGCGTTGACGACGATCTCGGTGGCGACCCGGCCCTGTGACGTCTCGACCGCCCGGACCCGCCCGCCGACCACCTCGATGCCGGTCACCGTCGTGCCGGTCGCGAACGTGACACCTAACGAACGAGCTCCCGCGGCGAGCGCCCCGGCCAGCGCGTCGGGCCGCAGGTAGCCGTCGCCGGGCAGCCACCCCGCCAACCGGATGTCGGAGACGTCGAGCATCGGCATCCGGGACGCCAGCGCGGCGGGCGAGAGCAGCTCCATCTCCAGGCCGTAGGTGGTCGCCGCCGACGCCTGCCGCAGCAATTCCTCCTCGCGGGCCGCAGTGGTCGCCAGGCGCAGCCCGCCCACGCCCCGCCAACCGGGGTCGAGCCCGGTCTGGTCGGCGAGCTCCGCGTAGAGGCCCGACGAGTACATGATCATGCGGGTCTGGCTGATCGTGGAGCGGAGCTGGCCGACGAAGCCGGCCGAGTGCCAGGTGGTGCCCTCGGTCAGGTCGTGCTGCTCGACGAGCAGCACATCGGTCCAGCCGAGGCGGGCGAGGTGGTAGGCGATGCTGCAGCCCGCGACCCCGCCACCGATGATCACGACCCGCGCTTCGGTCCGCACAGGTGAGTTCCTACCACCCAAAAGGTAAGACCAAATCGGCTATCCGGTCAGTGAATTTTTATCCTCGTGAGTATTGACCGCGGTGATCACACAGGTCGACACTCCCGCCTAAGACACGGCATGCGGAGGCGTGCATGCGGATGGCGGAGCGACCCGAGGTCGACGATGTGCTGCGGCGCGTATCGCTGTTCGCCGGGCGTGCGGTGCGTGCCACGCCGATCGACGGCGGCCTTTCACACCACATCTGGCGGATAGACACCGGCGGGCGCAGCTATCTGCTGCGGGTGCTCGATCCGGCGGTCTCCGCGGCGGGCCTCGGCATCCCGCCCGAGCAGGAGATCGACAACACCCTGCGGGCGGCCGACAGCGGTGCCGGCGCCCGGGTGATCGAGGTGTTGCCAGACGTGCCGGCGCTCGTGCTCGAGTTCCTGCCGGGCCGCACCCTGCACGCCGCGGACGTGCGCGAGCCGGCCAGCATCAACCGGGTCGCGGCCGCCTGCCGGCGGTTGCACGCGGGGCCGGCGTTCGCCAACGACTTCGACATCCTGGCCAAGCGGCGGGAGCTGCTCGACGTCTGCGTCCGGCATGGCCTGCGGGTGCCGGACGGCTACCACGAACGGCAGTCCATCGTGGACCTGATCGCGACGACGCTGTCGATCTGGCCGCTGCGGGCGCGGCCGTGCCACAACGACCTGCTGCCGGAGAACTTCATCGACCTCGCCGGCGAGGTCCGCATCATCGACTACCAACTGTCCGGCAACAACGACCCGGCTTTCGAGCTGGGCGACATAGCGGCCGAGGCCGACTTCGACCCCGACCAGACGGCGGCGCTCGCGGCCGCGTACTTCGGCATGGAGACCGTTTCCGCACTGATCGCGCGGGTCCGGCTCAACCTGATCCTGTCCAACGTCACCTGGACGCTCTGGTTCTCGGTGCACCATGGCCTGCTCCGGGCGCCCGGTTCGACGTTCGACTACTGGAACGAAGCGGCCGACAAGTGGGCCCGCGCGACGTCCGATCTCGACGCACCCGAGCTGGGTCGCCTGATCGACACCGCCGCGGGTCGCCCGGCCAACCCCTGACCACCTCCGGGAGGTGTTGCAGTGACGACCACGTCGCCCGCCACGGGTGAGCAGCCACTGGACGATGACGCCCAGCGGCTCGCGGAACTCGGCTACAAGCAGGAACTACGGCGTAAATGGAGCGGCTTCTCCAACTTCGCCATCTCGTTCTCCATCATCTCGATCCTGGCCGGCTGTTTCACCACGTTCGGCCAGGCCTGGAACAACGGTGGCCCGGTCGCGATCTCGTGGGGCTGGCCGCTGATCTCGATCTTCATCCTGATCATCGGGCTCTGCATGTCGGAGCTCGTCTCGGCATACCCGACCGCCGGTGGCATCTACTGGTGGGCCGCGACGATGGGCAAGCCGGTGCACGGCTGGTTCACCGGCTGGCTCAACCTGGTCGGCCTGATCGCGGTCACCGCGTCGGTCGACTACGGCTGCGCGACGTTCCTCAACCTGTCCCTGTCGGCGCTCTTCGACGGCTGGGCCGGCACGCTCAACCAGGCGTTCCTGCTGTTCGTGATCATCCTGGCGTTGCACGGGATCATCAACATCTGGGGCCACGCCATCATCGACATCCTGCAGAATGTCTCGGTCTGGTGGCACGTCGCCGGCGCGGCCGCGGTGGTGCTGATCCTGATCGTCGTGCCCGACCACCACCAGAGCTTCCAGTTCGTCTTCACCGAACGCTTCAACAACTCGGGATTCGGCAACGGCGACCACAACGGGTTGATGTTCTGGTTCTTCATCCTGCCGCTCGGGTTCCTGCTCACCCAATACACGATCACCGGCTTCGACGCCTGCGCGCACGTTTCGGAGGAGACCAGAGGCGCGTCGTACGCGGCGGCGCGGGGTCTCTGGCAGTCGATCTTCTACTCGGCGATCGGCGGCTGGATCCTGCTGCTGGCCTTCCTGTTCGCGGCGACGGACGTCGACGCGATCAACAAGGCGGGCGGCTTCTCGGGCGCCATCTTCGAGAGTGCGCTGACCCCGGTGATGTTCAAGATCGTCATCATCATCTCGACGATCGGCCAGTTCTTCTGCGGCATGAGCTGCGTGACCTCGATGTCCCGGATGACCTACGCGTTCAGCCGTGACCGCGCGATCCCCGGCTGGCGGCTGTGGTCACGGGTCGACCGCAACGGCACGCCGGTGTACGCGATCATCGTCGGCACCGTCGCCGGCGGCGTGCTCACGCTGCCCGCGCTCTACCAGTACAACGGCATCCCGGTCGCGTTCTACGCGGTCGTCTCGGTCGCGGTCATCGGCCTTTATCTGGCCTTCCTGATCCCGATCGCGCTGCGCCTGCGGATGGGCGACCGGTTCCGCCCGGGCCCGTGGACGCTCGGCCGCAAATACAAGGTGCTCGGCTGGATCGCGGTGATCGAGATCGCGGTGATCTCGGTCTACTTCATCATGCCGTTCACCCCGGCGGCGGTTCCGTTCAGCGACGACTTCACCTGGAGCGCGGTCAACTACGCACCGCTCGCGATCGGCGGCGTGCTCCTGGCGGTCTGGATCTGGTGGCGGGTCTCGGCCCGCCATTGGTTCACCGGGCCCCGCCGTACGGTCGAGGAACAGGGCGCTCCCGACGTGGCGAACACACCCTGACCCTCGGGCCTTCCGCTCTCCCGTGGCCGGCACAGCGCCGGCCACGGGAGAGCGGCCACATCCCATTGGGGGTACGCACCCATGCCCACCGACGCCGCCCGGAAGCGGGTGCGGGTCCCGCGTCCGGCCGCGGCCGACCCGGCCGTCACCGCGCCCAACGACGACGCATCACCCACGCCGCCCGGCGACGTTCCACCTGCCGCAACGCCGCTGCCTCGCCGAACCCGGAAACCGAGCACATCGGCGAACCCGCCCGGCGCCGCACCCGCGACCGAGCCCACCGCAACACCAAAGCCGCGGCGCAACGCGCCAGCATCAACCCGCAAGGCGGCCGCGTTGGCCGCTGCCGCGAAGGCGGCCAGCGGGAACGCGGTTGTCGCCGTTCCCGGCAGGCAGGCCGCGCGGACCAACCAGGCGGCGGCCAAGGTCTCGGGTGTGCCGCTCTGGCGGCCGGTTCGGGGTGGGAACGCGTTCGAGATCACCGTGTCGCGGCTGGCGCAGGCGATCCGGCTCGGGTTGGTCGGTGATGGGGACCGGCTGCCGGCCGAGCGCGATCTGGCCGAGCGGCTGCAGGTCAGCCGGGTCACGCTGCGGGAGGCGATCCGCGCCCTGCGCGAGGCCGGCTATCTGGAGTCGCGCCGCGGGCGCACCGGCGGCACGTTCGTCATCTCCCCGGTGACCACCACCGAGGTCGGAAAGGGACCGAAGGCCCGGCCGAAGGGCGACGCTGCCGAGCTCGCCCGGCAGATGGGTGACACGTTGCACGACGCCCTCGACTTTCGGCGGGTGCTCGAGCCGGGAGCGGCCGGGCTGGCCGCGACCCGTACCCTCGCCGCTGTTGATCGGCAGCACCTGGTCGCCTGCCTGGCGGCCTCGCGCGAGCGGGACCCGGCCACCCGGCGGGTCGCGGACTCGCGGCTGCACCTCGCCGTCGCCGCCGCCAGCGGCAGCCCGTCGCTGGCCGCCGCGGTCGCCGACGTGCAGCTCACCCTCGACGGGCTGCTGGCCAGCATCCCGGTGATCAAGAAGAATCTGGACCACTCCGACCGGCAACACGCCCGCGTCGTCGACGCGATTCTTGCCGGCGACGCGCTCGCCGCGCGGGCGACGATGGAGCAGCACTGTGACGCGACCGCCGAGCTGTTGCGCGGCTTGCTCGGATGATTGACGCGGTATCGCCGCCGGGCATATCTATGGTTTATGAGTAGACCTTTCTGATGGAGGCGCGAGGATGACCCGAGAACCGGCGCTCACGCTCGAAGAGCTCGCCGTGGCCGTCGACGGCGGCGAGATCGACACCGTCGCGCTCGCGCTCACCGACATGGAGGGGCGCCTGCAGGGCAAGCGGCTGCACGGCCGGTTCTTCCTCGACGAGGTCACCCACTCCGGCGCGGAGGGCTGCAACTACCTGCTCGCGGTCGACGTCGACATGAACACCGTCGACGGCTACGCGATGTCGAGCTGGGAGCGGGGCTACGGCGACTTCGCGATGGTGCCCGACATGAGCACCCTGCGCCGCGTGCCGTGGCAGCCCGGCACCGCCATGCTGCTGTCCGACCTGGCCTGGCTCGACGGCTCCGGCGATGTCGTAGCCAGCCCGCGGCAGATTCTGCGCCGCCAGCTCGACCGGCTCGCCGAGCACGGCCTGACCGCGTACGCCGGGACCGAGCTCGAGTTCGTGCTCTTCCGCGACTCCTACGAAGACGCCTGGCGGCGCGGCTACCGCGAGCTGACCCCGGCCAACCTCTACAACGTCGACTACTCGCTGCTGGGCACCGCGCGGGTCGAGCCGCTGCTGCGCCGGATCCGCAACGAGATGGCCGGCGCCGGGCTGGTGCCGGAGAGCGCCAAGGGCGAGTGCAACCTCGGCCAGCACGAGATCGCCTTCCGCTACGCCGACGCGCTGACCTGCGCCGACCACCACGTGATCTACAAGAACGGCGCCAAGGAGATCGCTGCCCAGGAGGGCATGGCGATCACCTTCATGGCCAAGCCCAACGAGCGGGAGGGCAACTCCTGCCACGTGCACTTCTCGCTGCGCGGGGCGGATGACCGGTCGGCGATGCTCGGGGACGGCCCGGCCCACCTTTCCGACATCGGGCAGCACGCGCTGGCCGGCCTGCTCGCGACGATGCGCGACTTCAGCGTGCTGTTCGCACCCAACATCAACTCTTACAAGCGCTACCAACCGGGCTCGTTCGCGCCGACCGCGTTGCGCTGGGGGAGTGACAACCGCACCTGCGCGCTGCGGTTGGTCGGGCACGGTCAGGGCATGCGGGTGGAAAACCGGGTGCCGGGCGCCGACGTCAACCCCTACCTGGCCATCGCCGCGCTGGTCGCCGGCACGATCCACGGCATCGAGAACGAGTTGCCGCTGGAGCCGGAGGTCACCGGCAACGCCTACCGCGACGCGACGTCGCCTCGGGTGCCGGGTGCGCTGCGCGAGGCCGCGGCGCTCTGGGAGGATTCCGCGATCGCCCGCGCCGCGTTCGGCGACGACGTGGTCGACCACTATGCCAACCGGGCCCGGGTCGAGCTGGCCGCCTTCGACGCGGCGGTCACCGACTGGGAGCTGTTCCGCGGCTTCGAGCGTTTGTAACCCCGCGGCTTCGAACGTTTGTAAGGGGAAACAGAGTGACCGAACTGGTCAACCCGGCAACCGGGCTGCCGATCGAGACCGTGCCGGCGAGCAGTCTCTATGACACCGACGCCGCGATCGAGCGGGCCAATGCCGCGTTCCCCAGGTGGCGGTCGGTGGCGCCCGGCGACCGGGCCCGGCTGCTGCGCCGCTTCGCCGCCGTCGTCGACGCGCACATCGAAGAGCTCGCCGAGCTCGAGGTGCGCAACTCCGGGCACACCATCGGCAACGCCCGCTGGGAGGCCGGCAACGTCCGCGACGTGCTCGACTACTACGCCGGCGCGCCGGAACGCCTGATGGGGCGGCAGATCCCGGTCGCCGGCGGGCTCGACGTGACGTTCCACGAGCCGCTCGGCGTGGTCGGCGTGATCGTGCCGTGGAACTTCCCGATGCCGATCGCCGGCTGGGGCTTCGCACCCGCGCTCGCCGCCGGCAACACCGTGGTGCTCAAGCCGGCCGAGGTGACCCCGCTGACCGCGTTGCGGCTGGGGGAACTGGCTCTCCAAGCCGGCCTGCCGCAGGGCGTGTTCACCGTCGTACCGGGGCGTGGATCCCTGGTTGGTGAACGGTTTGTCACGCACCCCGCGGTGCGCAAGGTCTGCTTCACCGGCTCGACCGAGGTCGGGCAGCGGATCATGCGGGGCTGCGCCGACCAGGTCAAGCGGGTCACGCTGGAGCTGGGCGGCAAGAGCGCCAACATCGTGTTCGCCGACGCCGATCTGGCGAAAGCGGCCGCCGGCGCACCCGCTGCGGTCTTCGACAACGCCGGCCAGGACTGCTGCGCGCGGTCGCGGATCCTGGTCGAGCGCAGTGTCTACGACCGTTTCCTGGAGCTGCTGGAGCCGGCCGTCAAGGCGTTCCGGGTGCAGGACCCGGCGCTGGAGACGGCGCAGATGGGCCCGTTGATCACCGCGGCGCAGCGCGCGTCAGTGCAGTCCTATGTGGATGACAGGGCCAATGTGGCGTTCACCGGGAACGCGCCGGAAGGACCCGGATTCTGGTACGCCCCAACGGTTCTGCTCGCCGGCTCGCCCAGCGACCGGCACTGGCGCGAGGAGATCTTCGGCCCGGTCGTCTCGGTGCTGCCGTTCGACGACGAGGCCGACGCGATCCGGCTCGCCAACGACACCGAGTACGGCCTGTCCGGCTCGATCTGGACCCGCGACACCGGCCGGGCGATCCGGGTGGCCCGCGGCGTCGAGACCGGCAACCTTTCCGTCAACTCCAACTCGTCGGTCCGCTACTCGACCCCGTTCGGCGGCATGAAGCAGTCCGGGCTGGGCCGCGAACTCGGCCCCGACGCCCTGCTCTCGTTCACCGACGTCAAGAACGTCTTCCTCGCAGCAGATTGAGAGGCTCGATGAACAGGCTCCAAGACCGGGTGGCCGTGATCACCGGTGCCGGCAGCGGCATTGGGCTGGCCACCGCCCGTCGCTTCGCCGCCGAGGGCGCGAAGGTGGTCTGCGTCGACGTCGGCGCCGAGACCGGCAAGGCGGCGGCGGACGAGGTCGGCGGTGAGTTCGTGCTCTGCGACGTCGCCGACGAGGCCGGGGTCCGCGAGCTGTTCGACGGCGTCGCCGAAAGGTATGGCCGGGTCGATATCGCCTTCAACAACGCCGGAATCTCGCCGCCCGACGACGATTCCATCCTGGAAACCGGACTCGACGCCTGGGAACGGGTGCTCCGGGTCAACACCACCAGCGTCTACCTCTGCTGCAAGTACGCGATCCCGCACATGCGCCGGCAGGGCAAGGGCTCGATCATCAACACCGCCTCGTTCGTCGCACTGATGGGCGCGGCCACCTCGCAGATCGCCTACACCGCCAGTAAGGGTGGTGTGCTCGCGATGACCCGCGAGCTGGGCGTCCAGTTCGCCCGTGAGGGTATCCGGGTCAACGCCCTGTGCCCCGGGCCGATCGCCACGCCGCTGCTGCTGGAGCTGTTCGCCAAGGACCCGGAGCGGGCCGCGCGGCGCCTGGTGCATGTGCCGATGGGCCGGTTCGGCGAGCCGGCGGAGATCGCCGCGGCCGTGGCCTTCCTGGCCAGCGACGACGCCTCGTTCATGACGGCGGCGCAATTTGTCGTCGACGGCGGAATTACAGGGGCATACGTCACACCTCTGTAGCGATCGTTTGGCGAATGGCTTGCCAGGTAGCAGAGTTGTGGGGAGGAGGTTCTCAGTCAACGTGCGACCTATCGTCGGAATCACGTCCTATGTAGAACCCGCTTCCTGGGGTGTGTGGATCGACCAGGATGCGGCACTGATCAGAAAGTCCTACGTCGACGCGGTGACCGCCGCCGGCGCCCGGGCGGTGATATTGCCGCCGGATGACACCGACGCCGACGTGCTCCGCGCACTCGACGCGTTGATCATCGCGGGCGGTGCCGACCTCGGACCCGACCTTTACGGCGAGGCGCCCCGCCCGCTCACCGACAGCCGACCCGACCGCGACCGCGGCGAGTCCGTGCTGCTCCAGGCGGCGCTCCGGACCGACCTGCCGGTGCTGGGCATTTGCCGGGGCATGCAGCTGCTGGCGGTGACCTGCGGCGGCCGGCTGCACCAGCACCTGCCCGACGTGGTCGGCTCCGACAAGCACCGGCCAGGCCCGGGCGTCTACGGATGGCACGGCATCCAGTTGGAGCCCGGCTCCCTGGCGGCGGAGGTGGCCGGCGACGGCCCCGAGGGTGACGGCCGGGTGGAGGTCAACACCTACCACCACCAGGGCGTCGCCGACCCGGGATCGCTGACGATCACGGCCCGCGCCGACGACGGCGTCATCGAGGCAGTCGAAGACCCGGCCAAGCCCTTCGTGTTGGGCGTCCAATGGCACCCCGAAGAATCCGGCGAACGCCGCATCTTCGAAATCCTGGTCGACGCCGCCCGAGCCGGCACCGCCAGCTGAGGCGAGCCCCGGCGGCAAGCGGCCCGCGGCGGGTGGGTGGACCAAACCGCAGCAGAAACGGACAACGGTTCCGGAAAGCGAAGCCGAACCGGTCGTGGGATGAGAGTGACCAACGACGAAGAAAAAGGCCGGCGGGAGCGACGGTCCGGACCACCGCGGACCCGGGACCGGGCGATTTGCCTCTGAGAATGTTGGCTCGGAACCGGCGAGATCGCCGATAGAGTGAGCGAATGTCTCGGCCCGTGATCGGCCTGACCACCTACGCCGAAGAGGCGAGGTTCGGGCTCAACGACACGTTCGCCGCCGTGCTGCCGCTGGCCTACGTGCAGGCGGTGCACAACAGCGGCGGCCGCGCGGTGCTCATCACCCCTGACGCGCCCGATGTCGACGCCCTTGACGGGCTTGACGGCATCGTGTTCACCGGGGGGTCCGATGTCGATCCGGCGCTCTACGGCGCGCGGCCGCATCCGACCACCCAGGTCAAGCCCGAGCGGGACGCCGCCGAGATGTTGCTGCTGCGGGCGGCGCTGGCCGCCGACCTGCCGCTGCTGGCGATCTGCCGGGGCATGCAACTGATGACCGTCGCCTGTGGCGGCAAGCTGCACCAGCACCTGCCTGACGTGCTCGGGCACGACCACCACCGGCCGACCTCGGGGCCGAAGTTCGGGTTCCACCGGGTCGATCTGGCGCCCGGGTCGCTGGCCCGGCAACTGCTCGGCGAGTCGGTCGAGGTCAACTCGTTCCACCACCAGGGCGTAGCCGACCCGGGCAAGCTGACCGCCACCGGCTGGTGTCCGGAAGACAACCTGATCGAGGTGGTCGAGGATCCGGCGCTGCGGTTCGCCCTCGGCGTGCAGTGGCATCCGGAGGACACCACCGATCATCGGCTGTTCGCGGCGCTGGTCGGCACGGCTTCCAGCAGCTGAAACGGCTTCGCCTCGGGCGACGGCCGGTGGCAGGATCAGGGCCATGGCCAAGCTTTACGAACAGATCGACGGCCGGTTGCGGGACTTCATCGAAGCCCAGCACATGTTCTTCGTGGCTACCGCACCGTCCGGCGACGGCGGGCACGTCAACCTCTCGCCGAAGGGCATGGCCGGCACGTTCGCGGTGCTCGACGAGCATCGGGTGGCCTACCTCGACTTCCACGGGAGCGGCGCGGAGACGCTGGCCCACCTGCGGCAGAACGGGCGCATCACGATCATGTTCTGCGCCTTCCAGGGGCCGCCCAACATCGTCCGGCTACACGGGCGGGGCACGTTCGCGCCGATCGGTGATCCGGCCACCGAAAACCTGCTGGCGCACTTCGAAAACCCGCCCGACCTGCATGGGCTGCGTTCGGTGATCACCGTCGACGTGATCCGGATCAGCGACTCGTGCGGCTACTCGGTGCCGTTCATGAGCTACGAGGGCGACCGCGACCTGCTGGTGCGGTGGGCCGATCGGAAGGACGAGGCGGCCCTGGCCGACTACCGCCGCACCAAGAACGCCACCAGCATCGACGGCCTGCCGGCCTTCGAGGATCAGCTCGCCGAGACGCCGATCAGGGTCCCAATTCCGTAGGTAGCCGCCGCGGCCGCCGCGCCGAGCACGAGTTGCCGGACGCCGCTGCCCCACCACGACCGCTGGGTGAAGCGCGCGACCAGGGCGCCGGCCAGGAACAGGCCAGCGCCGCCGGCGCCGAGTGACACCCACAGGTTGGTCAGGCCGGCCAGATAGGGGATCAGCGGGACGACCGCCCCGATCGAGAAGAAGACGAACGAGAGCAGCGCCGCCGCCCACGGGCTCGGGTGGTCTTCGGCGTCGACGCCCATCTCCTCCTGGACGTGCACCCGCAGTGCTTCGCGCGGGTTGGCCCGCAGCACCTCCGCGACCTGGGTGGCCAGGTCGCGGGGCAGGCCGCGGCGGACCCACGCGTCGGCCAGCTCGCGGGCCTCCGCCTCGGGGTGCCGCTCCAGCTCCAGCCGCTCCTTGGCCACCTCGGCGCGGACCTGCTCGTTCTGGCTGCGCACGCTGGTGTATTCGCCCAGACCCATCGAGATCGCCCCGGCGACCAGGCCGGCGACGCCGGTGAGCACCAAGGTGCGCGACGTGACCCCGCCGCCGCCCACGCCGGCGATCAGGGCGATGTTGGTGACCAGGCCGTCCATGGCGCCGAAGACCGCCGGGCGCAGCTTCCCGCCGGAAACGTCGGCGTGGTGGTGCGGTGCGGGTAGCTGGTGGTCGAGTCCGGTCACGGAAGTGTCAGGATCTCGTGGCCGTCTTCCGTCACCACGATCGTGTGCTCGAACTGAGCGGTCCACTTGCGGTCCTTCGTCACGACGGTCCAGCCGTCATCCCACATGTCGTATTCGTATGTGCCGAGCGTGATCATCGGCTCGATCGTGAAGGTCATCCCCGGTTCCATCACGTCGGTCGGCCGGGGGCTGTCGTAGTGCGGCACGTAGAGCCCGCTGTGGAACGCCTCGCCGATGCCGTGCCCGGTGAAGTCGCGCACGACGCCGTAGCCGAACCGCTTCGCGTAGGACTCGATCACCCGGCCGATGACGTTGATCTGGCGACCCGGTGCGACCGCCTTGATCCCGCGCATCATCGCCTCGTGGGTGCGCTCGACCAGCAGCCGGTTCTCCTCGGCGACGTCGCCGACCAGGAAGGTGGCGTCGGTGTCGCCGTGCACGCCGCCGATGAAGGCGGTGACGTCGACGTTGATGATGTCGCCGTCTTCCAGCACGGTGCTGTCCGGGATGCCGTGACAGATGACTTCGTTGAGGCTGGTGCAACACGACTTGGGGAAGCCCTTGTAGCCCAGCGTCGACGGGTAGGCGCCGTGGTCGACCAGGAACTCGTGCACCACCCTGTCGATCTCGTCGGTGGTCACCCCCGGCTTGCAGTGCTCACCGGCGAGCGCAGTGGCCTGCGCGGCGAGCCGCGAGGCGAGCCGCATCTTCTCGATCGTCTCCGGCGTCTGCACGTTGGAGCCGCGCCAGGGGGTGGGGCCCCTCTTCCCGACATACTCCGGACGGGGGATCGAGGGCGGCACCTGGCGCCACGGCGAGATCTTGCCAGGGGTCAGTTGAGAACGGTCGGCCATGCTTCACACATTAGCGACGCCGAGGGTTGCTTGCCGGGGCCCGAGGGGTGTGCCAAGGTTGTGCCGTGGATCAAGAGGAGACCGTCTTCTCCGCCACCAGCGAGGGTGACGCCGACCACCGCCGGGTGGTCGTGACCGGTGAGGTCGACATGGCTACCGCCGACCAGATGTTCCAGGCGGCGACCCGCGAGCCGGCCACGCACGTCACGCTCGACCTGCGTGCGGTGACGTTCTTCGACTCGGCCGCCATCCAGGCGCTGGTCCGCCTCACCGACCGCATCCCGCAATTGAGGGTGATCCCGTCGCGCCGCGTCAGGCGGGTTCTCGACATCGCAGGTCTGGGCGATCAGAGCTGGCTCTCGCCCGAATAAGCCAAGATCGAAATCCTGTCCCGGGTTCGCCGGGGGCGCGACCGTCGCTCCCGCCGGGGATCGCTGCGCTTCGCTCCGCTTGCCAGGTCCGCCGTTGGTCAAGGTCACGGCGAAAGCCGCGCAAGAGAAAAGCACTAACG
>Ga0193743_1001744_pt1 | contig 15852 bp, 19 predicted proteins | sample L2c2metaG_FD_143038 | JGI IMG/M metagenome (GOLD analysis project Ga0193743, IMG submission 143038) | Soil microbial communities from a riparian zone of the East river system, Colorado, United States - L2c2 | ecosystem: Environmental > Terrestrial > Soil > Riparian zone | place: USA: East River...
ATACTTTGGAATAAAACCCAAAGCATTCTTTTGAGTCTTTAAGAAACCGAACGTCTTTAGCCTCGACTGTCTTTGGTCACGACTGTAAAGTCTGAACCAATCGAAGTCGTAACATAAAACATGCTGCAAGCATGAGATGCGCAGCATCAGAAATGAATGACATGTTAGATAAGATCATCTGTCAGATAAGATATGATCAAGAGATAAGATCAAAAGATAAGATCAAAAGATATGATCAAGAGATCATTGTTCAGTTCAAAGAAAAAGAGTGTGTGAAGGAATAAAAATTGTAACACAGTTCTGGTTTGGTTCAGCCAAGAGGGTATCAGTTCAGTTCTCAGTTTGAGCCAAGGGCCTGAAGAACTGAACTGAACTGAACTTTGGTAGCCCTAAACAGGGCACGAGTCGAGCACAGCCAACGCCTCATTCTTCGCATCCTTGAATGTCTTCTTTTCAACTTGACGATATCAGTACTTGACCCATCCCCAGCACTGAAGAGGGAGATTTTTGTGTAAAATAGATTGATGTAATAATTAGACTCACCATTTCAATCAGATTAAGCTCACAGTGTAATTTCGGAAGGAAGATACATTCATGACTGGCTTCTTTGATGAGTGTCTCAAGCATAGAGACTTGGTTCACAAAGTCATCCTTTTTGCTGAGAAGCCATGCCATGCAACATTTATCATTCTCCCAGGGGCAGACTGGGGAGAATTTAGTGCACATACCTGTGACATTGAAGCCACATTCCTCAAGAGTTTGCTGCCAGCTGGGACAGTGAAAATTGGGAATTTTTTAAGGCAAAAACGGTTTGATAAAAAATCACCAAACTTTGGGATCATTCCACTCTTCAGAAAAGAAAGCGATTGCGCTATCTTTCATGACTTTATCGAACTTTTAAGGGTCTGGCCAATATTTTCAGGGACACAATCCTTAAATGGTAATTTAAAAGAGAACAGCTCGGTAGAATGAGCTGAAAATTGGTCAGGAGACTGCTCAAATGGGTTTCTATCGATCCCAATGGTTTACAGAGACATCAATAAAATTCTATTTTTTTTGTCAACTTTGTTTGTCCGCGACTGTACTTAAAATGGAAAGCTTGGCACATTGTGCATGCTCGCACAGGCTCCCAAAATTCCAACATAACCTTCCCAAGATCAAAGGTACAAATGTCTTTATTCCATAGTGAAAATATAAAAAGTCTCTTGTTGAATACATACTTTTCCTGGATGAACATGACAGGCCAATAAAGCAAGCATTGCGACATCAACCCATTCTCTAGTACTACATATTAAATAGTTGTTAAGCTCCCTGAAAATATGTTACTCCATCCTTTTCCAAGAGTTGTTTGTATTTTGTTTCATTAGGAGTTAGACTGGACATACAGTATTAAGAATATTATCTACTTACTTATTTCAATCCTTCACATATCATAGAATTTACAAATCAATCTTTAATTAGAATATCAAAGGTCAAAGAACACTTTATGAATGAGAGAACACAATAAAAAATAAATTCAATAAGCACGAAAGCGGCCCACAAAACTGTACTATCACCAACTGCTCATTGCTTGACATTGATGCTGCCATCCAATGGGTACAACATCAATACTGCCAAATTTGGAGTTGACTCCAATCAAATCGTTATTTTCGGACAAAGTGCAGGGCGGCATTCGACGCGTATAAGGTTCTCCCACCCCAATGATACCATTGTCGAAGGTCGGTGTGTTGTCACAGAAACCTCCATTCTAATATACCAACAAGGAACCCGGAACATAAGTAATAAGTGAAAATTTACCGTCGTTGAATCCTTGGATGTAGTATATCAGGTGGTTTGACGAATGCCCTTGCTGTCAGTGCACACCTGCTGGCACTGCCTGGAACAACGTTTCAAGCCCTGTCGAATGCGGAAATGATTTGACTGATATTTCAGATGAAGATGCGCAGAAGCTGATTGATACATGCCGTAGCCACGACGCCCGAACAGTCTCAAGCTTGCATGGAAGCAGTTTTATTCCAAGCTTTGGAGAATGCGGTGATTAACACCAGTACGTTGACAGGTTTCAAGTTGGGGACTTTTAGTTAAAGCCTTCTCATCTAGATATCACCATTTTTGCCAGTACTCCGCAACGTGCAGCTGATGGCAAATTTCCGCATGCCGATGCTGGGAGGCATTGTTGCGAACGAAGGCGATATCTCCCTTGTTGCTCAAGAGCTTTCGACTCTCAGGGTCACCTCCCGGTCGCGACAGAAATGCTTTCCAACGTTGAGACACTCGTATGGCCGGCACGGTTTATCTAGCTGATTCATTCTTCATAGCTCGGACTTACGTGTCCAGCTGCTGTTGCCGCGATCCACAGCATCATTGCCAATGTACCAGCTTTTCGGTACCAGTTTCAAGATGAGAACCCATCGTGATGAATTGCAGCGTGTCGTTGACGCAATCTACTAGCTGTCTTGCCCAACATCTCGACTCGAGTAGATCTACGTGCAATCCACGCATCCTAAATTTTTTTTGTTGTTTGAACCTATAACAGAAGCCCCATCCCTGCTCCACCAACTGAAATAGCATTATCGAGATACGTCCAAAACACCTGGACTGGGGTAGTATTCACCCAAGGAAAATTGATCGACGCCGCTTGCGCTAAGCAGAGTGCGTTGTTGCAAAACCAGAACGAGCACTTGGTTATCTTGAACAGTTGAAAGTATTGTGCATAAAGGGCAAGGCTGGTTTTGAGAATATGGTGTATCTCTAGTCGTTTGAGAATGAACATTCTTTCAGCGTAAGTACTGACCAATAAGAACGGCCGTCGGGGTATGACTCGAATAAAGGGAGATCTTGTGCAATAAATCAAAGCGGCCGCTAACAAAGAGGAAGATATTGTCTATCAGTACATTGTCTCGCTATGCCACCTGAGCCACTGCCGGCTGCATATATGGGAGTTTTTTGCAACCATACCTCCCAACTATCGTGTGCAGGCCATCTCTAACAAATCATAGCAATCAACGATGCCCTCCACATCTGTAAACCTACTTGCTCAAAATCAATGGTAGACATACTAATGATACAAATAGAAACTTACACCCTGCGGAAACGGATGGTCTGTCGATGAACAAGTCCAACTAGTCGAAACAGACGCGTCACATTCAGGCTTTGATGGCTACGACGATGATTCGAGCACCATCATGAGCGATCCTGGCGGATCTCCAACAAATGACATGACAGAGGATTCCGAAATGAAGCTCAAGCACCAGCAAATACAAATAGCCATACCAGCAGGGGAAGACGAGAACGAATACATGCTTTGCGCCTATGGAGATATATCACTCTCCAATATCAGCTTCGTGCCAGGTCCTCTAGCGGCCCTCTCGCCTGAAAAGAAAGTGAATAAACCTATTTCACCAACGTCGCGTGCCATTCAGGTGAATTATCTTGGCCTTTTTTTATGCCAATGAGTTGACTATAAGTTGATAGCAGTATTCTCCTGGAGTGATCGGAAGGATTCCGCCCCCTTCTCCTTTGGTTGTGGACTTTGAGACGATTGTCAATAACCTCAAGCGATCGGTCAAATTCCAGCCTCCGCCAGCGACCATAGTCGACCGTGATGACATTCTTTATTCTCCACAACCTCGACGTTTGATCGACTTGCAGAACTTCGGGATAGAGATGGAGATACTGTCGCGCGAGTGCATAGATGAACCTATCACCCTTGGAGCAAAGAAAAGGCATGAAAAACACGCGCTGTGTGAGGGAACGACTGGCTACCATTTGGGACTAAAGCCAACATGGCTGACTTAAAGTCGTGACTTGATTTGTGACTCATACCCCATTTTTTTGTCCTGCCTACCATACACATGTTGTAGATTATTTCTGACTTCAATCCCCTTGAAAACGTATCACTTCAGGTCCTCTGTGAAAGACCCACCAAGTTATATCTTGCTGTAGGAACTTGGTGCTCGACTTCGTAAGATCAAATTTCATCCCCCTTCACAGCTAGCTTATTGCTTATTCTAGATACGACTGACGATTATAGAAAAACCGGTTCATGAGTTTTCGTTTCAACACTGTTCAAGAGGAGGATGAATGGGAGATCATTACGGCAGATTGGTGGCGCACAGCTTTTATTTTGGTGCCATGGACGTACATCCCACATGCCATTGAAAGAAAATCACCGCGTCAGCAGTTTTATGGCTCTCTTTTTGCAGGTCTATCATCACCCCGGGATATTTACTCAGATGGTGTGCAATGCAAGCTTCCTAGCGAAGACGATACTCTCAACCCAGAACTTGTTGGGGCAAGTGGCGCCATCGCAGCCGTCGCTTCATACGAGGAGGACGTTGGATTTTCTTACTCGACTTGCCCAACAATTGAGCCTCACGAACTCAACTTGTACAACCATGTGGACTTATCCATCAACATTGACGAAAGTGATCTGTTGACAGGAAGGCAAAGGTGGAAAGAACTAGTGGAAGATCTGATGCATGGCGAAATATACGAGAATACAAACACGGATAACGGCGGATCTCTGGAAAGTTCTCTTATAGGATCTTTTTCCTCAGCCGGGGACCTAAGCCTTTCGAGCGTGGATTTGTCCTCTTCGGATGGCTCAATTGATTATTTTGTTATGCCATCGACACCAAAGGCAAAACATTTCTTTCCCGACATCGAAATCAAAGCTTCGTCTCCGAGTGGCAGTATTGACGGTAGTGGTTTCGGCAACCTCACTTTCCTTTCTCCTGGCAAGTCACTTAATGCTGCCGCTTCTTCTTTCGTGCCTACTTTTTGCTCTCAACCGAACGAAGAGGCTATCCATTTCCCTCCCTTAGTCGACGCTTCCATATCGCCTTCACCCGCACTGTCCTTTGCTAATTTCACTTTCCCAACTTTGGATGCCCCTTCTCAGCCTCTGGCTACCATCAAATTGAAGAAGGACGATCAAGGCTTTTTCACGGAGGTGCAGAACGAACCATCCAATGCTGGCGAACCTGCCAATCTTCTACCACCTTTCTTACAGGAATCCCCTCATCGAAACCGCACCCGCAAGTCAAGAACACGTGAAATTGTTGATCGCTTGCGCTCCCAATCCAGCCCGGATGATAGTACTACCGCTCACTTTCCCTTGTCAAATGGAATTGAACTGTCACCAAAATATGCGAGTCATAGCCCTAGTCCAATAATACGCGATGACTGCAGTTTCATGATACCCCGGCTTAGCGTGTCGGAGGATGGCGGAGATCGAGCTTCGGGATTATCTACTCCCTCATTGGAAGATGATGATGGTTGGATCTCTCAACCAAACGCTTTATCATCTCGTCATAAAGCAAACAGGACTCGCGAGCTTTTCCTTGCGCTCACGAGGCGTCGGACGGATTCACTATCGTCTGAAAATGTCAAGACCTTGATGGACTCGGCTGATGGTTCTAGTGCATTTCATCCGCGTAATACATCCGCTCCGCCTTCGCCGTCCCCCCAAACACCTCCCCCTTGGACGTCCAATGACGGATGGATAGAAAGCAATCCAACTCCGCCTGAACCGCAAAAGAAGTCAAAACCTTCATCAAGAGAGTCTCATAGACGTAAGAAGTCTTCCTCTCGCAATGCATCATCCCGAGCATCCTTTTCTATTTCTTCCACTTCACCACATTTTCCAATCAGCGCTACCTCTGCATGTTTTTCACCACCACCGCCTTCACCACCACTGCCACCACCACCCCATCTTACAGTTTCTCCACATGTAGTACCTCAAGCAATTCCTTATTTCTTTCCTGCATATCCGGCAGTTCCTACGCCCGTTCCTTACACTGCTTTCATGCATTTTCCTACCTTCCCCATTGGGATACCTGTGCGTGGGCATCCAGGTCTTCCCGCCGGTACGCCTTACGGGACCAGCCCAGCTTTGATTACCAGGAAAGGGGCGGGATTAATGAAAGCACCAATGACTTCCTCCAGCACGATCACGAACATGAATATGATGCCCACCTACAGGGCCAAGCAATCTCCACTTTGGTAAAAAAAAATAATTAAATTCTTGCATTGTTTCTTTCTTTCTTCTTCTTCTCTCTTCCCCTTTCATGTATGTATTTTTGCCAGTGTCTCCTGATATTTCACTTCTTTGTTCACTTCTCTGTTCTGTGGCTGTATCTTGGGCCTTCGTCGGACCTCGTTTTTTTTTTTTTCCCTTTTTTTCCTTTTCTTAGCGTGCAAGTTGTTTGTCTTGAAATGCCGCATATAAATTGTAGCACACCCTTCTCATTGTCCTCACATCATCATCCTTCCCCGAGCGTCATTTACCTTCAGTCCACCTTCGACAGGCGGCTTTTGTGTGCTTTTTTAACTTTATGTAGTGCAATATGACAACAAGCCTTTTCTGAACTAAATCATAGAAACAATCGCTTCGAAAAACAAGTTACAAAAGTATCTACCTACTCAATTTCGATGGACCAATCTTTTGTGATCAAGACTTTGGGATCTCTGATCACCAATAGACTGGCGGCAGCTTCCTTCTTCTCGCCTGAGGAAACACCCGGAACATATTCCCATGTAAGCTCCTGGCCACCTTGAATCTTAACACTGGAAGGTTTCGCAGACAATCCCACAACGATAATTTTTTCCACCCTGACATCAGCAATATCCTTCGCATAGGCATTGGAGGGGTCATAAGTCCCGAGCGCAACGCTATCAACAGCCTCATTCGGTTTTGCAGCTCCAAGATCTCGACTTGAAAGCCACAAAGATTTGGACTTCTTTGAGGCAACGAATTCGCGCCATACGAATTGACCTTTCATATGATTGTATGATTCGCCATCATCAAGGTAAATTTCTCCACGAGCTGTCCCGGCTTTGCTCAATGCAACACGTAAGGTAAAGGGGTCGCGTTTCATTAGTGTTGATGCTCGTCTTGGCCGTTCACGGGTCGGAAGGATGGATCCACCACGGATGAAGACAGGGACTTGGTGAAGTGCAGCTGGAACAGTTATTTCTTTGCCCTTGGCTGCCCCACGATAGGCATGATGGTTGAAGTAGTCATAGTAAACCTACCAATATCGGTTGATCTAATGCTCAGGGTATGAAGATGAATATCCCGTACCTGGTCTTCAGCAAGATAAACCGTTGTCTCCGTAACGCCCTTAGCTGTGATGGGCTTAACCAGCAATCCAGACGATCCGATGTAGTACTGATCATCCATGTCAAATCCGGCTTTATCTTTGGGGAACATGATAAATTGTGGTCTAGAGAGTCAATTAGTTCAGAAAACGTCATTGGAATAAGCCACGGATTCATACCTTAAGATAGGCATACCAGTGACAGTAGTCTCCCTGAAAGCTGTATACCACACAGGCAAATGGCTATAGCGAAGACGGAGGAGGTCTTTAACTATTCCCTTGTATGGTTGGTCAAACAGGAAAGGCTCTCGACGCTTAGAGTCGATATGCGCATGCGCTCGGAAGAAAGGAGCAAAGATGCCAACTTGGTACCACCGGACAAGCATATCTGGTTCAGGATTTCCGAAGAATCCACCAACGTCGGCTATGGCAATAAACATAAATATGTCGAACGCCATTGTCTGCTGAAGCCCAAACATGACTTACAGCCTCCGAAACTCATTCCTCCCAGACCATTGGCCAGTACCATTTTTACGCCAATCGCCATATGTTCCCATGTACCAAGATTGTCTCCAGTCCACATAGCACCAAAGCGTTGAGAGCCTGCAAAGAATGCACGGGTAAGAAGAAACGGTCTCATTGGAGGATTTGTTCGTTCTGCGACCGCTCGGTATGTAAATTTGGACTAGAAAGTTGTGTTTGAGGAAAAGATATCATGCCATAAGTCAATGACTTACAAAGAGCATGCCGTTGATATTATGGATGTCTCGATGCTCCCACCCACCATAATGAACATTGTCTTTGGGCATCGTTATTTCGGGACCGTTGAACACGGAGGGCTGAATTCAAAATTAGACCGGATAAGCATCAAAAAGAACGGTCGACTGTTTACCTCGGTCATATCGTTCCAGATGTGAATATCAGTTGTGCTCTTCGTCCAAGTCCATTGCCCATCGATATGCTCGATTTTGAACATAGTTTTCCACCAGTCCCAAGCAGCAGGGTTGAAGAAGTCTACCCAAGAACTGCTACCAGACCAACACCAACCTTCATATTCACCTTCACCACCCTTCGGCTTGATAAGGATTTGTAGGTCAGAGGCTTGTTTGAAAGCTGGATAATCTTGAGTGCGTTTCAAATGTGGGTCCACAATGACAACCATCTAATCAAAAATGTGTTCATGCGGTAAACATCATTGAAGGAAGTTAAAGCCAACCTTTCGTCCCAAGGCAGCTACATCATTAGTCATTTCTACTGGATCCGGGAAGGTTTTCTCGTTCCACATGAAATATTTGCGTTCATAGGCGTAATCGATATCGAGCCAAAACACATCTACGGGCATATCCTCTCCGTCGAATCTCTTCTGGACGGTTCGAACATCGTCGGAGCTGACGTAATTCCATCGACTTTGATGATAACCTAAACTCCAATGAGGGGGTAAAACTTGAGTTCCTGTGAGTCGTGTATATTGACTGAAAACTTCTTCGGGTGTTGGACCTGGAAGTAAAAATATGTCCAGGATGCCAGATTCAGAAATCCAGTGTGTTTCTGTAGATTTATCGGACGAGTGAGAAACATCGATCCAAGTATCTGATCCAACAACGTGGAAAACTGCGACTGTAGAGTCTGTCGAATGAGCATGCATCAATGGTATAGAGCCGTATACAGAGACCGGAGACCATGCAAGATATTCAAAGACATCGGAGTTGAAAAGTCGGTATGGGTCAGTATAGGTAGGGTCACTACCTGCTGTAGTCGGTAGCGAAAGTCGAGTAGCATGTTGTGGGATACCATAAACGGATCCATGGTTTGGGAAATCGATGTCAAGAGAAAGTGATTCAGGGCCTACAATATACATGGTGAATAGAGAGAAGACTACGTTGAGAAACTTCATTTTACCTTTTGGTTTCGAATCAGTCCAGGTTGAGAAAGTCTCCTCCCAGAGAGCGTCCTCCGTATCGCCCTCAAACCAAGCACGGGGATTTTCAGCTTTGATTACTACTTGGTCTGCGCTGTCCCCTTCAACTGCTGCTGGCTGCTCCACCTTTGTACGGAAATGCTCCATGTGGAGGAGGCCCTGACCATTGAGTACAACCTGTTCCCTGCCATTGCGAATGAGGGAAACACGTAGAGGTACATAGGTAACGACAACTTCGATATCTTTCTTCTCGCCGTATACAGCCCGAATGTCTTCCTTTCCTGGTATCCACTTGATATCTCGACTGATAGATGGTTCTGCTGTTAGGCTCCACGACGCTGTCTCGTCGTAGCGCTTCCGAAGGCCACCTACTTCATCCATCCGCACTCTTGCAACACCATCCTCTTGTATTCGCACTTCTAGGCCAAATTTAATGGCGGGATATAGAGACGACTTTATGGCAGCTGTGAAGACTGCCTGATTGGTTGAAATTCCTATAGAAGAAGGGTCAACAGAGTAGGGAGACACCCAAGAAGTCTTCGCCTCTTTAGCACGGGCAGAGAGAGCACGACCACGTCTACAAAATCCTGATTGAGAGCATGTTTTGAAGTCGTGCGCTTTGAAAGCAAGAGATTGATTAACGAGAAGGAGAGTCAGAAATCCTAGGAAAGACCAAGAGCGCATGGGGAACGAGTAGTCTTTAAACGAACAGAGCAGTGCCACTGCCAGCAAAGCACTAAATCATGTGATCCACGGTTGACACTTTATTATAATAAACAAATGATAAATATATAACTGAATTCGCACTCCATGTGTGGTAGCTTCAAGTTCAGATCATTATAATTCAACTATAAGTAAGTATGCTTTGAGGGTTTCACTTTGCAGAGTTATGGGGAGACAAGATAAATTATTTTATAAATGTTGAAGGGTAACGATAGAGCATTAACCGGATGACGTATTTTGACTGAAGAGGGCAGGAGGTTCAGAAATTCGCATCGACGACCAAACAAGCTCAGAAACTCGTGTCAGCGTAAATGACAACGGCCTATCTTCTGTGTCCAACACAGACACTTGGCCTATGGAAGTTTCCCGGGCCCTTGAAGAGCCAATGGCTCCTTGGCCGTCCATATCTTGAGAGGGAGCTTGTCTAGCGATTGGAGGGTCAGAACCTTCGAGGTCATGGACCCGTCTGAAGATACGATAGAAGAACGATACTGTGACCAGAAGATTGGCGACCGTCAAAGAAATAGCTGCCTAAAACTTGGAGATTGATACATATACACCTAGTACAAAAGAAATAGACAAACCTCGAGATGGCTGGATAGAATTACTATTGTAGCTGGGCTAGGCTCTAGATCCAGATCGGTATAACGGACGATACAAACGATAATCGCAGTGATCAATGTCAGGGCACTTCCAGTGAATGCCCAAATTATGATTCGACGCAAGTTCTGTGGAAGTTTGACTTTCCACAAAGTGATTATAGGGAATAATATGAGAACAAGGTCCACAAAAACATCCACTAATAACGGTCAGAATCATTCGTCAAAGAACGACATGTGGTGATGGTGAGGAAAGGACAACTCACAAGCCGCCGCAACTTCTCCCCCTATAAAGGCGCTGCCAGTCCTACGGCAATTTGTGGCAACAGTCTTGTACCAAGATGCGTTCTTGCTTGGGCATAGGAAAGTGATAACAAGAAGGCAACATAAGTAACTCAGAAAGCATATGGCAGCAAGAAAAAGAGCGCTTCGACGAGCTTTATGGAAAGCTGGAAACACTCTTGCAAGGGTTAGTGCAATGCTAATACGACATGCCCTGCAAAAATATTTCAATGAGTGATGGCTGGATAGGAGGACAAAGATGTCACCAGTTGATCGAGAGAAATAGAAACTGTGAAACCCAATATGAGCTAATTCCCGTAGGTGGCGGTATTTCACGGCCTCTATTACCTGTCGACAACAACCCGACCGTCAGCAAAGCCAGAAAAGAAAAAAAAGCAATCCAAGCCTGACACTGAAACTTGCACCACAGATTCGCAAAATAGACAATATCCATGCCTAATGGGAGAACAACCATGTAATCATCCCACCACATTCGCGATGTACGAAGACGATGGACAAGTCTTAACATCGTTGAGAACAACGCTAATATGTGAAAGACTGACGCGAATGCTGGAAATCAGTGACTTGTGCATTAGCACACGAGCCTGAGGCAATGTGGCAGAATTTGCACACTTACCTGCCCAACCCAAATTTGCTCCATGAATTGCATACATAGTCTATCAACAAGCAACAATCAGGTTTGCACCAACAGCTCTCAAGGTTTTTAGTCTCGGACAGAGCCAGAGCTTGCCCTATCCAGTTGCCGCAAATTGAGTGCTGAAAAGGGGTACCGCGATGTATGCGCCAAGTGGGAAAAGTTGTGAGGCAAGGGATTGATCCTTGTCAAAGTTGTCATCCGTCAGGCATATCTCTATTCCATGTACCCCTCGCTGCAAAGATATGGCATATTGAATTATTGGCATTATGTATGTGGCAGGGACTTGAAGCTCGAAGCGAACAAAGGTGCTAAACTCTTGGGCCGAGACAAATCCACGACTACACCAGTAGTATTTGAAAGTAGTAGCTGATATGGAGGGGAAAGCAAGACAATGTTTATGAAGTGAAGAGGACAGAGCATGCTGCCGAAAGAGGTAACTGCCCTCGGCTATCAATATATCAGTGTGGTAATTTTCAGGCTTGACTATAGGTACCTCGACGGACTTCATAGCAAGTTCCGCCTGCTTCTGTCGGTTCAAGCCGCCCCGGAGGCTGCGCATACAACTGAATGCTAATGAATTCATAACAGCGCACACTGCCTCCGACTTCGAGCCCAAATGCTCAGTGCTCACGCCTTGCCCCGGCTTGGGATCGGCTTGCCCTAGCAGTCTCCCCATGAATGTGACTTAGTTGAAGCTTATTGCTGGGCTTAATTAGACTTGGGTTAAGCACAGATGTAAGCCATCTTTCAAGCCAAACTCCAACTGAGAGGCCAGCTAGCTTTCATGTTTGATAAGCCATTGAAAGCACAAAATGCCATCCAAGCCAAATCCAAGCCAAATCTAAGCATATTAAGTGCAGTTCAATTCCGGTACTAAGCATCATCAAGCACAAAATGTCATATATTCTTCTAAGGAGCTCCAAGGGGTAAGGTAGGTGTCACTCATTGTCAGCATGTGGTTATGTAAGCAAAACAACCTACTTCTGCGATGGCTTCGACACTTGCCACATTATACCTTTTGCTATTCTAAGTCCTGAAAACTATAGATAGGATGCCTATGAAAAGGTCTCTGAGCAGAGTTTCTCCAATATTATACATTTGAAGGAATAATAAGGGTTACAATTTTGAAGTTGGGAATTTGTTTAAACACTTTATCTATCTACAGTCGAACCCCTCTTAACACATACCTCTGATAATGCATAACCCCTTGTAACGCATAGCTCCATCTGTCCACCAAGTTGGTGGGCGGGGAATTGCATAGCATAACGCATAGGTCCGCAGTAACGCATAACACATACCCCTCGGTGGGCAAAACACATAGATATACCTACTATATTAGACATAGTCCCGGTCATGTAATTAGTTTACCGTTGGTCCCATCACAGTGATGTGCCATGGGAGGCGGCGGGGAGCTCAAAAATGAACATACAGTGGTTGTCACCGAAAAAACATTAGTCCTATGACTCTAAAATCACTTGATGTGCTCAAGAAAGGTCTTTCTAAAATTACACAAAGTTTCAAAGTTCGCAAGGATAAACTGAATGCAAAGCTTGCTTGGAAGGGAAGCATCTCATCCTCAGACGAGTACTGGCTTGACCACAAAGCAAACACTGTTGATGAACAACGTGTCATCGAGATCCTGGAAGCCGCCTCAGACTATGAGCGTGGGGTTGAGAGGTTAGACAAATCTGGGAAGGCAATTGTCAAGAAGCTGAGAGAGTGGGCAGGTGATTTAGCCAAGGTTGCAGGGGAAAAGCGGAAACATACATTTTTTGGTGATTTCTTTTTTGTAGACCCAACCTCTCTGACATATTTTGGAAGGTTCGGAACATGAGAAGGAAACCAAAGCACCTAAGGAGAAAGAAAAACTATCAGTAACTCCTGTTTTCACAAAGAAAGACCGAAAAATACTTCTCTTGCAAGATAACTTTTCCAGCCACATTGTCCCTCCCAACCTTCAGAACATTCAAGTTGAAAACTTCGAGCCAAACCTTACCACACATATCCAACCAAAGGATCAAGGCATTATCCGATGCTTCAAGGCTCACTACCGTGCCCGATTCATCCAACGAGCAGTGAATCGTTATGATGAAGGTGTAACGCCTGCTCGAATCTATGAGATTGATCAGCTAGAAGCAATGCGAATGGCGGATGCCGCCTGGAATGACATTGATACAACAACTATTCGAAATTGCTAACGCAAGGCAGCAATCTTACCGGACATGGACCCCACTCCTACAACCGAGCCTTCCATCCCAATTTCTTCCCTTCTCCATGCCAATTCACCAGTGCAAACGGATCCAGTCACTCATGCAGAAAGGCAAGTCGAGGATGCGCTTGACGAATTGGTCACTATGGGGGCACTTCAGACAAGGAACAGAATGGACATCGAAGCTCTTCTCAACCCAGCTGGCGAGTCTCACGTCTTGACGGAAACATCTGATAAGGAAATCTACCAGGCAGTTATCGATGCCATCAGCGCACGTGAGAACGTTGAAGTCAACGTGGAGATGATGTTGACGATGATGGTCCTATCGAGGCTCGTCCAACTCAGCGCGATGTCCTCAAGGCAGTATCAACCATTGGAAAATACACCAGTGACATGAATGACCCACTTGCCCAGAAAATTGAGGCACTTTTGGGTTCGTTCAATAGGCAGCTCTGCCTCAAGGAGACCAGGGGTATGAAAGATACCAGTTTAAATGAGTTTTTCGAGCGGTCATAGAGGGTATTATAGAAACAATTATTATAAGCTAGTTTACATCCGACTTTGTACTGTAATTTAGCACGAATCTGCAGTTATAATTTTTTAATGAATTTTCATGAATTTTCGACGATTTTTCGAGTCTATTTTTAGCATACCTCTTCAAATGCATAACCCCTCATAACGCATACCCTGGGCCGTCCACCGAGGGGTATGCGTTAAGAGGGGTTCGACTGTATTTCAATGCATTGGGGACAAGGTCAAAAAATATGATTTTTGCTATGTCACATGACCAAACATGTGACCTTTCCGCCCAAGAGACAAGGCAAGTAAGGAGGAAGAGTAGAGGATTGAATCCCCCCACACTCTATACTATGGCATGGAAGTCTAAAGCCACTAGGTCTCACATTCAGAACTTTTCCAAGGTATCCAGGAAGCCCACTGTTTAAGAAGATGATGAAGAAGAACCTCCAACTCCAGCATGTCATTGCACAGGTCCTGGTTACCAAATCTGATCTTGAGCTCATTGATTGTCATAACCCAACTTGATATCAAAATGTTCCCAGATCTGACCAAAAAGGTATGCAGGTAACTCAGCCAGAACAAAAAGGTGGCATGTCCCACTGTGACTGGCCAACCTAGAGTCATGAGAAAGTGCGATGATACAACAACGGAGATCAGAGGTGTCCAGAACGTAGATCTTGCCTCGGAAGTACAGAAGTCCATCAGATAGGGACCACTCCGCTGATTTCATGGAGTGAGCTGATGAACCTTGCAACTCCCTCGCTTCTCTCGCCACTGGCTCCTCTTTCTCTCCGTCTCACATCCCCATCTAGATGTCCTTCAGGATTTCTTGTTCGTCTCCTGCTGCTGCTAAACCTTTCAATGCTCGGACCGCAAAGAAATTTGGAGTAAGGAGGACCATGTTGTCGTTGTCTTCTGAACCTGTTCCGTGATCGGACCGACGGGACAGAGCGTCCGTCTTCCCCATGCTCTTACCGGGACAGTGATGCATGACAAAGTCGAATCGGGCCAAGAGTAGGGACCACCTGGCTTGCCTCTGGTTAAGCTTCTTGGCCGTCATGAAATACTGAAGGTTCTTGTGGTCTGTCCAGATCTCACAGCGATGCTCTGTGTTAGGGCAACTGCAGACGACTTAATCGAGATCTAGCAGGGGATCCTAAACATATATATAAACGTAAAATATGACAGGAAAGCGCACCTAGCAGGGGATCCTAAAAGAAAAGGATAAAGCCCTGCTAAGGTGGGATGCGTGTCTATATACCAAAAATCGGAGTCGAAATAATAAAATGATGAAAAATAATGATGAAAAAGATGGAGAATGGTGAAACAGTGATAGGAATGTTACGTCACATGATCATCGGACTCCAGTATCGGAGCCGCGAGTGCACTCCATCTTGGGCTGGCGACGATGAGGAGGAATATACAGAGGTGACGGAGAAATATCGGAGGAAACATCGGAGGATGTGGAGCGTCCCCTAACACTCTGCACCTTCCACAAAATGCCTCCACTCCTCCAATGCTCTCACAATTTCCAACATCTCTTTGTCATGGATTTCATAATTCCGCTCCACCGGAGAAAGGGATTTGAAAAGGAATGCTAGGGATGCCATTTGTTGTCTTCTGGCGATTGTTGAGACAATACGGCACTGGTTGCGAAATCCGAGCTGTCTGCTTCAATCCAAAAAGGTTGCGAGTTGTCTGGCAGGGTGAGAATCGGAGCTGTTGTAATCTGTTCCTTGAGTGAATCGAATGCTGACTGCTCCTCTGCTCCCCATCTCCACTCTGTGTCCTTCCGTGTGAGATCGAACAGGGGACGGGCTAAGTGAGAGAACCCTTGGATG
>Ga0193743_1001745_pt1 | contig 15852 bp, 15 predicted proteins | sample L2c2metaG_FD_143038 | JGI IMG/M metagenome (GOLD analysis project Ga0193743, IMG submission 143038) | Soil microbial communities from a riparian zone of the East river system, Colorado, United States - L2c2 | ecosystem: Environmental > Terrestrial > Soil > Riparian zone | place: USA: East River...
CGCTCCGGACGGCGGTGCCACCTCGACCTCGTCGCCCGGCCGCACGCCGTCCACCAGCCACTCGGAGAACAGCCCTCCATCGATCCGGCGCACGCCGACCCGGGGCGCCGCGCCGGCCGGCGCGCAGATCGAGTACGACCGCCGCTGCTCGGAGCCGTCGGCGTCGTACTGGCGCAGCGTCAGGTACTGGCCGGGGCGGAAGGCGTACCGCTCGCGCAGCTCGTCGGGCACCTCGAAACTGACCGCCACGGCGTCCTCACACAGCCGCTCCACGCTCGCCACCCGCAGGGTGTGGAAGCCGCTGGTGTCCCGGACGACCAGTTCATCGGTGCTGGCCGGAGCGGTCACCTCAGATCTCCTTCATGTGCTCGAAGGGTTCCCGGCAGGCCGGGCAGCGGCGTAGCTCGGTGCACGCGGTCGGGCCGAAGCGGGACAGCTCCTCGGTGCCCGGCGCGCCGCAGTGGGGGCAGCGCACCCCGGCGGCGGTCGGCGCGTCGAGGGTCAGTGGGATCGGCCCGGCGCCCGGCCGCTGGGGAGCCCGGCCCGGCGGCGCGACACCGGCCTCGGCAAGCTTGCGCCGGCCGTCCTCGGTGATCCAGTCGGTGCTCCACGCCGGGGAGAACACGGTGCGCACCTCGACCCGGCGGTACCCCGCCGCGGCCAGGGCGGCCCGCAGGTCGGCGCGCATCTCGTCCAGCGCGGGGCAACCGGAGTAGGTCGGCGTGATGGTCACCGTGACCGCGTCCCCTTCGGACTCGACCCGGCGGACCACGCCCAGGTCGGCGAGGGTGAGCATGGGCATCTCCGGGTCGACCACGGTGGCCACCACGGCGGCCGGGTCGATCAGTTCGGTGCTGGTGCTCACCACGTCGCCTCCGGGTGCTGGCGGGCCAGGCTCTGCATCTCGGCGAGCACGCGCCCCAGCGCCTCGGTGTGCACACCCTGGCGCCCACTCCGTCCGCCGATGGTGCCGGCCGGCGGGCGCTGGGGGCGGCTCAACGTGGCGCGCCGGAGTACCTCGTCCAGCACCTCGTCCACCTCTGCCTGGGTCTCGGCCGGATCCACGGCGACCCCGGCGGCGGCCAACCGGCGCTCCACGTCGGAGGTGCGGAACAGCTCCGCCACCCTCGGCCACACCCAGTCCAGCGCGGCGCTCATCCGCCGGTGCGACTCGTCCGTGCCGTCGCCCAGCCGCAGCGCCCAGCGGGCCGCGTAATCCCGGTGGTAGGTGAGCTCCTTGACGCCCTTGACGGCCACGGCGGCCAGCACCGGGTCGGCGGAACCGCGCAGCTTGTGCAGCAACGCCAGCCGCCAGGAGGAGAACACCAGCAGCTGGGCGATCGCCTTCCCGAAGTCCCCGTTGTTGCCCAGCTCGGCCAGCGCCACGTTGCGGAACTCCGCGTCGGTGCGCCAGTAGGCCAGCTGGTCCTCGTCCCGGCCGGCCCCCTCCACGTGCGCCGACCGGGCGAGCAGCACCCTGGCCTGGCCGAGCAGGTCCAGCGCGGTGTTGGCCAGCGCGACCTCCTCCTCCAGCTCCGGGGCATTGCTGACCCACTCGGCCAACCGCTGGCTGTACACCAGCGCGTCGTCGCCGAGCATCAGGCAATACTCCGCCAGATCCGCCCGGTCCACCCCGGCCGGCAGCGGCGCGGTGATCTCGGCGCCACCGTCCTCGAAACCGGTGCCGAACGCCCAGTGCGTGTCGCCGTGATCGTCGGCCAACCCGTCGTAGACGTTGTCCTCATGCGCGGCGTTCACAGGTGCGGCACCTCCTCCGGGATGTCGTAGAACGTTGGGTGCCGGTACACCTTGTCGGCGGACGGGGCGAAGAACGGGTCCTTCTCCGCCGGGCTGGAGGCGGTGATGTCCTCGGCGCGCACCACCCAGATGCTCACGCCCTCGTTGCGCCGGGTGTAGACATCGCGCGCGTTGTGCAGCGCCATCTCCGCGTCGGCGGCGTGCAGCGAGCCCACGTGCACGTGGTTGAGGCCCCGCTTGCCCCGGACGAACACCTCGTACAGCGGCCAGTTCTTCCGCTCGCTCACGCCGTTCCCCTCCCGCCGTCCGTGGCCCGCTTTTCCGCATAGGCCGAAGCCGCCTCGCGCACCCAGGCACCGTTGTCGTGCGCCGCCCGCCGATGCGCGATTCGCTGCGCGTTGCACGGGCCGCCACCGGAGACGACCGCCTTGAACTCGGTCCAGTCCGGCTCGCCGTAGTCGTGCTTCTTTCGTTCCGGGTTCCACCTCAAGTTGGGGTCGGGCAGCGTGACGCCCAGCGCGGCGGCCTGCGGCACGGTCATGTCCACGAACCGCTGGCGCAGCTCGTCGTTGGTGTGCCGCTTGATCCCCCAGGCCATCGATTGCTGGGTGTTCGGCGAGTCCCCGTCGGGCGGGCCGAACATCATCAGCGACGGCCACCACCAGCGGTTGGTCGACTCCTGGACCATCTCCCGCTGCGCGTCTGTGCCCCGCATCATGGTCATCAGCAGCTCGTAGCCCTGCCGCTGGTGGAACGACTCCTCCTTGCAGACCCGGATCATCGCCCGGGCGTAAGGGCCGTACGAGCAGCGGCACAGCGGCACCTGGTTGCAGATCGCCGCGCCGTCCACCAGCCAGCCGATCACCCCGATGTCCGCGTAGCTCAGCGCCGGGTAGTTGAAGATCGAGGAGTACTTCTGCTTACCGTTGATCAACTTTTCGGTGAGCTCGGCCCGGTCCACGCCGAGCGTCTCCGCGGCGGCGTAGAGATAGAGCCCGTGGCCGGCCTCGTCCTGCACCTTGGCCAGCAGGATCGCCTTGCGGCGCAGGCTGGGCGCGCGCAGGATCCAGTTGCCCTCCGGCTGCATCCCGATGATCTCGGAGTGCGCGTGCTGGGCGATCTGGCGGATCAGCGTGGCCCGGTAGGCGTCGGGCATCCAGTCCCGGGGCTCGATGCGCTGATCGGCCGCGATGGTGTCGTCGAACAGCTCTTCGACGCTCGGCTCGACGTGATGCTCAGTGGTGGTCACGGCGCGTCTCCTATGAACCGAATGTTCGTTCGTTTCATCATGACGCCCGCGGCCCGGGTGCGCAAGGCGCAGTGGCCCCCAATCCGCGGTCGCCGCCCCCACCTGCTCGCAGCTTGCCGCCGGCCTGACGTTACCGAGCTGCACAGTAGGCCGGGCTCCGGCGCCGGCAACCAGCCTGGTGTGCAGTTCGGCAACAGCGAGCCGGTGGCACTACCAGCCGCGGCCCAGTGGCACTCCCAGCGGCGGCGGCGGCGCGGGCGCGGCGGCGGCGGCGGCGCAGAGTGTCATTGGCTCGCGCAGACCGGCTGCGGCTGACGCAGATGCTGCAGGGCGTGCGCGGGCGGTACGGGGCCTGCGTGGACCTGCCCACGAGTGGCACGGGTTCCGCCCCAAGGCACGGGTTCCGCCCCAAGGCGCGGGGTCCCCCAAGTCACCGGGTCTGCCCCAGGAGCACAGGGTCTGCGCCACCACCACGGGCTCTGCGCCGGGTCACCGCTGCCCATGGCGGCACAGACCGGCCGCGGCCGGTGCAGAGGCTGCGGAGTCTGCGCCGGCGACACTGGATCTGCGCGAGCCCTGCGCGAGCCGCACGGGGTCTGTGCGAGCAGCGACTTCGGGGCACGTTCCGGCGCCGGCGGCATGCCTGGCGTCCACGTCGGGCACGTCCGGCGCCGGCAACCTGCCTGTTGTGCAGCTCGGCAACCACACACCGCTCCCGCACCCCCGGCGGCGGGAGCGGGGCACACCGGCGGCGGGGTGCGCAGCGGGTCAGGCGGGGCGGAGGATGCCTTCGGACAGGGCTCGTACCACGTCGTCGGGCAGCGACTTGGCGCCGGGGCGGCCCGGGCGGTACCACTCGATGAGCGAGTTCACCGTGCCGGAGAGCAGCCGGGCGGCCAGCGCCGGATCGATCTCCGCCGAGACCTGTCCGGTGGCCACCGCGTCGGTGACCAGCGCGGTCACTGTCGCGTCGAACTCCCTGCGGCGGGCCAGCGCCCAGCGCTCGGTTTCAGTGTTCCCGCGCACCCGCAGCAACAGGGTGACGTAGGGCAACTCGCTTGTCAGGACCTCGACCTGACGCCGCACGATGTGTCGTAGCCGCGACAGCGACGAGCCTTCCAGGGCGGCCGACTCCTCGAGGATCCCGAACAGCCCGTCCAGCGCCCGGCTCAACGCGGCGCGCAGCAACTCCTCCTTGCCCGCCACGTGGTGATAGAAGGACGACTTGGTGATCCCGGCGGCCCGGGACAGGTCCTCCATGCTGGTCGCGTCGTAACCCCGCGTGTTGAACTCGGTGACCGCGACAGCGAGCAGCGAGGTGGCGTCGTACACCCGCCGGCGCGCCCCGTCGCCACCTCGCACCCGGCGGGTACGCGGCACCGGCGAAGCCGGTGTGCCGGAATCGGGCTGCGCGCTCATGCGCCCTCGAAACTTGGCCGACGCTTGGCCAGGAAGGCTTCCACCGCGCCCTGGTGGTCACGGGTCATCCCGAGCCGGGCCTGGGCGGCACCCTCGGCGGCCAGCACGTCCTCCAGCGGAGAGACCGCGCCGGCGGCGAGCGCCTTCTTGATCTCGGCGTACGCGGCGGTCGGCCCGGCGGCCAGCCGGCGGGCCAGTTCGAGCGCGGCGCCGAGCACCTGTTCGGGCGGGACCACCTCGCGCACCAATCCCCACTCCCTGGCCTGCTCGGCGTTGAACGACTCACCGAGCAGCATGAGCTCGCTCGCCCTGGCGCCGCCCAACGAGTGCACCAGGCTGGCGGAGAGCCCGGAGTCGGCGGTCAGCCCGATCGCCGCGAATGCGGTGGCGAACGAAGCGCCCTCGGCGGCCACCCGCAGATCGCAGGCCAGGGCGAACCCCAGCCCCGCGCCCACCGCCGCACCGTTGATCGCGGCCACCACCGGCTTGGCCATCTCCGCCAATGCAAGCACGATCGGGTTGTAGTGCCGCTCAACGGTGTCGAAGGAGCTGGCCGGATCGGCCCGCAGCGCCTCGGCGTGCTCGCCGAGATCCTGGCCGACGCAGAACGACTTGCCGTTCCCGGTCAGCACCACGGCGCGCACATCGGTGTCGGCCGCGACCTGGTTCAGCGCTTCGACCAGCGCATCCTTCAGCTCGACGGTGAGCGCATTGCGCCGTCCCGGGCGGTTCAGCGTCACGACGGCGACGGCGGGGTCCTTCTCGTCTCGCTCGACCAGGACCGCCGGTTCCTGGCTCTCCGAAGTACTCACCCGGACATGCTAACTGGCGAATCAACCGAACGATCGGTCTTCCGGCAGGAGGTGAGAGATGACGGAGTGGCGGCGTAGCCGATGCGCCTCGATCCGGGCGGGCCCGGCACGGCTCACCCGGCCGTCGAAGGCGTCGAGGCCCCGTAGCGGAGGCCGTCCATCAGCAGGTCGAGCAGCCGGCCGGCCCGAGCGCTGCCGTCCACCTCGTCGGCCACCGACCAGGCGCCGCGCAGCGCCCGGAGCACATCCTCCGGCTCGATGTCCGCCCGAAGTGTGCCGGCCGAGGCGCCGGCCCGCAGCAGCGCACCCACCGCGTCCACCATCCGCCGGTAACTGGTGGCGAACAGCTCGTCCGAGGACACGATGGACTGCAGCGCCAGAGCCATCCCCCGCTTGGTGCGGATGTAGTCGACGGACCGGTCCATCCAGGCACGCAACGCGCGGTCCGCTGGCAGGGCGGCGAGCAGCTCGTCGGCTGCCCCGCACACCCGATCGACCTCGTGTCGGTAGACCGCCTCGATGAGCGCGGCCCGGGTTGGGAAGTGCCGGTAGAGGGTGCCGATGCCAACCCCGGCCTGCTTGGCGATCGTCTCCAGCGGTACCTCGCCGTCCGCGCGGGAGAGCAGCTCGACGGCCACCGCGAGCACCTTCTCCCGGTTGCGCCGAGCGTCCGCGCGCATCGGACGAGGACTGGACACGGATGGACTCTCCTATTGAAACCGGAGGAACCTCCGGTTAGTCTGGGTTGTACCGGAGGTTCCTCCGGTTAACTCCATGATAGTCGTGGGAGCTTCGTAATGACCCGCATCACCACCCCGTTCAACTTCCACTCGACCGCCGCCGAGGTGGTCGGGGGCATCGACCTGTCCGGCCGCCGGGTTGTCGTCACCGGCGGCGCCTCCGGCATTGGCGTGGAGACCGCCCGGGCGTTGGCCGGCGCCGGCGCCGAGGTCACCCTGGCCGTGCGCAATCCCGAGGCCGGCGCGACGGTAGCCGAGGACATCACCGCCAGCACCGGCAACCGCGGCGTACACGTCGCCCCGCTGGACCTGACCGACCGCACCTCCATCGCCTCCTTCGTCGCCAGCTGGCGCGGGCCGCTGCACATCCTGGTGAACAACGCCGGCGTGATGGCCACCCCGGAGACCTACACCCCGGAGGGCTGGGAGCTGCAGTTCGCCACCAACCACCTGGGCCACTTCGCGCTGGCCACCGGCCTGCGGGCGGCGCTGGCCGCCGGCGCGGAGACGGTTGGCGAGGCACGCATCGTGGCGGTCAGCTCCAGCGCGCTGTTCCGCTCGCCGGTGATCTTCGACGACCTGCATTTCCGGTACCGCCCTTATGACCCGTGGGAGGCCTACGGGCAGTCCAAGACGGCGAACGTGCTGTTCGCGGTCGGGGTCACCGCGCGCTGGGCGAAGGACGGCATCACCGCGAACTCGCTGATGCCCGGCGCGATCCACACGAATCTGCAGCGGCACATCGGCGGCACGCCGCGTTCCGCGGAATTCCACTGGAAGACCACCGAGCAGGGCGCCTCGACCTCGGCGCTGCTGGCCACCTCGCCGCTGCTCAAGGGCATCGGCGGGCGGTACTTCGTGAACAACGAGGAGGCCGTCGTGGTGGACCGCCGCACCGAGGACATGACCGGGGTCGCGCCGTACGCGCTGGACCCGGACAACGCCGACCGACTGTGGCAGGTCTCCGAGCACCTGCTCGGCTAGAGGCGCCGCTACTCCGGCTCGCTGGTCTCGAAGCGCTCGGGGCCGACCACCCGCAGCAGATCCAGCTGCGCCGCGGTGTCGCTGCCCGGCGGAGGGGTGAACACCAGAAGCCGCTGGTCCTCCGCCGGGGTGAGCAGTAGCTCGCTGTCCAGCTCGAGTGGCCCCAACACCGGGTGCTGGATGCGCATCCGGCTGTGCCGGCGCACCGCGACATCGTGCTCTTCCCAGAGCACGGTGAACTCGGCGCTGGCCGCGCGCAGCCGGCGCACCAGCCCGTCGGCCACCGGGTCGGTGCGCCGGCGGGCGACCGCCCCACGCAGATCCGCGACGTGCAGCCGGCTGTAGTAGTCGTGCTCGTCGGCCAGGTAGAGCCGCCGGACATCCGGATCGGCGAACCACCGCCACACCACATTGCGCTCGCCCTCCGCGACCGAGCACATGCCGCCGAACAACAGCTGGGCAAGACTGTTCTGCGCCAGCAGGTCGCCGAGGTCGGTGAGCACCTGCGCCGGTGCGTGCTCCAGCTGGTCGAGCAGCGCCAGCAAGCCGGGTCGAACGTGATCGCCGGCCCGGTGCCCGGCGGGCGGGCGGTGCCCGGCGAGCACAAACAGGTGGTCCCGCTCGTCGTCGGTCAGCCGCAGCGCGCGGGCCAGCGCGGCGAGGACCTGCGGGGATGGCTGCGGGCTGCGCTGCTGCTCCAGCCGCACGTAGTAGTCGGTGGACATGCCGACGAGCGCGGCGACCTCCTCGCGGCGCAACCCCGGGGTGCGCCGGCGACCATAGACAGGCAACCCGACATCCCTCGGCCGCAGCCCTTCCCGGCGCCGGCGGAGGAAGTCGGCCAGCTCGCTGCGATCCATCCCCCGATCATTCTCCCCGGACGGCCGACTAGCCAAGGACTGCCGGTCCGTCCCAATCCGGCGCCGCCGCCACCACTCTGGACACCATGACGAACAGCACGCACACCGTCGAACTGCCGACCCCGGTGGCCACCTACCTGGCCGCCAAGATCGACCGGGACGCGACGGTCATCCTGGCCTGCTTCACCGAGGACGCCCTGGTGCACGACGAGGGCCGGGACCACCGCGGCCAGGCGGCGATCAAAGCCTGGCTCGGCGACCTGGCCAGCAAGTACACCCTGACCTACACCGTGCTCGGCGCCGACCGGTGGGACACCGCCGCCGCCGTGCGCGTCGAGGTCGCCGGCAACTTCCCGGGCAGCCCGGTGACGCTGCACCAGCACTTCAGCCTGTCCGGCGACCGCATCGCCGCACTCACCATCTGCCCGTAGGTTAATGAGCCGCCACTGCGCGTTAACCGCCGGGTAAGTCCCGGGTAAGTGCCCGGGTAAGTGTCACAGTCAGGACGGCGTAACTCCGCCGTAATAACGTCACCCGTGTGGTGGTAGTACGCCGCGTGCCCTGGGTGGAGGGTCAATACAGATGCGCCGGTCGGGCGGAAGGCAATTTGATCGTCGATACAGACTGTCAATAGAGGCGCAGGATGATTATTTAATCGATCAACGATACCGCGGCGCATCTGTACTAATTTTCCCGGCGGCAATCAACAATATATGAGGAGTTTGCATGTCATCTGCACAGGCCACACCAAAGCAGTCCGGTACCGAGCGTGGCCAGGAAGGTTCCGAGGGGCAGCGCTACCAGGACGAGGGCACTCTTGCCCGCCTGGCGATGAGCGAGTTGCAGCGTGACCTGCACCGCGTGGAAGATCAGGCCCGCATGGCGCAGCAGGACGCGCAGGGCTCGCGGCAGGTGGCGCAGCACGCCCGGAGCGCTGCTCAGCAGGCCCAGGTCCAGGCTCGGCAGGCGCAGAGTCAGGCACAGCAGGCCCAGTCGCAGGCGCAGCAGACGCAGAATCTGCTGCAGCAGGCGCAGAACCAGGCGCAGCAGGCGCAGGGCGAGGCCCAGCAAGCCAACCAGCGTGCCCAGCAGGCATTGGGCCAGGTGCAGCAGGCGCAGAACCAGCTGCAGCAGGCGCAGAATGAGTCGCAGCAGGCCAACCAGCGTGCGCAGGGCGCGCAGGAGCGGGCCGACCAGTCCAGCCAGCAGGCCCAGCAAGCTGAGGACCAGGCTCTGCAGGCGCACAACCAGGCCCAGCAGGCGCAGACCGATACCGGACAGATCCGGATGGCCGCCCGGCAGCTTCAACGGGTGTGACGCCGACCCGCTAGCAACGACGTTGGCGAAGTAGGTCCGCACGCCACTCAGCCACTTTCGCCGTGACTGATCGGACGGTAAAAGAATCGGCCCTTCACCGGGCGTTTCCCGGTGAAGGGCCGATTTGCCGAACATTTCCTTGAGGCGCGTTCCCTGCACTAATTCACCCGCGAAACCGAGTGCCACCGCCGCCCACTGACCGGCACTTTTGGGTAAAGTGGAAAATTCACTCCAAACCCTTGGCCGCCTATTCTCTTCAGCTTCCGGAAAAGCGCGGAACCGCCTAGGCGGTGACCTCGGCGAGAGCGGATTCGAATACGGTCAGGCCCTCGTCGAGCAGCTCGTCGCTGATCACCAGGGGAGGCAGGAAGCGGACCACGTTGCCGAACGTGCCGCAGGTCAGGGTGAGCAGGCCGTTGCGGTGGCAGGCCGCGTTGAGCGCCGCGGTGGTGACCCGGTCCGGCGTCTTGGCGACCGGGTCGCTGACCAGCTCGACGGCCTGCATCAGGCCCCGCCCGCGCACATCACCGATCACCGGGTACTTGGCGGCCAGGCTGTCCAGCCGGGCCCGCAGCTCGGTGCCCAACGTCCGCGCCCGCCCCGTCAGGTCCTCGGCGCGCATGGTCTCGATCGCCCCCAGGGCCGCCGCGCAGGCGATCGGGTTGCCGCCGTAGGTGCCACCGAGGCCACCGGTGTGCACCGCGTCCATCAGCTCCGCGCGCCCGGTCACCGCGGCCAACGGCAGCCCGCCGGCGATCGCCTTGCCGGTGGTCACCAGGTCGGGCACCACGTTCTCGTGCTCGCTGGCGAACCAGTCGCCGGTGCGGCAGAACCCGGTCTGCACCTCGTCGGCGATGAACACGATGCCGTGCTCCCGGCACCAGTCGGCGACCCGCGCCACGAAGCCGGGCGCCGGCTCGATGAAGCCGCCCTCACCCTGGATCGGCTCGAGCAGCACCGCCGCCGTGTTCAGCTCGCCGACCTGCGTGTGCACCATGTCGACGAAGGTCTCGAACGCCTCCGAAGCGCACAGCTCCGGGCCGGTCGGCCAGCGGTACGGGTAGGCCATCGGCACCCGGTAGACCTCGCCGGCGAACGGGCCGAAGCCGGACTTGTACGGCATCGACTTGGCGGTCAACGCCATGGTCAGGTTGGTGCGGCCGTGGTACGCGTGGTCGAAGGCTACCAACGCGTCCCGGCCGGTGGCGTAGCGGGCGATCTTCACCGCGTTCTCCACCGCCTCGGCGCCGGAGTTGAACAGTGCCGACCGCTTGTCGTGCGAACCCGGGGTGAGCTCGTTGAGCTGCTCGCAGACCGCCACGTACGGCTCGTAGGAGGTGACCATGAAGCAGGTGTGGGTGAACCGCTCGACCTGCTCGCGCACCCGGGCCACCACCCGAGGGTCGCTGTTGCCCACGCTGGTCACCGCGATGCCGCTGGCGAAGTCGATCAGTTGGTTGCCGTCCACGTCGCGCAGGATCGCGCCGGACGCCTCGTCGACGTAGATGGGCAGGCCGGCGCCGACTCCGGCGCTGACCGCGCGCACCCTGCGCTCGTGCAGGGCGGCGGAGCGTGGGCCGGGAATCGCGGAGACGATCTCGCGGTGCTGAGCAACCATGACTGGCACGCTATCCGTGCGCCGAGCCGGCCAGACATGTGCGGAATGGCGGATTTCGCTGGTCAGATCCGCCAGTTCGGCTAGTTGACCCGCGCTAGGTGACCGGCGCTAGTTGGTCCCTGCTCGGCGTTCGTCCAGCCGCAGCGCCAGCCAGAGCTCGGCGCGCAGGTCCGGCGAGTCCAGCTCCCGGCCGAGCAGCTGCTCCACCCGCTGCATGCGATTGCGCAGGGTGTGCCGGTGCACGCCGAGCTCACCGGCCGCCGGATCCCACTGGCCGTGGTGGGCCAGCCACACCCGCAGCGAGCGCAGCAGCTCGGCCCGCCGCCCGGGTGTCCCGGCGCTTGCTTCGGTGCGCAGCGGCCGCAGCACGGACGCGGCGAACTCGGCGGCGCGCTCCGGCGGAAGCAGCTCGAGCAGGCCGAGGCGGGGGATCTCCCGGAACCAGGTGACCCGGGTGTCCGACCCGGTGCCGTACTCGGCGGCTCGCCGCGCCTGCCCACGCGCCGCCGCCAGTTCGCCGTAGCCGGCCGGCTCGGACATCCCGATGCGCAGCCCGTCCACCCCGCGCAGCGCGCGCAGCAGCCGCTCCAGGTCGCCCGCCGGGACGCCGCCGCGGAACTCGGCGGACACCACACCGACCAACACGTCGTCCAGCTCCCCGTAAACCACCCGGGCGGAGGCCAACTGCCGGTCCGCGACCAGCCGCTCCCGAGCGGCGACCAGGGCGAACCGGGTTGCCCGGCACTCCCACACGATCACCGGCTCGGCCGGCAGCCCGTTCCACAGCTCACCGGCCACCGACTCCACCAGCCCGCTCTGCCCGGCCAGCAGCAGCCGCAGCACGCTGGCCTGCAGGCGCCGGCTGCCCTGCCCGACCACCCGCGAGCGGTCCAGGGACAGCGTGCACAGGGGCACCGCCGCGTTCACCACCTGCCGCTCGACGGCGGTCAGCGGGGTGGCCCTGCCGATGGCCAGGTAGCCGAGCATCTCGGTGCCGGCGGTGAGGGACTGCACCCAGATCTCGGTGTCGCCGTCCCGGGCCACCAGGCTGGCCGCGCCCGGGGCTTCGCGCAGCCGGGCCAGGTCGGCGCGCAGCCGGGCGCGGTGCTCGGCGGCCGCCGGCGGCGAGCTGGCCAGCACCGCGCCGCCCCGGTTCAGCAGCAACGCCCAGCCGCCGACCAGCCGGTGGATCTCGTCCAGCACAGCGGCCAGCCCGCCCCGGCCGACGGCGGCGGCGGTGAGCGCCCGCTGGGCGTGCAGGAGCTGCTCCTGGGCGGCCCGCTCCCGGCGGCTGATCGCCTGGGCCACCGCCCTGGTGATGGCCAGGAACGGGGTGGCCCTGGGCACCTCGAGCAGCGGCAGCCCGGCCCGCTCGGCGGCGGTGACCAGCGCCGGAGGTACCGCCTCCCAGCTCAGCCCGATGCCGAACCCGATGGCCGCCACCCCGGCGTCGGCCAACCGCTGCACGTAGGTGTGCTGGGCCTGCTCGCCGGCCGGCAGGCTGACGCCGGTGAGCAGCAGCAGCTCCCCGCCCTGGAGGAACTCGGTCGGGTCAACCAGCTCGCTGACGTGCGCCCAGGACACCTCGCGGTCCAGCGCGGCCGCCCCGGCCAGCACCCGCAGACCCAGCTCGGTGGCGCCGAGCAGCTCGCGGACCGGGATGGTCCAGCCGCTGTCGGCCGCCGGCGGAGCGTCCGACATGTCAACCACTCCCTCTGCGGTGAGCCCGTCTAGCCAGAATGGCGTGGTTTGACGGCTGGCGCACCACAGAATGGCCATATCCAACACGGCGGGGGTACGACGCACACTCAGGTCAGGTCCTCGGCTAGGAGATGGTCTGATGAGTACGTCCTTCTGGGTCGCCGGGAAGCCGGCCAGCAGCCCGAACACCGCGGTCATCCGCAGCCCGTTCGATGGGTCGGTGGCCGGCGAGCACGACCTGCCCTCCGCCGAGGACACCGAGCGCGCGGTCCGCGCCGCCGCCGAGGCGAGCGCCGAGACGGCCGCCCTGCCCGCGCACGTGCGCGCCGACGCGCTGGACCACGTGTCCGGCTCGCTGGCGGCGCGCTCCGACGAGTTCGCCGAGCTGATCACCGCGGAGTCCGGCAAGCCGGTGAAGTGGTCCCGGGTCGAGGTGGCCCGCGCGGTGTCCACCTTCCGCTGGGCGGCGGAGGAGGCGCGGCGGTTCTCCCCGACGATGCAGCGGCTGGACACCGACCCGGGCGGCGTCGGGCGCACCGCGATGATCCGCCGGGTGCCGCGTGGCCCGGTGCTGGGCATCACCCCGTTCAACTTCCCGCTCAACCTGGTCGCGCACAAGGTCGCCCCGGCGATCGCGGTGGGCGCGCCGATCGTGCTCAAGCCGGCGCCGGGCACCCCGCTGACCGCGCTGCTGCTGGGCGAGGTGCTGTCCGGCACCGACCTGCCGGCCGGCGCCTGGTCGGTACTGCCGGTGCCGAACACCGCCGCGCCCGGCCTGGTCGCCGACCCCCGGCTGCCGATCGTGTCCTTCACCGGCAGCGTGCCGGTGGGCTGGAGCATCGCCGACAGCGTGCCGCGCAAGCATGTCGCGCTGGAGCTGGGCGGTAACGCCGCCGTGCTGGTCACCCCGGACTGGGCCGATCTGGACTACGCCGCGCGCCGGATCGCCACCTTCGCGATGTACCAGGCCGGCCAGTCCTGCATCTCGGTGCAGCGGGTCTACATCCACACCACGCACTGGGACGCGCTGCGCGAGAAGATCGTCGCCGAGGTGCGCAACCTGGTCACCGGGGACCCCCGCGACCCGCGCACCGACGTCGGCCCGATGATCAACCTCGCCGCCGCCGAGCGGGTCGAGCAGTGGATCGCGGCCGCCGCGTCCGCCGGCGCCACGCTGGCCACCGGCGGCGGGCGGTCCGGGACGACCGTGGAGCCGACCGTGCTCACCGACGTCCCGGAGGACACCGCCGTGATGGCCGAGGAGGTGTTCGGCCCGGTGCTCTCGCTGAACAGGGTCGACTCGGTAGAGGAGGGCTTCAGCCGGATGAACAGCTCCAAGTTCGGGCTGCAGGCCGGGGTGTTCACCACCAACCTGCACACCGCGTTCGAGGCGTCCAACAAGCTGGCGGTGGGTGGCGTGCTGATCGGCGACGTGCCCAGCTTCCGGGCCGACCAGATGCCCTACGGCGGGGTGAAGGACTCCGGCGTCGGCCGGGAGGGGCCCGCCTCGGCCATGTACGACTTCACCGAGGAGCAGGTCACCGTGTTCACCGGCCTGCCACTCTGAGAACGACTCTCAGCGGTCCGCTCCGAGCCACCCGCTCTGACCTCCCCCGCGAGCCGAACCGGATTAGGGTCCCGAGATGGCCAGAACGCTGCCTGTCGCGGTCGTCCAGCAACCGCCCCTGCCGGTCGCGGACGCGCTGAGCCGGTTCACCGACGACGTGGCCGGCGTACTGGCTCGGTTCCCGCAAACCCGGCTGGTCGCCTACCCCGAGCTGCACCTGTTCGGCGTGGAGTCCGACGAGCAGCTGCGGTCCTACGCCGAGCCACTGACCGGGCGCCGGGTGAAGGCGCTCGCCGAGCTGGCCGGCGACCTGGGCATCTGGCTGCTGCCCGGGAGCCTGTGCGAGGTCGACGCGGACGTACCCGGCGCGGTGTTCAACACGGCGGTGGCGTTCTCCCCGGAGGGCCAGCTGGCCGCCTGGTACCGCAAGATCTTCCCCTGGCGGCCGTACGAGATCTTCCAGCCGGGCGACCGGTTCGTGGTGTTCGACGTCCCGGAGGCGGGCCGCTGCGGGTTCTCCATCTGCTACGACGCCTGGTTCCCCGAGGTGTCCCGGCAGCTGGCCTGGCTGGGCGCGGAAGTGATCATCAACCCGGTGCAGACCACCACCAGCGACCGCGCCCAGGAACTGGTGCTGGCCAGGGCGAACGCCATCGTCAACCAGGTGTTCGTGATCAGCGTGAACGCCGCCGCGCCGCTCGGGGTGGGGCGCAGCCTGATCGTGGACCCCGAAGGCCGGGTGCGGGTGCAGGCGGACGAAGCCACTGCCGCCGTGCTCACCGACGTACTGGACCTGGACGAGGTGACCAGGGTCCGCAAGTTCGGCACCGCCGGGCTGAACCGGATGTGGGACCAGTTCACCGACGCGGACGCCCCACTCGAACTGCCGCTCTACCAGGGCCGGATCGACCCGGCGCGGTGGAAACCGAGGACCTGACCGGTCAACGTCGACCAACCGGGAGAACACCCATGGCACAGCCCACCCTCGACCGCTCCCTGCGGTTGAAGTCCGTCGTCCTGTTCGGCCTGGCCTACATGGCCCCGATGATCGTCCTCGGCACCTTCGGGGTGATCGCCGAGGAGACCGGCGGCACGGTGCCCAGCTCGTACCTGCTGGCACTGATCGCCATGCTGTTCACCGCGTACAGCTACGGCAAGATGGCCGCCGCGCACCCGGTGGCCGGCTCGGCGTACACCTACGTGCGGCGCACCATCGACTCCCGGGCCGGCTTCCTGGTCGGTTGGGCGACGCTGCTGGACTACTTCTTCCTGCCGATGGTGATCTGGCTGATCGGCGCCACGTTCCTGCAACAGGGGTTCCCCGGCGTGCCGTTCTGGGCATGGATCGTCGGGTTCATCCTGCTCACCACGGCTCTGAACATCCTGGGCATCAAGGTGGCGGACAAGGCCAACTTCATCCTGATGGCCTTCCAACTACTGGTGGTGGCCGCATTCGTGGCGCTCTCGCTGCGGCACGTGATCGGCACCGGCGGCGGTGGATCCCTATTCAGTACCGCCCCGTTCGTCAACACGGCGACCACGTTCGCCACCGTCTCGGCCGGCGCCGGCATCGCGGCCTACTCGTTCCTCGGCTTCGACGCGGTCACCACGCTCACCGAGGAAACGATCAACCCGCGCAAGACCATGCCGAAGGCGATCATGCTGATCGCGCTGATCGGTGGAGTGATCTTCGCGATCGTCACCTACGCCACCCAGCTGGTGCACCCCGGCGGCACCTTCGACGACCCCAGCTCGGCCGCCTTCGAGATCGCCAAGACGATCGGCGCCGACCTGTTTGCCGCGATCTTCCTGGCCGGCCTGGTGGTC
>Ga0193743_1001746_pt1 | contig 15846 bp, 14 predicted proteins | sample L2c2metaG_FD_143038 | JGI IMG/M metagenome (GOLD analysis project Ga0193743, IMG submission 143038) | Soil microbial communities from a riparian zone of the East river system, Colorado, United States - L2c2 | ecosystem: Environmental > Terrestrial > Soil > Riparian zone | place: USA: East River...
AGAGTCAGCACCACGCATTATTGCGCATAGTATCAAATGAGGTCTTTTAGAATGAGATGTTTTTGCTTTTAGCATTGTGCATGATGGTATCATAAATTTTGGTTTAGTAGGCCATGGTTTCACTTATGTTTACGCCCTTCTGAGACGAATTCGGTAACAGTAGTCCCAGCATCCGAGCTATCTGGGTTCCGGGCACAGCCAGGTACTTATGCTCAATGGTGCGCTGTCGCCGAGCTGGGGCCAGTACGACCTAAAATAGTCGAGTCCAAATATTGCTGGCCAGTGGGAGATCGTTCTTGACCCCACGATCCCGAACTTGATTGAAGATGTGCATCTGAGGCTGTTCAAAGGGTCTACCGTCCATATAAGTGACCATCTCCGGAACCAGAAAAAGAAGGGAAAGAACGAAGGAGAAAATTTCTCACGCATTCTCAACATACAATTCCGTTGTTAAAATGAATTTCAATTCAATTGTAGTTGCCAGAACATATTCTGCGCAACGCTAAACGAACCCCAAGAAATATTTTTTGTTGAACCATCCCATACCAAACCCGGTAGCTTGGGGGCTGAAGATCAGCTCAAGCAAGTCGCAACACTCCTCACAACATTTTCACCTCTGATTGAATAGCAAAAAAATTAGAGCACCAAAGGTGCATCTATTCATCTATTCTTGAGAAAAATAGTATATTTTGTAGACTTTTAGCGCTATCCAGAGGCAGTGCAGATAACATTTTGGGTGTGGCAGATAAGATACAAATATGGCCAAGAATTCAAAATTCTGAATCCACAGATTCGTGATGATTAAGATATAGCTACAACCTAAGTAAAATATTTAGGTATGATATACTACAGAGTGTAGGAGAAAGAAATCATTGAGCGGACGGAATCTGCTGGGCAGATAGTAGTAACTGGCAGATAACATACGCACCCCAAATATGATCGGTAAACTGTTCAAAGGAGCTTTTCATGTGGTTAAGTTCTATACATATAGAATACAATGGCTTCTTACATATGGCAGAAGAGAACGCTGCAACTGGCAGCGATCGACCTTGTGTTGTTGAACGAAACTAGAGACTGCGCATCTGCACAATCTGGGGTCATATCTGGGGTCATCTCTTGGCATAATACCGAGAAGATTCCATCGCGATATCGCATCCTTATTGAGCAGAAAACGGTCTCGGAACAGCAGGGAAATTCGAATCGCTTGATTTAAATTTGGCGTTTGCTGCGCGACACAGCAAGTGAGATGGACACGTGTGCAATGTAACGATTTTTATTGTTGTTAGTGTATCTCGTTTGAAGCCTACCGGGCAGTGGTTGGCCATGGGAAATGCCAGTAGAGGTTCGGGAGAATCAGTAAAGCTTCGACCAAATGAGAATAAATGGAGGCAAAAAAGTACAAAGTACAACATTTTGGGCAAAGATCGTATAGCGCTACGCCGTAAAATGATGAAGGGGTGATGACGATGAAACAAGATGTATGCGCATAAGTGTCTGTATCCTGCGTATGCAGGTGCCCGAGAAGAGAAAGATGATAGCGCAGAACCCAGAGAAATGAAGTAAGAAAAATCAAAGATTCACCAAAATATAGAATTAAGACCCAGAAATATTTATCGAGAGTCATGTATGCCTCTGAAGAGAACTTTGTCCAGAGTTGAATGGAGAAAAACCTGAAAAAAATAGGCGACGCCCGTGTATGCGCCTGTCAAGCGATCCATAGGAAAAATAGTTGAAACCCCCGAGAAGATGAAATGGAAAACGTAAAGGAGATAAAGCCTAGTGCTTATCTCGCTCTTGGATTGGAGATCCTGGCGGAATGACGACCTGTTGCCCATCTGTGTTGTTTGCTATCGTAGATTCGCCACTCATCGTGCTCTGTTGACTTCCAACGCTGCTCTTTCTGCGCCCCAACAGATTCAAACTCCACCGAAGACGCCTTTTGATCAGATTAGGTGGAATGGGTGGGTCTGGCTGTACTTTCATCTTCGGATGGGTAGCGTTATATATAGGGTGGTGAGAGGATGGTGGGAAAGACAACTGCGTCAACATTTGAGAAGATGTTGACAATGTTGGGAATGAGCTCGATGTTGGGGAGGCAGATGTTGCTGGGCTAGAGAAGCCAGATGTGGCCGAGCTCGACCCGGAGCCGCTGGTCTGGTTGGTATCTGGGAACGGATACTCAAATCGGGTATCATCGTTCGCAAAAGGGGTGCCAACGATTTGAGAGGATGGTGAATGAAGAGGTAAATCGGCTAGGTTTATCGACTTGGGCTTTATTGCAATTATAGGTGAACTAGGCATGTGGTCGGTTGTGTGATCGCCAATGGTCTCAACTACCGTTGCAATTGATATCGAGTCGGATATATCTGAATCGAGTTGAGGGGTGGAGTCAGAGTGCTGCGGTAGGATGAACGCGTGATATAAGGGGAAAAAAAAAAAAAAAGGCAACGAGGAAAACACACACTTTCGAAGGCTCGGCAGGCATGACGTCCGGCTCCACCGTGTAACCAACATCGGCGTCACTGTCGACAACAAACGAATCTATGACATCTGGGGTTCCTGAAGAGCCCATGAGAATAACGGTTACCTAGGTGGTCGAGAGAAGTCTCTAAGAAGAGGCTATGTAGCTTGAGGGCAAAATCTGACAACCCCAGGCGAAAACAGACCCCAACACGTGCGCACACGATATTACGCGACATCTTGGGCTCGGTTTCGCATCGACAGCAACTTGGAAAGCACTTGGACGACGCCAACAAGCACCTTGCCAACACCTGAACAGAATCGCGATATTTAAACGTTTAAACTCGAGAACCTTCAAGTTTAAAAAATGATTATTCACTGACTGCCTGTTAATCTTGTTGAATTCAAGAGAAATAGACATTCTGTCCCCCGGAAAAAGTGGCGGCCTGGATAGGATAAAGTGCATGGGTCAGGATTGGGTACTCACGAAAACTGGGGTTGAGCTTATTTGTGTCCAACAATTTAAAGGTTACACCGGTTACAACTGGTACGCAAGGCCAGTGGTCTAGACCGGCCTCGGCTCGGTCCACGGATTATCCGTTGACCCATCACGTAGTGCACAGACCATCTCATGTCCGAATTGAACACATTTGCTATGAATCCAAGGATTTTGCATCGATTATGGACTGCAGGGAGCAGGCAAGCAAGAATTTTGTCGATGGTTGAGGAAATTAAGAGCAAGTGCAACTTGAAGCTTGAAGCTTGAAGACTTGCCGCTCAGCTCTACTTTGTGTACTGCTAAGATTCTGCTTTGCAATAGAGACAAAGTTAACACAAAGTTAGGGATACAATCCAGAAATCCACTAGGGTTTTTGCAAGAATCCTAAGCAGACTCACATTTGGCGGTGGGTTCAGTATGCTTCTCACATCTCTGTTGAACGTTGATTGATCCATCAACTTGTATACATGTAATATATATGTGTAGAATACATTGTCCCATAGCCTCACTAGCCAGGCATTGTATGGTCAAGGAAGTTGCTGACGAAGTTCCTTCAAGTTGATATAACATCATGAATAGAAACACAGGTTACCGAGGGATTGTCCAAGAAAGTGGCAAGATGCGGGAAATAGTCCTCAAATGAGCACATACCGAGTGAAATATTTTAAACAAAATTTAACCAGTGGTGAAGGTATGAGACGAGTGGAGTGACGAATACGTGGGGTATCACACGGAAGTTCCTTGGAGTTCCATGTTCTCCACAAATCTCCCTTTTGCACCAGAGTTCGGGGCCACAGTAGGTTGCTCCTTCTTCGTAAACTTGCCAAACAGACCGCGTGCAGTGTGGACTACTCCAGTGGATGACGCGGGAGGAACACCAGTATCCAAGGGAGGATCGGAGGAGGCTATCTTGCCTTTCTCTGAAGGGGTCATGCCAGATCCAGGCTTGACTTGCGCAATATCTGCAGCACTGAAATCGCCCTCCGTCACCTTTCCCGTGTTCTTTCTCCTTTCTTCCGCTTCACTCATCTTCAAAAACTCATCACCGCGTATCCTCAAAAACTCATCTAGCAATGCCGCGTTTCTCGAGTTTGCTTTATAAACTGCCAAAAAAAGGTCGCCAACGACGGGCACGAAACCAATGCCGGCACTGACAGCATTGTTGAACAACATTCGGCCAATAAGCCAGTCGGGAAGGTCAGCCTTTCGGGCTTTGCGTACGACGAGAAGGTAGTTGAGGGAGGCGTTGGCTACATCTCCTGCAATCGGTACGAGTCCGATGATGAAAGTCCATCCAAATTGCATGCCACAAAGAGAAAACCCTTTGTCGAGATAGTGGGCACGCTTTTTTACGGAGCGGAGGATAGCCGCATCACGAGCAGAGAGACCAGGCGGCAATTGGCGCTACAGCCCTTATGAGTAAATGGGGTTTGACAACACAAAGAATAAATAAATTAACCTTTCGTCGCTTCTGCTTCCCATGTTCATTTGTGTAAAACTCGTAAAGCGGGTCTTCAGGTGTGTATTTCTCGAGGTGTTGTGCGAAAAGCTTCTTGGCTGCTTTTTTCCCAATAAATGCTGCCATTATTCAAGAATATTGACGTGGGGCACGAGGGAGAGAATTAAAGGGAATTGAACATAAACACAGCAAAAGGAGGCTATTCAATGATGTCATTATCAAGGCGGTGCTCATTGCCGATCGAAACATTACAGCGCTTATAACTTTGATCAGACACCTCTGTTCTCTGTAAAATTAATTTAATTTGATACTAGGACACAGTCACTGATAGTTTTGAGAACCAAAGAGAAATTTCCAGAGGTATTAGAAACAAAAATTGCTCAATGTTATGTAAACTTTTATCAAGATCTTAAATTAAATGATGTATTTCATCAAATTGACGAGCGCTTAGTAACTTTGTCTATCCTCTATGTTGAGGTATACTGAACATGATTCAATTCTCCTGACTGGGTTATTTCTTTTTGTATGACGACTATCAGCTTGCTTCAGTGTGACGCACCGACGGACCCTAGTACTAACAGAACGACATCACACCCGACCTGTGGGCCTGGTGGTTACGCACCGTGCTGAGATGCTGTTCTAACACATAACTAGTACACCAGACATTCATTCGGTGAAGACAGTGCCGAGCGCGCTGTTGAAGCAGTGCAAGTAAGTGTTTTTATTTTGTCTCCTCTCTCTCTCTCTCTCTCTTGTTATTTTTTGGCATTGCCATAACGTTCCGATGGTGGCACAAATGGTTTTTGGGCTTGTAGCAGCAACCTCTCATGCTCGATTTTTTTGAAAACGAGGCCTTCGACAAGGATTGTATACATGATGATGGACTCGGTTCACCACCTTCCAGAGAGACCAATCGGTCAAGCCTGTTCCTCCTTTGAGAACAGCTGATTATAATACTAGTATCAAAGTCACATAGGAAGGATGTAAGCTCGACGAGTTATCCTTTCTTTTTTTTTTACAAATTCCTACCGCACACATGCTTGTTCAGTCGAGAATCACCAAGTTGTGTGATAGGTAAAAAAACCTGGGCTACGACTTGAGCTTCAGGTTGCTCTGGACATGTCGAGGCAGTTGGATTGCCACGAACATCGATAGAGTTGCAAGTAATCCAAAAACGGCGTAGACACCGTATCCCCCTAGGAGATCGTGCTGGACAGAAAATGAATACAATGAAGTCGATAACGCGGGTCCCACGGCTCTTGCTACAGAGGCGGTCGTTTGTGCAAGTCCATTGGTCGCACCCAAGGAACTTTGACTAGGAGCCGCTTCTGTCACGTACATGAATATGCATCCTAATTATTTGTCAAAAAAAAACAATCAGATATTGTAAACAATGAAACAGACCATAAGCGGTGTCAATGAAACACAGCAGAAAGAGCATTAACCCGACTAACAACCGAACTACCCAATAATCCACCCCATGCCCTTTAGCGACAATGCTAATCACGGGAAACATCGCAAATAACGGTATGAACATCGATAACGATAGTATAAAAACATGTCGAGTGCCATAATGCCGCACGATTCGGGCAAAAAAGAGAAGCTGGAACAACCCTGTTCCAGCACCGTATATCCCCATGAGATATCCAATAGCGACCGGGTAAAGATCCAAACCACCCATAGATATGGGCATGTGGTAAAAAAGAGGAAGCAGGGCGTTAACCGAAATGCTTAAGAAGGCAAGTATGACATAGTTAGCGATAGATATGATGAGTGAGAAGGTGAGGAGATCGCAGAGCGAGAATTCTTGCTCGTGTGTACCGGGGATTTCTATATCACATTCCGTATTGGACCTATAACTCGTAGTTGGAAACGTCGGCTTGGCCAATGACTACAACAAACGGACAAGGAATGTTAGCGAAAGATATAAAGCCTGTACAGATAAACGCAAAGCCGACCTCTTGGAAGAATGCGGCTACAATAATCAATGCCAAGAGCACGAATATCCCCGCTGCGAGGCACGGAAGATAATAAGGGTATTGTCTCCAAAATCCCCCAGTAAAAATAGTCGGAAAATGATCGCTGGGTCGAGCTAAAGAGCCACCTAGTAAAGGTCTAATTGAAAGCAAATGTCAATAAAAATACGATTGACTCGGGACAAATTCCTTACTTACCCTATAGATGCTCCAAATGCCCATATAACAGGCATCAATGCAAATGCTTCTGCTCGATTTGTCGGATCCGTGAGTTCGCCCATGGAACTTTTCATAACACCTATCCAAAGAAAAAAAAAGTGAGTGGAGAACAAATACCAACGAGGGAAGTTGCAACCGATGTTTCCATTTAGAAGTCCACACAGACAACGACTGCAAGTGACATGAGTCAATAACCCTTCAGGTATAGTGAAGATAGCACACCTGATGACTAGTGTCCAAAACGTACGAGAAAGTCCAAACAACTGCATCGACAGAAATGTCCCGAGCAACCCAATCAATAGAACAGGTTTTCTGCCGATACGATCTGATGTTCGACTCCATTGAAATACTGTGAGAGCCTCCGTGGCAAAGAACAGGGATTCCTGCAGGGGGGGTGGGTTTATTATAGATCAAAAAAAAAAAAAAGGCAAGGGTGAAGGAGCGACCGAAGCGTACCTCGTTAATATATGGATATATAGACATGCTGCATAGTGGCTCACTGATTTGTAGAAATAGGATAATCCCAATTTGCAGCTTGGGCAACGGGGTTCTTTCTACATTTCCTTTGTGAGAATGTATAAGTGGAGTTTGTTCATTGTGACACTCAGTGGCTATAGAGCCGTCCATCTACTGGGGAAGGGTGGGTGTTGAATCGAGAAGTCGCCACAAACTTGGACGAGAGAACGAGCTTAAGTAGTTTCATAAGATCACTGGTCATCAAGCCGCTATACCATAATTTGGTGAAAGTTGGGATGGTAAATTGAAATGACGTGGCAAGTCATTGGACAGTGAAAGGGCCAATATGCAAGTTGAGGGGCTTAACAACCTATGATCATTGTTTCGATGTCGGACTATACTAAAAAGTTCATACGCTTCTCCCGAGCGAATTAAGTAGGAGCCAAGAGTCCGTGCTGACCATACATAGCCTCAGGAGCATATCACGAGGGTCTAGAAAATCGCGCCAGCCTGACGATGGGGCCAGCATCAGCCACCTTATGATGACAGAATGTAGATGGCTGTCCAATGTTCCTTGTGGGTGGTCAAGATATATGTACGGTCTGATAGAATTCCATCGAAACTCGTTGGAGTTCAATCGGCCATAACGCTGAACAGATGACAGGTGCTCATCTCGAGAAGTTCAAGGCGAGGCAAGCTCGAAGTTGAAGCTAAAGGTTGACGGACACGTCACGTGGCCGCAGAAGCTCAATGTTTTAACAGTTCAGTTCCATCAGTTGAAAACAGAGACTGTGCTTGATTGATTTAAAATTTGTGGTTACATGAAGTGAAGATCGAGTAAAGATGATGTCATGTCCTGATGTAAAGCTACATCGCAAGTGTGTATCGTGATAGTTAGTGTCTTGCTTCGTCGAACGAATCGTCGTAAAGTGTGCAACTTGAGTTTCTCAAGGACTTGCCGTATCGTTATCTGGTTCATGTTGGTCCCATACTTTGAAAGGCAGGCGAATTGCGAGCAGCAGCGCAAGGACTGAGAGGATGGCGAAGATAACGTAAACGCCAAAACCTCCAAGAATATTATTTTCCACGGAGAACGAAAAAAGTGAAGTCGACAATGCTGGACCTATAGCTCTGGCAATCGACACGGTCATCTGGGATAAACCATTCGTCGCCCCAAGGGAACGTTTATTAGGCGCAGAAGCGGTGATAAACATAAAGATTGCTCCTGCGCGGAAAACAAGACAATAAGACAGGGTAGCAGGTCATGCCAAACCTGTTCACGCACCATACGCCATATCCATTAATGCTATAATAGCAAGTAAGCAGCCGACTAAAAGGCAGACGCCGAATGACAGCTGACCCCATCTCCGGGCAACGAGATTGATTATGGGCAACAGTAAAAATACTGGCAGAAAAGTGGACATTGCCACAATGAAAACCGTTCGTTCTCCCCATCTGCGCAAGATGCGCGCGAAGTAAATTGCTTGGAATATGGCACTAGCGGCACCATATGATCCAATAATATATCCAATTGTCGGGGGGCTGAGGTTTAGACCTCCAATTTCGAGCGGCATAGCGAGGAATAACGGTAATAGAGCGTTGACAGAGATATTCAAGTAGGCAAGGAAAACGTAATTCGAAACAGACAGCACGACCGGATACACAAGTAGGTCACGAAGAGGCACAGGTTCGTCGCGTGTGTGAACTTTCGGACCTCCATGATATTCCGCAGAAGATCGTCGCGAATTTCGTTTAGGAACTGTCTGCGTTGGATATGGCAATGACATTAGGGTCAAACAGTGACATTCAACTAGTATAAGGAACGCACCTCTTTGAAAAGGAAAAGAGCAGTCGCAAAGGCGATAAGGACATAAGTTGAGGTAGCGAGACAAGGAAGAAAGTAAGGATATTCTTTCCAAAACGATCCTGAGAACACTTTTGGAAAGCGTTCATGTGGATGAGACAAGGAGCCTCCGATCAATGGTCTAATACCTTATTAACTACAGATGCGGTAATTCCAAAAGATTGCGCTGAATCATACCCCATAGTAGCTCCCAATCCCCAAACCACTGGCATCAAGGATAGACCTTCCGCACGGTTTGTAGAATCAGTGAGCTCCCCCATAACGCTTTTCATTACTCCTGGGTGGACATTAATAGTAATTCAGATGTGGAAGTGGAGATGCGCACCTATATTGCCATTAAGCAGCCCAGTTAGACATCGGCTAGAAAATGAAGCGACGTTAGCTGAGGGTTCCAAATTTGATGTTGAAGGTAATACCTGAGAACTAAGGTCCAAAAAGTACGAGAGAGACCAAAAGTGAGCATAGACAACGTTGTTCCAAGTAGACCGATGAGAATAACTGGCTTTCGACCGATGTGATCAGAAGTCCGACTCCATTGGAGCACAGTAATAGCCTCGGTTGCGAAAAACAGAGATTCCTGATATGAAATAAGTCAATGAGTGGATACAGGCTTGATTAACTCCACTCAACTATCAATCCAGCATAATATCCGACTCTGCGCTCGTCTCCTCCCGTGATATCAAGTTCGCTAATAAGCTGTGGTAGAACCAATGAGCGAAAATGCCTCTGAACTATCGACAACGCTGCTACTCACCTGATTTATGTACGGATAGATAGACTGGCTCGTGAGCGGCTCACAAACCTGCAAGAGCAAGACTATTGCAATTTGGAGTTTCGGAAGTGGATTGGGAGAGCGTTTCTTTTGAGGGTTGACACTGAGCAAAGGTGTTTCCTCGTCTGTGAGGTGCAAAGGACCGTCGTTCATATTTGGACCAACGGGCAGATGGTGTAATGGTGAAGTCGATCAGAGGTCATTAAATAGAAAGGAGAAAACTCGTTAACCCCGTAACGTAAGATGCTAATTCTGGGGGGAGTTTGTACATAATCAGGCACAGGTCTATATATAGAAATATGACTACCTCTCACTTCGAATGTATTCTAAAAGACCCAGTACTCAACCTGCCTGTTTGAACTTCACAAGGGGATCTGATCCGGACAATTACCTCTAAAAAATAGAGCTATCAGGCAGCACTTCCATGGTATTCTGCCACGGATCACCTCAATCAAATATCATTTATAAATCCTAACAACTGTCCTAAATGGCTAAGGACCTTGAGAATGCTTATTGGTTACCTCTAGGCTCGTTTTCATGCCACTTTGGGGCTCATTTGTGGAAGGGTTAAAAAATAAATTAGCCGGCCTGCAGGATTCTGATCCCTGAAACCCCTTGTCTGTTTTGTTGCCTCGTCGTTAGTTTTGATAGCTTCAAATATCGCCACTGTGTCATCGATCTGCCAGCTATACTGGTCAGAAGACATGTCTCGTAAAAAGCCCCTTTCCCATTTGCCGTTTACGACAGAAACTAGGAGTCCGGATCCCAAGTCCCTGTGATATTACTCTGGAAAGACTGAGTGAGAGACGATTATTATTATAATTGTGATTGCTTATCCGATGACTTAAACGTCATTAATAACGCCATCAGTATGTACCGTGGAACCTTATTAAAGGCCTTGCCGGTACCCATGGCCTACACCATTTTATCAATGTAATTACGCCTTCGACACACTCTCCTGACGCCGGCGCCACAGGCAAGAACTTATTTTGTTCCTAACATAATGGTGGTTATCCAATTGAGTACCTATGACTCACATGGTAGAATCAATAGGACTGTAAGTCATTTTGTGTGTATGCTGATTTGGTGAGGATTTGTCTGATAGGGTCTCGATTATTGATAGTACTAGTCATGATCAATGCTGAGTTCAATTTCTTTCTTATGTTCATCCGTAGACGATTTTATAATGCTTCTTGATGTATAGACTTGGGAATCTAAATAAATGTTTCTGTACCATATTCTCCGCAAGACCAGGCTTAGTACTAAGAAAGTCTTGGTACATACGATGTGAAAATTAAAAAGGCTAAATCCGAGTTTCCCATACTCGGAGACTCGGAACGATGGATTTCATTTGCAGTGACCGCCGGCTAGTCACGAAACTACCTCAAGTATTATAGTTCTGTCTTACAGACCAGAAGGAGGTATCCATTGCAATTTTATAAACCCTTTGGACCGTACAATACACCAACTTACAACGACTTACTCTACTCACCTCTCATGCCCGATTGATCCTGATTTCTGAATGCAGATTCTTTCTATTGTTATAGATATGTCTGTCTCATGCTGGGTTTTACGTTCATGTGTATCTTTCTATCCAGAACTCGAGATATCGGCCCATAAGTGGATAGGCGACCACAATCAAATTTCGAACATGTGGTTAAGTCACGTACACTGTAAGGGCTAGTTACTTCCATAATAAAGGTTCGTATGCGTCGTGAGTTGGCCACAACTTGTAAGAGCTTGTGATTTGTTGCATGATGGGGCTAGGTGATTGGGTGTCTTGGACTGAGTGGCAGAATCCTCTCAGTCATCTTCTATCAGGCTCGGGTTCAGGTTCGGGTTCATGTTGATCCCAGAGTTTGGAAGGCAGGCGAGTTGCGAGATGCACTGCGAAAACCGAGAATGTAGCCAAGGCAACGTAAACGCCAAAGCCACCAAGAATATTCTTCTCCACGGAGAACGAAAAAAGTGACGTTGACAATGCAGGACCTATGGCCCGAGCCATAGACACGGCTGTTTGAGAAAGTCCATTTGTCGCTCCAAGGGAACGCTGATTAGGAGCAGAAGCGGTAATGAAAATATAAATGACTCCTGGTAATAAAATGTGCCATCAAGTAAAATGAAAATCAGGCACATGAACATACCGTAAGCCATACCCATGAGGGTTTGCAGTACCAGTAAGCAGCCTAACAAAAGCCAGACGCCTGGTGACCACTGACCCCATCCCCGCGCTACGAAATTGATCACTGGAAATATCAAAAATATTGGAATAAAGGTGGACATGGCGGCAACAAAAACATTTCGCTCTCCCCATCGACGTACAATGGGGCCAAATAAAAATCCTTGGAATATAGCGTCGACTGTGCCAAACGATCCAATGATGTAGCCAATGACAGGGGGGGTTAAATTAAGACCTCCTATATCGAACGGCATGGCGAGAAACAACGGTAGCAGAGCGCCAGCGGAGATATCCAAGAAGGCGATTGCAACGTAATTAGAAATTGAAAGGATAACTGGATATACAAGGAGCTTGCGAAGAGGAAGAGGTTTATCATGCGAAGATTGTTGCGATTTGTTTGCGGGAAGTGTCTGGAATGATTCTATCGTCAAATGGAAAATTTAAAGAGTGGGAACACCCACTTCTTTGAGCATGACAAGCGCGATCAAGAAGGCGAATAGGACGTACGTTGAGCTGACGAGACAAGGGAGAAAGTATGGATAATCTTTCCAAAAAGATCCTGAGAAGGCTTTCGGGAAGCGTTCATGGGGGTGGGATAAAGAGCCTCCAATCAATGGCCTGTTCTCTTGTCAGTCAAAAAACCTTTAAAGTCTGGCAACGAACCCGATGGTGACTCCAAAACCCCATACTGCTGGCATCAAAGCATAACCTTGCGCGCGATTCGTAGAGTCAGTAAGTTCCCCCATGACGCTTTTCATCACTCCTAAATAATCATTGAAGTCGAACGTGCGAAGAGAGAGGCTGCACAGTACGCACCTATATTTCCATTGAGCAACCCTGCTAGACATCGGCTAGAGATTGTTAAAGATCTTCGAACTTTCGGAGCTGGCAAAAGTTACCTGAGAACAAGTGTCCAAAAGGTGCGAGAGAGGCCGAAAGCGAGCATGGATAGTGTTGAGCCTAGTAGGCCGATGAGCAGCACTGGTTTACGACCAATATAATCAGAAAGTCGGCTCCATTGGAGCACAGTAATAGCCTCGGCTACGCAAAAGAGAGATTCCTGATATGATTAAAGATAATTAGTCCTCACAGAACTGAGCTAAAACGAGCTTCCACTCAACGATCAGTCCAGCATAGTACCCAACCTTACGTTTGTCCCCTCCAGTGATATCAAGTTCAGTAATAAGCTGTCAAACATTGGATAAGAAGCCCTCTTGATCTTGCGAACAATGCCTACCTGATTGATATAGGGATAAATTGATTGACTTGTGATGGGCTCGCAAACTTGTAAGAGTAAGACTATCCCGAGCTGTAGTTTTGGAAGTGGATTTGGCGAACGCCTTATTTGACTGTCAACACCTAACAAAGGTCGCGTTTCGTCATCAATGGTGTGTGAGGGACCGTCAGCCATGATTGTAGAGAAAGAAAGGATAGGTCAACCGAAGTCATCGCTTGAATGGGATAAAGGTGATGGCCCTACCCGGTAACTTGCTTAGATATTCCCAGACAATTGATGAGTCAAAAATACGGGATAAGCCTTGTATAAACCTTTTGAGATTCTGAGAGACCAGAGTGAGTTTTTCGAGTGATTTTAGTCAAATTTGCCCAATGAAAAATCAACAAGTTGGTTCACGGAGCTCAGGCCCATTTACTATATGTGTTTTGGATATGCAAAGGCATGAGATATGCAAATTCGAGAATACTTATCGTCTGGAGAGGCAGGATAAGAAAGCGAAGTTTAAGGCTTGAGACCATTTGTTTGTGACTGGCCTGTGACGAGCGTTTGCATATCTTGCCTCAAAATATTGCGGTCATTGCCCGAGAGCGTCAATTCTTATTCAATACATCTACTACTATTACTTTGTTACATACAGTATAAAAGTAGTAGCTATTAATAGTATTTGAAGCCAGATTTCCAAAGCTCAGCGCTCAGCGCTCATCCTCGAATGATGGAGAAATATTTTAATCCTCTTGTGGTGTATCACTGCTGCGGCAGGACTATTTTATAGCTACCTAAAATCCGATGAAATGTGCAAACTCCGATAAGAACCTTCACGTACTACTCCTAAAATATAAGAAATGTAGAAAATATAAAATCACGTGAGTACCCGATATAGAAATTTAACATCACGTGGTGTGCAAAATCTATAATTTTGGACACATTTTGACTTATGTGTGCACATTTCAATCGGATTTTAGATAGCTATAAAACAGTCCTGCCGCAGCAGTGTATTCCTTGTCCGAATTTTGACATCTGAAGCAAGCCGTACGGCGTACACAGACTTCCGTCGCCGTCTAAATAACATAAGCTCGATCATGTGGTTAGATTTGTTTGTGTCAACTGCTATTTTCAACATTTACCCAAAAATCAATGTCCAGGGCTCAAGGCCGAACCTTGTCACCGTCTCAAACGAAAGGACTTTTGACAAGTGAATGAGAGGTTGGGCGACACCGTTCGGTACCATTTTACCTGTACCCGATTTTGGCTGAAGCGATTAAATGTCATATCATGCAGGTCATGGCCACGATTCCAAGTGAAGCTGAAGTTATTGACCTAACGGGACTCACGGATTCCTCGGATTCTAGCAGCGAGGATGGAAAAGAAGTAGAGATGGATGGCGAAGAAGGAGGCTCCGAAGATGGCTCTGACGCTTCTGAGATAGAGATCACCTTGAATGAAGAGACGCGCTCTCAAGTACAGAGTGCAATTTCCACGGTCTCCGAAACGCGCCTCCGTCAACTACTCAAAATTCTTGTCGAAACAGATATAACAATAGAAGCGGCGCTTACCAGGGAGCTCGTCACATTGAAGAGGGGAACCCAAAGAATTGTGCCTCGATGGGAAACATGCGGAAATTGCGATGAAGAATTCGACACCAACACAGTCCGGGACGATGCTGAATGTAATATTCATCCAGGTTAGTGTATGCGAATTTTCCAAAGTCAGATTCACCATCTTATAATTTTCAGGTGAATTGGAACTCTTGGAAGAAAGCTTTTTGGATTGGGATGAAGATTGCCACGGGCCAATGGATACACCAGCGAATCGAAGAAGATATCCAGAGAACTTCCAATGGACTTGTTGTGACAAAATTGGGTTGTCTTCTGGATGTGTACGAGGAGAGCATCGACCTGCTGTTGCCAGGAAACGGAAACGGCTCGAAGAGTAGTTTTCGATAAAGTTCCTTCGTGGGTTCGACCCAGAACCTTCAATACTACTGAATCGGACATAGTTTTCGAGTTTTAGCACATCTTCTCTTGCTATTACCGCCGTTATCTCATCGTGTTAGCCGCCGGTCTCCGACTCTCTTTTCGGAATATGAAATGCAGAATACACATTATGAATAACTATAAATCTACGCTAGTAAGAAAAAATATATGTTTGCATAGACAATGTAAGAAAATATCAGCGAATTAATTCTAAAAATAGTCCAATAACTTACTGCTCTCCCTGTTGACAAAAACCCAAAGAACATTGCTCGTGTTCGGTATGTCTGCAAATACTGTAAAGATGCGAATACTATTAATGAGGAATGGATGTAAAAATTTGAACTTATGTAAAGATCATAGGATTAACGAGAGCATGATAAACAGGATTCTGCTACATCAGTGTTTCAAGGTTCACACTTCGTTTGTACATAACCTTCAAAAAAATTGCATGTCAAATCTCGAAATGACCCTGAAATCCAACCCAAATTTGCATTGAACCTGTTTACTTCACCTGGCCGCAAGCCCAAAAGCAGGAAATAGGAGACAAGTAAATTATGAACTCCCTGATGCAAAACGTCATGGTGGCGATCCTTTTTCGATGAAGGACAGATATGTAAGTAGAGTGCCTAGTCGATGAAGTTATTCTAGCACCACGTGTGCACCAAAGATCATACAAGAACACTAATAGTACAGTAAACCTGTACATAAAATTTCTCTATGGTCCGCCACAACGGAGATTTTTTTTTTTATAA
>Ga0193743_1001747_pt1 | contig 15846 bp, 14 predicted proteins | sample L2c2metaG_FD_143038 | JGI IMG/M metagenome (GOLD analysis project Ga0193743, IMG submission 143038) | Soil microbial communities from a riparian zone of the East river system, Colorado, United States - L2c2 | ecosystem: Environmental > Terrestrial > Soil > Riparian zone | place: USA: East River...
CAACGGATTGACCAACTCAGAGTTCCAATTGCTAGCTTCGAAGGCGCAGACGGGTATCTAGATCCCAAAGAGCGCGCTGATGCGGCAGTCATGATGCTATTTGGGACTCGTCGTAGGTGTAACATGATTTTTCTCGCTCTTCCAAGCTTCTGACTTGTTGAGTTGGTAGGGTATGCCAATCCATATGTTCATGCATCGTCGTAACCTGTACAGATCTGATGTGCTGTGTACCTCTCTACGACCTGCCCAAACTGTTTTATGTCTACACTTCTGTATTTGTTTTGCTATATTCCATTTCCACTACCCTTCCATAGACTCATTCTTCTCATCCGATTAATCTTTTAGCTGTAACCATTATTGTGAAATTTCACAGGATTTCGACTATGTATCCTTAGTCTAGATCTTCTCTCTCTAGCAATGGCATGTTTTTCAGAGGCAACTTGACCAAGGATGATAATGACTGAGCCTTCCTGTGCAGTGGACTTTTTGTGCCCATACTCTTCGTTTGTCAAGTTCGGGATAGAAGCGGCAAACAAATGATGGTACCAACTGTTCGTTGGGAAGCTATTTTGATAGGTCAATTCTCTCGCAGCTTTCCAACGGTTTCTGTTTCCTAGCCATTGCTGTCTCTCCGCCTCTACTATATATGTTCTGCGGGTTTCATATCATCAACATCAGCAACGATTCGTTTACATAATAGAGCACCTTGAAAACCGACCTCTCCCATCTGGGAGGTGGGAGGCGAAGCTAGAGACGCATAAAATCAGTATAATTGCCCGGTTAGCAACTTCCTAGGAATAAATTCACCAGATTAAAGAAAAACCCCTTACGCCATATATTGAATTTGTTTAAAGAAGGAAGGCCGCGGGTACAAACTAAGAAGGGTTGCTACCCACCCGCGCCTTTTCCTGCTCTGCGAGTTCTTTACTCCATTTCCTTAACACATGCTTCATAACCTTCCCACTAGCCGTCTTTGGTAGCTCTTCAGGTGTGCCGTCCTCGTTAACGAACCATACCCATGCCGGCGCATTCTAAATGAATAAACAATTGAAATAATAAGCCGGAGAGGTATGTATGGGAAATACGCATCCAGGATTTGGGGTATCATGTAACTCTTACCTGAGGATTCATGAATTGCGATACACAGTTTCTTACATCATCTCTCGAGATGCGCGTATGTGGCTCTCGAACAATCCAGACACCGACTACTTCGCCGTATTTCGCGTCTGGGACAGCAATGGCTGCTGCTTCCCGAATTTCGGGGTGCGCCGTCAATGCATTCTCAATTTGGACGGGAAATAAATTCTGGGTGAGGCAGAATAAAAGTTGAGGTCGAGTATGACTTGGTGCGTCAAGGGGAATAATATAAAAACTTACTTCACCGCCACGAATAATTATATCCTAGATACAATTTGCAAGTTGGAAACGACGTCAAACAGGAATCGAGTATAACACGGTCCGTACCTTGATCCTTCCAACGACTGCCATATGATATCAACGACTGGCCCATATCCAATTTTTGATTGTAAAACTCACTCTGTAAGTAGCCTTCCTCGTCCATAATACCCTCATCTCCCGTATGCATCCATAGCGTTCCTTGCTCATCCTTTTTCATCACGCTATGCGTTTGCTCTTCATCATTCCAATATCTACCATCTCTGTCAGCGTCTTTCACCAAAAATCAGTCCAACACAAAAGATCAATCACTCACCCTCTTTGTAATACGTATCCGGAAATGCAAATTTCGCCTGGAGTACCCACGTCCACGACTTCACCCTGGGTGTCGACAATCTTGGCCTTGACATGCGGTTGAACTTTACCCACTGTCTCGACGCGTTTGATGATAGGATCGGCGGGTGTGGTTTGGAAAGAGACTGGGCTAGTCTCGGCTGGGAACGATTGTTACATTCCAGCACAGAATGGTCCAAAAGGCAACCCACTCATGCCATAAGCGTTCGTCAAGTCCTTTAGATTAAGCTTCGAAATTAGACCTTTCATGAGGTCTATGGGGACAGGTGACCCGGCAGCAATTCCCGTCCTAGAACCAGATGAGCAGGAGCAAGATAAATGTTCATCCATAGGAGTGGACTAAATCCGCCGTCAGCTTACCTCAAGGAATTCATATCAACATTCTCGCCTCTCCTTGTTCGCAAGTCCACTTCAGCAAGGACACCGAGAAAATGGGTAGGAACGCCATGCAAGGCGGTGCACTTTTCCGCTATAACGGCATCGACGATAGACGGCGGATCAAATACCTCCGAGGGATATACAATGCAGGCCCCATGCGACCATGCTGCGAGGTTTCCTAGGACGAGACGTGTTCATGACATGAAAGATCAGATTATCTCTGGATTTTGCGATGTAATAGGGAACTTATCAAAACAGTGAAATAATGGAGGTACATTGCCTTTGTTGGATTAGATGATGCAACCACAGAGGAAGAAATGAATGACGCACAGAGGATATCTTTCTCAGTGAAATACATACATCGAGCGATGGAAAGAGCATTGTTGAGAAGATTGAAGTGCGTAAGCTGCACTGAACACGTTAGCACTCGATATCGATGTTTCTATCTGGGCATTACCGAGACTGCCTTTGGATGTCCAGTTGTTCCACTATTTGAATAAGCAAGGTGAGTTTCCACAGGATATCAGGGACGTACCTTGTGAACTGCAGATTGATTAGATCGTCTTTCGCTAACCTAGCGCTAATGTCCCTCCTAGCCTGCGCCGCCCCGTGACCTTCCCCCCACATTAATAATTCTCGCCAATCCACCATGCTCTTGATACGAAGTTGGGCTAGATCGTTGTGAGCAGTATCCTCATTGTCTACGAGAACGAGGTTGCTTAGTTCTGGTAAATCTTCCACTTGTATTTCTCCTGGTTTTGCACTTCGTATCTCAGGGAAGGTTTGCGCCAGCATACGCACATATTCTGATGACCGGATGCGGGGTACAAAAAATAAGTGTTTGACGCCCGCAAGTTGCAGGGTGCCAACCTAATCATTGCTGGAGGTGAGAATGGTGATGGTGAAAAATCATAGGAAGAGATGACTGACTAATTCCGTTAACCGATAAGCTGGATTGAGAGTGACTAGAATGGCACCAATGCTAGCGCATGCCCATTGAAGCATCGCATACGAACTGTGGCATTTGACATCAAGCCTTACAAGTCTCCAGGAGATCAATCACAGGCACGTACCTGTTATTCCCCATGATCACTCCAACACGGTCTCCTGTTTGTACCCCCATACTGAGCAAGCCTCGTGCCAATGCGTTGATATGTCGGTCGAATTCCTCAAAGTTCCAAGCAAGGTAACTTGACTCCCTGCCAAGATTATGTGTGGGAGGGCCTCCATGGGCGCGTGCAGCTTCTTGCCTACATATCAAAGCAGGTCGAGCATGATATTTGTCTAATATCTCTGTGTCAAAGTATTGGGGTAGCGTTTTAATTGATAGGAGCGGTTCAAGAGGTCCCTGCACAGATGACTTCGTCAGACGTCTCTTTATTAGGTGGGCATGCTGGAATAAAGGTCGATTCGATAGAGCGATGGGACCAAAGGGCTTGGGCACGAGCGCTCTCAGGAACATTATAATCAAGCTATTGTTCAAGTTCACATACAGTGACAGCTTGAGTTGTTGATCTTCAGGGGGAATGTTTTTCGTTCTTCCCAGGCGTCAATTTTTAAGTTCGTTTGTGTAGAACATCGCCACTGCTGTTGTTGCTGTAAGTAGTGAGAACTTGAGATAAATTTGTATGCCTCTCAAATCTCAAGTACGTGTTAGACAATTATCAACCCTGTTGTAGTCGACATCGCTCACAATGACATGAACGATCTTGTTAGCCGCATAGGACGAGAATTGACCACGAGAGTACGAATTCTTGACATGTGTTATAGCGGGACAGAGGGGGGATCTACAGCTGCCACTTATAAACACTTTTATCATTTCACATGAAGCACGGAATCTCACTTCCGCTATTCATATCCTTGTTTACCTTGCTCAGCTGCGATACTGTCTACCCTCAAACCCCCGAACGACTCCATATTCCGCTGGGTGCAATGAGTCCCCCGAATGATGGACAAGACGTTTCCTTGATGGCTTCCGAAGTCCCTGTATACCGATATCCACAGGTGCCACTTGCAGTGGATGGGTATGCAGTTGCACCCGACAATCTACAGCTAGAGCAGGTACACATTTATGTGAGGCATGGTGCGTTTCTGTTGGTCCAAGTCTCCCTACCCGTCAGCTCATTTTTGGCTTTATTCAAATGTTCCAGGGGAACGTACGCCGGTTGGTGTTCGTCTAGCTAATCCACCAGCATCTATACCCGAACACTGGACATTGTGCAAGACGGCTCGTCGTTTCCGTACAACCCTATCAGATATGCTCGATGTTTCTTCAGAAAAGATACCCATAACAAAAGAGCTCAAACACGGAGTTGACGAAATGCAATGCATCCGGAAACTTGTTGAACGAATCGATGGTACAACGACAGAGGGAGATTGGTGAGTGTCCATTTCCTTCCGCTTCTGCTTCGCAAAATTTCAAACTCATACTTCGCTGCAGTCTTCTTGGAGAATTAACTGATCTCGGACGACAAGTGAGGTGTACAACCGCCCATCTTCATTGTATCTTCATCCTAACCACAAGGTGCAAAATAGTCAACCTTCCATTTTGGACACAATCTTCGGAGGCTATACATTGACAGGTATGTTCTCAGTACCGTCATCCTGCGTTTTGGTTTTATTTTCATAAAGATTAGGTTTCCTCCCAAAAATACTCCCGAACGATAACATCGTATATTTTCGGTGCGTACAATTACCAGTACTCAAACCACCTGTTATAATCTGAGATACACCTTTTTAGGAGCACGAATATGCCACGCACCACGGAATCACTCCAGCAGATCATTCACGGGTTGTATCCGATAGATAAACGTCACCCTACGGCCGTGCCTTCGCTCCTGCTAAGGTAACAATATTCAGTTCTCCAGCACCGTTCCTATTTTCCAAAACATTTCTTTGCAGGAACGGAAAAGATGAAAACCTCATAGGCAACACTTATGGTTGTAAACGCTTAGAGATATTGCAAATAAGTTTCGCAAAAGGTACATCCACGTATTCGCTCTTCATTCAAGAAATGGGGCGACTATCGACATTATTCACCTGTAGCCGCTGCGGAGGCCTACAATCCCACTTTAGAACCTCTAGACAAGAAGATTTCCAGGTATATTGACGGAAACCCGGTGCGAGTAGATGGGAGACCAAGAGCTTCTGGTATTTTGGATACAGTAAGGTCCAGCTTTTTCCATTGAATCCCTCCTAATTTCCGCTCGGCCCCTAAAAGATTCGAGCAGCCGTTGCGCATGGAATCAAAGTACCTCCAGAATTTGAAGACAAGAGCGTTACTGGCCTTATTGTACACACCGAAATCATTCCATTTCTTCCGTTGGCTTATAAGATTTTCACTAGGAAAAAGCAGTTGTTAACGAATGGTTTGCAGGCAAGTTCTTGTGGGTTAAGTGGAAGATTTTAGAATGACGCTAAAAGCCTTTATGATATTCCTTCTAGGATGTAAGATTGTTTCCACTGCCATCAATGACTAACTCAAACTTCGGACAGATAAAACTGAAGAAGTCCGACGGCTAGGCATGGGTCGGCTCCTTGAGGACATTTCACGCAAGATGCAGTATAAGGCTATTCATGGAAGTCAAGACCCTGTCAAGATCTTAGTGCACAGTACACACGATGCAGCACTTGCTGGACTTTGTGCTACACTTGACGTTTTTGATGACCGGTCAGTATTAGTTTTTGGAACTTGTAGTAGTCGAGGCTCATAACGCTCCTTCTTTATTGAAAAAAAAAAGATGGCCCGCCTTCACGGCATCTATAACGTTTGAATTGTATAAGAAGACTGGGCCATCAAGTCAATGTTCATATCCTCAGGCTATTTTTTCGCACTTTGGAATATCCCCTGCATCTCCTCAGCACTGTTCGTCCTATCTTCCCCACCCTTTACATTTTCATCATCTAAATCTTCTATGTAGACATCCGAATGCGATATCAAAATAAAAGCATGGTGCTCCCATTTTGCGCTCAAGCTGGGAATCATTTAGAGGGTCATCCAGAGTTTTGTACGCTTACTGCATTTAGACATAGGGTGAAGGAGCTAACGCCTACTGATTGGGATGTGGAGTGTTCGCCCATGGGACGTGCGTGATTATATTGTTTTGCGTTTGGGTAAGAATTAATATACGTATTTCATCTGGAATTTTGTTCCCCTAAGGACCTGTGGGCTCTTTGCTTGGACTCAGCGGTGGTTATCTGGGACACTTTGCCAGTACAGACGAAGATATGGCAGATTTATCATCGGCTTTCTAAATCTTGCATAATAGTTGTCATGCAAGATAAGGTTGACCCTGCAGTTATTTGACCCCAATTTGCTTGCCAGGGTAAACAAGATGTGCGGATACAACTCGTGAGCCCTCTGTAGATTTACCTGGAGTCAGAGAAGTCGGATTACATCCGCGCCTATTCTGGACTCTAGAGTCAGTTACGGAATGTATTTACATACTTAAGGCGGGGGCAGCTTTTTTATTTCTTTATTTTATTATTATTATTGACTAGTACATACCCGGCCGGACCCGCCCCCGAAACCACTTGTCTTTTACACATTCCTCTACTAACGATGCCCCGTCAATATCAAAGAAAACTGCACCACCAGATAGGAGTTATGTCGCATCATTTTGTGGGTTTGTCTAATATTCTTATTCAAATTCGTAGTTCTCATTGATAGGGTTTATGAGATTCATATTGTATGTAGTCACTAGGTTTGCGTCATGATTTATTATTATATTCATTCTTGTCCAATGATGTGGACCAGAACTGATCCCAGCTGCCTAGTACCGTCGTAAACACATATGGCTGGCTATTCTTGGTTACGTGCCAGATTCTGCCAGTGGAGCATTGTGGAGCCACGGCAGATTTTTTATCTGATCACTCTTCTTATCGGCAATGCTACATGTAGAATCAGAGGCTCGTCTCCGAAAACGTTCTTCTTGCTGTGATGTCATCGATGCGCCGACGGTAGTCCTTTATTTCAGAAAACTTTGGGTACGACATATTATTCCGGTTCTGCGGGATGAACATGTGAAAGTGGAGCAGCTGTAGGTATATAATAGTTATTTGTCCGATCCTGTCCCTATCCTCCTCCTCTCCCCCACTCAGAGAGTTCCGCCCCGTCAATATTCCTCTAAACCATGTCTCAAGGAACCATGAAAGCACTTTGGTACAATGCCGTGCGTATATATGCCTCCACTGTCGATTCCTTTCTAACAACAATGTAGCCCAGGGATTTCATTGTCAAGCAAGTACCCATACCTCAGATCGGTGATGACGAAGTATTGCTTAAAGGTGCGTATATGCGCCAACTACAAAATCTCACTGATGTCCGTGATAGTGACTTGTTGCGGTAAGCATTGTTGTTGTCGTTTCTGCAGTTTATCACTGAGGGTTTAACGTTTAACGTTTTAAAGGTATCTGTGGTACGGATGGTCACATTGATCAGGTCAAAACTCTGTTTACCGCCCTCTCCTTTCGTGTATGCTTACCTTGGTTGAAACAGGGAGAATTTATTTCCAAGTTCCCGGTAAGTTGGCCGCCGACCATACTCCAGAGCGTTCAATAAGCGCATATATTCAGCTCATTCCGGGACACGAAGCTATTGGAACTATAGTAGAATTGGGCAAGAACGTGAAAGACTTTTCCGTTGGTGACCGTTGTGTTGCCGATGTTGGGATCACGGTCAGTATTCCCTCGAACACAGCCACACAAACTGACACTTCCCTTCATCTCACCATCTCCTCGATCTTGATCGATGATGCCATCGACCCCTCGCGTGTTACTTAACACGTTCATGATCAGTGTGATACTTGCTTCTATTGCCGTAGAGGACAGTCTTTGTTATGTGAGAACTTTCATGCTTGTGGTGTCACTCAAGATGGAGGATTCGCGGAATACATCAAATAGTAAGCCTGCGAAGCTTATTTTCAATGCCCATCCGAATCTGATTATTTTCGATTTTAAAAGCCAACAGAAGAAGTTGTATAAAATCCACAACCTCACCGACGAAGAATCAACCCTCCTTGAACCTGCGGCATGCGCCATTCATGGGCTGGATAAGTTGAACCCACCAGTTGGGATCGAAGTACTTCTCTTAGGTGCTGGTCCTACCGGTTTGATCCTCGCTCAGCTTCTGAAGCTCAACGGCGCCTCGCGCGTCGTCATTGCCGCTAACAAGGGCATCAAAATGGACATCGCGAAGAAGATCAATGCGGCGGACGAGTACATCGAACTTGATCGGAAGGCTCCTGAAGCCCAGTGGAAGAAGTTGAAGGAGGATAATCCGTATGGGTTTGATGTTGTCGTTGAGGCGACAGGTGTAGAGAAATTGGCGAATGACAGTATCAATTATGTGAGGAGAGGAGGAACGTTGATGATTTATGGCGTATATGAGAATAGCGCGTTGGTTCATTGGCCGCCTTCCAAGGTGAGTGCTTTTTATTACTCAATGATGTTGTGTAGGTTTAATGGTGTGGGTCAAGATTTTCGGTGACGAAATCAAGGTATGCATATCCTGATCATTTTCACCGTTACGAGTCTAAAATTCATGCCTTGTGCAGATTATTGGTTCCTTCTCGCAGACCTTCTGCTTCCCTCGAGCGGTCGCTTACCTCGATGGTGGAAAGATCAACGTGAAGGGTATGGTAACGGACGTGTACAAGCTCGACAATTTCCAGGATGCCTTGGATAAGATGAACAGTCGGACTGCACTCAAGATTGCGATTAAGCCTTGAGCTTGAGCGCTTTTGGCAAAGGGGAACGTTGAGTGAAAAGTTGTATACTATTTAAAAATTGTTTGTATCGATTCGCATACCACACGTGATCATGATTAACCGGAAAAAAAAAATACAATTTGTGACGCACTACGCTTACCATGGTTTCATGTCATATATAAGACGAATACGATTTCAGTCACTCAAAAATACATAGACGGCTTCGTGTAATAACTTGGAAGTTAGGTATGTCAACTGGTTCCCTTTAGGTCGAAGTGAACTTCATACTAGTATTTTCAGCACAATGCCTGAACAAATAATGACTGCACAGGAGGCAGCAAGGGATATACTTTTTGGCAGTGTAAGGATTATCTCTAGTCGGCAATAGGATGTGTGCATTGCTTATATGACTCTTTTTTGTTTATCCTGCAGATAGCGGGCATGGTTGCGGAGGTACTGGAATACCCATTCGATCTCGCCAAAGTTCGTCTTCAAGCACAGCTCCTTGTGCCTTCCTCCTCGACTACGATGAGGTTTGAAGGTCCTATGCATTGTTTGACTCAGACTTGGAAAGGGGAAGGAGCAAAGGGTTTGTATAGGGTGGGTTGAACTGTTCACAGACATATCGCTCTCACATTCATTTCTTAATTCACTCTCCTTGGGTTTCTTGTAGGGTTTGCCAGCTCCCCTTGTAGGCGCCATAACCGAGACTGCTACACTTTTTTTCGCCTATTCTGCTTTTCAAAATATTATTCGGAAGATGTCAGCCTCGGATCCGTCACTCACGCAGCCCCATACTCATGCTCATGCGGCTCTTTCGATATCTCAACTTGGGATGGCAGCTGCAGGTGCGGGTTTCATAACAAGTTTTGTTCTGTCTGTCTTTCTTCTTTAATTCCATCCGCAAAAAGTTACATCATTTTTGACATATAGTTACTTTTTTTTTGTTTCGTGATTTGTCCCAGAACCCCCATCGAGTTGGTGAAATGTAAGATGCAGGTGCAGATGATGAATTTTCCCATTTCCAATACACCCCCGATATCTGGTGCTCCAGGACGTATACCGTGGCGGCCACTTTCAAATCTCTCGATATATCATCCTTGCCCCTCTTTGGATAATGGAAATCAACATGCTACAGCTTCGCATTCCTCGTCCCAAAAAAATCTGCATTCACATACTCCGAATAATGCTCAGATTGCGATGCATGATCTTGCCTACAACAAGGCATCAGCTGCCTTGGCCCCGTCTGCGCCATCCGCAGCAGTAGCGGCAGCACGTCCGCCAGGCCCTATCGCCCTCATTCGGTCCATTATCGATGTCTATGGCGTTCGCGGTCTTTGGCTAGGTCATACTGGTACTATCCTCCGCGAGACAGGGAGTAGCGCAGCATGGTTCGTTGCAAAGGAGTGGGTCGCCCGGAGGCTCGTTGAGCATCGCCTGCGACATCATCCTCGTTCAAGTGGGGTTGACTATACAAGTAAAGCAGCTAACACTCCGCTACTGGCTTGGGAATCAGCTCTGTCAGGTGCTATAGCAGGAGCCGTTGGTGCTCTAATGTTTTATCCGGCTGATACCGTTAAAAGCGCTATTCAGACGGAGGAAGAGCTGAGACCGAAGGGGAAGGTCGCGGTTGGGGTGGCTAGTAAGGAGACGTTTTTGGGTACGTTTAGGAAGATGTATGTGAGGCATGGGATTAAAGGTTTGTATGCTGGGTGTGGGATGACGGTGGCTAGAGCTGTGCCGAGTAGTGGGATTATTTTTGTGGTTTATGATGGGTTGTCGGCGTGGTTTGCATAGAGGTTTATAATATAATGATTTTGAGGGGAGATGGAGTCTTGGATTTATTGTTATTAGCGTTGTAATGTAATTTAGATCGGACATAATACACAAACCACCTCTCACTCTTTCGATATTATAATATTTACGATGTCACTGCTGGTAGAAATAAAAACTCTTCGCCTGGGAGTCGAACCCAGCTTTCGCGCGTGACAGGCGCGTGTACTAACCGATATACTAGCGAAGACGCTGAAGACCACTGAACTTTGGAAAATATAACCTAAAAAAAACAGACATCCGCATAATTTATAGCAACTGGCTTGCGTCCTAGTCAATGACTGCGAGGATATCGCATTTGACTTCGCGCCATCTCCAGAGGTACACTCTCTCGCGATACCTTTCTTCCAATGCAAACCCAATAGACAATAAGGCATTCACAAAAACATTACTACTTCCCAAGACTTCATTTGTTCTGCGTCCTGATCCTAAGCGAATTGATGCCTTGTACCGGAAGTTAACGTGCGATGACCTGTATCGGTGGCAGGTGAGTGATCTAGGATGTATTTTCTTCGTTAATGGTTAACTATTTGAATAGTGGGACAATGCAACAGGTCCTTTATTCGTTTTACACGATGGACCACCTTACGCCAATGGAGACCTGCACATGGGTATCTTATACTTCTTCTCCGACGCCTGGAGGAACCAAGCCTCATAGTCTTGTATAGGCCACGCTTTGAATAAAGTGATAAAGGACATTATTAACCGCTTCCATGTGTTACAAGGACGAAAAGTTCAGTATGTGCTCTGAACGTCATATTCTCGAACGGGCTGTTGATACGACGCGTCGAGTTACGTGCCAGGATGGGATTGTCATGGTCTTCCCATTGAAAATAAAGCGTTAAAGGAAACGGAGGTATGCTGGCTTGGTTTTATTTTTTTGAATAATTTATTCAATTCACTTTCCAATGTTCGAATAGCTAGACCCTTTGGTCACCCCAGCTTCTGAAATCAGACGTGCAGCAAAAGCAACGGCTCTACGTGAAATAAATTCTCAGAGAGAACAATTTCGACCATTAGGAATCATGGCAGATTGGGATTCAAGGGACAGGACTTATCGGACTTTTGGTATGTGAATATGACTTGGCTCGGGAAATTCACATATCACTTGAACACCTTTTTTCAAGATCGCCATTATGTCATTCGTCAACTACGGATATTCCAAAAAATGGTCGAGAAAGGCTTGTTTTTTTGTCTTCCAATTCCAAAATTTTAACCCCCTTCTCATCACTATTATAGGCATGATATATCGGCAACACAAACCAGTGTATTATTCTCCATCATCGCGTTCTGCACTCGCCGAAGCAGAATTGGAGTACATGGAACAGCATTTATCCCATCCCGTCTATGTTCTATTTGATATTGACAAAAATTCAACCATCGAGAATGAATTCCTGCGTAATATCGTCTCAACTCATGAGAAAGTACAGTTAGCAGTATGGACAACGACACCTTGGACATTGTCGGCCAATATGGTGCGCGTTCAAGATCGCTTAATCGGTTCTCGAGCTGATATGCTTTGTTTCATGCAGGGAATTGCTGTTAATAACGATCTTGTATATGACATTTCTAGGTGCAAGAATCACATCAGTGATGGAGGCGCTGTGATTTTTGCCAATAGCAGACTAGTACCTATAAGTGATATCCTGAAACCTGTTGACAGATATGGTCAAATCAAGGGTATGTATATTTCTGCTTCACGATATATCGAACAATTGGTAAGTATTAATTACTATTCAAAAGGCTCAGATCTCGTTGGAGTTTCCTACAAACCACTATTTTCCTCTCTGTGTCCTTCTGCCAAGTCGATGAAAATCATCCCTTCCTCACATGTGACTGCCCTCTCTGGCACCGGTCTAGTTCATTGTGCACCCGCTCATGGGGAAGAAGACTATATTGCTTTTCGTTCCCTAGGTCTCCTCTCTAACGCCACCACTATGTTATGCCATGTCGATGAGAAAGGAGCATTCTCACCAGAGATTGCAAATGTTGTTGGGGAAGAAGCGGCAGCAAGGTTGGTTGGTAAAGACGTTCTGGTTAAGGGAAATGCGGCTATGGTGGAATTGTTGGGAAAGGAGAAGAAAGTTGTCAAGACGGAGAAGATAAGGCATCGCTACCCGTATGATTGGAAGACGAGCCAACCTGTTATTATGACGTATGATTCTTTCTTTTTTCATCGCCATTTTACAAATTTACATTTTTCTCCCTTGACAGGGCGACGTCACAATGGTTTGCCAATCTGGATGGTGTCAAAAAGGATGCGCTTAGGGCGTTGAAAACAGTGTCGTTTTACCCCCATATTTGTAAGTTCCCCCTTGTCCATTGTCCTTCCAACTCGCTAATCATTCTTTCTTCTACGAAAAAGCCCGTAATCGCCTTCAATCATTCATCCAATCACGCTCCGAGTGGTGTATTTCGCGGCAGCGTGTCTGGGGAGTTCCAATTCCTGCTCTACATCACATCGAGACAGGCAAAGTCGTCTTAAACTCCCAATCCATCGATTATATTATTAACGCTATGGAGACCAAGAACCTTGATTGGTGGGATTCACCCATCGAACATTTTGTGTCACCTGATCTATTGGAGGAAGGCAAGACAGCAGCGGAGAGTTGGGAGAAAGGGAAAGATACGATGGACGTGTGGTTTGATAGCGGGACCTCGTGGTCAATGTTATCGGAGATGGGCGTGGGTAATGATCGAGGGAGGGAAGATGGTGTTGGACGACGATTCGATGCTGATCTATGCTTGGAAGGCTCGGATCAGCATCGAGGCTGGTTCCAGAGTCAACTTCTGACTGCTCTTGGTTCGGCACCTGCTGGTGAGACTGTTAGTCCTTATGCTGCTCTGATAACACATGGAATGGTGTTGGATCAGAAAGGGAAGAAGATGAGCAAGTCATTGGGAAATATTGTCAGTCCTATGAATATCGTGAAGGGGTCTAATGTATGGTTTCTGATCCAATTCTTTATCGAAAATTTAGTTTTCGCTGACTTTTTTTGTTGTTTTGAAACAGGACAAGACAGAACTCGCTTACGGCGCCGACGTCTTAAGACTCTGGGCTGCTACTGTCGAATACTGGAAGGATATGTCTATTGGCCCAACCGTCATCACTCAAGTGGCAGAATCGCTTCGAAAACTACGCAATTCTGCTCGATTTTGTCTTGCGAATCTTGGCCCTCCTGAGACGTTGGCGAACATGGAGAGAGTTCCTAGAGCTGAGATGGGTTACGTGCGTCCTTTTCTTTCCCAACGAGCGCGATTCACTCACAATTTTATTTTATCTTCTCCAGGCTGAAAAATATGTTATGCATGAACTATATAATCTAGAACAAACTGCGTTGGAAGAATATGCGGTCTATAATTTCCCAAAAGGTATTTTCAGCTATATCACGATGCAAATGCCACTAACTATTTCTTGCCTGAATAGTAATTAATGCATTGAATCATTTTGCGAACACAACTTTGTCCTCGCTCTATTTGGACATTACCAAGGATGTTCTTTATGCGGACGCCATTGACAGTCATCAGAGACGAGTTGTCATCACAGTACTGGAACAGGTAAATTTTGCAGCAAACCTCATTTGCATATATCCCGTGTGGTTTGTCTGATTTATTTTTTTTCAAATACGAAACAGGTTTTGGGTACTTTGACCAAGATTGTGGCTCCCGTACTTCCTTATCTTGCTGAAGAAATTCATGCAACATGGAAAGCCGATGGCAAATCAGTCTTCATGACTCCCTGGAAGCCCTTGGTAAAAGCCATTTAGTTTGAACATGGTAATATGTGTGTCATCTAACTTGAATTTCTCTTCAATTAGAGTCATGACTGGGAAAACATGAATGTGGCCCAAGATATGGCTCACCTGCTTCTAGTTCGGGGAGATGTCCTCGCACTTTTAGAGAAAGCACGAGAGCAAAAGTGGGTTATCTCTATTTATTGATATGTTTCGTAAACCAATCTGAAGCACCTTGCAATAGACAAATTAAAAGTGCCTTGGAAGCAGTCGTTGATATTGTCCTACCGCAGGATCTGCCAGAAAACCGTTTCCTTAATATGCTGCGACATCAAGGTATGAAACGTTTTTTGGCTGTTATCATTGATCATTTTTAAAATAACCGTTGTCCAAAAAACCAGAGAGCTTTCTCAAGACTCTCTTCATTGTCTCCGACGTAACAATCATAGATGAAGGGTCGCTAGGAACAGATTCACCAGAGTGGATCCACTTGAAAACTACACAGATACCAAGTAAGTAAAAAATAAAATTAATCAGAACAAATCTTTGATTGCCCTTTTTCGCTTCCTGATCCCTTGCTTGCGTATAGACTCCGACGAAGATATGGCTATACGTATACGGCCTGCGAATCTCTATAAATGCCCACGATGTTGGACATATACTCGACCAAAAGATGATGTACTTTGTGGGCGATGTAGCGATGTTGTAGCTAAATTATGATCATATGACCTAAATGTAGATGTCATATCTAGTGTGGCAAGACTCATGGCAATTGTGAGTGAAAACAGCTAGATGAAATGCCTTGGATTCATCTGGGAACATCGAACCCGGTGGTTCCCAACCATTGAGGTCCAGTTGGTACGCCTAAACTCCTCGGTATGACTCGACTTGTCTAGAACTACGAGCAGGCATATCTGTGGTTCCCTATCCATGAACATGAGTTTGACTTGAGTACGAATGAAATGGTGGGGAATATTGCTATGTTTCGGATATCGCAAGAGAGTTTGAAAGCAAGCAGGCGGCCTGGTAACCCCATTTTATAGTTCAAGGAGAGTTCAAGATAGTAATTAAGTGATCACAATGATTGAAATAGACAATCGCGTTTGACCTGATATTGCCATACCATGTCCAGGCTGAAACTCGTCAAGAATATCAAACATGTAATGTATGTAGTCTGGGGTTACCAGGCCACCTGCTCGCTTTCAAACTCTCTTGCAATATCCGAAACATAGCGATATTCGCCACCATTTCATTCGTACTCAAGTCAAACTCATGTTCATGGATCATGAATGTCTCGTTCATTACATCATGGTGGCTGGGTGTGTAACGAGCAGGACTTGTTGTCACAGGTTACTTCTTTTTCTGATTAAGTTTTTATTGTTATATTTTGATGATTATTTTCTTTGCTCTTCATCCTTTTTCTCTTTCGGTAACATAGGTCTTCT
>Ga0193743_1001748_pt1 | contig 15825 bp, 15 predicted proteins | sample L2c2metaG_FD_143038 | JGI IMG/M metagenome (GOLD analysis project Ga0193743, IMG submission 143038) | Soil microbial communities from a riparian zone of the East river system, Colorado, United States - L2c2 | ecosystem: Environmental > Terrestrial > Soil > Riparian zone | place: USA: East River...
TCGACCGGGCCACGCCCAGCCGCTGCGCGTACATCTGCTTCGGGCCGCCCCACAGCCGGTCGAAGGCCGGCTGCATGCTCGCCGTGATGCCCATCTCGACGAAGGCCGCGATCATCGCCTTGTCGAGCAGTTCCGCGTGCTCGATCCGGTGCCGGGCCTGCCGGACCACGTCGACGCCGAGCACCTTCGCCGCACCCGAGAAGCCCTCCAGCACCTCGGCCAGCGCCGCGTCGCCGATCGCGTGGAAGCCGCCCTGGGTGTGCTGCTGGGCGCAGTCGACGATGTGGTCCCGGGCCTGTTCCGCGGTCACGTAGGAGAACCCGCACCCACCGCCGCCCTGGAACGGCTCGCGCAGGTAGGCCGTCCGCGAACCCAGCGCGCCGTCGGCGTAGAGGTCGCCGCCGGCACCGACCGCGCCCAGCTCCTTCGCCTTCGCCGCCGCCATCAGCTCGCCCCACCAACCGTAGACCTCGGGCAGCCCGTGCGCCGGGCCGGCCAGGGCGAGCAGGCCGGTGAAGTCGTCCTCGTTCGACGTGCCCGGGCCGCCGCACTCGTGCACCGCACCGATGCCGAGCTGCCCGGCCCGGGTCAGCGCGTTCCGCTGCGCTGCTTTTCGCCGTGCCGGCGACAAAGAGCCGAGCGCGACCTCCCGTACGGCGTGATGGGCGTCCTCACGCACCCAGCCGGTGTCACTGAAACCGGGCTCACCGGCTGCTCGCGGCGCCGCCGCCAGCAGGGCGCTCGAGGCCAGGGCGCTGTGCACCGACGCCTGCGTCAGGTAGACCCGGCGGCCGCCGGCGACCCGGTCGAGCTCCGCGGCGGTCGGCGGGACCTGCTCCGCCCACTTCGACTCGTCCCAGCCGTGGCCCATGACGATCGCGTCGGCCGGCTGGGTCGTCGCGTAGAGCGCCACCGCGTCGAGCAGCTCGCCGGCCGACGCGGCCGCGTTCAGATCGAGCCCGGTCAGCACCAGCCCGGTGTCGGTGGCGTGCACGTGCGCGTCGACGAACGCGGGCGTGACCAGCGCGCCACCGAGGTCGACGGTGACGTCGGCGGCCGGCGCGTCGGCGTCGGGGCCCAACCAGGCGATCAGCCCGTCGCGGACGAGCAGCGCGGTCGCCTGGGGCTCGGCCGGCGCGTAGAGGGCGCCGCCCGTGTAGAGCGTCGATTCCATGGGTTCAGTCTGCCCGGAGCCGTTGCTCGAAGAGGCTCCGAACGGCCGGCTCGGCGCGCAGCAGGTCGAGCGCGAACTCCGCGTGCCCGGGCACATAGCCGTTGCCGACCAGCATCGTCACGTCGGCCGCGAGGCCCTCGGCACCCAGCGCCGCGGCGGCGAAGCTGGTCGCCATCGAGAAGAAGATCACTGTGCCACCCTCGTCGGTGGCCAGGATCGCACCGTGCTCGCAGCCCGGCACGTCGACACAGACCACGGTGACGTCGGCCGGCTTGCCCAGCGCGCGGGTGACCGCCTCGGCCACCGCCACCGGGTCACGGGCGTCGGCGATCGCCACCTCGTCGGCGAGGCCGGCCGTCCGCAGCCGGTCGGCCTCGCTGTCGGTCGGCACGATCCCGACCGTGCGACGCGCGCCGGCGCGCCGGGCGGCCGCGAGCGTGAGCGAACCGCTCTTGCCCGCACCGCCGAACACCGCCACCGTGTCGCCGGCTGCATGCTCGGGGTCCTCAGGCATCGCGAGGCTGCGGCCTCGCGCCGCCTTGCGGTCGGTGACCACCCGATTGGTCAGCGCCGGCGCGCCGCATACGTCGAGCACCGCGAGAGCGAGCTCGGCGGGAAGGTCTTCGGGGAGCTTCGCCACGATCGACCGGGCGAACAGGATCGCGTGCCCCTCGGCCGGCACCTGCTCGCTGCCACCGTCCCAGCCCTTGAGGCCATCGGTGATCCGCAGCGGGGTCAGCGTCAGCGACACGAGCGTAGCGACCCGATCACCGACAGCTAGGTGGAGTGGGGATCGGCGGCCGACTTCCTCGACGACGCCGATCAGCATCCCACCGGAGCCGGTCACCGGGTTGTGCATCTTGCCACGGCTCTCGACGATGCCGAGCACCTCGGCGCGCACCGCTCCGCCGTCGCCAGCGTGTTTCTCTCGCAACTGTCGGTAGCTGGCAGCGTCGAGATTGAGCCTTTCCACCCGAATCCGCACCTCGTTCGGCCCGATTTCGGGACGATTGTCCACACGCCACGCTGCCTGCGGCAGCACACCGGCCGGCTCGACGACGCGGTGCAGACCGACGGGTGAGGTCACGGGAGGACTCCTTGATCAGTTCGGCGTGACAGGAAAACTTACGGCAGAATAGTTTGTAGACAAAAGATTTTCCAGTAGCCTTCGCTCGCTGCGGGCACACCACACCGGCGGAAAGAGGAGGAGCACGTGACGGTCGACCTCGGATCGCGAACCCCCGAAGCGGCGCCGGCCGCGACAGGTGGCGGCCAGCCCTACGAATACCGGCGGCGGCCCCTCGTCGAACCCGACTGGACCCGCTTCCCCGGCTGGCGGCACATCACCCGCGACCAGTGGGAGTCCGCACAGTGGCAGCGGGTCAACTGCGTCAAGAACGTCAAGCAGCTGCAGGCCGTACTCGGTGATCTCGTCGGTGAGACCTTCTACAAGGACCTCCTCGAGGACCAGAAGGCCCTCGCGACCATGTCGATGCTGGTCACGCCGCAGATGCTGAACACCATGATGTCCAGCGGCACGATGAGCACCGAGGCGTTCTACCTCGACCCGGTCCGCCGCTACATGATCCCGGTCGCCTCCGACCGGCGCACCGACTGGCCGTCGCACCCCTACGCGTCGCGCGACTCACTGCACGAGCACGACATGTGGGTCGCCGAAGGGCTCACCCACCGCTACCCGACCAAGGTGCTCGCCGAACTGCTGTCCACCTGCCCGCAATACTGCGGGCACTGCACCCGGATGGACCTGGTCGGCAACTCCACGCCCGCCGTCGACAAGCTCAAACTGACCCTCAAGCCGGTCGACCGGTACGAGGCGCACATCTCCTACTTGAAGGCGCACCCCGGGGTCCGCGACGTGGTCGTCTCCGGCGGCGACGTGGCCAACGTGCCGTGGCGCAACCTCGAGTCCTACCTGATGAGCCTGCTCAACATCGAGACCGTGCGGGACATCCGGCTGGCCACCAAGGCCCTGATGGGCCTGCCCCAGCACTGGCTGCAGCCCGACGTCGTCGAGGGCCTGGAGCGGGTCGCCCGCACCGCCTCCCGGCGCGGCGTCAACCTCGCGATCCACACCCACGTCAACCACGTGCAGTCGCTGACCCCGCTGGTCGCGAAGGCCGCGCAGACCGCGCTCGAGGTCGGCGTCCGCGACGTGCGCAACCAGGGCGTGTTGATGCGCGGCGTCAACGCCACCACGCCCGACCTGCTCGACCTGTGCTTCGCGCTGCAGGGGGAGGCCGGCATCCTGCCGTACTACTTCTATATGTGCGACATGATCCCCAACGCCGAGCACTGGCGCGTGCCGGTCTGGCAGGCCCACCAGCTCCAGCACGACCTGATGGGCTACCTACCCGGGTACGCGACCCCGCGGATCGTCTGCGACGTGCCGTTCGTCGGCAAGCGCTGGGTGCACATGCTCACCGAGTACGACCGGGAGCGCGGCATCTCCTACTGGACCAAGAACTACCGCACCTCGATCGAGACCGCCGACGGTGAGGCGCTGACCAAGCGCTTCCCCTACTACGACCCGATCGACACGCTGCCCAAGTCCGGCCAGGACTGGTGGGCGACGCAGGCATGACAAAGGGCCCCCGGTTCGGGGGCCCTTTGCTTGTCCTGGATCAGCTCAGCGCGTCCTTGACACGCTCGCCCGCCGGCCGGTGCGAACCTCAGCGCTGCTCGGTGACCACCTCGGCCAGGCGGGGCAGGAAGAACTCCCAGCCGTCGCGGTGGCTGCGCGCCTCGTCGCGGTCGATCCGGCTGTTCTGGTCGTAGTCGCCCTGCGCGAGCCGCAACACCGCGCCGGCGTCGACGTTGACGTCGACCCGGCGGGCCGGTAGATCCGGGGCGTGGTCCCAGGACCAGGAGAACCCGAACCGGCCGGTGGCCTGGTCAAGGTCGGTCACCACGCCGCGCATGGTCTGGCCGAGCCGGTCGAAATAGGCGACGTAGCGGCCGCCGATCTCGGGCTCCACGGTCAACTCGGCGCCGCCCCACCAGCGCCGCACCGCGGCCGGGTCGAGAAACGCACCGACGACGTCGCTGGGTGTCACACCGGGCACGTCGACGGTGACCCGAAGCCAGGGATCCGTCTCAGTCGGCATCGAAACGTGCACGCCACTCCCCCGTCGTAGCCGTCGTGTTGAGTCTGTCAGCCGGCGCACGCCCTGTAGAGCATCCTAGGATGGGATGCTCTACAAACGGCGGCCTAGCCCGCGGTCATGGAGAGCCAGCGCCACACCGCCTAAGGCGTCCTAGGACGACGTCAGTAGGCGGCGGATCGGGGCTGCCTTGGCGGCGGCCTCAGCTACCTCGGCTTCCGGGTCGCTGCCCCAGGTGATGCCGCCGCCGGCCCACAGGTGTAGGCGGTCGGCGTCGGCCGCCGCCGTGCGGATGGTCAGGCCCAGGTCGAGGTCGCCCGACGCGTCGACCCAGCCCAGGGCGCCCATGCTCGGACCTCGGCCGACCGGCTCCAGCGCGGCGATCTCCTCCAGCGCGGCCAGCTTCGGCGCACCGGTCACCGAGCCGCCCGGGCAGGTGGCGCGCAGCAGGTCGGCCAGGCCGACCCCGTCGGCGAGCTCGGCGGAGACCACCGATTCGGCCTGCCACAGGTCGCTCCAGGTGCGGATGGCGAACAGCTCGTCGACGCGCACGGAGCCGGTCCGGGCCACCCGACCCAGGTCGTTGCGCGCCAGGTCGACGATCATGATGTGCTCAGCCCGCTCCTTGGCCGAGGCGAGCAGTTCCCGCCGGCCAACCGCGGTCGCCGGTCGGGTGCCCTTGATCGGCTTGGTGACCACTCGGCCGCCGACCACCTGGATCAGCGTCTCGGGCGAGGCGCAGCCGACCGCCCAGCCGGCGCCGGTCAGCACGCCGCCGTAGTGGGCGCCCGGCAGCCCACCCAGCCGTGCCAGCGCCGGCATCGGGTCGCCGACATACGGCGCCGAGGCGTGACCCACGACGTTGACCTGGTAGACGTCACCGCGCCCGATCGCCTCCCGGGCGGCCGCCACCGCTGCGGCGTGCTCCTCGGGCGTCCAGCTCGGCTCCCACTCCCCCAACCGCCAGTCCGATAGCGGCCAGCGGCGGGGCGTGCGGGCCCCATCTGTCCCAGCGTGCTCATATACCACTACAGCCAGATCTGGGACCGCGGGTGCGGGCGTGGGCTTCGCCACAGGGCCGCGCTTGAGCATGGCGGCCGCCCCCGCTGCGGAGATCAAAACGGCGGCACCGCAGACCGATCCGGCCTCGCTTTTGGCTACGGAGCGTGACAGTCTTGGGGTAGAGAACGACCGCACGTTCAGTCCGTCAGCGGTGAGGAAATCTTCGAGATGCTGGGCCGGATCGCCACCCTCCGTGGAGCGCCACTCCATACGGGAGCGCTCTCTTATACGGAGAGTGCATATGGCGCCTACACCAGCGAAGCCGGCAGCAGGATATGGAAGCGTTTCCACGCCAACCGGTCCGAAGTTACTCATACGAAGGGTGGATTCTTTCGTGCTAGCGCCATTAGTTGCTCGTACGCGCCCCGCCCAAGGGAGTAGCGTCCGCTACTGGTCATGTGAACCATGACACAGCACCCCCATCGTCCGGAGACCCTGATGTGCCAGCACCAACCGAATTGCCCCTCCGCCGAAGCTACCGATCGCGATGCCGCCAGCACTGTCGCGTGCTTTCCGGAGCAGGGCTGGAGCCTGCTCTGCAACGGCGTGATCCTCTTCGAGGACACCGGTGAGTTGCTCCCCGACGGCAGCAGCATCGCGCCCCACCGTGGCCCCGCCCGCCACGCCCTCGCGGCCTAGAACCAGAGCCAGCGCCTTAGAAGCCAGAGCCTAGGCCCCCTTCCAGGCGGAACCCCAGCGAGTTCCCCTTCCGAGCATCGTCGCTCACCCAGCAAACGCGCCGCCCGGGGCTATTCGAACTCCTCCGGCGGCGGGCACGCGCACACCAGATTCCGGTCGCCGAAGGCACCGTCGATCCGCCGCACCGGCGACCAGTATTTGCCGACGCGCGACACCCCGAACGGATAGGCCGCCACCGACCGCGGGTAGGCGTGCTCCCACTTGTCACCGGACACCATCGCCGCCGTGTGCGGTGCGTTGGCCAGCGGGTTGTCCTCACGGGGCCACGAACCCGAGCCGACCTTGGTGATCTCCTCGCGGATCGCGATCATCGCGTCGCAGAACCGGTCGAGCTCGGCCAGGTCTTCGCTCTCCGTCGGTTCCACCATCAGCGTCCCGGCAACCGGGAACGACATCGTCGGCGCGTGGAAGCCGTAGTCGATCAACCGCTTCGCGACGTCGTCGACCGAGACGCCGGTCGCCTTGGTCAGCGGGCGCAGGTCGAGGATGCACTCGTGGGCGACCAGGCCCTTGTTGCCGCTGTAGAGCACCGGGTAGTGCTCGCGCAGCCGGACCGCCACGTAGTTGGCCGCCAGCACCGCCGCGCCGGTCGCCCGGGTCAGCCCCTCGGCGCCCATCATCCGCAGGTAGGCCCACGGGATCGGCAGGATGCCGGCCGAACCGTGTCGGGCCGCCGACACCGCGACGCCGCCGGCGGTGCCGCCGGAGCGGGCCGAGTGCGAGGTGCGCGAGGTGGTCGCGCCCAGCGGGTCGCCGGGCAGGAAGGGCGCCAGGTGACCGCGTACGCCGATCGGGCCGACACCCGGGCCGCCGCCGCCGTGCGGGATGCAGAACGTCTTGTGCAGGTTGAGGTGTGACACGTCGGCGCCGAACCGGCCGGGCTTGGCGAAGCCGACCAGCGCGTTGAGGTTGGCACCGTCGACGTAGACCTGGCCACCGGCGTCGTGCACCTTGGCGCACAGCGAGGCGATGCCCGTCTCGTACACGCCGTGGGTCGAGGGGTAGGTCACCATGATGGCCGCCAACCGCGAGGCGTGCGCGGAGATCTTCGCGTCGAGGTCGACCAGGTCGACGTTGCCCTCGTGGTCGCAGGCCACCACGACGACCCGCATGCCGGCCATCACGGCGGACGCGGCATTGGTGCCGTGCGCCGACGACGGGATCAGGCAGACGTCGCGCTCGAGGTCGCCGCGCGACCGGTGGTAGCCGCGGATCGCCAGCAGCCCGGCCAGCTCACCCTGCGACCCGGCGTTGGGCTGCACCGACACGGCGTCGTAGCCGGTCACCTCGGCAAGCCACGACTCCAGCGACGAGATCAGGTCTCGATAACCCGAGGTCTGGGCGGCCGGCGCGTGCGGGTGGATATTGGCGAACTCGGGCCAGCTGATCGGCTCCATCTCGGTGGTCGCGTTGAGCTTCATCGTGCAGGAGCCCAGCGGGATCATGCCGCGGTCGAGCGCGTAGTCGAGGTCGGAGAGCCGGCGCAGGTAGCGCAGCATCGCCGTCTCCGAGCGGTGCGCGTGGAAGACCGGGTGGGTCAGGAAGTCAGAGGTACGCGCCAGGCCGGCCGGCAGGGCCGCATCAAAAGAGCCAGTGAAGGCCGGCACGCCGAACGCCTCCCACACGGTCGCCAGGTGCGCGGCCGTCGTGGTCTCGTCGCACGCGATGCCGACCCGGTCGGCGTCGACCAGGCGCAGGTTGACCCCACGCTGGGCGGCCGCCGCGACCACGGCCGAAGCGCGGCCCGGCACGGAGGCGGTCACCGTGTCGAAGAACGTGTCGTCAGCGACGGAAACCCCGCCGGCACGCAGCCCCGCCGCGAGCCGCGAGGCGTGCTCGTGGGTGCGTCGGGCGATCCCCCGCAGCCCGTCGGGACCGTGGTAGACCGCGTACATGCTGGCGATGACCGCGAGCAGCACCTGGGCGGTGCAGATGTTGCTGGTCGCCTTCTCCCGGCGGATGTGCTGCTCGCGGGTCTGCAGCGCGAGCCGGTAGGCCGGCGCCCCGTCGGCGTCGCGGGAGACCCCGACCAGCCGGCCGGGCAGCATCCGCTCCAGGCCCGCGCGGACCGCGAGGTAGCCGGCGTGCGGACCGCCGAATCCCATGGGTACGCCGAACCGCTGCGTCGTGCCGGCGGCGATGTCGGCGCCGATCTCCCCCGGCGCCCGCAGCAGGGTCAGCGCCAGCAGGTCGGCCGCGACGGCGACCAGCGCGCCGGCCTCGTGCGCCGCCTCGACGAGGGCCGACTGGTCGCGGACCGCGCCGGACGCGCCCGGGTATTGCAGGTGCAGCCCGAAAAACTCCGCGGGCAAGGCGGCCGGCCCGGCCGAGAGGTCAACCACCGCGACGGAGATGCCGAGCGGCTCGGCGCGCCCCTCGATCACGGCCAGCGTCTGCGGCAGCGTGTCGGCGTCGACGACGTACACCGGAGATTTGGTCTTGGCCGCCCGCCGGGCCAGCGTCATCGCCTCGGCGGCCGCGGTGGACTCGTCGAGCATCGACGCGTTGGCCGTGGTCAGCCCGGTCAGGTCGGAGACCATCGTCTGGAAGTTGAGCAGCGCCTCGAGCCGGCCCTGGCTGATCTCCGGCTGATAGGGCGTGTAGGCCGTGTACCAGGCCGGGCTCTCCAGCACGTTACGCCGGATCACCGCCGGCGTGTGCGTGCCGTGGTAGCCGAGGCCGATCATCGAGACGTTGACCGTGTTGCGGTCGGCCAGCGCGCGCAACTCGGCGATCACCTCGGCCTCGGACGCGGCGGGCGGCAGGTTGAGGGTGCCGTGCCAGCGGATCACCTCGGGGATCGCGGCGTCCATCAGCTCGTCGACCGTGCCGTAGCCGATCGTGTCGAGCATCCGGCGCTCGCTCTCGCGGTCAGGCCCGATGTGTCGGTCTGCGAATTCGGTCATCGACGGAACTCCTGGAGAGCGAGGGATCGAGGTCAAGGAGCAACCTCCCCCTCTGTCGTACCCGAAACGGGTCCTCCAGAGTCGCCATGTCCGCGTGGTCCTTTTGCCTGAGAGGTTCCGGGGAGGATTTGCCCCTTCGGCGCCGCCCGGTCCTTCGACCGGCGATCTCTCCCACGCGGATGGTGTCGGCGACTATTACGCTACCAGTCTTGATGATCGTGGGTGCTCCTCGCCTACGCTGTCGGCCGTGACCTACCTCGCCGCCGATGACCGTTACGACTCGATGACCTACCGCCGGGCCGGCCGCAGTGGGCTCCGGCTCCCCGCTGTCTCGCTGGGCCTCTGGCACAACTTCGGCCACGGGCGTCCCTTGGATGGCCAGGCTGACATCCTGCGCCGCGCGTTCGACCTCGGGGTGACCCACTTCGACCTGGCCAACAACTACGGCCCGCCGCCGGGATCCGCCGAGGAGAACTTCGGCCGGATCATGGCGCGCGACCTCAAGCCCTACCGCGACGAGATGATCATCTCGACGAAGGCCGGCTACCTGATGTGGCCCGGTCCCTACGGCGAATGGGGCTCGCGCAAATACCTGCTCTCGTCGCTGGATCAGTCGCTCAAGCGGATGGGCCTGGACTACGTCGACGTCTTCTACCACCACCGGCCGGACCCGGACACGCCGCTGGAGGAGACGATGGCGGCGCTGGACCACGCGGTCCGCTCCGGGCGCGCGCAATACGTCGCGATCTCCAACTACAACTCCGAGCAGACCGCCGCCGCGGCCAAGATCCTTGCCGACCTGGGTACGCCGTTGCTGCTGCACCAGCCGTCCTACTCGATGCTCAACCGCTGGATCGAGCGCGACAACCTGCTTGACACCCTCGCCGACGTCGGCGCCGGCTGCATCGCCTTCAGCCCGCTGCAGCAGGGCCTGCTGACCGACCGCTACCTGGGCGGCGTGCCGACCGACTCGCGCATCGCGACCGGCGGCTTCCTCAAGGAGAGCGCGCTGGACGAGGCGACCATGACGGTCGTCCGCGAGCTCAACGAGATCGCCCGTGGGCGCGGGCAGACGCTCGCCCAGCTCGCCCTGGCCTGGGCCCTGCGCGACGACCGGATGACGAGCTTGATCATCGGCGCGAGCAGCGTCAAGCAACTCGAGGACAACGTCGGCGCGCTGGACAACCTGGCGATCTCCGCCGAGGACCTCAACGCGATCGACGGGGCGCTCGCGCACCTGTTCTGACCGGTGGCGCCCGTGATCGACAATGGGGCGGTGGAGCCGTCGAACGCACCGCCGCCCCCGCGCCGCCGGCGCCGCTGGCTCCGGCCATTGCTGACCACGGCGGCCGCTGTGGCTTTGGCGGTGCCGGCCGCCGTGCTGGGCAGTGGGCTGTGGCTGCATTCGACGGCCCGCGGGCACGTCTATTCGCTCGCGAGCGTGCCGGCCGCGCCGGTGGTGCTGGTGCTCGGCGCGAAGGTCTATCCCGACGGGACACCGTCGGCGTTCCTGGCCGCCCGGCTCGACGTGGCCCGGCAGCTCTACGCCGCCGGGACCGTGCGGGCCGTGCTGGTCTCCGGGGACCACGGCGAGTGGGCCTATGACGAGCCGGGCGCGATGAGCCGGTGGCTGGTCGACCGCGGCGTGCCCGAGCGCCAGGTCGTGCAGGACCACGCCGGGTTCGACACCTACGACTCGTGCGTACGCGCGAAGAGAGTCTTCGGTGTCGACCAGCTGATCGTGGTGACCCAGAGCTTCCACATCGACCGGGCCGTGGCACTGTGCCGCGACGCCGGCATCGACGCGGTCGGGGTCGGCGACGAGTCGGTGAAGCAGTTCAAGGTGGCGTGGGATCGGGGCGCGTTCCGTGAGCGGCTGGCCGGGGTCAAGGCGGTGTGGGACGTGGCGACCGGGCGCGACCCGGTGTTCCTCGGGCCGCGGGAGACCGGGATCGACGACGCGCTCACGGGGTGATCGCGGCGCTCGATCGTGGCAGGATGCCCGGGTGCGTGCTCCCCTCCACACCGTGGCGATCGTCGGGTTTGTTGCCTTTCTAGCCGGATGTGGCGGCGAGGCGGCGCCCTCCGGTGCGTTCAGCACGCCTCGCGCGAGCCCGTCGGCCGCTGCCACCGGCTCCGACGCCCTCGGGCATGGGCCGGCGCGGCCCACTCCAACCGCCACCACCACCCGCGCCCCCGCCGGCTGCAGCGGGCAACTGCCGGCCGACAACGTCTGGCGGGCCGACGTGTCGAAGCTGCCGGTGCACCCGCGCTCGGCGGCGATGGTGGCCAGCATCGGCGCCAGCGCGGCCATGCATCCCGACTTCGGGTCCGGCAACTACGAGGGCGTGCCGATCGGGATCCCGGTCACCACCGTGCCGGCCGGGCAGAGGAAGGTCAACGTCTCCTTCGAGTACGCGTCGGAGAGCGACCGCGGCCCCTACCCGATCCCGGCCACCGCGAAGATCGAGGGCGGCCCGCAGGCCGACGGCGACCGGCATGTGATCGCTTTCGACAAGTCGGCGTGCAAGGTCTACGAGCTGTTCTCCGCCTTCCCGCAGGGCGGCGGCTGGCGGGCCGGCTCGGGCGCGGTGTTCGACCTGCGCTCCAACAAGCTGCGCCCGGCCGGCTGGACCTCGGCCGACGCGTCCGGCCTGTCGATCTTCGCGGGGCTGGTCCGCTACGAGGAGGTCGCCGCCGGGCGGATCGACCACGCGATCCGGATCACCGCGCCGAAGACCCGCACCGGCTTCACCTGGCCGGCCACCCACTCCGCGTCGTCGGCGACCGATGCCAACCTGCCCCAGCTCGGCCAGCGGTTGCGGCTCAAGGCGTCGGTCAACACGGCGGGGATGCCCAAGCAGGCGCGGATCGTCGCCGAGGCGATGAAGCGCTACGGCGTGATCGTCGCCGACCACGGGTCGGCGTGGTTCATCTCCGGCGCGCCGGACGACCACTGGGACAACGACGCGCTGCGCGCGCTGAAGTCGTTGACCGGCAACAACTTCGAGGTCGTCGACACCAGCGGCCTGATCACCAGCAAGACCTCGGGAACGACCCGCTAAGGGGCCTCGCTCTCGGCCATGGTGGCGAGCTGGCCGGTGACCATGCCCCAGCCGTCTTCGAAGCCGAGCTTCTCGTGCAGCGCGCGGGCGGCCGGATCGCCGTGCCGGACGACGATCCGGTAGAGCGTCCCGTCCGGGTGGTCGGCCAGGGTGATCTCGGCGGTCATGGCGACCGGTGCCGCCGCGGCCGGACGCCAGGCGCTGTCGATGGCGTTGGTGAACACGATCCGCTCGAGCTCGTCGACGACCAGGAAGGCCGCGTCCAGGTGCGGGACGTAGTCGGCACCGTCGTCGCTGAGCCGGGTCACGAAGGCGCCGCCGGGACGGACCTCGAGGCGGTCGACCCGGCACCGGCTCGGCGCGGGGATCCACCACTTCTCCAAGCGGGCCGGGTCGGTCCAGGCACGCCACACGGTCGACCGCGGCGCGCGGATCACCCTTTCCAGGGTCAGGTCCAGGTCGGGGTTCATAGTTGGTTCTCCTCCGTGCCGGTGACGAAGCTCTCCAGGCGGTCGGTGCGGTCCTCCCAGACGCGGCGCTGCTCGGCGAGCCAGTCGTCGAGCACGGCGAGCCGTTCGCGGTTGAGCACGCAGGTGCGCACCCGGCCGGACTTGAGCGTGCTGATCAGCCCGCTCGACTCCAGCGTGCGCACGTGCTTCATGAACGACGGCAGCGTCATCGGGAACTCGCGGGCCAGGTCGCCCACGCTGGTCGGACCGCGGCCGAGGCGCCGGATGACGCCGCGTCGGGTCGGGTCGGCCAAGGCGACGAACACGTCGTCGAGCTCGGCCGAATACTGTGCCATGAGGCTAAGTATTGCGGCCTAAAACACTTAGCGCAAGGGCTAAGCGTTAGAGATCAGCCGGCGCGGCGGCGGGCGCGGCGGGCGGCGAGTTCGTCACCGGTCGGTGCGTCGTCGGCCGAGTCGTCGACAGGGGCCGGCTCGGCGGGCTCAGCGGGCAGGTGCGACAGCGAGCCCTGGATCTCCTTGAACGCACCGCCGATGGCGATGCCGAAGACGCCCTGGCCGCCCTGGAGCAGGTCGACGACCTCCTCCGGGGAACGGCACTCGTAGACCGTGGTGCCGTCGGAGATCAGCGTGATGCCGGCGAGGTCGTCGACGCCGCGGGAACGCAGCGTCTCGATCGCTTTGCGGATGTTTTGCAGCGAGACACCGGCGTCGAGGAGGCGCTTGACCACCTTGAGCACGACCAGGTCGCGGAACGAGTAGAGGCGCTGGGTGCCGGAGCCGGAGGCGTCACGGACGCTCGGCACGACCAGTGCCGTGCGGGCCCAGTAGTCGAGCTGGCGATAGCTGATGCCGACCGCGTGGCAGGCGGTTACGCCGCGGTAGCCGACGGAGTCGTCGTCAGTGGGGACCGACGGTGCGTCGGTGTCGGATCTACCCGCAGGATCAGGATCACGTGGGTCGGGCATGTGCCTACCTCCCCGCCAGCGGGGTGCCGCGTCGTGCCGGGACGCGCACCCGTCAACAGCGCCAACCCTATAGCTCAGATCGGGCCTCGGGGCGCAGGCTTTGCGCCGACACGCCGCGATCTGGCGACATCACCCGAGCACCGCTCGCGGGGTCGGGCGGTTCAGCCCGCGAAGTCCGCCAGGCGGGCTCAGCCCGCGAAGTCCTCGGGGCGGACCTGCTCGAGGAATTCCCGGAACTTCTCGACCTCGTCTTCCTGCTCGTCAGGAATCACGATGCCGGCCTCGGAGAGCACCTGCTCGGCGCAGCGGATCGGGGCGCCCACCCGCAGCGCCAGCGCGATCGAGTCGCTGGGGCGGGCGGAGACCCGCAGGTTGTTGTCGCCGATCAACAGATCGGCGTAGAAGACGTTTTCCTTCAGCTCAACGATCTCCACGGCGTTGAGCGGCGCCTTGAGGGCAGCCAGCACGTCGCGGAGAAGATCATGAGTCAGCGGCCGGGCCGGCTTCACGCCCTGCTGCTCGTAGGCGATCGCCGTGGCCTCCACCGCACCGATCCAGATCGGCAGGTAGCGGTCGCCCTCGACCTCTCGGAGCAGCACAATCGGCTGGTTGCTGGGCAACTCGACCCGAACCCCGACCACGCTCAGCTCACGCACCGCGCCTCCGTGTCGTCGTCGTCATCCCAGCACCGTCGCCGGCCCCTTCCTTGCACGGTACACGCGCGCAAGGAGCGCGTCCCGCACGCGCGGTCGGTGCCGAGGGGGAACCGACTTCGAGCCTACGTGATCTGTATGAGCCGGCGTCAGTCCGGCCCAGGAGCAGACCGGGCCTCAGTGGCCCAGCGTGTCGCGCAGGCCGGCCCGCACCAGCGCGGCTCGCAGCTGCTGGGCCAGGCCGGTCAGCTCCTGGGCCGCCGCGGCCGCCCGGGCCCGCGCGGCCGGGTCGTTCTGCCGGGCCAGCGGGCCGACCAGCTGCGCGAAGAGGCCAACATCACGGTCGGCCGCCGCCTTGTAGCCGCGCAGGTGGCGCACCTGCAGCCCGTAGGACGCCAGGCCGGCCACCGCGGCCGCGATCACCAGCGCGTCGGCGTCGTACCAGCCGGGGGCGCGCTGGGTCACCATGCCCAGCTCCTCCAGTTCGGCCAGGCTGCCGGGGTCGATGCCGGTGCGCTCGACCAGCTCCGCCCGGCGGACCAGCGCGTCGGCCGGCGGCGCGGCCGGCTCGTCGGAGACAGCGACCAGCACCGGGCGGCGCGGCGCGACGTCGTCGCCGCGCTCCCACGCCTCGAGCTCCGCCCGGATCACCCGCAGCGGCAGGTAGCGGTCGCGCTGCGCGGTCAGCACGAAGCGCAGCCGGTCGAGATCCCGCCAGCTGTATTTGCGGTAGCCGGCCGGCGTGCGCTGTGGCTCGACCAGCCCTTCCGCCTCGAGGAAGCGCAGCTTGGAGATGGTGGTGTCGGGAAACTCCGGGCGCAGTTCAGCCAGGACCTCACCGATGCTCATGCGCGGCAGCGTGCGCGGGTCGGCGCCGGCCGCCGCGCCCGGGGCACGTTCGGTCACGCGTCGCCACCCCTAACCGCGCGCGGACTCCTCGTCAGGGCGTGGTCCGGCGATGAACACCAGCCGGAACTTGCCGATCTGCACCTCGTCGCCATTGCTGAGCGTCGCCGCTTCGACCCGTTCGCGGTTGACGTAGGTGCCGTTGAGACTGCCCACGTCGCGCACCGTGAAGGTGCCGCCGTCGCGGTGGAACTCGGCGTGGCGACGGGAGACCGTCACGTCGTCGAGGAAGATGTCACTGTCGGGGTGCCGGCCGCTCGTCGTCACGTCGTGGTCCAACAGGAACCGGGCGCCAGCGTTGGGGCCGCGCCGGACGACCAGCAAGGCCATTCCCGGCGGCAGCGAGCCCGACATGCGGCCGGGCACGACGTCAGCGTCGGGGCCCTCCAGCACTTCGTCGAGCGAGCCCAGGTTGAGCGTCGACGTGACGTCGAGTGGGGGAAACTCGTCGTCGGGGCGCGTCATCGGTCCACCTCACGGATCTTTCGGCAGCGGCGCCGGACACCCCGGCCCCTTTGGGCAGCGACTTGAACAAGTCAAAAACAACCTCGCGAGCCTAGCCAGCCCTGAAATCCAGGGTCAACCAGACGCGCGGGCACTTCTGGACGCTCCGAAAGGCTGGATCAACCCTCGGTGATATCCCGGTAGGCGGCGGCGGTCAGCAGGCTGTCGAGCGCCGCAGGGTCACTCGGCTCGATCCAGCATCGCGACGTCTTCGCTGGTCGCCGCGGCCGGGAAGGTCAGTGCGGAGAGCCCGAGCTGGTGCACCCGGGCCATGCCCGGGGCGCGCCCGTCGGGGTA
>Ga0193743_1001749_pt1 | contig 15819 bp, 9 predicted proteins | sample L2c2metaG_FD_143038 | JGI IMG/M metagenome (GOLD analysis project Ga0193743, IMG submission 143038) | Soil microbial communities from a riparian zone of the East river system, Colorado, United States - L2c2 | ecosystem: Environmental > Terrestrial > Soil > Riparian zone | place: USA: East River...
CTTTATCTCCTTCGCGATCACTACGATCCTGAGACCACCGCATGCCATATCCTTCGGCATCTCGCACCTCATAGACCAACACCTGATGTGGTAGCCAATGAAGATTTCTCCACGTCGCGGCGTTCATGACTTTCCAGAACAACGCGATGGAATTATCGTTGATAACTGGGATAGGGCCAGAAGCAGTGCCCCACCACCCAGCACTCTGTTTCTGCTTGGCTCTCTCAGATTCGTCTGAAACTCGGGATTGAGATCGGTGAGAATGTTTTGACCAGGCGCGAGAGCCCGCAGTCAGCCCAACAGTGTTAGGCACAAGGTAAGCAGACAGACAGACAGAGATGGAGGGAGGTGTTGAACCGAGGGCTGAGCCTACTGTGTAGGCTAGACCATGTGCGAGGTGGACAAACAGTGCGGAGGACTCGAAGTCATCATTCGGGATTGCGATGGCAGTGGAATTCACGGATGGATGGGTATTGCCCTTTTTACGCCAGCGCAGGATATCAGCGACGCGTGCACGTTGTTGCATTGCAGTAGGGAGTTCCTCCATACCCAAACACAGGGGATTTTCCAGATCATCTGATTCTATTAAAGTCTGTGAAACGATATTATTATTATCTTGCATTACAGCTATCATTGGCGAGTGTTCCTCAGCCAGAGGCTGTCTGTGCATATGATACCGTATGGTCGGGCGCTCCCTGGGGGACGAACAACGTAAGCGTGGACAGCATACCCAGAGTCATCAATCCAACTTGCGTTTCAAGTTAAATATAACAGGTCCTGTGAACTCGTTCACCTTCTGTCCGTCCCTTACCATATATTTATGTAAAACAATGGCACAGCTCACCCATTCTTTCCTAACAACCCAATTTTCGACGGGTCGAGCTGCATTCCTTGCTTGACACACTACATAACTACTTCAATTCTAACAACGACTTCTGTGAAGTTTCTGACTTGATGTCGACTTCCCTTTTAATCACCCTTGCTCTCGCTGCCACTACTCTCGCTGCTCCTCATTATTATTCTGCTGCAGTCCGACATTGTGACATTTCAAATGCGGAACTGTCTCTGCCTCCTAATCGAACCGCATTTTCTGCACCGACTAGTCCGCTTTCACACCTTGTGCTTGGTGTTGGCGTCCAAAACTACACCTGTTCATCTACTGGAACCTATACGTGAGACGATTACTCTTTTTTTTTCTATATTCATCTCATTTTCTTCTCAGGTCTGTTGGAGCTGTCGCGTCATTGTACGACCTCGCTTGCCTATCACAATCTCCAATATTCGACGACATGCAGGACATAGCCTATGAGCTCTGGAAAGCCTCTCCAGAAAATGCGCACCCACCCAACCTAGCCTCGTTTGTGGGCGATCACTTCTTCGTAAAATCGCCATCTGGTGCAGGACTTAGCCCTGTCTGGGACTTCAGAGCAGGGGCAGCAAAGGGAAATGCAGACGCGTTCACGCTGGCGGCCAAAATTACTGGCGTCCCAGCTCCAACGGGCCCTCAAGATGTTGATTGGCTTCAACTAAAGTCCGTTTCGGGATCGTTAGCAACTCAAGTATGTGCTTCATTCTGTGATGCATCGTGCCCGTTTTTGTTGATGCATTTGTACACAGATTTACCGAACAGATACTAGAGGAGGTGTTGCGCCTACTTCAGTAAGATGCCAGCTTATCTTGTTGTCAAATTGATCATGACCGATTTGTAGTGTACGCCAGGGTCTGCACCTATATCTTTGAGATATGTCGCCAAATACTGTAAGCTTTAAATCTATTAGCCTCATTCCGCACTTCATCACCTTTCTTTCAAAGGGCTCTATGGCGGAAACGTGACAACTTAGTCGTTTTCATCACCTCATTATCATCCGCCCGCGAGAGTCAACCTATAACTTATTTTTTACAATTCTATATTTATTACTTGAGTGATCGTCTGTTTTTGGGTGACCTGAGTAACACATCGTACCTTACGTACCAAGGATAACGAGTAGTGGTGAGCGTTCAAAGCTTCACCTCTCTAATACCAATCTGGATTGCATGTAAGTATACCAATGGGATGCGGTATATCATGATACGGTAGACACTGTCGGCTCAGTTTCCCCTCGTTTCAAAGTGTTGTGCTCGCCGGTCGGATTGAATTCATATTATAAATTAACTTGGAGACTGATGTCGACGTCTACTGCCAATGAGCACCATCTACAAGACACTGGAAATTTTCAAGGGACGTGTACAGGTTCCGTTAAGCAGAACGTCCGTCCCAGGACACGGCAATTAAACCAAAACTTATCCTTGTTAAAGCTCAACTTCCCCCATCGAATTAAAATGGTGTAATTCTCAATATCCAAGGATCTCAGTCGACACAGAGGCAATCGTCAAATCCAGGGTACTCCCTGATGTGGAGTGACGAACCGCTCCCTGAGAATGTCAGAAAGAGTAAGATTGGTTGTCACCAGTATATGGGAACAATGCATCGCTTGATAGTCGTAATACTAGGAGGGGTAATCATGTCGAAGAGGTCCGAAAGGAAACGTTCCGAGAGGCCTCTAAATGAAGCCATTCTAAATTGAGGAGCGCTGTGTCGGGTATCCTGAAGTGGCTCTGCGAGACTGAAAATCTTTGAGGTGAAGTCCATAATGACCATCCATGGATTGGATATATTGGATAAATTCCGCAGGCGAGTAACCATCTTCAGTGTCATCAGAAAAATCTAATAGTGAGATGACTGAGACCTGAAGCTGTTAAACAATTCAGCCAATCTAGATGCGAGCGGTTTAGGTTCATGACGCTCGTTGAATGAAAGCGACTCCAGGGCTGGGGAAAATGGATCTGGACAGCAGGAGGTAGTATCTGGAATTTTAGAAAAAAGCAGCGGTTAATGGGCATCATCGAAGCAAATTTCGAAGGTGAGGGCAGCAAGATCGGCTAGGTTTTGTTTGAAGATAGAGGCAAGGGAAGGTAAAGACGATGCATACGGAACGTCGAAACTTGATTTTGCACGGTGGATGCGAGGTATGAGAGCATCGATTATAGAACCCATGCGTTGGTTTTCCCCGCTTTTGTCAGATCAGAAATTCGGCTGGTGACAAGAATATACAATATAATGGTCTTTTGACCAAGAGAGTGCGCCTACAAGCGCAGGTGGGTCTTCATTGACATAAAAGAGGAGTCTGCCCCAGTAATGAGGAGAGCAGGCGAGTATATTGTGCCAATTGCGGCATACCAAGGCTGGAGAGAAGGGAAACAATGTGGGGGAAGTAAGATCCTCACTCCAGCCTCCATCCTCTAATTCGCGTTCTGGAGATACCGAGATCTCAAAGGCAACATGAAACTGGCTTGGTTGGTGCGACCCAACGAAGAGCAACTTGAAGACTTCTGACAACACAGTCGAACCTCTCCTAACACATACTTCTAAAAACCCATAAACCTTCCAATAACCCATAGCCTCAGGCGTCTACCAAGGGGTAATATGTGCTAAGAGAGGTTCGGCAGGGTTCGACTGTACCTCAAAAGACATATCTCCAATTGTAGCCATGGCCGGTACCTGAAGTTAGACAACTGTTAAAATTTGTCAGGACGTCAAGAGACGTCAAGTTTTCAAGGCCCCGCATGTCGCCAGCTTGCCCAAGATCTCACGAACGGAATTGGCAAATAATAGCTTGATGCCTATGGGACACTGATACAGAGTACATATTATCCTTTCCATGGTTCAAATATATTTCACTGATCTCTGTTCTGGCAACGCTGGTTGAGGAAAAATCCTTGTAGATAAGAGTTTGCTTACATAATCAATGAATATCTTCAACGGTCAAACGCTCTTACGGAACCAGACGTCCGCATATATACAACACATTGATTTTCGAGAAGTGTAAGCCTTTCGTTCAAGATTCGGCTTGTCTAGTAATATATTCGTTCTACAGGATGCGGAATTGCGGGCGGATTGGGACCTATCGATTCAATGGACGCTGTCTGCTTATCTTACGTTGGTCGTTAAATCGCACAGGTCTTATCTCTAGATAAGACCTTAATAGTACTTAATGTCCACCACCCCCGAATCTTCCGCTTTCTTCTGAACCATCTCTCGCCTGGCGTTAAAGTAGCGGGTTCTGGCGGACTTCTGGTTCTATTAATTCACATTCCCAATACAGGTAACAATGAACTCTGGAACCGTTCTTCCTCAAGGCGCCGGGTATGGAGTTGGTGAGTCATAGCTCGCTGACCTCCCGAGTTTTCTGTTAAACAATTTCCTCAGTCGTTGGTAAACGCCTATGGTCCCTTCTGCTCATACCTTGAACTTATCGGCCATACACCTCGCCAGGGATTGGTCTATTTTTCAGCGCGTTCATGATATGCCTGACTGCTCTTCAAGCACGATACACCGGCTTCTCACCCAAGAACTCTGAAGAATTTACCAGTGCATCACGGAGTGTCAAACCGGGTCTGATTGCCTCTGGAATTGTCTCTGCTTGGACATGGGCAGCCACTCTGGTACGTTTCGGTGTCAAATAATGGCACTAGGTATTGATACTTTAAAAGCTACAAAGTTGTGCTGTGGCTTATAAATATGGTTCGTTTCGTTTCTGATTGAATATATCAATGCCTTCAACTATTTCTCATATTCTCCGTAGGCATCAGTGGTCCCTGGTGGTATGGAGGTAGAGATTTCCAATGTTTTCTTCTTTTTCAGCTCACAAATTCTTGCAGCTGGCGCAACGGTTCAAATTCTTCTGTTTGCTATGGTAAGTATGTCGTTTTGTTGTTCAAACATAATTGCTGACCACTCCCTCTGTTAGTTGGCGGCCAAGCTCAAACTCAATGCACCTTACGCCCATACGTGGCTTGAGATTGTCGGTACGAGATGGGGAAAGACAGCTCATCTTGTTTTCATGTTCTTTGGGTTAGAATATTGTTCACACATCTATCTATATCAATTCACCGATTCAGTCTAGTCTTGCGACCAACATTATTGTTAGTTCTATGTTGGTTTTGGGTGGTTCTGCGACTGTAACAGATTTGACGGGCATGAACACAATTGCTGTATGCACTCTCGTGACCTCATGTTGCACTCATTTAATTGCGAGTCATAGGCTTGTTTCCTCATTCCTCTTGGTGTCGCTATCTACGTGGTAGTTGGCGGGATGCGTTCCACATTACTTTGTGACTAGTATGTCAGGAGTCTGAGTATCAACCGAGTTACAAGCTGATGTCTGATCCTTTTACGTCTAGCACACATACTACTGTGCTCTTTGCTATCATCCTGGTATGGGCAAAACAAAAACATCTTGTAGCGCTTCTGAATTTTCTTGCAGACCTTTGTCTTTTGTGTGTATGCCACTAGCGAAAAGATTGGCAGCCCATCAAAGATGCACGAGTTGCTTACCGCAGCCTCCTCTGTCGCTCCTATTTCTGGCAATGCTAAAGGATCATATCTCACCATGCGATCCAAGAATGGACTGATTTTCGGTGTTATTAACATCATTGGAAATTTCGCCACAGTTTTCCAAGATCAAGCATACTGGCAACGTGCTATTGCCAGTCGTCCTGCCACCACAGTCAAGGCCTATCTTCTTGGTGGCATAGCATGGTTGGTTCTTTATCTATCTAGTTTATGATCAATCTAATGTGGACTTGGATAGGTTTGCTATTCCTTTCACTTTTGCGACTACACTTGGTCTAGCTGCTGTTGCGCTTAGGGGTGATCCCTCTATGAGAGCTTTGAGCGCTGCTGATGTATCTGCTGGTCTACCAGCCGCGGCAGCTGCAGCTGCCTTGCTTGGGAAATCCGGGGCTGCTGCTTTGCTTGTTCTTCTTTTCTTAGCAGTCACAAGCGCTTGCTCTGCCGAATTGATTGCAGTCTCATCTATCGTGACATATGATGTCTACAAAGTTGGTGTTTGGGCAATTCTCTGTGGTTTGGTATACCCATGTTCGATTGACAGACATACATTAATCCCCAAGCCTCCGAAGATCAAATTTTACGCGTAGGACATGCAGCTGTATGCTCTTTGGTTTCCATCCAATCCAGCGCATCTGATCACATTCATAAAGGTCGCTGGCTACGCTGTTGTTTGCGGCCTTGCGGGCCTAATATTTTTCTACATTGGCGTCTCCATGGGTTGGTTATATGTGGGCCATTTTCACAACAATTTAAGACAGTGCTAACTGTTTATACTATAGACTTTTATGGGTGTTATTTTAGGATCCGCCGTAGCACCCATTGCTCTAGGCGTGACTTGGAGCAAAGCAAATAAATGGGGGTGTATATGGGGTTCCATTGTCGGTTTTTTCGCTGGAATCATCGCCTGGTTGGTCACCACGTCCACACTTAACGATGGTGTCATCAACGTAGTGGTATGTACTATTCACTAACTTACGTACAATTTTGGGAATACTAACTGTTGGTGTCTATTCTACAGACTAGCGGAGGTATGCTATCACTAATTTACGTACAATTTTGGGAATACTAACTGTTGGTGTCTATTCTACAGACTAGCGGAGGTATGCTATGAGATCATGAACATCAATTTTGACACTGACATGTCTCTATCAGGTGACTTCGAAATGTTGGCAGGAAACCTGGCGTCGATCGGCGTCGGTGCAATCGTTGCTACTGTCTCATCGTTAATTGTATGTATCATCATTTTTCAGTTCTAGTTTTGGTCTTGGCTTATGTTTGCGGTGCAGTGGCCAGACAATTTCGATTGGGAAACTACCCGTGCTATCAATAAGCCGGGTTCTACTTCAGAAAAGACGAATCAGGAGAAATTTGATTCCGACAGCGACAACAAGCATGCCGATGTTTCTGTCAAGGGAGTAGCGTCCGTTGTGGGCGAATCCTACGATAACAGCGAAGATGAAGTTGACCGTGTGGCTCTAAATAAGGCTTTCAAGTTTGCAGCCATTTGGTCTGTTGCATTGGTCAGTTTTTGATCTCATCAAAACTTTAAAAATTCACCTCTGATATCCTATTCCTGGAAGTTCGTCATCCTCATCCTGGTCATCCCTCTACCTTTATTTTTCTCCCAACATATTTATGGTGTTGGTGGCTTGACCGGCTGGGTGGCAATTGGAATCGCCTGGACATTCTTGTCTGCAATTTCAGTCGTCATCTACCCATTGTGGGAGAGCCGACAGGCCTTGCTGCATATTGCGAGCGGTATTTACAAAGTGCGGTCCTCATCCACTGTTCCACTGTTCGGATATGCTGTTTGCTAATCCATTTTTTAATCACAGGATCTTTTTAACAAAGGCAGTGGCAAATTCGTAAAGACTGATAGTCCTACATCCGCTGCATGAAAGCTTCTACGAGCTGGGTTTTATTTCAGCCATAGGCCGTCACTATTTACTCTTAATTCTTCCTTCCTGATCCATTGCTCCACAGAGATAGACAGTTGAACATTTGTATACGCATCACACTCTCCCAGTTATGAATAAGATGAAGCAGAGACTTACATTCAATAAGCCATAAATAGTCGACAACTCGCGTTCCACTTGTTCTTGTGACCGTGCCCAGCTGCTGCTACACTTGAGTTCCTCCCCCAAAACCTCTTCACATCAACATCGGGCCAATATCTGGCCATAATCTATGTAAGCAACTTGGTGTTCATACCTGACAGTTCTCTCCTCCGGCGCAATTCCTTGCAGAAACGTAGACTCTTACTTGATGATAGCACTATTATTCACTATGTAAACTTCATCGATTGACCATCCGAGTCACAGCTATTTTTCGTTATCTATCATCAAGTTGCACATGGTTTTCATCGCTCTCTGTCATGAGTTCTTAATTTCATTCTTTGTGGCGCTTTAACATCACACCAGGTACATTAGCACGTTACGGGTTACCCTTTAGCAACTCTGCCCCCAACTTACTCGGGGGATCGTCGCCTCTTCATGTCAGTTCATTTTGATTTCATAGCATCTCTTTCTCACCTCACATTTAATATCATTCTTCTTATTGTGGTTGACGTTTTCATATCTTCGTTTCTAGCTATATTACTTGCTTTCAAATGTGGGGTCGTAGGTATTCCACAAGGTTCTCCGTGACGGGTTTAGAAGGATGACTACAATTCTTCTTCCTGAAATGATTACATTGGTCATGATGATTACTCAGGGAGAGGAAATTGCCAACTGGCAACTGTGGAGTCAGCGTCTTCCTTTTTTTTTTTTTTTTTTTTTAATATTTTTATTTTTCAGTCTAATCCTGAGCTCGTCGCGTTTTTTTAAAACATCTCGGTCTCATTTTGTTCGGTGCTGTGTGCCTGTGGCGCACTCCGCGAGTGTTTGCCACGATTGCAACTTACAAGAATACCTTTTCAATGGAAAGCCGTGAAGTTATCGTCTCGTCATGTTGAATAATTCTGGTGGAATATTGTATGGCCATATGATGACCATTCGAAGTCAATTGGTAGAACTTTGTACGTGATCTTGATCTTCAAGCCGCTCTGCACCCATAACCATGAGCTCGATCATTTGGAATAACACTCAATCAATTAGTCAAACTAATCAAAATAATCAAATACTAATTAATCAATATAAAGCTACCTATTTACCAGTAAGACGGCGTCACAGCAATCTTCCGGCGTCCAAAGATCAAAGTACTCCGGACAACTCGAACGCATCATCTTAGATGATATCGGTCACATGATCTCGCACATCACGGGTGTGGCACCGTCCTGTGCGCTAGTCCAGTATAATAACTTCCAGATCAACACCATGATTGGCGTATCTGTCAGTTTACAATATTTGAACGCAGAGATGATCGATGACGAGCTGGTGCAGTAATTGCTCTGGAGACTTTGAAGCCGCTGCCAGTGCGATGCCAAATTAGCTGACGACTATAAGAGGTCCGTAGGTTAAGTTAAGGTCTTTGTCTTGAGCTTGATAATAACTGCGCAAGTGTCCAATTGTCATCCGATGGAAATATGAGGTCGAAACGATCAGAGCAACCTTTTCGCTAGTTTTAATATGAGGGTGATACGACTCGGGGGGTAGGATTTCTGTCGCCTCCCTCAATGAACGAGCATCTGATCAGGAAAGGTACCTATACGAATAGAGTGTTGGGCGCTCCAGGTGCACTGATCTTCGACGTGAGAGGCCTGCCTATCATATGCGAGCTCGTTGGGTATAAGTGTAATTAAACTTGTGGAATTATTGACTGACTGACGTACAGATACTACTATTGTGCAAAAACGTTATCTAGCATATATATATACTGGACGCTGTCGCAGTTAACAGTTCGTTAAATACGCCTTGTCGTTGTAGGTATTTAGAATGCTTGCGAGTTGCCACCCGGAGTTTCGGGGCCGGTGTAAGGACATGCGCGCTCGTCGCGGTTGGATTCCAAGTACTCCATGGAGGATGAAGATGATCATCGAAGCATTGCCGTAATCACTGATCTTCTGTTTCGAGAATACTATATAGTACATGTCAGGTCCTGTTGGACACACCGGCTCCAAGAATTGTGACAAATTTTTTGCGTGCTAAAATTGCGTGACTGACCGAATGGACCTGGCCAGTGACATTGACATGTCATTGACAGTGGGGGTTATAATGATAGCCTAGGGTATATGTCGTTTGACAGTGAGTGCTCCTGATTGAAGACCGCAGCAGCAGCTGCGTTTAGGGAGCTCGGGTACATTTCATTAAGCCACCAACGGACTCGGATTCGCAAATTGTTGAAAGTTTTGGGATAAGGCGTGTTCCCAGGAATACGGCAGCCACCTTGGTCCAATGGATGCTGGAACTCCTACTTTGATGAAAAGCAGTGGCAACCGATATCACAGGACGTCGATTGTTCTCATACAAGCTATGCTGCTATGGTTGCCACGGCCACGGCATTATTACGATAGCCTATGCGATCAAAAGGTTTTTTTTTATTGATTGCGGTAGGGTTGGGTGATCATAACAGTACAACAAGGACTGTTAATGTTGGTTGACCGGATTGCAGCGGCCCGGGTGGTGCAAGGGTGCCTTTACGAAATCGTCGTTTCTGGAAATTGGCCGCTCACCGTATTCAAATCGACGGGATGGGACAAGGAAATCGACGAAAGAAATAGAACAAAGGGAAAATATATATGAGAAATATAAAAGATATGAAATAGGTGCCATGATGTCGGAACTTTATTACTAATTTGGTAATGAGTATATCCAATAAAGGTAATCAGGATCGCTTCTGGCTGAAGCAACGACAGAAAAGCAAAGTACAGTCCAAAATTGTCTTCTCTTTTTTTTTGCATATCCCCAAAAAATTTGCCAAAATCCCATAAGTATGTGTGCACTTCATCATAACCAGACAGATCTCTCTTTCCCCCTTTTCTCTCCCCATTCCTCTCCCTTCCTACTCAGATGACTACCACTTTCTTCGCGATTGTTCTCGCCAGTCTTCTCACCGTTCTTTTCTTTTGGTTCCGAAAGCCTAAAGCTTCCCGGGCATCTTTGCCACCTGGCCCGAAGCCCCTCCCATTATTGGGCAATATTACAGATCTTTCCTTGAAAGAGCTCTGGCTACCAGCCTTCCAGTGGGCTAAACAATATGGTACGAGTTATTCTACCATCAAGCATGCCAAGTCGCGTTGAAATCTCGTCTCCAGGCGATGTTGTATATGTACACGTCTTAGGACAGAGTCTCGTCTTCCTCAACAGCCCAGAGGCAGCGTTTGACTTGTTGGACAAGCGTGGTTCAATCTATTCTGACAAGCCATCCTTCGTCATGGTGGGGGAGTTGTGAGTATCTCCTTTTGTCTCAGCTGTCACAACTCTGTGCTTAATCGTTATCAACCTTCCGACAGATGCGGTTGCAAAAACATGGTAAGCTTCCGCCGTCCTCAAGGTGTTCCCATCGTCTGTGAAATGACATCCGCCTCTTTCTCTCATTCGCTCTTGTATCTGTCTTCGCCTTGCTTCCCTGATTCTTCTCATGATCATGGCTCATTCTCATTGTCATCATGAATGCTTCAGATGGCGTTCACATCTTATGGCGATCAATCAAAACGACAACGTAGGCTCGCGCACAAGGCTTTTGGTGCCCCAACCATCCCCTCATACCATCCCCTCATTTTGACGGAAACCCATGCCTTTCTCCGGCGCCTCACCGTGGACCCAGCGGAATATCTAAGGCATGTACGGCGATACGCAGGCGGTCTCACGCTCTCTGTTGTGTACGGTTATGAAGCGGTTTCAAACAACGACGAGTTTCTGGGGCTTGCTGAAGAATGCGTCGACCTACTTGCCAATCGCATCGCGTCAGGTGGAGGCATCTGGCCTGTAGATGTCTTCCCCTTTTTGAGACATATTCCATTATGGATGCCTGGCTCTGGTTTCAAGAAAAACGCGATAGTTTGGAAGAGAAAAATGGAGGAGTTTGTGGATAGGCCTTTCGAATACCTGAAGACTAGTATGGTGGGTGCTCCTTCTGAAATTGGTAATCACACGCGCATATATATCTACTATAAACAGAAAACTGGTTCATACAAACCTTCTTTCTGCTCAACCCTCCTCGAAGACGAAAGTATGAAAGGCGTGGACCAATTCGAATTCGACCTCAAATGGGTAGCCAACTCGATGTATGGAGCCAGTATAGACACGGTACGTCAACTTTTTCCTCTATAAAAAGCGCATATATCTACTATTTCTGATCTCTGGTGTTTCAATCTTCTTTTTTTGTGCGAAACAGACTATCACTACGGTCTCTAACTTCATGCTCGCCCTGATTTTCCATCCCGCCGCCCAACAGAAAGCACAACAAGAGATTGATGCTGTCGTCGGTCAAGATCGTCTACCGACATTCGCAGATCGAGCTTCCCTTCCTTTTGGTATGTATAAGCATGCTGACTTATACTGACCCTGAAGGCATTTACTTACTGAGTTACCATCAAAACAGTTGAAGCCTTATATAAGGAGTCCCTGCGTTGGGCTGTGCCTTTGCCTTTAAGTATGTTGATTGCAGCCAGAAATCAATTATCCGTGTGTACTTACTGAAGTTTTGGTTTATTTCAGATCTCCCACATCGGTTGATGGAGGATGATGTTTACAAGGGTATGCATATACCCAAGGGATCCTTGGTTTTTGGAAATATTTGGTATGTACTGATGCCTTCCGTGGTTTACTTTTGTCATTGGCTCGCCGCCCTTTGCTACGGTCTTGTTCATATTCATTCGGTCTGGACACCGACTATGCCCATTTCTTACTCCATGCCTACAGGGCGATGACGCGCAATGAAACGATATATCCGGATGCTGCCACTTTCCGTCCTGAACGGTTCATGGAGCCAACTACACCTGAGATGGAACGCAAGATGGATCCTACGAATTTTGTGTTTGGGTTTGGCAGAAGGTGAGTTTGTTTGCATTTCGTTTCGTTGTGTTTGGAGTTTTCGCGCATGTATGCAGGCCTTGTATTCAGTGTCTATCCATATCACCTAGGGCATCTTCATGATCAGACTTGCTTATTTGAGCTAGCATCACCGTCTGACTTCTTTTATTCATGCTAGACAGTGCCCGGGCAGCCACCTCGTCGATTCATCCGCCTGGCTACTTATCGTCTGGCTACTTATCGTATCGATGCTTGCCACATTGAATATCTCCAAAGCTGTCGACGAGCATGGGAATACTGTTGAACCAGTGGTAAAATATGATAATGCAATCTTCAGGTATGTAATATCTTGACATCAACATTTCCGTTCGTATAGATTAAGTAATCTCCTTTTTTTTTTTCCTATACAGAATGCCTAATCAATTTAACTGCGATGTGCGACCGCGGTCGGAGAAAGCCCTTTCTCTTATTAGACAATCAGAACTCCCTACATGAGTTTTCTCTTTCTCCCAGCGATCATAATCTCCCCTTTGAGCCTTTGTGCTCAGTCCACTCCTTTTTTCAGTTTTTATCGTGTTCTTCTCTCTTTGTTTACCCCGATCGGCTACCTACCTGCAACACACAACCTAGAATCAAGGTTTGTTGGTTAATAATGGGTTGCTATATACATATTACCTCTCTCAAGCTCAAGTCGGTTCGTCAATCTCATCATTCAAGTCACTTTTTCTTCGCTTCTCTGTTTTGATCCATCTCCATATTCCCTTTCCTCCTTTGGCACACATCTGGTGCGGTATTCAAAAGTTTTGCACGTTATCGGTAGCCGGTTACAATCATACATCCACACCTTTCCTCCCAATTCCTTCAACTGTAATGATAATTGTAATTGAGTCTCCTTTTTATTACTTATAGGTAAAAATATAGCAATGCTCCCGCATCCATTGGCGTTCATCTGATCGACTGGTTAACATGAGTGACTAGTGCTCTAATGGTTAGTACTTAACTTAAGCTTGTCTCGAGAAGTTTGGTGCCTTGGGTCTCATGATGGCCTTCTAGTTCCACTATCTGTTTTCCTTGGCATAATGCTTCTGGCGCTAGCTGAGTGCTTCAAGTCTCATTAAAAACTTAAAGCCAAGAATCCACGTGTTGAATGCGCTAAAAATAACATCTGGTCTCGATCAATTCTCTCGTCAGGCCTCGACGATTCCGTAAAGGTAAGGCTCGTCGCTACCCCTGTCACCTATTCTTACTATCTCTAGTGTGAATATATGCTAGTACAACGGACGGTGAAAATGACAGATGGAAAATTGATGAACGCATAGCGAAATTTTCAAAAAAAAAACCGCTAATTTTTTTTTTCCCAATGAAAACCGATTTTCAAGTGGGTAATATATAGTGACATAATTACACAAGTCTCCTCGGCCGATCTTATTAATAACAGGAAAAAAAAACATACGGCAGTCACAAAATTGATGAAGAAAGAAAAAAAGAACTTAATCACGTAAAATAAATTGTTATGTAGCGGCAGTAGTGCCCATTTGTTATATCGGTAACTTTTCATTCCACTAGTAGGTGGATACTGTCAGATGTGACTATTTCAAATAAATCTATCTATCTTCTCTTTTCAAAAAGAAAAAAAGGAGGCCGGACAGATAAATCATTGGATACCATCGCAAATCAAACAAGAACTACGATTTTTGGCATTATTTACTAATAAAGCAATGTACAACCACAGTACCGGTCTCCAGCTAGTAATTTCCCCTCATTAGGTAATATCAAACATACTTAAAGATTTCTCAATATTATCATGACCCCACTCTTCGTCCGGCCCTTATCTTTCGTTACACAGTGTTATATCAGCCAGACACCTCCTCGGTGTACAGCAGGCATTAGGACAGCGCACCGAAACGCACTGCTGTCAGGACTTGCGATGTCATTGTACACCTGACTCCATTGGGAACGGCCATCAAACCGTGCCACGGCATCGCTCGGCAAGTGTGACAGACCCTCCATACTACGTTTTTCACGTAAAAAAAAAACTGGAGAGTGCTAAGCTAATGTAATAGATGCCATGTACGAAGTTTGGTATGAATTGAGTGAAAACTGATAAATTCGAAGTGGACGAAAGATAGGGGGCCAAACTTGGGCCGGACGAAAGGCGGATAGTACTCTTAACTAACGTCCGACCATTAGGCTTTCGTTCATGGTAGCCTTGTTAGATAAAGGTCTGGACAGCCGACATGCCTCCAATAATCTCATTGATACCTTTCTAACAGCAAAATGCACATATGTAGTTAGTTCAAATTTGTAAAGTTGCCGTTAAGAATCCTACTGCCATCGTAATATTGTTCTTCTTTGAACTCATGATCATATGTAACGGAATCATGGAACTCAGCGAGGTTGTACAGAGCTTCAGTCTTGTGAAGTAGAACCTCCATAAGACAGATTAGAATCATTGGTCCGATAAACGGGTGAAGGATGGGTTATGTATAGATTGCAACGTCCGAGCAATGAATTCCTTTTAGACTCGGAGTCTCGGACTTGAAAAACAGAGAATATAGCTTTACGTTCGCTGACATAGAAGTTGGCTGAAACCACTACTCAAAAACAGCTTGACAGAGTCTTAAAATGATTCCATCCAATATCTCGGCCGGTGTCAGACACATAGGAATCCCTCTTAACCCGTACCTCGTAACCCATAGTGACTTCTTAGCCATTGGCATTCGAATCACCGTCTATCTTTTCACAATTCAAGTAGTTTTAAGCTTCATCGTGTAACAAAAAATTCTTAGTTTCCCTTGCAGAGTCCGATATACGGAGAATGACAAGTCGGTCATAAAATTTCTAAGAATATGAGTACTTCTAAGTACTCCTTTTTAAAGTTTTTTTTTTCCTTCTTTGCATCGATAAGTAAGAAGATCGATATCTATGATTGAAAATCATAGCCATCCTACAGACAGTTATATCATTTCTCTCTCTCTCATCAGAAATTCCGATCACCCTAAACCAACAATAAGTAATTCCAATACCATGATCGTCAAAATCGGCCGTTATGATGGTTACTACTACACGAGGATGCTGACGATATTATTGCCGTTTTCGATGAAGATGGCACGCGTGACGCCGCGGTCACGAAATTGGATCTTCCGCGTCCAACCTTCCACATGCGAGATCTCCACAACCAACCGCCGGAAAGACATAAATTTAGTATATTTGGAATCGTATAAACGAGGAGATATACGCCCCAGCATTTTTTCTCGAAAAAAATCTAATTTTGAACAATCTAATTTTCCAGCTGCTGTTCAGCTCGATGGCGCATTTCCTCGTGTAATATCACCTATATCGCGATAGTAAACTAATAGAACAGTAGCTAGAGGTTTATAGACGTGCGCCCCATCAAAAATTTGTGGAAAACGGTCGAGATATGGTTCAGGTAGGTGCTAGGCTAATTGGTCATATGGCACATCGGGGTGCCTCTGACTTGGCATCTGTTATCTCCCATCTACCATCACATCCCCC
>Ga0193743_1001751_pt1 | contig 15807 bp, 12 predicted proteins | sample L2c2metaG_FD_143038 | JGI IMG/M metagenome (GOLD analysis project Ga0193743, IMG submission 143038) | Soil microbial communities from a riparian zone of the East river system, Colorado, United States - L2c2 | ecosystem: Environmental > Terrestrial > Soil > Riparian zone | place: USA: East River...
ATGGACATCCGTCCCAACCCTGGCGTTGCGGCGCAAACGTGCTACGCCAACTTCCTGCCGGTGACGCGGGCGGTCCCGGAGCCGCCGAGCATCCGAGACTGCCTCCCCGGGCCGGCAGTTGGTCCGGTTACCGCGCCCGGTATGCCCCCGTACGGGGCGCCGCTGTATGGACCCGGCGGCGTGCCGTTGTGGCCGGGAATCCCACCGGCCGGGACCCCGCCGCCGGTGCCAGTGCCCGGCACGCCGGTCGCGCCATCCGTGGTTCTCGGGGCGCCGCCGTACCAGCCGCCGCCCGGGGATTCGCTGAACGGTCAGCCGCTGGCGCCGGTTGCCGCGGCAACGCCGCCAACCGATCCGACGGCGCCCGCGCCGTGACCGACGCCTCGAAGGAATGACGTAGTGAAAGACAATCTCGCAGGAGCGGTTTGGCGTTTCGGCGTCTTCGCCGTGGCGTGCCTGCTCGGCATCTTCGCGCTGCTGGCGATCTTCGCGCAGCTTCGGTTCGAGAAAGAAAACGACTATCACGCCCAGTTCAGCAACGTCACCGGGCTGAAGAACGGCGACTTCGTGCGGATCGCGGGCGTGGAGGTCGGCAAGGTCAAGGAGATCACGCTGCTGCCTGACACCACGCTGTCCGTCGAGTTCGGCACCGACTCGTCGGTGGTGCTGACCGAGGGCAGCAGGGCCGCGATCCGCTACGACAACCTTCTCGGTGACCGCTATCTCGGGTTGGAGGAGGGAGTCGGCGGCACTGATGTGCTCCGGCCCGGCGCGACCATCCCGCTCGACCGTACCGAGCCGGCGCTGGATCTGGATGCCTTGATCGGCGGTTTCCGTCCGCTGTTTCGCGCGTTGGATCCGGAACGGGTGAACGCGTTGTCGGGGCAGTTGATCGCGGCGTTTCAAGGACAGGGCGCCACCATCAGTTCGTTTTTGGCGCAAACCGCTGAGGTGACCAACACGCTGGCCGACCGCGACCAGCTGATCGGGCAGGTGATCAACAACCTCAACACCGTACTTGGATCGCTGGGTGATGAGAGCCAGCAGTTCGACACGGCGATCACCTCGCTATCCGAACTCGTCGACGGACTGGCCGCCCGCAAGACCGACATCAGCACCGGCTTGGCGTATGTCAACGAGGCCAGTGGCACGATCGCCGATCTGCTGTCAGAGGCCCGCCCGCCGTTGAAAGAGGTTGTTGCGGAGAACGATCGGGCCTCCGGCCTTGTGGTGGCCGACCACGAGTATTTCGACAATCTGCTGAACACCTTGCCCGACAAGTATCGGGTGCTGGGGCGCTTTGGCATGTACGGAGACTTCTTCAGTTTCTACCTCTGCGATGCGGTACTGAAACTCAACGGCAAAGGGGGACAGCCGGTTTATATCAAAGTTGCTGGCCAAAATACGGGACGGTGTGCGCCGAAATGATTGACTTCGCTGAGCGCAATCCGATCATTGTTGGCGTGGTGGGTGTTGCGCTGACCGGCGCGGTGGTGCTGGTTGGGCTGAACTACAACAACCTGCCCTTCGTGAGTTCGCAGAAGCAGTACTCGGCATACTTCAGTGAGGCCGGAGGCTTGGCGCCGGGTACGGCTGTGCAGGTGTCTGGCTACGAGGTGGGCAGCGTGTCCAGTGTGTCGCTGGAGGGCTCGCACGTGCTGGTGAAATTCAAGCTGGACGACAGTGTCCGGCTGGGCGACCGCACGGAGGCGGCCGTCAAGACCAAAAACCTTCTCGGCACCAGGACCCTGGAAGTCGTTCCGCGTGGCGATGGCGATCTGTCGGGCCCGATCCCGGTTGACCGCACCACACCGGCCTACCAATTGACCGACGCCTTGGGCGATTTGGCCACCACCGTCGACCAGCTCGACACCGGCCAGCTGTCGCAGTCACTGGACACGCTGGCGCAGACATTCGCCAACACTCCGCCCGACGTGCAGGCGGCCGTGCAGGGACTGGCGCGGTTTTCGCAGTCGCTCAACGACCGCGACGCCCACCTGCGAAACCTACTGTCCAACGCCAATAAGGCAACCAAGGTGCTGTTGGAGCGCAGCGATCAGGTGGTGACGCTGATCACCCAGACCAACGCGCTGCTGGCGCAGCTACGCACCGAAAGTGGTGCGCTCGATGCAGTTTCGGGCAATTTGTCTCATCTGTCGAGGCAGCTGTCGGGCTTTGTGGCCGAGAATCGCGAGCAGCTGCGTCCCTCGGTGGACAAGCTAAACGGGGTGCTGACCATCGTCGCCAACCGCAAGGAACGGTTGCAGGACGCTATAAAGAGGCTCAACGCCTACGCGATGTCGCTGGGCGAGTCCGTGTCATCCGGCCCGTTCTTCAACGCCTACATCGCCAACCTGTTGCCCGGACAATTCCTGCAACCATTCATCGACGCGGCGTTCTCCGATCTGGGCCTCGACCCCAACGTGAAGTTGCCGTCGGAGCTGACCGATCCGCAGACCGGCCAGGCTGCCACCCCGGCGCTGCCCGTGCCGTACCCGCGCACCGGGCAGGGCGGCGAACCCAGACTCACCCTGCCCGACGCCATCACCGGCAACCCCGGCGATCAGGGGTGCGGTCCACCCGGCTTGGCGCTGCCCGGCCCCACTGGCTGCTACCCCTACCGCGAGCCACCGCCTGCACCGCCGCCCGGCGGTCCGGCGCCTGGCCCGCCGCTGCCCGGCGCCGAACAGACCGAGCCCACTCCGTCGCCGGTGTATCAACCCGCCCCCGGCGCGGTACCCCAACCAGAGCAGGTGACGCCATGACCGCAGCCAGGATCGCGAGGATCGCATTGTCGGCGGTGCTGGTGGTGCTGCTGGTCGGCGGCCTGCTAATCGCCCTGGAGGTTTCCGGCCCCGCCAGCAAGACGAAGCTCACCGCCTATTTCGAGAACAGCAACGGCATCTATCCCGGTGACAACGTCCGCATCCTGGGCGTACCGGTGGGCAAGATCGAAACGATCGAGCCACAGCCGCAACGGGCCAAGGTCACGTTCTGGGTGGACGGAAAGTACAAGGTTCCCGCCGACGCCAAGGCGGTCATCATCTCCCCAACCGTGGTGACGGCGCGGTTCATTCAGCTCACCCCGGTCTACACCGCGGGGCCCGAGATGCAAGACGACGCGGTGATTCCGCAGGAGCGCACCGCGGTGCCGGTGGAGTGGGACGATCTGCGCGATCAACTGGAGAAGTTGAACCACACGCTGCAGCCCACCCAGCCCGGCGGGGTGTCGACGTTGGGTGCGTTCGTCACCACGGTCGCCAACAATCTGCGCGGGCAGGGCGCCAACATCCGCGACTCGGTGATCAAGCTGTCGCAGGCGCTGTCCATCCTTGGCGACCACTCCGGCGACCTCTTCGGAACCCTCAAGAACCTGGCGGTTCTGGTGTCCGCATTGCGCGACAGCACCGACCTGATGCGCCAACTCAACCAGAACCTCGGCGCGGTGACCGCGCTACTGGCCAACGACCCCGACGAAGTCGGGACAGCAGTCGCCGATCTGAACACTGCTGTGACGGATACGCGCGGCTTCCTGGCCGAGAACCGGGACTCGCTCGGAACGACGTTCGACAAGCTCGCCGAGATCACCCAAGCGCTCGGCGAGAGTTCGGCCGACCTCAAGCAGACGCTGCACGTCGCTCCCACGACATTGTCCAACTTCGTCAACATCTACGAGCCGGCCGCGGGCACGATCACCGGCGCATTGTCAGCCAGCAACTTCAGCAATCCGGTCAACTTCATTTGCGGGGCGATTCAGGCCGCGTCACGGCTGGGCGCCGAACAGTCGGCGAAACTGTGCGCCCAGTACATGGCCCCGATCGTCAAGAACCGGCAATACAACTTCCTCGGCCCGCTCGGGTTCAACGGTGCGCCGCTTGTTCCGTTTCTTCCAGTCGGGGCGCAGGCGCGGCCCAACGAAGTCACCTATAGCGAGGACTGGATGCGTCCGGATTACGTTCCGCCGGCTGCACCGCCTTCGGCAGAACCGGCCGCCGCACCCATTCCCCAGGCTCCGCTGGCCGCCGAGGCGCCGACGGTGTCGACCGATCCAGCTGCGGGCCTGCCCGGCATGATGATTCCCGCCGGAGCCGGGTCATGACCGGGATCTTCGGCCGTCGCGCCGCAATGGGGTTGGCCGTGTTGGCCGTCACGGCGGTCGGGCTGGCCGGATGCGGGTGGCGCGGCCTGAACTCGTTGCCCCTGCCGGGCACCGAGGGCGGTGGGCCGGGCTCCTTCGCGATTCAGGCACAAGTGCCCGATGTCAACAACATCGAACCGAATGCGCGTGTGCGCGTTGGCGACGTCAACGTCGGCAACGTCACCAATATCGAACGCCAAGGCTGGCATGCGCTGGTCACCATGCGCCTCAACGACGACGTGGAGTTACCCGCCAACGTCACGGCGAAGTTGGGGCAGACCAGCCTGCTGGGCTCACAGCACATCGAACTCGCGCCACCGACCGACGAAGCGCCGCAGGGTCGGCTTCATGAAGGTTCGCTGATCCCGCTGGAACACGGTGGGGCCTACCCGACCACCGAACAAACACTTGCCGCGGTGTCGCTACTGCTCAACGGCGGCGGGGTCGGGCAGCTTCAGGACGTCGTGGAAACGTTTTCCACCGCGCTGCGCGGTCGGGAACAAGACCTACGCAGCCTGATCGAGCAGCTCGACAGGTTCGTCGGCTATGTCGACGACCAGACCGGTGACATCATCGACGCCACCGACAGCCTCAATCGGGTGGTCGGCACATTCGCCGAGCAGAAACCCGTCGTCGACCGTGCGCTGAGAACGATCCCGAACGCACTGGCGGTGCTGCGCGACGAGCGGGGGAACCTCGCTGAAGCGCTGGATCAGCTCGGCGAATTCAGCGCAGTGGCGACCGATTCGGTCAACCACACCAAGGAAAGTCTCATCAAGGAACTCAAAGACTTAGCCCCCGTTCTGCGTTCGCTGGCCAACGCGGGTCCGGCGCTGACCCGGTCGCTGAGCATGGTGGCTACCTATCCGTTTCCGAACGAAACGTTGGAAAACTGGGTGCGCGGCGACTATGGCAACTTGACGGCCGTCATCGACCTCACGCTGAGCCGCCTCGATTCTTCTTTCTTCACCGGAACCAGGTGGGAGGGCGACCTGACCCAGCTGGAGCTTCAGTGGGGCCGCACGATCGGTCAGATGCCCAGCCCCTACACCGGCGGCAATCCGCTGGTTGCTCCCTACCACCTCGACCAGGGGCCCTGACATGCGCGTGAGCAGACGCATCCTCATCCAAGTGGCGGTGTTCGCCGTCATCGCGCTGGTGGCGGGGACAATCATGGCCTTCGGGTACGTCAAGTTGCCGGCGATGTTCGGTGTCGGGCGCTACACCGTCACCATGGAGCTGCCGCGCGCCGGCGGCCTGTATCCCAGCGGGAACGTCACCTACCGCGGCACCACGGTCGGCAAGGTCGAATCCGTGCGTCTGGGCGAGCACGGCGGTGTGCAAGCGGTGTTGTCGCTGAAGTCGGGAACCGACATTCCCTCGGATCTGACAGCCGAGGTGCACAGCCAATCCGCGCTCGGCGAGCAGTACGTGGCGCTGTTGCCGCGTGACGGTACCGCCGCACCGCTGAAGGACGGCGACGTCATCGCCCTCAAAGACACATCGGTGCCGCCCTCGGTCGATTCCTTGCTCGATCAAGCCAACCGGGGTCTGCAGGCGATCCCGCACGACAGCCTCAAGACCGCGGTCGATGAGTCCTACATCGCATTTGGGGGATTGGGCCCCGAGCTGTCGCGAATCGTCAAGGGCGGCAGCCAAATTGCCATCGACGCCCGCGCCAACCTCGACTCGTTGACCGCACTGATCGACCAATCGGCTCCGGTGCTGGACACCCAGGCCGAGACGGCGGATTCGATCCAAGCCTGGGCATCGCATCTGGCGACGATCACCGGGCAGCTGCGCGACAACGACGCCGCATTCGCGGGCGTGATCGACAACGGCGGCCTGGCCGCCGAGGAAGCGCGCCAACTCGTCGAACGCCTGCAACCAACCCTGCCGGTGCTATTGGCCAACCTCGTGACCGTCGGCAAGGTGGCGGTCGACTACCAACCCGGTCTCGAACAACTCTTGGTACTGCTCCCGCAGGGTGTTGCCAACAGTCAGGCCAGCGTCGTTGCGAATCTCAACACCAAGCAGGACTACTTGGGCGGTTACCTGGACTTCAACCTGAACCTCAATCTGCCCCCGCCGTGCACTACCGGGTTCCTGCCGGCCCAGCAACGCCGGACTCCGGTGGCGACCGACGCCCCCGACCGTCCAGCCGGCGGCCTGTATTGCCGGGTACCGCAGGACTCGCCGTTCAACGTCCGGGGTGCACGCAACCTGCCATGCCTGACTCGCCCGGGTAAACGCGCGCCGTTTGCCTGGATGTGCGAAAGCGATCAGCAGTACGTCCCACTCAACGACGGCTACAACTGGAAGGGTGACCCGAACGCCACCCTGTCGGGCCAAGACATCCCGCAGCTGGGGCCAGGCGATCCGCCGCGGGCGCCCCAACAGGGCTCGCCTCCTGCGGTGCCGCCGCCGGCGGCACCGCCTCCGCCGCTGGCGGTCGCCGAATACGACCCAGCGACCGGGAGTTACGTCGGACCGGACGGGCGCGTCTACACCCAGACCGATCTCGCACAGAACGCGCCGGCAGAGAAAACATGGGAAGACATGGTCATCCCGCCGATGCCGTGATGAGTGAGGCACAGACGCCTGGTACGAACCCGAGGTCGCCGGTGCGGCTGGCGGCTATCGCCAGTCTGATGGCCGAGGCGACCCTCAGGTGGCGGAGGAACTTCTCGATCTCGTCTTGGTCGCGCACAATCGGTTCCGAAAGCGCAACGATGCGGTCGTGATGATCGATCGGCCAAACCGCACCCCACGGCCCCCAATCATTGCGCGCAGCCCCCGGGAAGATGCCTGCGAGTCGGCTACCTGACCGGCAACAACGCTTCCGGCACCAGGTCAGCCAGGGTGGGATAACCGTCGACGGCCATGATCAGGTCCGTTTCGGCGAGCAGAGCACGAAGCACGTGCACGATGCCGTCGACGCCGCCCAGCGCCAGACCGTAGGCGTAGGGCCGGCCGATGCCCACCGCGGTGGCGCCAAGGGCCAGCGCCTTGACGATGTCGGCACCGCTGCGTATCCCCGAGTCGAATAGCACCGGCACCCCGCCGGCGGCCTCGACGATCGCGGGCAGGGCATCGACGGCGGGCAGACCGCCGTTGGCCTGGCGGCCGCCGTGGTTGGAGCAGTAGATGCCGTCCACGCCGCCGTGGATGGCTCGACGCGCATCCTCGGGATGGCAGATGCCCTTCACGATCAGCGGCAGGCTGGTCAATGACCGCAGCCAGCTCAAATCCTCCCAGGTCAAAGGATTGCCGAAGATCTGCATAAAGCGCAGCACCGCGGCCTGCGGGTCCTCCTCGGGCGGGCGCGCCAGGCTCGCACGAAAGACCGGGTCGCTGGTGTAGTTGCTCAGGCAGTGGCCGCGCAATTGTGGAACGTTCGCAATCGATAGATCGCGCGGTCGCCAGCCGGTCACCCAGCTGTCAAGGGTCACGACGATGCCCTTATAACCCGCCGCCTGCGCGCGGTGCACGAGGCTGGCGGCCAATTCCCGGTCACTCGGCGTGTACAGCTGGAATAACCCTGGGGTATCACCGAATTCGGCGACGACGAGTTCCATCGGGTCGACAGACAGGGTCGAAGAGACCATCGGTACACCGGTTCGGGCGGCGGCCCGCGCGGTGGCCAGGTCCCCATGGCCGTCCTGGGCGCACAAGCCGATGACGCCGATCGGAGCCATGAACACCGGCGCGGACAGCGTCATACCGAACAACTCCACCGACAGGTCACGTACGGCGGCGCCGACGAACCTCCGCGGGATGACTCCCCATCGTTTGAATGCGCTGGCGTTGGCCCGTTGGGTGTGCTCGTCGCCGGCGCCGCCCGCGACGTAGGACCACACCGAGGGAGGCAGCGCCGCCTGCGCCTTGGCCTCCCATTCCGCGAAGGCCATGGGCAGCGTCGGCACGATCCCGGCCAGGCCCAGCAGATAGATCTCGTTCTGATAGTCGCCGAACGCCATCAGTGCTCTCGCCTGTTCGCCTTGTTCAAGAGAGTCGGGCGCCTTTCATCTGGACTGGCACTGCAGGCACCAGTGTCTTCACCGCGTCGCGGCGCGACGGGTGCATTCGGGGCGCTGAGGTGGCCTCGGGTCCGACGCCTCTCAACCTCGGCCGTCGGCGGCTGGCCCTCACCCTTGACTGCAGCCCGCAAATAAATAAAATAAACGTTCAGATGGTATCTGCAATTTAGCAGTCTTTCGAAATGCCGGAGGAAACTCACGCATGAATACCCAGGCGCAGGATGATGCGGCGGCGAGGGGATTGGGGGAGTCGGTCAAGGTTGAGACAGTGGCTGGGACGACGTCGCCGTTGTTCATCGAGCCTGTCGACACACGCCTGGCAAACGACCGCCAACTCGCGGCCGAGTGGGTGGCCGAACACCGCCCCGGCTTGGATGAGGTGCTCCTCGCTCACGGCGCCTACGTGTTGCGCAACTTCGGCGTCGTGGACACCGCGTCCTTCGACGGCATCGTTGGGAGTTACGGCAGCGCGGTGATGGACTATTCAGGCGGTGCCACGCTGCGCGGAACGGTGCAGGGCCGGATCTATGAAGCCACCCGGCTACCCCCGGATCTTTCCCTGACACTGCACCAGGAGATGTCCTACCTGCCTCGCTGGCCAGGACGCGTGGCCTTCTATTGTCACGTCGCGGCAGCGACCGGCGGCGAGACGATCATCGGCGACATGCGCGCCGTCACTGCCGCCATCCCGCCGGAGTTCTTCAACGCAGTCGACACGCGAGGGGTCTTGTATTGCCGGAACTTTCGCGACCAGAGTGACGAGCGTCATCCCATCCTCGACGCGATCCACCGCACATGGCAAGACACGTTCCTCACCGACGACAAGGCAACCGCGGAAGCGGGCTGCGCGCGGATGGGCTTCGAATACCGGTGGAACGACGACGGCAGCCTGAGTACGGAGTTCCGCACCGCTGGCGTGATCGAACACCCCGCAACCGGTGAACGTGTGTGGTTCAACCAAATCCCCGCGCAGACGATGCAGACGATGATCGAGCGCCGCTTCGGTCCGGAGATCACCGCACTCATCCAGGAGTATTACCCGCCTGGTCGAACGCGTCCGACCGACACGTTGTTCGGCGACGGTGGCGCCATCGATTCGGCCGACATCGACGCTGTCTTCGACACGCTCGACGCCGTGACGGTGGCCTTTGCATGGAAACCGGGAGACGTGATGGTGCTCGACAACGTCCTCACCGCGCACGGGCGAAACCCATATACCGGCGATCGCGACGTGCAGGTTGCGTTGCTGGCGTAGGGCGACACCCACGAAGACAAGGAGATCAGATGACCCAGCTGGAGACCGCGAGCAACGGGGTTGGGGTGGTCGCAACCGACGCGATCGAGACCCCTGACACATTGCTGCACAGCCCAATTCGCACGACCGAAGAAGAGCGACGCTGGCGGAAGGAGCGGGTCGCCGGTGCGCTGCGTCTGCTGGCGAAGTTCGGCATGAATGACGGCGCGGCAGGTCACATCACCGCCCGAGACCCCGAGGATCCCGACTGCTTCTGGGTGAATCCCGCGCTGAAGAACTTCGCCACGATCCGCGTATCGGACCTGATGCTGGTGGACGCCGACGGCCGGGTCCGCGCAGGCGACGGGATCCTCAACCAAGCCGCGTTCGCGATCCACTCGCGGATACACCGCGCACGCCCCGAGGTGATCGCCGCCGCGCACGCGCATTCGACCTACGGAAAGATTTGGTCGACGACCGGTCGTCTGCTCGACCCAATCACGCAGGATGCGTGCGCGTTCTACGGATCGCACGCCGTCTTCGCCGACTACACGGGTGTCGTGCTCGACGTCGGGGAGGGTGACCGCATCGCCGAAACGCTCGGATCGAACAAGGCGGTGATCCTGCGCAACCACGGTCTGCTCACCGTCGGCACGTCCGTCGAGGAGGCGGCCTGGTTGTTCGTCGCGATGGAGCAGGCCTGCCAGGTCCAAGTCATGGCCGAGGCGATCGGAACGCCACTGCAGGTCGAGCCGTCGATGGCGGTCCTGACCGAGAGCCAGGTCGGCTCGGCCATCGGCAGCAAGGCGCAGTTCGACATGCAGTGGGACGCGCTAGTAACCGACGATGGGAGTTTCCTGTCCTGACCGCGCAACGACAGACCCGCGCCGTGCCGATGATCAGTGCGGAAAAAGGGTGACCGTGAAGTTACCAGGCGCCGCGACCGTGCAGCCGTCGTCGCAAGTCGACGAGCAGGGCCAGAGCTGGCATGCACTGCTCTGTGCACTGGACGGCGACGAGATCGTCAACCAGCGGGTCGAGGTCCGGATGAGCACCGAACTCGATTCCTACCGGTCATTGGACAGATCGGAGCTGCGGCGGATCGGGCCCGATGAGATGATTCCTCGCCTCGCGGCCGCGAGCAGCCGGGTCGATCCCGAGCACTTGGCCCACTTCGTCGCCGGGGGCGAGCTGCGGGCACGGCAAGGAGTCTCCGCCACCGACATGGTCTTGGCGTATCGGATCTGGCACGAGGAACTGCGCAGCCGGGCGCGCGAGGTCCTCCCCGCCGATCCCGACAGCAACGCGATCCTGCTCCGGTTCATCGACCGGATCACCGTCTGGATCGACGCCGCGATGGTGGCTGCCATCGAGGGCCATCGCGCGACGGAGTTGGACCTCAAGCGCTGCGCGGACTACCGAAACGCCAGCGTCGTGCGTGCGCTGTTGCTGGGCGGCACCGTCCCGGCCACGCTCAACGGCGACGCCGTCGCACCGTTCATCGACAGGTCGCAGCCGGTGTGGGCGGTACGCGCACACACCACTGACAGCGCGTCGGCACTGCGAGCGGCCGAGGACTTCATGCTGGGGGACCGCAGGAACGGCACACGCGGTCTTCTGACACTGATCGATGGAGACCTTTGCGGCTTCGTTTACGGGCTGCCGACGAACGCTTCCTCCGCCCCGACCGCCGTTGGGATTGGCGGCCCGGTGCTCGCCGAACATCTGCCGCACGCGTTCTCGCAGGCGACGCGGGCGCTGCGAACCGCGACGGCGCTCGGGCGCACCGGGGTATACGACATCGGATCGCTGGGCCTGGCGCCGGCCGTATTCGCCGACCGGGAGATCGGCGACATGGCCGTGCGACGGATACTCACACCGGTGGAGACCCTGTCTCGGTCGGGCGAGAACATCCTCGAGACGGTGCAGTGCTACATCGAGAACAACTTGCGCCTGGATGTCACGGCAAAGGACATGTGGGCGCACGTCAACACCGTGCGGTACCGGTTGAACCGCTTCGAGGCGTACACCGGCACCTCGTTACGCGACGTCGAGGACCTCGCCCTCATCTGGTGGGCCCTCATGCGCCGCCGGCTGACCGCCGAGGATAAACCGGTCGCCGGCAACACCGTGGAGGCGGCCCGAGACGATTCCTAACCGCCCCAAGCCAACACCCACCACTGAGACAACGGAGTTCAGCATGCGTCGATTCAAGGAGGGTGCGGTTGCGCTCGTTACGGGTGCCGGAGGCGGCATCGGCCAGGCGATAGTCCAACGTCTTGTGGCAGAAGGCCTCTCCGTCGCCGTCACCGATTGCGACACCAACGCCCTGAGGAGCCTTGTTGATCGGCTGCCGGCGAACAGCAACGTCCTTGCCGTCATCGGTGACGTCGTGGAACCTGATTTCCGCAAGGAGCTCATCGGCGACACGGTCGAGGCGTTCGGCCGCCTCGACGTGCTTGTCAACAACGCCGGCATCATGAGCGGCGGTGGCCCGGACACGATCAGCAGCGAGGACTGGGATCGGGTCCACGGGATCAATGCGAAGGCACCGTTCTTCCTGGTGCAGGAGGCGATTCCACACCTGGCCGCGGCGCGGGGGGCCATCGTCAACCAGTCGTCGATCCTCGGGCTCCGCGCTAATCACGGGCTCGCTGCCTACACGGCTTCGAAGGCCGCTGTCGTCGGAATGACACTTGCCCTCGCCGTCGATCTCGCCGCGAAGGGAGTGCGCGTCAACGCCCTCTGTCCAGGCACCATCGACACCCCCATGCCGTGGTCGTTCGTCGCATCAGTTCTCGGGTCCGACCAGGATGACGTGGCCCGCGAAGCCTTGGTAGCGCGTCAGCTCCTCAAGCGTCTCGGCACCCCAGACGAGGTGGCCGCCGCGGCCGTCTTCCTCGCCTCCGATGATGCCTCCTTCATCACCGGCGTCGCACTACCAGTCGACGGTGGCTGGAGCGCGTGGTGAGCGCGGCGCGGGACAACGCAGCGGTCGTCGCCGATGGGAGCCGGGATCGAAGTTCCGTACCTCTGCTCAACGACGAGAACAAGTTCAAGTTGGCGGTCTTCGGCGTGAACGTCTCGGGCGGCTGTGCCATGACGACGGCAGAGGGCACGATCCAGGTGGACTGGGCGGAATCCCGTCGCATCGCCAGAGCAGCGGACGCCGCCGGACTCGACGCCTTGGTGCCGGTCGCCCGGTGGAAGGGGGCGGGCGGATCGACCAACTTCAATGACCGGTCCTTCGAAACGTTTACCTGGGCGGCTGCGGTCGCCGCCGTGACGGATCGAATACAACCGATGGCGACGATCCACGTGCCCACGGCACACCCCCTGCGAGTCGCCAAGGAGGCCGCGACTGTCGACCACATCAGCGGCGGCCGATTCGGCTTGAACATCGTCGCCGGTTGGAACGATCCGGAATTCGCGATGTTCGGTATCGAACAGAAGCAACACGACGAGAGGTACGCCGTCGCGGCGGAGTGGGCCTCGGTCGTTCATCGACTATGGGTGGAAGACGCCTTCGATTTCACGGGTGACTTCTACTCCGGCACAGCGCTGCATTCCTCTCCCCAACCAGTCCAGTCGCCCGGCCCACTGATCATGAGCGCTAGCGCCAGTCCGGCCGGGCAGGAGTTCGCCGCGGCCAATGCCGAGATCAATTTCATTACGTCGGCGGAGCTCGAGGCGCACCGCGCGAAGGCAGCATCGGTTCGGGCGCTGGCCAAGGACAAGTTCGGCCGTCACATCAGTGTCATGGGTATGGGATACGTCGTATGCGCCGACACCGAGAAGGAAGCTCGGCGGTTTCGCGATTACTACGTCAACGAGAAGGGCGACTGGGCGTGCGCCGCCGCGATGATAAATATCGGCGCGAAAGACGTTGAGTCGCTGGATGTCAGCACCAGAGCGGTCATGCAGAGTCTAATTGCCGGCTACACCGCGATGCCGCTCGTCGGCACTCCCGAGCAGATCGTCGACGGGATGTTGGCAATGTCGGAGGTCGGACTGGATGGCTGCACGCTGAGCTGGGTCGACTACGAACTCGGCATCGCCCAATACGCGGAGCAGATCCATCCGCTACTTGTCGAGGCAGGCCTGCGCGCCGATATCGCCGACCGCCTCGACAGCAACTCCTGAAAAATGGATTCGCACCGAAGTGGCCGGGCAGTTCGTCCACCTGCCCACCAGCCTCGCTCCTTGACAACCGCGTCGCGATAAATAAAATGATCGTTTAGATTGTGATCTGAGTCATGATGCCCTTGGAACCTGCCGAAGCAACCGATGGGTGAACGCCGTCGATGGGTTGTGTCGGGTGTCCAACCGAGGTGGCGCCCGCGATTGACGAGAGAATGCGGAAGGCCGAGATGGGCAGTTCTGACAACGGTGCGATGACGACGCCGGTGAGGTCCCCGCGCGTGGCGATCATCGGGGCGGGCATGTCGGGGATATGCATGGCGATAACACTGCGCCGAGCCGGGATCACCGACCTCACGATCTACGAGAAGGCCGAGGACGTGGGTGGCACGTGGCGGGACAACACCTACCCCGGGCTCGCCTGCGATGTGCCGTCGCGGTTCTATCAATTCAGCTTTGCCCCCAAGCCGGACTGGAGCCACCTGTTTTCTCCTGGCGCCGAGATCCGCGACTATTTCAACGGAGTCACCCAAGACTTCGGGCTAAGGGAGAGCATCCGATTCGGCACGGAGGTCGTGCACGCCGAGTTCACCGAGGACCACTGGCGGGTCTGTACGTCGAAGGGCGATGCCGAGGAGGTCGATTTCTTGATCTCGGCGACGGGAATCCTGCACCACCCTCGCTACCCGCGGATCGCGGGCCTGGAAGAATTTGCCGGCGGGGTCTTCCACTCGGCCCGATGGAATCATGACGTTGCGCTACGCGGCAAACGGGTCGCGGTCGTCGGCACCGGCTCGACGGGGGTCCAGATCGTCTGCGGATTGGCCGGGCAGGCCGGACACGTCGAGCTGTTTCAGCGCAGCGCCCAATGGATCTTCCCGCTTCCCAACCCGACGTACTCCAGGCTTGGCAAAACGCTACAACGGTCCGTGCCGGGGCTGGGCGAGGCGATCTACCGCGGATACCGGACAGCGATCGAGTTCTTCGCTGGTGCCCTCGTCAAGCCGGGTTGGCGCCGTCGGATCATCAGCGCCGTGTGCCGCGCAAATCTGCGTACCGTTCGCGATCCGCAACTGCGCCAGGCACTTACGCCCGACCACCAGCCGATGTGTCGACGGCTGATCATCTCCGGCCGGTTCTACCGCGCGATCCAACGCCGCGACGTCGACCTGGTCACCACCGGCATCGACCACGTCGCGCCCGACGGCATCGTGACCACGGATGGACGGCTACACGAGGTCGACGTGATCGCACTCGCCACCGGCTTCGACGCGCATGCCTTCATGCGTCCGATGACACTGATCGGTCAGGCCCGTGAAACCCTGGACGAGGCGTGGCGAGACGGACCGCGTGCGCACCTGACGGTGGCCCTACCCGGCTTTCCCAACTTCTTCATGTTGTTGGGCCCGCACAGCCCAGTCGGGAACTACTCGCTAACCGCCATCGCTGAAACACAGGCCGCCTACATCCTGGACTGGATCCGGCGGTGGCGGCGGCGAGAATTCGATACCGTGGCGCCCACCCGGGCGGCCACCGACAAGTTCAACGCAGAGATGCGGGCTGCGATGCCCAGGACCGTCTGGGCCACCGGCTGCACTAGCTGGTACATCGGCCAGGACGGCAATCCCGAACTGTGGCCCTGGAACCCCAGTCAGCTGCGGGTCAGACTTGCCCAACCCGAACTCGGCGACCACGAGTTGCGGCTCCAACCCGAGTCTCACCTCGAGCACGAGGTGCGTGCCGAGTGACACCGGGTGTGAGGCTGCCAACGACGGCCTCGCCTTCACCGGTGAACGAGATCTTCAGCAAGGCCGGCATCGTCCAGGGAGTCGAACCCAGCGCGGTATCCGCGCTGTGCGATCAAATGCAGCGCGTCGACTTCCCGCGCGGGCACACCGTGTTCGCGCAGGGAGAGGTGGGCGACAAGCTCTACGTCATCATCGCGGGCAAGGTGAAGATCGGCCGCCGCTCGCCCGACGGCCGCGACAATCTCCTCGCCGTGATGGGACCGTCGGACATGTTCGGCGAATTGTCGATCTTCGACCCGGGCCCGCGGACGTCGAGCGCGACGGCGATCACCGACGTGCACGCCGTGTCGATGGACCGCGATGCGCTGCGCGTATGGATCAGCGACCGCCCCGCCATTGCCCAGCAGCTACTGCGGGTGTTGGCCCGTCGGCTCCGGCGGACCAATGACAACCTGGCCGACTTGATCTTCACCGACGTTCCCGGCCGGGTGGCCAGGCACTGCTATA